>Ga0179592_10000341_pt1 | contig 18435 bp, 16 predicted proteins | sample CZODoug2_1_08_16_FD_148623 | JGI IMG/M metagenome (GOLD analysis project Ga0179592, IMG submission 148623) | Vadose zone soil fungal communities from Angelo Coast Range Reserve, California, USA - CZODoug2_1_08_16fungal (Illumina Assembly) | ecosystem: Environmental > Terrestrial > Soil > Vadose...
GGAAGCGCGCTCCCTCTCCCCTTGTGGGAGAGGGTTGGGGTGAGGGGTTACGGTCTATCGATGGGCCCTAACCCCTCACCCGGATCGCATCTGTCGATGCGATCCGACCTCTCCCACAAGGGGAGAGGTGCGCTGCGGCAGGCGCACGAATTAGAGCTGACGCTATTTCGCGCCCGGCGTGTCGTCGCCGATGCTGGCTTTGGTCGCCAGCGCGCACTCGCCCAGAATGGTCAGAAAGCGTTGCACCGCATCCTGACCGACCACGTAGGGATTGGGCTGACCGGGCTGGCGCGTCTTCAACGTTGCCATCTTGGCGACGGAGTCGTCGAAGTTGACATGGTTCGACAGCAAGATGTCGGCGTTTTCCTGTTTGAGAACATCGCGGTATTTTTTGGTGGTGTCGGAATAGAGCTGCAGCCGGTCACGCAGCGGCCCGAAATTATAGGCGGTGCCGCCCCATGCGACGGCGCGGTGCGGCGTGCCGTGATCATGCACCGCGAACACCGTTGCCAGCGTGCCGAGCGTGTGGCCGGGAATGACGTAGAGCTTGAGCGTGGTCTCGCCCAGTGTGATGGCATCGCCGTCGGCGACCGATCGATCGCGCTTCGGCGGCTCACCGAATAGCGGATTGCGGTTGGTGCCGAACAGCGGATCGCGCTGGGTTTCCTCGAGCGCGTCCCAGTCGATCTCGCTCATCACCAGGCGCGGGTTGAATTTCTGCTTCAGATAATCCGCCCCGCCGTAATGATCGCCATGGGCATGGCTGATGACGACGTAGCGGATGTCGGAGGGATCGAGGCCGACCTTGCGCAGGCCGCTCTCGATGTAGTGCTCGGCTTCGTCGGCATTATCCATGGCGTCGACGATGATGATGCCGGCCGAGGTCTTGATCGCCCATGCCGTGCTCCATCGCGCGCCGAGGAAATACAGCTCGTCCATCACCCGCATCGGCTCCAGCGGCGGCTCCTTCACCATGGCATTATAGTTGTCCATGAAGCTGGGGCCGGGCGTCGGGGTCGCGGTTCGGCACAGCGCGAGCGGTCCGAGCAGATCCGATTTCGCCGCAGCGGTGGCGGCTGCGGTATGCTCCTGCACCGCCGCCGGATCGGCTTGTTGCGCGTGGCTTGCGGAGAAGGCTGACAAGAGAGTTACTGCGGCGAGCGCGATGCGCCAGAAAAGTTGATGTTTCATGATGTCACCTTCTCGTCGTCCCGGCCTTGAGCCGGGACCCATACCGCGTGATCTATCGATAGGGCAGTGTGGTTGACGCCTTCAGCAAAAGCGAATGCTGGTGGTTATGGGTCCCGGCGTTCGCCGGGACGACGCTAGACCGTGGATTGCTTTGCGCTACGACGATCCGTCAAATCACGCGTTGCCGCGGTCTTCGCGAAACAGGTCCAGCTTCTGCTGCACCGGGCGATCCGAGAAACTGAACACCACCGAGTCTTCGTCGGCCTCGTGGGTGACCCATTGCCAGCTCGGCACCACGAACAGGTCGCGCGGACCCCACTCGAACGTCTGCTCGCCGACCCGCGAACGACCCTTGCCTTCGATCGCGGCGAATACCGTGGCGTCGGTCGAGCGATAGCGCGCGGTCTTGAAGCCCTTCGGCAGCAGCTGGATGAAGGTACCGATGGTCGGCATCGCAAAATCGCCGGTCTCGGGATTGGAGAATTTCAGCTTCAACCCGTGGCAGGCGTCCCACTCGTTGCGCGTTTTGGCCTGTTCCAGCGCTTCGCGGGTGTAGCTGTAGGGATAGTTGAAGATCGGCGAGGTCTTCGATGCACGCTTGCCATCGACCGGCAGCAGGTTGTGACCGTAACGGGCAAAGCTGTCGCCGGCGGGACGGGTGATCTTCTGCTGGTCTTCGTTCGATCCTTCCGCGAACGACGCATCGAAGAACTGCACCATCGGGATATCCAGCCCATCGAGCCAGAACATCGGCTCGGAAGTTTCGTTGGAATGGTCGTGCCAGGTCATCGACGGCGTTATGACAAAATCGCCGGGCTCCATCGCGGTGCGCTCGCCATCGACCGCGGTATAGGCGCCCTTGCCTTCGAGCACGAAGCGCAGCGCCGATTGGCTGTGCCGGTGCGCCGGCGCGACGTCGCCGGGAACCACCATCTGTACGCCGGCAAACAGCGAGGTGGTGATTTTCGACTGGCCGCGCAGCCCGGGGTTTTCCAGCACCAGCACCCGCCGCTCGGCTTCCTTCGCCGTGATCAGCTTGCCGGCTTCCGTCATGTAATCGCGAATGGCATCGAATTTCCACAGATGCGGCCGGCAGGCGCTGCTGGGCTCCGGCGTGATCAGGTCGCCCATCACGTTCCAGAGCGCGGAGAGATTTTCGCCGTCGATCTTCTTGTAGAACGCCTCGCGTTCCGGCGTCTTCTGTACGGCTTCCATGGCAGCCTCCCGGTTCTTGTTGCTTCAATTATTGACAGCATACTTACAAAGTGGATAGCGTCAATGCGCGCCACAAGCAAAACGACAAGATTCAAGGGGAGGTTCCGATGAAGCTGCACGGCTATTTCCGCAGCAGCGCGTCCTACCGGGTCAGAATAGCGTTGAACCTGAAGGGCTTGAGCGCGGATCACCTGCCGCACCATCTGCGCAAGGGCGAACAGCGCGACCCCGCCTATCTCGCGATCAATCCGCAAGGGCTGGTTCCGACGCTGCAGGACGACCAGGGCGCGATCATCACCCAGTCGCTGGCCATCATCGAATGGCTGGAGGAAACCCATCCCGAGCCGCCGCTGCTTCCGAAGGATCCGCTGCGCCGCGCCAAGGTTCGCGCCTTCGCGATGGCGCTTGCCTGCGATACCCACCCGGTGCAGAATCTCAAGGTATTGGCGCGGCTGCGGCAGGCCGGCCTGCCGGAAGAGCAGGTGACCGAATGGGCGGCATGGGCCAACCGCGAGGGTCTGTCGGCTTGCGAAATCCTGGTCGCGGATGAGCCCGGTCCGTTCTGCTTTGGCGCCGCACCGACCATGGCCGATCTCTGCCTGGTGCCGCAGCTGGCCAATGCCCGGCGTTTTGGGGTCGACCTCAACGCGTTCCCACGCCTGCTGAAAGCCGAAGCCGCGGCGAAGGACAACAGGGCGTTCGCGGACGCCGCACCGGACCGGCAGCCCGATGCCGAATAAATCCGCAGCCGTGACGATGGATGCCGTCTACACCAAGCCGGGCTATCTGTTTCGCCGGATGCAGCAGATCGCGGTGGCGATCTTCGTGGAGGAATGCAGGGCCCATGATCTGACGCCGGTGCAATATGCAGCCCTGGTCGCGATCCGCACCCATCCCGGCATCGACGCCACGCGCCTCTCCGCCGTGATTGCGTTCGATCGCTCGACCCTGGGCAGCGTGATCGAGCGGCTGGAGGCCAAGAGCTACATCGAGCGCAAGCCTGCGCGCGAGGACAAACGGGTAAAACTGCTGCATCTGACCAAAAAGGGCGCAGCGCTGCTGCGCAACATCGTGCCGTTGGTCGATCGCGCGCAGGCGCGGATGCTGCAGCCGTTGAAGCAGGCGGACCGCAAGACGTTGCTGGCGTTGTTGACGCAGCTGGTCGATCTCAACAACGAGGCTTCGCGCGTGCCGCTGCGCGCCGAGGATGCGCTCGAACATTTGGGGAAAGCGAGCTGATGGGATTGGACGCGCGGCCTGTCCTGATCGCGGGCGGAGGCATTGGCGGCCTGGCCGCGGCGCTCGGGCTTGCGCAAAAAGGGATTCCTTCGATCCTGCTCGAAAAGGCTTCAGCGCTGGGCGAGATCGGCGCCGGCATCCAGCTCGGACCGAATGCGTTCCATGCCTTCGATTACCTCGGCGTCGGCGAGGCGGCGCGCGGCATGGCGGTCTATATCGATCAGCTCCGGCTGATGGATGCGCTCACAGCCGAGGAGATTACCCATGTCGACCTGCGCGAGGCCTTCCGCTCGCGCTTCGGCAACCCCTATGCGGTCGTGCATCGCGGCGATCTGCACGGCGTGTTCCTGAAAGCCTGCCGGGATCACGATCTGATCGAGCTGCGCGTCAGCAGCGAAGTCATCGGTTACGATCAGGACGGCTCGTCAGTGACGGCGCGGCTTGCCTCAGGCGATCAAGTCACCGGCTCGCTGCTGATCGGCGCCGACGGCCTGTGGTCGAATATCCGAAAATCGGTCGCTGCCGACGGGCCGCCGCGGGTTTCCGGTCATACCACCTATCGCTCAGTGATTCCGACCGATGAGATGCCGGAGGATCTGCGCTGGAATGCGGCGACGCTATGGGCCGGACCGAAATGCCACATCGTGCATTATCCACTGTCGGGCTGGAAAGTGTTCAACCTCGTCGTCACCTGCCACAACGACGCACCGGAGCCGGTCGCCGGCAAGCCGGTCTCCGACGACGAGGTGATGCAGGGTTTTGCGCATGTGCATACGCGCGCAAAGGATATCATTCGCCACGGCAAGAACTGGAAGCTGTGGGTGCTGTGCGACCGCGATCCGCTCGCGCGCTGGGTCGACGGCCGCGTCGCGCTGCTCGGCGATGCCGCGCACCCGATGCTGCAATATTTCGCGCAAGGCGCCTGCATGGCGCTGGAGGACGCGGTGTGCCTGTCGCATATGCTGGGGACATATCCGGATGACCACGCTACTGCGCTCGAGCATTACTGTTCACAGCGCTTTCCGCGCACCGCGCGGGTGCAGCTATTATCCCGCGCCATCGGTGAGCACATCTACCACCCCTCGGGCGAACACGCCCGCATTCGCAATGCGATCATGAGTGCGAAGTCGTCGGAGGATTACTACGGCGATCTGGCGTGGCTCTATGGCGGGACGGGGCTGGGGAGTTGTTGATCTTACCTCTCCCGCTTGCGGGCAGGGCTATCGCATATGACCAACTTCAGCCGATGGTCGTGGCTTCGCACAATCTCTCAGCGGGTCGTCCCTGCGAACGCAGGGACCCATCACCCCTGGCCTCAAAAGTGACAAAAGGCCTCTGCTCCAGTGCAGAAACGAGAGTCCGCGCCGCCGCGATGAGCGCAATTGCGCTCACGCTGGGGTCCCTGCGTTCGCAGGGACGACTCATTGAAAATTCCATATGCGGTTCCGCTGCCCGCAAGCGGGAGAGGGAGAAGAGGGCGCCCGCGCCAAAGTACTAAATCCGCAACAGCGCCTGGCGGTCGATCTTGCCGGTGCCGGTCTTCGGCAACTCGTCGATGAATTTTACCTCGCGCGGATATTTATAGGGCAGCAGCTTTGCCTTCACAAAATCCTGCAGCATCCTGGTCGCGTCGGATGCATCGAACGCGCGGTCGTTCATGACAACGACCGCCTTTAAAGTCATGCGCCGGTCCGGCAGTTCGGCCGCGAACACCGCGCATTCGCGCACTTGCGGATGCTCGGCGAGGCAGAGCTCGACCTCGAGCGGATAGACCCATTGGCCGGAGATCTTGATGAGGTCATCGGCGCGGCCGCGAAAGAAATGAAAGCCGTCGCTATCGCGGACAAAACGGTCGCCGGTATAGATCCAGCCCTCATCGCGGATGGTCTCGGCTGACTTGTCCGGCCGGTTCCAGTACAGCGGCGTGTTGGAATCGCCGCGTACCCACAGGATGCCTTCCTCGTTGTCGCCGACCTCGCGGCCGTCTTTATTCCGGAGCGCAATTTCATAGCCGGGCACCCGCAGGCCGGCGGCGCCGAGTTTTTTCCTCTCCGGGTGGTTGGAGAGGTAGATGTGCAGCACTTCCGTGGAGCCCAGCCCTTCGACGATCTCAAGACCGGTGAGGGTCTTCCAACCATTGAAGACATCGGCCGACAGCACCTCGGCGGCGGATAGCGCCATCCGCAGCGACGAAAAATCCGTCGCCGCCGCGCCGTCGGCCTTGGTCAAGGACGTATAGAGCGTCGGCAATCCAAAGAAGACGGAGGGACGAAAACGCTCGATGGCTTCGAAAATCGCCGCCGGCTTGGGCTGGCCCGGCAGCAGCAGCGCGGCCGCGCCCGCGGCGAAAGGGAAGGTGATGGAATTGCCAAAACCGTAGGCGAAGAAAATCTTCGGCACCGAGAAGCAGATGTCGTCGCCTTTGAGCTTCAGCACATTGCGCGCGAACGCGGCCTCGCTATAGGCCATGTCGTGCTGCAGATGAACGATGCCCTTGGGCCGTCCGGTTGATCCCGACGAATACATCCAGAACGCCATCTCGTTGCGATGGGTGTCGGCTTCCGCGAGATCGGCGGAGAAGCCTGGCAACCATGGCTCTGCGACGATCATGTTCGGCGCCGTGTGATCGGCGGCGGCGCCGTTGACAACGACCAGCGTTCGCAGCTGCGTGTCCTTGCAGGCCACCGCATCGAAGCGGACGCAAAACTCGGCATCGGCGACGGCGACGGTCGCGCCCGAATCCGACAGATAAAACTGCAGCAGGTCAGGCGGCGTCAGCGTATTGATCAAGAGCGGCACGAAGCCAGCGCGAACCGCGCCGAAAAACGCCGCCGGATAGGCCGGCGTATCGTCTGTAAACATCAGGATGCGGTCGCCGCGCTTGAGGCCCAGCGACTGGAAGCCGTGGCCCCACCTGGATGCTTCCGCGCAGAGTTCGCGATAGCTGCACGTTCCCGCCGGCCCGGTGAGCGCGAGCCCGTCGCGGCGGCCGCTGCCGAGGTTGTCGAACAGAATTCGGCTGGCGTTGTAGCGCTCCGAGATCGTAAATCCGATCTCCGCAGCGCCGGGGCTGTTCGAAGGTACCCGGTCGGCGATCTCTTGTGTCATCGCTGCGCCCCACCTGGCTGCAACTGGCGTTTCGACGCCTCGTACCGCGCCATGAATAGCGGCGACATCGCGCGCAGACGCGCGTCGTCGATCCGGCCCGAACGGGTGATGTAGCTGTAGGCAAAATCCGAAAGATCGAGCTTCATATGGTCGGAGAATTTTTCATACCAGTCGGCGCTGGTGCGCGCCGCCGTCACCAGCTTTTTCACGATCGGCTTGCGCTCGGCCTGGTAACGGACGAGGGCGCTGGAAATATCGCGTTCCGCCTCCAGCGCCTTCACCAGCGCGATCGCATCCTCGATGGCCAGACGCGTGCCCGATCCGATCGAGAAATGCGCCGAATGCAGGGCGTCGCCGATCAGCACCATATTCTTGAACGACCAGCGCTCGTTCCATATCCACGGGAAATTGCGCCACACCGATTTGTTCGACACCAGCCGATGTCCGTCGAGCGTGGAGGCGAATACCTTTTCGCAAACGGCTTGCGATTCCTCGATCGTCTTGTCCGCGAAGCCGTAACGCTGCCACGTCGCGGGGTCGCATTCGATCAGGAAGGTGCTCATCGAAGGCGCATATCGGTAGTGATGGGCGTTGAAAGCGCCGAGTTCGGTTGCCACAAAAGTCTGCGACAGTGTCTCGAACCGCTTGGTGGTGCCGTACCAGGCAAACTTGTTGGCGGAATACGACAGCGAGGTGCCGAAATCGCCCTCAAAGCTGCGGCGCACCAACGAGTTCAGGCCATCGGCCGCGACAATCAGGTCGTAATCCGCCAGCTGATCCACGGACTGGATCAGCGTGTCGTATCGCGGGGTGACGCCGGCCGAGGACGCGCGCTGCTGCAGGATGGTGAGCAGGTCCAGCCGGCCGATCGAGGAGAAGCCGACGCCGTCGATTTCGACGCTTTCGCCGCGCAGGTTAAGCGTGATGTTCCGCCAGCTTTGCATCCGCAGTGCGATGGCGTCGACCGTGTCGGGATCGTCGGCGCGCAGGAATTCAAGCGCCTGCTCGGAGAACACCACGCCAAACCCCCAGGTGGCGCCGGCGGCGTTCTGTTCGAACAGATCGATCTGGGCGTCCGGGTGAAGCTTTTTCCACAGATAGGCGAAATAGAGGCCCCCGGGGCCTCCGCCTATCACGGCGATGCGCAAGATATTCGTCCTCCATGTAAACAGGCGTCATTCGGAATCGATAACGAGCTGACCGCCAATCCGTCATCGCCAACAGGGCGGTGCGCGGCGGTCAGCCCAGATAATCAGCCAGCATTATTCGGCAGCTTATCGGATCAGGGGTGGCTTGCGCTATACGCAGCGGCGCACCCACACACCGTTCACCAATACCCTGCGGCAGACGGCAACGACCGGGGGACGGCGCACGACAACCGCACCCCGATAGCCGGCGCAGCCGGCGCGATAGACACCACGGGCGCAAACCACCGCATTGGCGTCAGTCGTCTCAATGGTCATCGTGGCGGCAAAGGCCACGATGGCGGATGCGATAAGCAAAAACGAACGCATGTTGTTCTCCCTGATTTGTCCTTGTTGATCGGCCAAGGAACGTTTTGACGGACGCATTTCGATTCCCGCATGCGCCAAGCGCGGGTCGCGCGGCGGCTTACTTTTTCTCTGCTGCCACCAGGACTTTTCTGCAGTCCGCCGTGAGCTTGTCGCTCGATTTGGAAAGGCAGGCGATGATCCTGCCACCGCCCGGCGTCGTGCCTCTGCAGTACTTTTCATAATCGCCCTTGCAGGCACTGCGCTGCTCGGCGGTCAGTTCCTGTGCAACCGCGGCTTCGGAAGCGCACAGCAGAGCGGCAATCAGGATGGTGCGTTGCATGTCTACTTTCCTTTCCGGATATCCGTTGATCGTGTGTTGGAGGGGTAACCCCCGCCGCGCCGCATCTCGTTGGAAAAGTCAGGTGATCCGCCGTCTTGCTTCTTGATCGCGGAGCCGTTGTATTGAAACTTTCGGAAAGTTGCTGTTTGAGCGATGCGATCGGGCCAATCCGTTCGATGCCGACCGAAGAAGGAGAAATCATGCAGGATATCAAAAGCCGGTGGCTTGCGTTCTACGCCGAGCATATCGAGCAAACCTCCAAGGAAATATTCGGCCATGTCGAAAAGCTGATCGTTGGAACGTTGATCGTCTCGGCGGGAGCGCATGTCTCGAGCACCGAGCCGGCCATCGTTCTGTTCGGTTATTTGCGTCATGGCCTCGTCGGCCGCGGCGTCGAACTGTTCGGCGTTGTCCTTCTGGTCCTGAATTTCCTCGACGGATTTTATAAACTTGCAAAACTGGATTGGCATGCCGCGTATCAGATCGTCATGTCGATCTGCTACTTCGCTTTGTCGGTCCGGTTAATCCAGTTGATCCTTGCCTTTCGCGGCGAGTAGCCGATGGTCTTTCGAAGAGCCGTCGACCGTCGGCAGAGCACGCGCAGAATTTATTGCGCCGCGAACTGAGCCAGAACTTCCTTGCAGGCGGGGGAAAGGGAGGCGGCTTGGGTCGCCAGACATCGCGCGATGCGGCCACCGCCGGGTGCGATGCCCCCGCAAAGCGCGCGAACGTCTCCGCCACATGCCGACCTCACGACGAATAATTCTTCGCGCGGCCGCATCGGCCGCAGCACCAGCGCTGCTGCAGGGCTGGTGGTTGCCGCGGTTGTCGAAGCGGTGCCCGCTGCCGGCGTTGTTGCGCCGCCGCCGGCGGCGTTGACGGCCTGCTGGCAGTTGCCAGAGAGTTTCGACTTGTTCTTTTCCAGACATTGCAGCGCCGGGGCGCCGCCGGTCGGCACGCCGGCGCAGACTTTCTGATAGTCGGAGCGGCACGCGCTGCGTATCGCGGCAACTTGCGCGTCGCTTGGTTTCTTGGCCGCCGTGCTTTCCGCCGCTTTGGGAGCCGCGGTTTCGGCGGCCGGCTTGGCCGTTGCGGCGGCTGGAGCGGGCGCCGCGGCCGGGGCGGGCTCGGCCTTGGACGCAGCCGGAGCCTCTACGGCACGCACCGCGGTCTGGCATGACGACGACAGGCTCGACATGTTTTTCTGCAAGCATTGCAGCGACGCCGCGCCGCCCGGCGGGACGCTGGCGCAATGGGCCTCATAGTCCGAGCGGCATTCGGATCGAATGGCGTTGCGCTGGGCATCGGTCGGCGCTTGTGAAAATGCCGGCGTCGCCACCGCGAACAGCGCGGTCACGATGAATGCGGCGTGCGCTGTTGCAGGTATCAACGTGTTGACCATTTTAAAAACCCTTATTGTTGTCGTCGGAGCCGACGCTTCAACGAAAATGAAATTCTTAAAAAGTCGATCTAAAAATTCCGATAGCATCATTTTCTTTTTCGAGTTCTACTGCAAGTAGATTATTGCTATTCGCGCTTCGCGAAAAATCTTCGACCGGAAAGCTTGCGCTGCAACAGGATTAAATGGGGCACGGGAATGAAGCCAGCGCGTTCATGCACCGAGCTGAACGGCGCCGTGAGGCATAGAGCCGCCGCTATCTCCCGCATTGCATTCGCCATATCGGCGGTCGTCGCGCTAAGCGCTTGCGAACAAAATAGTTTTGTGCCGCCGCCGCCGCCGAAGGTGGAGGTCGGACTGCCCGTGCAGCGCAACGTCACGCGTTATCTCGAGGCCACCGGCAACACCGCTCCGATCAAGTCGGTCGATCTGGTCGCGAGGGTGCAAGGGGTGCTGCAATCGATCAACTATCAGGACGGCACACTGGTCAAGGAAGGCACGACGCTGTTCACGATCGAGCCCGAGACCTACAAGCTGAAGCTTGAGCAGGCGCAGGCGGCCGAGGCCGGCGCGCAGGCCTCGCTGAAGCAGACCGAAGCCGACTTCAAGCGCCAGTCGGATCTGGTCGCGAGGCAAGCCGTCTCGCAGGCAACGCTGGATCAGTCCACGTCTTCGCGCGACAACGCCCAGGCCAACCTGCAGCAGGCCCAGGTCAACACCAAGATCGCGGCGGTCAATTACGGCTATACCAACGTCGTCGCGCCGTTCGACGGTATCGTCAGCGCGCATCTGGTCTCGGTCGGAGAACTGGTCGGCGCGTCATCGCCGACCCAGCTTGCGACCATCGTGCAGCTCGATCCAATCTACGTGAATTTCAACGTCAACGAACAGGACGTGCTGCGGATTCGGGAAGAAGCCCGGCGGCAGGGGATCACGGTGAGCGATCTCAGGCAGTTGCCGATCGAGATCGGATTGCAAACCGAAAGCGGCTATCCGCACAAGGGCAAGCTCGATTATATCTCGCCGACGCTCAATCAGTCGACCGGAACGCTGGCGGTGCGCGGCGTGCTGCCGAATCCCGATCGCGTCCTGTTGCCGGGATTTTACGTTCGCGTCCGCGTCCCCTTCGACCAGGAGCCGAACGCGCTGTTGGTCCCCGACGTCGCGCTGGGCAGCGATCAGGCCGGACGATATGTGCTGGTGGTGAACGCCGAAAATGTTGTCGAGCAGCGCAAGGTCCGGACCGGGCCGGTGGAGGGTGAGTTGCGCGCCATCGAAAGCGGCCTGAAGCCGGATGATCGCGTCGTCATTGCCGGGCTGTTGCGCGCGATTCCGGGCCAGAAGGTCGATCCGCAGCTCCAGAAGATCGAAGCGCCGCCGGCATCGACCAAATAGGACCGGTCATGATTTCGAAATTCTTCATCGAGCGGCCGGTCCTTTCCAACGTCATCGCGATCCTGATGATCCTGATCGGCGGCGTGTCCCTGTTCAGCCTCGCGGTTGCGCAATATCCCGATGTCGTGCCACCGACGGTGCAAGTCACGACCCGCTATCCCGGCGCCAGCGCCAAGACCGTCATCGATACCGTGGCGCTGCCGATCGAGCAGCAGGTCAACGGTGTCGAGGACATGCTCTATATGCAGTCCTATAGCGGGGCTGACGGCACCTACTCGCTGACGGTGACGTTCAAGATCGGCACCGATCTCAATTTCGCGCAGGTGCTGGTGCAGAACCGCGTGTCGAGCGCGCTGTCGCAGCTCCCGCAGTCGGTCCAGAACCAGGGCGTCACCGTGCAGAAGAAGTCCACGGCGATCCTGTTGTTCGTGACGTTGACGTCCCCGAATTCGACCTACGACAGCCTTTTCCTCAGCAACTACGCGACGATCAACATTCGCGACGAGCTGTCGCGGCTGCCCGGCGTCGGCAACGTCACGGTGTTCGGCGCCGGCCAGTATTCGATGCGGGTCTGGCTCGACCCGAACAAGCTGCAGGTGCGCGGGCTGATGCCGCAGGACGTCATTTCCGCGATCCAGCAGCAGAGCCAGCAGGTGACCGCGGGTCAGGTCGGCATGCCGCCGACGCCCGCGGGACAGGCGTTCCAGTACACGCTGAACGTCAACGGACGGCTCGACGACAAGGATCAGTTCGAGGATATCATCGTCAAGACCGGCAACGTTGGCGATGTAACCCGCGTCCGTGACGTCGGTTGGGTCGAGCTCGGAGCCCAGACCTACAGCCAGGTTTTCTCGCTCAACAAGAAGCCGGCAACCGGCATCGGCGTATTCCAGTCGCCCGGCGCCAACGCGCTCGAGGTCGAGCAGGCGGTCGAGAAAAAGATGGCGGCGCTGGCGGCGCAATTTCCGCAGGACGTGAAGTACGACACGCCGTTCGACACCACCAAGTTCGTCTCGGAATCGATCAAGGAAGTCTACAAGACGCTGATCGAGGCCGGCCTCCTCGTCCTCGTCGTGATCCTGATCTTCCTGCAGGATTGGCGCGCGATGCTGGTGCCGGCGACGACGGTGCCGGTCACGATCATCGGCGCCTTCGCCGCGATGGCGGCGCTCGGTTTCACGGTTAACATCTCGACTTTGTTTGCGATCGTGCTCGCCATCGGCATCGTGGTGGACGACGCCATCGTCGTCGTCGAAGGCGCCGCCCATAATATCGAGCAGGGCATGTCCGGCCATGACGCCGCCATCAGCGCCATGGACGCGCTGTTCGCACCGATTATCGGCATCACGCTGGTGCTGATCTCGGTGTTCCTGCCGGCGGCGTTTCTGCCGGGATTGACCGGCAGGATGTACTCGCAATTCGCGCTGGTGATTGCCGCGACCGCGCTGCTCAGCGCCGTCAACGCGGCCACGCTGAAGCCGACGCAGTGCGCGCTCTGGCTGCGCCGGCCGGTGCCGCCGGAGCAGCGCAACTTCTTCTATCGCGGCTTCAACGCGGTCTATAACCGCCTCGAGCGGGGTTATGCCGGGCTGATCGGTCGCCTTGTCGCTCACAGCAACCTGTCGGTGATCTCGGCTCTCATCCTGATCGGCATCGCCGGTTATGGCCTGTCGCGGGTGCCGACCGGCTTCATTCCGATCGAGGATCAGGGCTACCTGCTTGTGGCCGCACAACTGCCCGATGGCGCGGCGCTCGATCGTACCCAGCGCGTGCTCGACCAGATCAGCGAACTGGCCGGCAAGACCCCGGGCGTGGATCAGGTGATAAGCATAGCCGGCATATCGGCGCTCGACAATTCTTCGAGCCTCGCCAACGCGGGCGTCGCCTATCTGATCCTGAAGGAATGGAGCGCGCGTGGCGCGGGCCAGGATCTGCGATCGCTGTTCGTCGGTTTGAACGAGAAGATGGCAGCGATTGCCGAGGCGCGGATTCTGGTGGTTCCGCCGCCGCCGATTCAGGGCATCGGCAACGCAGCCGGTTTCGCCATGCAGGTTCAGCTCCGTGACGGCAATTCCGATTTCGGCAAACTGCAGGCCATCGCCGGCGCTATCGTCGCCAATGCACAGACGCAAAGCGCCCTGCAGCGCGTCAGCTCGTCGTTCCGTTCGATGGTGCCGCAGTTCGACGTCGCAGTAGACCGGATCAAGACCCAGACCCTGCATGTCACGACCGACCAGATATTCTCGACGCTGTCGTCTTATATGGGCTCGACCTACGTCAACCAGTTCAACAAGTTCGGCCGCACCTTCCAGGTCTACACCCAGGCGGATTCGCAGTTTCGCCTGACCCCGCGGGACCTTGAAAAACTGATGGTGCGCAACAGCCAGGGCGACATGATCCCGCTCGGCACGGTGACGAAGATTACGCCGGCGGTGGGGCCGTCACTGATCAGCCTGTACAATCTCTATCCGTCCGCGACGGTGATCGGCTTGCCGGCCACGGGCTATAGCTCCGGCCAGTCGATGACACTGATGGAAGAAATCGCCGGCAAAACCCTGCCGCCGGGGACCGGCTATGAGTGGACGGCGATGTCGTATCAGGAGAAGGTTGTCGGTGGTCAGATCTACTACGCGTTCGGCCTTGCCTTGTTGCTCGTGTACCTGGTGCTGGCCGGTCAATATGAAAGCTGGTACGCGCCGATCTCGGTGATCCTTGCCGTGCCGCTTTCGCTGCTCGGCCCGATGGCGGTGCTGACGGGACTGCGGATCGAGAACAACCTCTATACCCAGATCGGGATCATCCTGCTGATCGCACTGTCGGCGAAGAACGCCATTCTGATCGTCGAAGTGGCGCTCGAGCTTCATGTGCGCGACCGCAAGCCGCTGCTCGAGTCGGCGGTCGACGCGGCGCGGGCGCGATTCCGGCCGATCCTGATGACGTCGTTTGCCTTCATCCTCGGCGTGGTGCCGCTGGTGCTTGCAACCGGCGCCGGCGCCAGCGCCCGCAAATCGATCGGCATCACCGTATTCAGCGGCATGATCGCTTCGACCTGCCTCGCCGTGCTGTTCGTTCCGACGTTTTTTGTCGTGGTTCAACGGTTCGAGAACTGGCTCGCGGCGCGAAAGACGACAACAACCGCTGCGCCAACCGTCTCGCAGGCAGGACCTTAAAGAAACTTGCCTCTATTCCAGAGCAGGTTTTGTTTCCAAACGAGAGATCAGCGCATCTGATCGGGTCTTGAAGTTTGGTCCCACTTTTTCGCCGCTGCGAAGCCGCGATTTGACAATTGAGGCCAGATCAAGGGTGGGCAAAGCGAAGCGTGCCCACCATCAAAACGGCAACTGGTCAGATGGTGGGCACGGCGCAAGAGCGCCTTTGCCCACCCGGCTACGGAGCCTTACACCTTGATCATGCGCTTGCCGCGGTTTTCGCCGGCCAGCAATCCGATCAGTGCCTTCGGCGTGTTCTCCAGGCCGTTGATGACGTCCTCCTGAACTTTGAGTTTGCCGGAGGCGACCCAGGATTGCAGGTCATTCAGCGCCTCATCGCGCTGATCCATGAAGTCCATCACGATGAAGCCCTGCATGGTCAGCCGCTTGACCACGATCAGGCCGGGCACGCCGCGCGGTCCGGTCGCGGACGGCGCGCCGTCATACTGCGAGATCGCGCCGCAGCAGGCGATGCGGCCGCGATTGTTCATCTGTACCAGGCAGGCTTCGAGAATGTCGCCGCCGACATTGTCGAAATAGACATCGATGCCCTTCGGCGCCGCCGCCTTCAGGGCTTTGAATACCGCGCCGTCCTTGTAGTCGACCGCGGCATCGAAGCCGAGTTCGGACGTGAGCCAGTTGCACTTGTCCTTGCCGCCGGCGATGCCGACCACGCGGCATCCCTTGATCCTGGCGATCTGGCCGACGATCGACCCGACCGAGCCGGCCGCCGCCGAGACCACGACGGTCTCGCCGGCCTTCGGCTTCCCGACATCGAGCAGCCCGAAATAGGCGGTCAGACCGGCGATGCCATAGACGCTGAGCAGATGCGTCATCGGCTCGACCTTCGGCATCTTGGTCAGATGCTTTGCGGGAACAGCAACGTAATCCTGCCAGCCGGTATCGCCGAACACGATGTCGCCCGGCGCGAGCCCCGGCGCTTTCGACGAGACGACCTCGGCGATGCCGCCGCCGGCCATCACGGTGTTGGCCTCGACCGCCGCGCGATAGGTCGCGCCGTGCATCCAGGCCCGGTTAGCGGCATCCAGCGAAATATACCGCACCCGCAGCAACGCCTCGCCATCCCTGGGCTCCGGGATGGCGCCCTTGGACATCTTGAAATGCTCGGGTCCGAGTTTCCCGGCCGGCTTCTCAACCAGCAAAACCTGGCGATTGACGGTATCGTTCATCGCATTCCCTCCCAAGTGTCGGTTCTTGATGCAGATGACCGCGCACAAAACGCTCAACTGCACACATTGTGCGCTGCGCACAACGCTAGTCTTGGCACATTCATTTCACAACGAAAACATTGTGGCAAACCTTGCCGGTACCTGAAGCGTGTTGCGTCGCTCCCGGAATCTGCCAAACTCGGAGCCGCCGGAACCTACAGGGGTGAAAAATGTCGAACAGGTTTACGCAATATATTCTGATCGCGATGGCGCTTGGCATTGTGATGGGGACGCTGGTTTTCAACTATCTCCCCGACAGCCGGGTGGAAATCGCAGCCGACGTAAACCTGATCGCGATGCTGTTCCTGCGCCTGATCAAGATGATCATCGCGCCCCTGGTGTTTGCCACCCTGGTCGGCGGCATCGCCCACATGGGCAGCGGCTCCAAACTCGGGCGGATTTTCGCAAAGACCATGGGCTGGTTCGTCAGCGCCTCGTTCATCTCGCTGCTGCTCGGTCTGGTGATGGTCAATCTGTTGCAGCCGGGTTCGAATTTCCCCGGCACCCTGCCGGACAAGACGCAATCCACGGGATTGCCGGTGTCGGCGTTCTCGATCGAGAAATTCCTGACCCATTTGATTCCGACCTCGATCGCGGATGCGATGGCACAGAACGAGATTCTCCAGATCGTGATCTTCGCGGTGTTCTTTTCGGTGGCGATGGGCGCCATGCCCGAGCGCTCCAAGCCGATGCTGGCGCTGATCGACGACCTCGGCCACATCATGCTGAAGGTGACGGGTTACGTCATGCTGTTTGCGCCGCTTGCGGTCTGGGCGGCCATCATGGCGACGGTGTCGAAGAACGGTCTCGGCGTGTTGTGGAAACTGATCGTGTTCATGGGCGGGTTCTATCTGTCGCTGATGATCCTGTGGGGCATCCTCGTGGTCGTCGGCTTCGTCGTCATCGGGCCCAGATACAGTCATCTGTTGCGGTTGATCCGCGAGCCGCTGATGATCGCGTTCTCGACCGCGAGTTCGGAAGCCGCCTATCCCAAGACGCTCGAGGGCCTCAATCGCTTCGGCGCGTCGTCGCGGATCTCCAGCTTCGTGCTGCCGCTCGGCTATTCGTTCAATCTCGATGGCACCATGATGTATTGCACGTTTGCGAGCATCTTCATCGCGCAGACCTACCATATCGAAATGTCGCTTGGCACTCAGCTGGCGATGCTCGCGACGTTGATGATCACCTCGAAAGGTGTCGCCGGCGTTCCCCGCGCTTCGCTGGTCGTGATCGCTTCGACGCTGAGCCAGTTCGGCATTCCAGAGGCGGGGCTGTTGATGATCATGGGCATCGATACCTTCCTCGACATGGGACGCAGCGCCACCAACGTGATCGGCAACTCGCTTGCCACCGCGGTGGTGGCGAAGTGGGAGGGCGAACTCGCGCCCGAGCACGCGCTTGGTCCCGACGACGTCGTGCCGCCGGATATGGTCCCCGGCGAGGTGCCGGGAATGCAGGCCGGCCACGCATAGGAGGTCAGCCATGCGCACCCCTCTGAAGCGATGCATGCAGGCGGCAAGCCTTGTTGCCGCGGTGGTTTTGTTGGCCACGGCAGCAGATGCCCAGACCGCGAGCGAAGGGCTGAGCCCGACGCTTGCCAATATCAAGAAAACGCATGTCGTGCGGCTGGGCTATCGCGAGAGCTCGCCGCCGTTTTCGTTTCTCGATCAGGCCAATCGGCCGATCGGCTACAGCCTTGAACTCTGCGAAGCCATAGTCGATGAGATCGGTGTCGAGGTCGACGACGCCAACTTGAAGATCGAATACGTCAAGGTCACCTCGGATGACCGGATTCCGGCGGTGGTGCAAAATAAAATTGATCTCGAATGCGGATCGACCACCGCCAATGCCGAGCGCGGCAAGCAGGTGGCGTTCTCGCCGCTGATGTTCGTCGCCGGCACCAAACTGATGGTGCCCAAAACTTCGACGATCTCGGCGCCGAAAGACCTGCAGGGCAAGACCGTGGTGGTCACCAAAGGCACCACCAACGAGCAGGCGATGCATGCCGTCGACAAGAAGTTTGCGCTTGGCCTGAACATCATCGCGTCGCCTGATCACGAGCAATCCTATCAGATGCTGGTAGACGGCAAGGCCGATGCGTTCGCGACCGACGACATCCTGCTCTACGGCCTGATCGCGCGACACAAGGCGCAGGACAAATTTCGCGTCACCGGCGAATATCTGTCCTACGATCCTTACGGCATCATGTTCCGCAAGGGCGAGCCGCAACTGACCGCCGTGGTGGAACGGACCTTTCGCAAATTGGGTTCGAATCGCGACCTGATCCCGCTCTATAACAAATGGTTTGTCGCGCGCCTGCCCACCGGTGAGAAACTCAACGTCGCGATCTCGCCGCAACTCGAGGAAAGCTTCAGGGTACTCGACGATACGCAGGGCAACAGCAACAACTAGCATGATCCGGAAATGTGGGTACCGGTTTTCCGAAAAGATCATGCTCAAACAAAAAGATAGAGCGGGATGACGATTCGAAGAAAAGTCATCCCGCTCTAGCATGATTTCGATCCTCATGGTGAGGAGCGCATCTTTGCGCGTCTCGAACCATGAGGCCGCCTCATCCTTCGAGACGCGGCCAAGAGGCCGCTCCTCCAGCGATAAC
>Ga0179592_10000346_pt1 | contig 18304 bp, 18 predicted proteins | sample CZODoug2_1_08_16_FD_148623 | JGI IMG/M metagenome (GOLD analysis project Ga0179592, IMG submission 148623) | Vadose zone soil fungal communities from Angelo Coast Range Reserve, California, USA - CZODoug2_1_08_16fungal (Illumina Assembly) | ecosystem: Environmental > Terrestrial > Soil > Vadose...
GACGTCAGGTAATTTGCTGTCGAACAGCACCCGTCTGCCCCCCTCAGTGTCCTGAATTAGAAATTCGCATCAATTCTCGCTCGGTCTAAGCTCGCGATGCGGCGTTGCTCGTCGTCGCCATAGTACTATGGCTCCTCCTCGCGCCTTGCCTCGCGACCTTATCCCGTCGCGATTTATTGCGCGAATTTCTAATTCAGGACACTAATCCTTGAAGCCCGCCGGTGAGCGAGTGCACCTTGAGACCGCGTTTGCGCAATTCACGGGCGGCTGCGAGGCTGCGCCTGCCGGATGCGCAGACCAGCAGGTACCGGCCGTCACGCGACAATTGATCCGGATTCGCGAGCAGGGCGGGCATCGCGATGTGCCGCAGCGCCGCCGGCTGCGCGGCCACTTCAGCGGCGGTACGGATATCGATGACCTCGAGATGCTGCGCCGATGCCGCCGCCAGCGAGGGCAGGGTGATCTCGAGGTCCGCCTCCTCGCGCGCGATTTCACGAATCAGCGTGCAGTCTGGCGCGGTGCAGGCGCCGCGGCGCGGCGCCTTGAGCAAAAGGCTCGAAAAGTTCATGAAGTCGAGCAGCAGGATTTCGCCCGCGAGCTGACCCTCGAGTCCCAGGAGAATCTTCAGTGTCAGCAGCGCCTGCAGGCTGCCGAAAATGCCCGGCACCGGGCCAAGTACGCCGGCCTGCGCGCAATTGCCGACCACGCCATCGGCCGTTGCGTCCGGCCACACACATCGCAGGCACGCATGCCCGGATTCTGGTTTGTAGACTTGGAGTTGCCCTTCGTACTGATACACGCTCGCGAACACGGCCGGCCGCCGCGCGAGGACCGCGGCGTCATTGATCAGGAATTTCGCGCGGAAGTTGTCGCTGCAGTCGACGACGACGTCGAAGTCCCGAACCAACCCGAGCGCGTTGTCCGCCGTGAAACGGGCCCCGTGGGTCTCGACGACCACGCTGGGATTGATCGCGGCCACCGCGGCACGAGCCAGTTCCACTTTGGATTTGCCGACATCAGCCAAGGCGTAAATCGGCTGACGGTGCAGATTGCTGGCGTCGAGAGTGTCCGAATCCACCACCCCGAGATGGCCGACACCGGCGCCCGCCAGATATTGCAACACCGGGCTGCCGAGACCCCCGGCGCCGACAATGAGCACTCGACTTTTGGCGAGCTTTGCTTGCCCCTCCGGGCCGATTTCCTTCAACAGGAGCTGGCGGGAGTAATCGGGCGCGGCGGCCATGCTACTCGGAACCCGGCAGCACCAAGGGTTTAAGCGGCTGATGGACGCCCGGCCGATCGAGCGAAGCCCCTAGCCCGTGAACGTGATCCTGATCGTGCCCCGGACCGTAGGTCAGGCGCGGCTCCGCTGCGCAGCGTTCGCAATTGACCCAGCCGGAGTCCCCGCTTCGATAGTGTTCCTTCTTCCAGATCGGGACGCGGTGCTTTACTTCATCGATGATGAACCGGCAGGCGTCGAAGGCTTCGCCGCGGTGGGCGGAGCTGACACCCACCCACACCGCCATGTCGGTCAGGTCGAGAGAGCCGACCCGATGAACGCACGCGGCATGCTTGATGGGAAAGCGCTGCACCGCCTCCGTCAGGATCCTGTTGCCCTCTTTGAGAGCGAGGGCCTGAAAGGCTTCGTACTCGAGGCGCGTGACTTCCTGACCTTCGTTGTGATCGCGGACCCAGCCCTCGAAGCTGACGTAGCCTCCGGCACCGTGGTCGAGCAACTCGCGGCGGGCGGCTGCGGCGTCGATCGCCGATTCGGTGAAGCGGAAGCGCATCATCCGCCTGCCACCGGCGGGATGAATACCACGGCATCGCCCGGGATCAGCCTGCGCGACCAGTCGGAGAATTCGGTGTTCACCGCCACCTTCAATTGCTCGCGCGACAATGTGAAGCCATACCTGGCGGTCAATTCTTCAAACAGGTCGGCGGGCGTTGCAGCCGAGGTCTCCAGCGTTTCATCGGAACGGCCGGCCTGTTCTCGCATCAAGGCGAAGTATTGGATCTTGAGTTGCATGGATTTGGCACCGACGTGGGACTCGAGCTCAAGCTGCGCCTCAGTATATTCCTCCGGCGTATTGATGTTGTCGAGCGCCCGGCGGTCGTGCGGTACGATCAAAGACGCCGGGTAACGGCGCAGGAATTTGCGCGGACAATGGCCGCCCCCGCTCTGATACTCCGACAAGGCCGCCGCTGCCTTAGGTTCCCAGATCGCGCACAGCGGCTCGGGCAATCCATCGTGCGCACTGCGAAATGCGGTGGCCAGCACGCTTGGATCGCGCTCCCTCATGAGCTGCTCGAGAGCGGCATCCGACAGGAACGGCAAATCGCACGCGATGACCAGCCACGCGACATCGGGGTAGGCGGCCATGGCTGAGCGGATGCCCGCGATGGGCCCCTCGGCCGTACCCAAGCCCGGCAAGTCGACGATCAGAGGCTTGTCGGAGCGGGTCGGTTCGTCGGCTTGGCCGGCACGCACGGAGACGAACACCCGATCGACGTGACCGGTCGCGAGGTCGAAGGCGCGGTCGAGTTGGGTCCTGCCCTGGTAGAGGAGCGCGGCCTTGTCGCGATGCATGCGCGAGCTTAGGCCTCCCGCCAGTATCAACCCGTATACCGGAGCGGAAACGGGACTCACGATGCCTCCTGCACCACGTGCGAGCTCTTCCCGCCATCCTTCGAGAGCAGGCGCGTGTCGCTGATCACGATGTCATGCGACAGCGCTTTGCACATATCGTAAATGGTCAGGGCCGCGATGCTGGCGCCGGTGAGGGCTTCCATCTCGACGCCCGTCTTGTGATGCACGCTCACCGTGCAATGGATCACGGCCGTATCCCCTTCCATCTCGATATTGATGCGGCAGCTCTCCAAGCCCAGCGGGTGGCAAAATGGGATGAGTTCATGGGTCCGCTTGGCGCCCATGACGCCGGCCACGATGGCCGTGTCGAACACCGGCCCTTTCGGCGAACGCATGCCGCTGGCACGCAGCGCGGCGCTCACGGCCGGGGGAAAGCGCACGTGCGCCTCGGCCACCGCGGTACGCTTGGTCGGCAATTTCTCGCTGACATCGACCATGGTCGGCCGCTGCTCGCTGTCCAGATGTGAGAATGTCATGGATCAGCCGCCGATGTAGTACATCTCGATTTTCTCGGGCCGCGGCTCGGTTCGGCGCAGCTCATCGCGCAGTTCGCTGTAGCGGTCGGTACGTCCGAGCCATCTGCCGCGGATCAGATTCTCGAGGTCCGCGTCGCTCGCGCCGGCGCGCATCGCCGCGCGCAGGTCGAGGCCCTGGATCGCGAACAGGCAGGTATAGAACTTGCCCTCCGACGATAACCTCGCGCGGCTGCATGCTCCGCAGAAGGGCTGCGATACCGACGAAATGAACCCCACTTCGCCCGCGCCATCGTCGAACCGCCAGCGTTGCGCCACTTCGCCGCGGTAATTCTCCGCAACCGGATGCATGGGCCAACGGGCTCGGACGCGGGCGGCGAGTTCGCGCGACGGCACCACCATTTCAGGCCGCCAGGCATTGCGGTTCCCGACATCCATGAACTCGATGAACCTCACGATCACGGGCCTCCCGCGGAATCTTTCGACCAGATCCAGCGCCGTATGGTCGTTCACGCCCCGCTCGATGACGGCGTTGATCTTCACCGGAGCGAGGCCCGCGGCGATGGCGGCATCGATTCCGTGCAGGACTTGATCGAGAGCGGCGAAACCGCCGCTCATGCGCGCGAAGATTTCCGGATCCAGCGTATCCAAGCTCACGGTGACGCGGCGCAGACCGTTGGCGTGCAGGTCGACGGCGTGCTGGCCCAGGAGCACGCCGTTGGTGGTCAGGGCAATGTCCTCGATGCCGGGGATCATCGTCAAATCGCCGATCAAATCGGAGAGATTCGCGCGCAACAGCGGCTCGCCGCCGGTCAGCCGCAATTTGCGCACCCCGAGCGATGCGAACAGGCGCGACAGCCGAAGAATCTCGTCGAACGACAGCCGATCCTGGGATTTCAGGAAACGGTAATTCTCGTGGAATTTTTCCTTCGGCATGCAATAGGGGCAGCGGAAATTGCACCGGTCCATGACGGAAATGCGCAGATCGTGCAGCGGCCGTGCCAGTTTATCGAGGGGATTACCGGCGCCGCGAATGTAGTGAATGCTGTGTTCCATGGTCTCTCGGTTCACCAGCGGTATACGTTGCTGACGAAACCCTTCGGGTACGTGTTGGGCCCCGGCGGCAATTCCACGAATCCGTCCGAGCCGGCAAGGCTCAGAAAGTCGCCCGATCCATTCGGTGGTCGCGGGTTCACCCACGGGCGCCCCCATTCATCGTGTTCGATGGCAACCGGGAGAAAATACGCCAGAGGAGGCTGGAACGTGACCGGAGAGGCGAGGGCCAGGCGCTCCGGCGGCAGGCGGCTCGTTCCCATGGCTTCGGCGATGGCTGGAATGACGTAGCGGATCAGGCATACCAATGTGGAAACGGGATTTCCGGGCAACCCGAAGACGGATTGACCCTGCGGTCCGATGCCGAACCACATGGGTCTGCCGGGGCGCTGCGCCACGTTGTGGAACACTTCCTGTACGCCGAGCTGCACGAGCACCTTGGGAACGAGATCGAACTTGCCCATGGAGACGCCGCCGCTCAGGATCACCACTTCATGGGTGGTCAAATGCAGCGCGAGACGCTCGCTCAGAATATCCTCGTCGTCCAATAAATGGTCGTCGCCGACCCGCGCGAAGCCGCGCTTTCGCAGGGTGGCGGCGCAGGCATAGGCATTCGAACGGCGCACCTGATAGTCGGCGATGGGATCGCCCGGTTCGACGAGTTCGTCACCGGTGGAGACGATCATGACGGCCGGTTGGCTGCTCACCCGCACTCGGGCCATACCGGCCGATGCGGCCACGGCGATCTCGGGAGCGCGCAACAGAGTCCCGGACTTCAGGAGCAACGCACCCTGTCGGCTGTCGCTGCCGCGTCGATGGACATTGTGATAAGGCGTCGCGGCAACGGCCGACTTCAATGACACGACGCCATCCACGACGTCGTACTGCTCGACGGGGATCACGCAGTCAGCCGCGACGGGAAGTACCGACCCCGTCATCACTTCGATGGCGTTGTCGCCCGAAGCCAGCCTCAAGGCAGGCGAACCGGCCGCTTGGGTGGCCTGTATTCGAAAGCGGCGCTGTCCGCGCCGCAGTTGTTCGCTGCTGACTGCGATGCCATCCATAAAGACGCGGTCGTACGGCGGGGCATCCCGTTCGGCATAGATGTTCTCGCGCAGCGTTCCACCGACGCACTGCGTCAAGGGCAGCGATTCGATGGGCAAGCACGTCAGCCGAGAGTTGATCGCCTCTTCGGCCAGACGCGGAGTAATGAGCGTACTAGCCTGCATAGTTCTCTAACAGGACGCGGCGAACGAATTCGCCGCGCTCACTTATTTGGACTCTTGACTCTTCGCCTTGAACGCCTTCAATTGTTCGTTGAATCGTCCGACATTGGCCTGCAGCTCATCAACGGCGGCGTTGTTTTTCTGCACCAGCACTTTTTGCTGCTCGTCGGCTTTCTTCTTCTCATCCGCCGTCAGTTTCTTCGGATCCTTCGGCGTGGCCGCGTCCATTTCGAGCTTGATGCATTCGAGATACGCATTCATTTCGGTGTTGTAGCGGGTGAAGTCCGTTTTCGCCGCAATCATTTGATCCTTCGTCGCCGTCGCGCCATCAGGGGGCGCATCGGGAGCGCGCGGATAGGTGCAGGCAGCCTGCGAGTGAGCGGCGAAGCCGAGGGAAAAAACGAGCGTAAGCGGTATCCAAGCCTTCATCGGAAGTCCTCTATTTTATCGGTGCAAATGTTTGTAGGGGCGTCTGCGATCTTACGGCCAAGGCTGAACGCCCGCCAGCGTTCCAGAAAGCGCGCGTAAGTGGATGATTGCTGTACGTAAATTGGAGGCGTTCCGGACCCCTTTAGTTCCCCAGAATTCGATTTGGGTCGCCGGCCGGCTCATTTAAAGTGCCTGGCGCGTCCTTCCCGGCCCCGACTTGCCTGGGGGGCCTATCCGGCCCGCACTCCCCCGAGTGCGCCATCGATTTCGAGTTTGCGAATCCGTCGGCGGCGGCTACACTGCCGCCCGGCGCGCCCGTAGCTCAGCTGGATAGAGCACCTGGCTTCGAACCAGGGGGTCAGGGGTTCGAATCCCTTCGGGCGCACTTTTTATCAAAGGTCTGTTCCGGGCACATCTGTAACGTTCTATACCGGTCGGAAAGGAGTGCTACCAATGTGTCGGGTAGCTCACTCATAGTTGGGGCGCCTTCGAGGCGAGGAGTGAACGAGTTCGGTTACCGAGCCGTGACGGAATGGCAACTCGATATAGAAGCCACTACCGTCAGTGTGGAATTACCGCTTGCGAAGGAATCCAGTTGAAAAAGCCTGTGCTGCAATTTGGGAGCTCGTCGGCGAGCTGCCGCTTGCAACCCGAGGATCAGCGGGCAAGTCCCACCCACCGCCGAGTGCGCGAAATGCGCTCACGGCTGCACGCGCCGCATCTGCCCGAGTACTGTCCAGATCGTCACGCGCCACGAGGAGTTGGCGATCTGCGTCCAATACGTCGGTGAGCGTGATTGCGCCTGCCTTGTAGGCGCGCTCCGACAGATCGCGTGCGCGCGTCAATGAGGCAACTTCATCCTGCAGTTCCTGCCGGCGCGCTTCCGTTTGCGAAAGCGCCATGAATGAGTTCTCGACGTCTTCGGCGGCTTTCAGGGCCGTCTGGCGATACAGGGCGAGCGCCTCAGCGTTGGCGCCACGCGCCTGAGCGACCTCGGCGTCGACCTTGCCAAAATCGAACAGGCGCCACCGCAGCGCTCCTGTTCCGACGGGCTGGAACGCCCTCGGGGTAAAGAGGTGGTTAGCGCTAATGCTGTCGAAGCCAAGCGCACCGGAAAGGGAGATCTTCGGGTAGTAATCCGAGATCGCGGCACCGATTCGCTCGTTGGAGGCTGCAAGCCGCCGCTCGGCTGCCATGATGTCGGGGCGGCGTCGCAGGACATCCAGCGGCTGATCGTTATCCCCGATCGAGGGAATGGCGGGAATTGCGCCTGGCTTGGCCAGCTCCTGCGCATAGGTTCCCGGCTGGGCGCCCATAAGTACGTCGAGGCGGTTCAATTGAGCTTCCAGCGCCGTGCGCAACGTGGGAACGGTGGATCTGGCCTGCTTGAGAAGCGCCTCTGCCTGAGCAACCTCCCGGTCGTCTGCAGCGCCCGCACGTCGTCGGACTTGAACCAGCTCCAAGAGACGCGCATCGGTATCAATCTGGTCTTGCGCGACCGCAAGCCGGGCCTGAAACCCCCTGATCTGCAGGTATGCATCCGCAGCGTCTGCAGCAACAGTGATGCGCGTACCGAGCTGTTCGGCCTGCGCTGCTAGCGCTTCGTCGCGTGCCGCAGCGGCACTGCGGCGTAGCCCACCGGCGAGGTCGATCTCCCAGCTTGCCGCGACGCCAACGTTGTACTCCCGTTGAGCGCGGCTGTAGCCGGGGAAAGCCCTGGCGAGCGTCCCGAGCGGGCCGAGAAGGCTTTGGTGCTGGGTCGACCCCGTGGCGTCGAGATCGATCGTCGGCAGAAGTTGCGCGCCTGCCGTTGCCGCGGCCGCCCGGGCCTGCTGGACACGAGCAAATGCAGCGGCAAGATCGAGGTTCTGGGTCAGAGCGCGCCGGACGACCGTGACGAGCATCGGGTCGTTGAATCCCGTCCACCACGTGTCGAGGTGGGGTGCGGGTATCGTCGCATGCTGAGCGTTGGCCCCAACGCGGTTGTGGAACGGTGCCAGATTTGTGGAGGGCGCCACATAGTCCGGTCCCACGGCACAGCCGGATGTGCCGACGCTGAGGACCAGACTGGCTGCCATGGCCCCTAACACGTTTACCGGCTTTCTGTGTTCCGACGGCGTGAGCGTCTCCAGCGCGAGATGTTGTCGGGCTTCAATAACCGCTTTGGTGGTGCCAGTCACATGGCATGCGCCGGCGTGTTCCTGGCGCTGAAAGGCGCTTGTCGAACAATGCGACGCAACAGCCCTAGACTGCCGGCGTGTGGAGGCAGTGGTAACGGTCATTTGCGCTCCTTGCGGCTGGACTTGCGGATGAAGATGTAGAAGGCAGGCGTGAAGAGAAGCCCGAAGCAGGTCACGCCCAGCATGCCGAACAGCACCGCTGTTCCCAGCGACTGCCGCATTTCGGCGCCAGCCCCTGTTGCAACTGCGAGCGGGGCAACCCCCAGAATGAAGGCGAAGGACGTCATCAGGATGGGGCGCAGGCGCGTGCGTGCGGCATGCACGGCGGCATCAACCGGAGAAGTGCCGTCCTCCTCCTTCTGGCGAGCAAATTCGACAATCAGGATCGCATTCTTGGCGGCCAGGCCTACGAGAACAACGAAGCCGATCTGCGCCAGGATATCGATTGGCATGCCACGGGCAAGCAATCCGGTGACGGAGGCCAGGATGCACATCGGCACGATCAGTACGATCGCCATGGGCAGCCTCCAGCTCTCGTATTGCGCAACCAGAACGAGGAATACGAAGAGCGCGGCCGCACCGAAGACCAGAAGCGTCGGGGTACCACGTTGCTGCTGTTGGTAAGCCAGCTCGGTCCACTCGAAGCCGATACCCTGCGGAAGGACTTGATGGGCAAGCTCCTCCATGCGGTGTAGTGCCGTACCGGTGGCGACGCCCGGCGCTGCCACCCCTTGGACCTCGGCAGCGGGGTAAAGGTTGTAGCGCGGCACGCGAGAGGGAATCGTATGGTTCTGCATCTGCGCCACCGTGCCGATCGGTACCATCTCACCGGACTGGTTGCGGGCCTTCAGACGGGTAATGTCCTGCGGGGTACGCCTGAACTGCCCGTCAGCCTGAGCGATGACCTGGTAGGTTCTGCCGAGATAATTGAAGTCGTTCACGTACTGCGAGCCGAGATAGACCTGCAGCGTGGAAAACACGTCGGTCGGCGTAAGACCGACTTTTTCGGCCTTCACACGATCGATGTCCGCGAAGACCGAGGGTGAACCCGCGTTGAACAGGGTGAACACGCCGGCGAAGCTCGGATCCTTGTTGGCTGCGGCAACGAGGGCATTCGCGGCATGCACGAGCGCCTCCGAACCAAGCCCGGCACGATCCTCCAGCATCATCTTGAATCCACCCGAATTGCCGAGACCTTGTACCGGAGGCGGAGGGATGGTCAGCACATAGGCGTCCTTGATCACCGAAAGGCGCTTGCGCAGGTCGGCCAATACCGTGTCCGCGGTCACGCCAGGAATGGAGTGGTTAAAGAGCGACGGCAATCCGGAGAAGATTGTGCCGGAGTTCGAGGCCACCGTGGAGGTGGTGGCGTCGAGCCCCACGAACGGGGCACCGTGCTCGATGCCGCGCGTTGTTAGGATAATGTCGCGCGCCTTACGAACGACCTTCTCGGTCCTGTCCAGCGAGGCGCCGGGCGGAAGTTGAACGATGGTAATCAGGTAGCCCTGATCTTGTTCTGGAATAAAACCGGTCGGTGTGCGCCACAATTCGAGACCCGCTACACCGATGAGGGCCACATAGATCACGAGAACAACAGTCAGTCCCCGCGCGAGACGACGGGTGAGATTCCCATACCCGAGCGATGACCTGTCAAAAGCTCGATTGAAACGGTCGAAACCTGCGTGAAGCAGACGCTGGGCGGCACTATTGCGGGAGGCATCATGGGGCTCGTGCGCCTTGAAGAGCACGGCGCAAAGGGCAGGGCTGAGGGTCAGGGAAACGAAGCAGGAGATGATCGTCGACGCTGCGATCGTGACCGCGAATTGCCGGAAGAACAGTCCCGAGATGCCGCTCAGGAAGGCGGACGGGACGAAGACGGCACACAGCGTCAACGCGATCGAGAGCAGCGCCCCGCCCACTTCCTCCATCGTACGGTGGGCGGCCTCCTTCGGCAACATGCCGGAGCGCATGTTGCGCTCGACGTTTTCGACCACAACGATCGCGTCATCGACCACAATGCCGACCGCAAGTACGAGGCCGAACAGCGATAGATTGTTCAGTGATATCCCGAACACGTAGAGGACGATGAACGATCCGAGCAGGGAGACTGGAATCGCAATCACCGGGATAATCGTGGCTCGCCAGCTCTGGAGGAACACAAACACTACGCCGACCACGAGCAGGATCGCGACGAAAATCGTAATGACCACCTCGTCGACCGATTTGCCGATGAAGATCGTAGGATCGTAGATGCTCGTGTAGTCCACCCCTCGGGGGAAGTCCTTCTTCAGGTCCTGCATGGTGGACAGGACTTCATGTTCGACCGCGAGCGAGTTCGCACCAGGCTGCGCGTAGATCAGCAGGGCCGCAGCGTCGCTGCGATCCATGAAGGCCGTTGAACCGTAATCGGCTGCACCGACTTCGGCACGACCGATGTCGCGTATACGAGTTACGCGTCCCTGGTTGTCCGATTTGACGACGATATCGGCAAATTGCTGGGGTGTAGACAGGCGGCCGAGCGCCTCGACGTTGATCTGATACGCCTCGCTGCTAGGCGTGGGTGGCTGATTCAGGATGCCGGCCGAGACCTGCAGGTTCTGGGCGCGCAATGCCGCGAGCACCTCGCTGGCGCTGAGATTGTTTGCGGCCACCTTGTCCGGATCGAGCCAGATGCGCATAGCGTATTCGCGGGCACCCATGAACTGTACGTCGCCTACCCCTTGCAGCCGCGCGAGTGCGTCTTTCACGTGCAAGGTTGCGTAGTTCGACAGGTACAGCATGTCGTGCGATTTATCTGGCGAGTACAGGTGAACAGCCAGAAGTATGCTGGGTGTCGCCTTTCTCACCTGCACGCCCAGACGCTGAACATCCTCAGGTAGCCGCGGTAACGCATCCTGCACGCGGTTCTGAGTCAGCATTTGCGCGACGTTCAAATCGGTGCCAATCCGGAAGGTAACAGTTACCGTGAGCTTGCCGTTTCCAGTGGACTGGCTGCTCATGTAAATCATGTTCTCGACGCCATTGATCTGCTGCTCGAGCGGCGTCGCCACGGTGCGGGCGATGGTTTCGGCCGATGCGCCGGGATAAGACGTCGTAACCTGCACGGTGGGCGGAACAATTTCCGGATACTGCGCGACCGGAAGTACAAACATCGCGCCGAACCCGATCAGCGTCAAAAAGCTGCTTACAACGGTCGCAAAGCGTGGCCGGTCAATGAAGAAATGAGCAATTCGCATGGTTTGGGCTCGCTCCTAGTCCTGGTTGGCGGCATAAGGGATCGTGCCGTCCCGTGTCGCCACCTTTGCTCCGGGCGCTGCGTACGGCAGCCCATCCACGATTACGCGGTCATTCGGGGTGAGTCCGGAACGGATAACGCGCAACCCTCCACGAATGTCGCCAATCTCGACCTGTTTAGGTGCGACTGTTCCATCTGGGGAGACAGTCATGACGACGTGTTGCGATTGATCGGGCAGCACCGACGCGTCTGGTACGAGAAGAGTCGCAGCAGGGTCAGAAACAACCAGCCTCACGCGGGCGAACTCTCCTGGCGTAAGCAGCAGATCGGGGTTCGCAATCGTCGCCCGGGCAAGAATCGTCCCACTCGACCGGTCGAGTACGTTGTTTATAAAGTCGAAGGCGCCTTGCCGCGTGAACCCTGTTTCGCTGCCGAGCGCAAGCTCGACTTTCTCGACCGGCGTACCCTTGAGATGCGTCCGATATCGGGAAAAGGTCTGGAAATCGGACTCGCTCATATCGAATTCCAGATGGATTGGGTCGAGCGAGACTAGCGTGGCGAGCAACGTCGTTGGGCTGGTCGCCGCGCGGCTGCCAGCAATCAGGTTACCCACCGAAACAAGATGCGCGCCGATGCGGCCGGTGAATCGTGCCGTGATACGGCAATGGTCGAGATCAAACCGGGCATCGCGGATCTGAGCCCTCGCATCGTCCACTGCAGCCTGGGCAGCCTGCTGGTCGGACGTGCGCTGTTCGACGTTCTGTGCCGTCCCGGCGTCGTTGCGTTCAAGTTCCTGCGCCCGGCGCAGTTCCCGTTCAGCGAGTACGAGCCGGGCTGTCGCCGTTTCAAGCTGGGCCGTCGCCTGAGCAAGCCTGATCTCATAGGGAATCGGGTCAATGGTGAAAAGCAAATCGCCCTTGTGGACGATGTCCCCATCCTTGAAATATATCCCCGTAAGGGTGCCGCCGACCTGAGCGCGCAGTTCGACCTGGTCGACTGCAGAGAACTGTCCAAGGAAGCCTAGCCGCGTATCGAGTTCGTGCATGAGAGGGTTGCTCACCCCGACTTGCGGAAGCTGCGCGGAGGGCGCATCCGCAGAGGAACCGTTTCCGCCACGCGAGTGCGCGAACCATGCCGATCCCACGACAACCATCGCTATTGCGGCAGTCATCCGCAACTTGGCCGAGGACAGTTTACGACCGTGCAGGGCATTGGCTTCTTGCACCAGCCCGCTCTCTAGTTTGGCTTTCGTATCCACTCGCTTGCACCCTCAAAAATCTGTTGCTCGTTCCGCTCGAGCCGACCAAAGCTGGGACGCGGCGCCCGATCCGGAAGCTGTAACCGCCACCGAACGCCCAGTTGTCTGCGGCTGACGATCGACACTCGTCCATTCGGATGTTGAATTGCTGACGCGGCTGTGGGTTGCGAACGACGGCACGTTCGCAACCCGGATATCCTAGTTGCCGATGTTGTAACGCGATGCGCTTTACCCGTCTGCGACCGCGACTGCGAAGTAAGCGAAATCAACGCGGACGTGGTCAACTTTTGTGTGGAAGTCCACATCGTGTCGGTTGGTGTGCCCATCGCTAGAGTGCGCTCAATTTGGTCAGTGTTGGCGCTTCGGACGTCTTTCCCTCCAGCGATGCGAACAGCCGCTTTGTATGGTCCTGTTCAAGGTGAAAGTCATGTGCCGCCGCGGAGGAGAAGACCTCGAAGAACACCAGCCTGTGTGGGTCATCCTTTCGTCCGGTCTCGTATAAAGCTTCGCAGCCTGGCTCTTGGAGTGTCGGGATAAGAGCCTCTTTCAAGATGGCCATCACCTCTTCCAGAAATTCAGGAAGAATCGTTAATTCGGCCAACAAGTAGATTTTCTCATCTTCCATCGGTGTACCTCTTTCATTGATCGCCTCACCTGAGGCAGCGTCTGAAGTTCTGGCTTGCTCATAGCTGTTTGCTCTTTGTTCATCAGCCGCGGCCAGCGGAAACGTTGCTCGGCTCGTGGACGACCCTGCCTATGTAGGCCCCCAGGTTTAGCTCGACATCGCTGCGCTGCTGGAAGCCCTGCTCGAGCGCCTGCCCGATGATGGAGGGCGTGGCCGGGCGGGCAACAGCCTCCGCGAAGGCGTCCATCTCGGCGGTCAGCGCGGCATCGGCGGGAAGCGACGCAGCGTTGACGAAGCGCTTGATGTCGGCCAGCGCGAGCAGGTCGAAACGCGAGACCCGTTCTGCGAAGGCATTGATGAACCCGACGAACTCCGCGTCGGGAACGGCACGGTTGACGTATCCGTACCGCTCGGCGCGTTCCCCGTCGAAGTCCTCACCACCGAGCAGGATCTCGAACGCCCGCCCGCGACCAACGATTCCGGGCAGGCGGGTCGAGGGCCCGCCCCCGGGCACCGCGGCGAACCCGACCTCGAACTGCCCCAGGACGGCCCGCTCCCGACTGGCGAAGCGGATGTCGGTGGCGAGCGCGAACTCGCTGCCGGCACCGCGAGCCCTGCCCCGCAGAGCGGTGATCGTCACCGCCCGCGACTTGCCGAGTCGGATGAGGAAGTCCGACCAGTGGTGAAAGGGGGTAGGCGCCGCCGGCAATGCGCCGAAGGCGGACTGATCGGCCGCGATGTCGTAGTGGGCCAGGAAGAAGTCCCGGTCGGCGCTGTCGAAGACCACGACAGCCACCCGATTGTCCTGCTCGACCTCGGTGAGCAGATCATGCAGCGCGACGATCATCACCGGGTCGATGAGGTTGATCGGAGGGTTGTCGAAGGTCACGCGCCATAGCGACGGTGTCGATTTGTCTAGACTGAAACGCGGGCGTGCCATCAGGGCTGCGCCCTTCGAGGGGGAGTTACTCATGTTGTTCTCCTTTGTCAAAGCGTCTCATATCGCCGAGCGGTATCGGGTCGCCGCGTGGGTTTGCATGAAATTCGGGAACATGGCCAGCCGAGCGCCATCGAAGGTGCTCCACTGATTCGCATCCGGCAGTGGCGGAATGGTGACGGTCTCGCGCCGATCAAACCCGACGAGCGCGGAGTCCACCAGCTCATCCACCTCCATCACCGCAGATAGCGCGTTCACGTCACGCCCCGAGCGCTCCCAGATTTCGGTGCGCGTCGCGGAAGGCAACACCGCCTGAACATAAACGCCCTTGGGGCCGAGTTCCAGATGAAGCCCCTGCGTGAGGAAGAGAACGAAGGCCTTGGTGGCCCCATAGACCGTCAGCCCGAACTCCGGAGCGAGCCCGACGACCGAGCCGATGTTGATGATGGCGCCCTTCCCGGCTGCCACGAATCGTGGAGCGACCGCGCTCGCGAGCCGCGTCAATGCCGTGGAGTTGAGGCTGATGATCTCGGCCATCTGGTCCGGGCTCTGATCGATAAATGTGCCAGCAGCCGAGGCACCCGCGTTATTGACCAGTACGCCTATGCGCGGATCGTCGCGTAGCCGCGCCTCCACCTGAGCCAGCGCGGCCGCATTCGTCAGATCTGCCTGGAGAATGTCGATCGTCACGCCCGTCTCGCGGCGCAGCCTCTCGGCCAGGGCCGCCATGCGGGCACGGTCGCGGGCCACCAGGACCAGATCATGGCCGCGCTTCGCGAATCGGTCGGCGTACGTGGCGCCAATCCCCGTGGAGGCGCCGGTGATAAGAACGGAAGGTTGGGTTGTCATGGAAGATTCCTTAGGAGTCGAAGATTAATCATGATGACGATCATGTTTAGTAATCATGACGCTCATCATGTATGATGTCAAGCACAGAACGGAGATCGCTATGAAAGTCAGTCGGGAACAGGTCGCGGCGAACAGGCAAACGATTCTTGAGGCGGCGGGACGCCTGTTTAGAGCCCAGGGTTTCGAGGGGGTTACCGTGGCCGACGTGATGAAAGCGGCCGGCCTCACGCACGGCGGCTTCTACGGGTACTTCAAGTCCAAGGACGACCTGATTGCACAGACCTTGGCGCACGTGTTCGCTCAGGGTCCGGTTGAGATTGATTTGGCCCGTTACGCGGAAAGCTATCTCTCACAGCACCAGTGCCAAAATGTCGCCGGCGGATGCCCCATGGCCGCACTGGGCTCCGAAGCCTCTCGCCAGACGCCTGAAGCGCGCGCCGCCATGACGAAAGGACTTCGTCAGAATATTGAGCGGCTATCCAGGAATGCGGCGGGCAAGACCGCGGCCGAAAAGCGTCGGGCGGCGATCGGTAGCTTGGCGGCCATGGTGGGCGCCATGATCATGGCCCGCTTCAGTGATGATCCGAAGCTTTCCGAGGAACTGCTGGCGCAAACCCGAGCATGGATCGCTGGCGCCGCAACGTCGCGAGGACGCACTGTTACTCAATGAAGGTTTGCTTCGAACACACAGCCTTCGGCCGCCGAAACCGTAGAGAGATGGTGGCTCACAGGGCTCAACAGCTCGCTGTGCTCGATGAGCCGACCAACAATCACGATCTCACAGACGTCAAATTCTTGGAACGAGTGGTAAGCGACTTTCGCGGCACTGGTTGTAATCTCTTCTTGCCGCATGGCTGCCAAGCCGATAATGACTAACTATGCGTCCTTTTCGTCGAACTGCTCTCGCGATGCGAGGATCTCTCTCACGTGAGCGCGCGCCCACGAACCGAGCGGTTCCACGGCTTTCCACAAGGTGCCGCCGAGCCTGGTCAACTCATAATCCACGCGCTGCGGAGTGGTCGGAAAGACAGTCCGCGTCACGAGGCCGTCCCGTTCTAATCCGCGCAGCGTGAACGTCAGCATCCTCTGTGAAATACCACCGACCATTCGCTTGATCTCATTGAAGCGCTTTGGGCCATCACCGAGCAAGACGACGATCAGCACGGTCCACTTGTCCCCGACGAGGGCCAAAATGGAGCTGAGGTTACGACAGTCTTCGCCGGCGGGATTGAGGAGATGGACGGTCACTTCAGTGTGCTCAGGTATCAGATCTGTGCCTTCTTGTGAACAATAGCACTGGTACCTATATTAGACCAAGTCGTATTTTGATACCGGTTTGGGCAGCCATCGGCGCCCCGTGACCAGGCTACTTTTTCTTTCGTCCGAACAGTAAGGATTTAAAAGCATGACCGTCATTTCCGTCATCGTTGGAAGCACCCGCGAGGGTCGCTTCTCGGAAAAGCCCGCGAAGTGGATTTTGCAACACCTGAAGAAGCGCGAGGGGGTTGACGCTCGGCTTCTCGATCTTCGCGACTTCCCGATGCCGTTCTTCGATCAGCCTGCAACGCCGGCCATGCCCGGTCGCCCGCGTTACAAGGACGAGGTCGTGCAGAGGTGGACTGCCGCCATCGCGCAATCCGACGGCTTCGTCATCGTCACTCCCGAGTATAACTACGGCGCCTCCGCAGTACTGAAGAACGCGATCGACTGGGTCTATCCCGAGTGGAATCGCAAGGCGGTTGGTTTCGTGAGCTATGGCTCCGCCATGGGCGCCCGCAGCGTCCAGCAGCTTCGTGAAACGGCGATCGAGATTCAACTCGCCCCGATCCGCTCGTCGGTCCACATTCCAGTCGCCACTTTGTGGGCTCACTACCAGGGCGGCGATGTCGACGCGGGACTGAAGGAGCTGGAGGCGCCTGCCGGGGCGATGATCCACGATCTACTGTGGTGGACCGCAGCCTTGAAGACGGCACGGGCCAGCCTGTCCTGACCAATCACTGCGCGGCGAAGGTTGATTCCCGCGCTCTTTTCAGAGGAAATCCCAATGACCCTCGCATTAGCCAAATCACCACTGCCGCGGACAGCGCGCACGATCCTGCGGCGTACGCGTGGCCGAACGCACGGCCCCGTTACACGGTTGATGAGTCCGTCCGACTTCGGCGAGATCCTGAAGCCGTTCGTGTTTCTCGACCTCTTCGACCACGAGGGCCCGCCGTTCAACGGACCCCTCCATCCTCATTCAGGTATCGCCACCCTGAGCTACGTAGCGGAAGGCGCCGTCAGCTACATCGACCCGCATGGTGTTCGGGGCACACTACAGGCCGGCGGCGTCGAATGGATGCAGGCGGGTCGGGGCATGTGGCACGGCGGCGGGCTCGACAAAGCAGGACGGACGCGCGGCTTCCAGCTGTGGATTGCCTTGCCGCCGGAACTCGAATTGGGTCCGACGATAAGCATCTACCAGGGCCCTGACGATGTGCCGCAAGACGGTCCGGCCCGCGTGCTCCTCGGCACCTTGGGTTCCGCATCGAACGCCATCGCATCTCCGTCACCAATCAACTATCTCGCGGTGCGTCTGAAGGCCGGCGCGCGCTGGCGCTACAAGCCCCCGACGGGCCACAGCGTCCTCTGGGCCGCCATCGCATCGGGCCTCGTGTCGGTGCCAGACGAGCTGCGGAGCGGGGACTTCGCGGCTTTCGAGCCGTCGAGCGAAGCGGTCGAATTCGAAGCGCTGACCGATACCGAGTTCGTTCTCGGTTCTGCCGCTGCGCACGAACACGATCTAGTCCTCGGCTACTACTCGGTCCACACGTCGCCGGAGGCGCTCCGCAATGGCGAGGCGTACATCTCCTCGATCAAGGAGGGGACACCGCTGCGGATGACCGGTGGGTGAAGGTGTTCGGCTTCGAGGGCCGGAACCGGCAGTAGCCGATGCGGGTCCGTGTAGCTGTGCTATTGAAAAGGTAACGTATCTACGATTTCAAAGGCCTATTAAGGGGTAACCGGGTTTTGTAGCACAACCGAAATGCCAAAACGCGTTGTTTTTCAGAGAGTTGTGTCGATGGGAATACGGTTCTTCGAACCAGGGGGGTCGGCGGTTCGAATCCGTCCGGGCGCACTCAAATCAACAAGTTAGGACTTCGCGTCGCCTGGCAGAGATTTTGAGTGACCTGTTGGTGACCACTTAATCTGTGCGATCGCGCGGCGTAAGAATAGCGGATCAGCTTTGGCTTCGAGTGATCCGATTGCGGTCGCCATACGGTCGCGCGATGCCTTGCGGCCCTCACGCCGCGACTTCATGTATGACGACTCCAGAAATGGGCACGCTTGACATTACGAATATATTCGTAATATCGTAATGCCATGAAAACTCCCATCGTCATCGGGGC
>Ga0179592_10000347_pt1 | contig 18302 bp, 20 predicted proteins | sample CZODoug2_1_08_16_FD_148623 | JGI IMG/M metagenome (GOLD analysis project Ga0179592, IMG submission 148623) | Vadose zone soil fungal communities from Angelo Coast Range Reserve, California, USA - CZODoug2_1_08_16fungal (Illumina Assembly) | ecosystem: Environmental > Terrestrial > Soil > Vadose...
GGATGGGGCAGCGGGGCAAGGCATGTCACCCTTTGCGCTGGAAAAATGCATCCACCGCAGCCTCAATCTTGTCGCGGCGGCTCTCCAGTGTCCCTAACAAATGTTAGAACGGCCCCAGCGGGGTGCGCTGAGGCCGTCTTACTACTCACTCGCCTCCGGCCGGGCTTGGAGGGACGCGACCGGAAGCACGGAGTCGATTCCTGGGCCAGCCGATTCGTTCCTACAAGCATCGGCACGAGACTGAAGTCGCCGGCTGAAGGTTCGAGCGCGGACCCGCACAAATCCCTTGGGAAACCAGACCCCGTCCGCCGTCGTTGAGCGTCCGTCAGACGGGGTCGCCCGGACTTGGATCCGGAACGCCGATAATTAGACCGGCGCGCCGCTATGATGGCTCGGGAGAGTTACATCGGCCTTAAGGCATTCACGTCCGATCGGCACCGGCGTTACCAGCCACCACATCGGTTGCACGTCCGCGACGAGCCCGACGCGCTTCTGGTGCCTCAGATCGCCTTGGGGTCTAGTCAGCTCGGGAAGTATGTCTACGTCGTCGGCCCGGACAGCAAGGCCGAACAGAAGATCGTGACGCTCGGTCCGACGGAAGGCGATTCCGTCAGTGTGACCGGTCTCGCCGAAAACGACCGGGTGATCACCGGCAATCTGCAAAAGATCGGCCCGGGTTCACCCGTCTCTCCTATCGCGCAGAAGGAGGCTTCTGCGTCGGACGTGAAATGAGGAACCTGCGTGTAATCTTTCGTTTGATGCGGCGCGCCTCGAGGCGGTGGTCGAAGCCTTCGCCAGAGACCAGCTTGCTTTCCTCGATCGATCCGCGGGAGTTTTCGGATCTGTTGCTCAGCGGGCGGAAGAGGGATCTGAAGACCCTGGCAGATACGGTACCGCCGGCTTGCAGACTTAAGTGGCGCGAATCTGAAAGTTCCGCAGTCTCCCGGATTTCGAACTGGTTTGGCTCGGTCGCCTTTTCAGGTGACTTCGCCCACAAGTAGGCGGTGCCTTCATCGAGTTTCACAGATTCAACTTCAAATCCACCTCGCTTAACCAGGAAGGCGAGATCGTTGGGCGGAATGAGTCCGTAAAAAGAGTGACCGCGAAGCGAATCCATCAAAAATCCGTTGCCATACGGCGTGCAATTGGGAAGCTTCTGCATCCGTGTGAAGTCTGAATTCCGGTAGAGCGATACGAACAGGCAAGGGCAGCCCGGCTTCAGCTTGGTTCTCATCAACTGGACAATGCCGAGTCTTACACTTGCCGAAGGGATCACTGAAAGTACGTTGATGCAGAACCCTCGATCGTACTTCCGAACGAGAGCGGCAAACTGGCCGACTGTGTATGCGTGGACGTGGTTTGCTTTCCGGACGTGGTCGCGGATCGTTGTTGAACGACCGCGGATCATTTGAGTCCTTGAGAGCTGCACCTCCGAATCGATCAGCGCGAGTTCTTCGGTGGTTTTGGCTATTGCCCGTTCGTAGCGTAATTTTCCGCACCCGAAGTCGAAGCTGGAATGAACCGGCTCGAGGCGCGAGATCAGCTTGTTAAGATAGGCCGAACTCTGTGTGTCAGGCTTGGCCGCGTTTTCACTCCGGATGATGCTATCTTTTCCGATCTTGTATCGCATCACGCAGCCGACTCTGCGAATGCTTTGCGGTTGGCCTCGGCGTTGCCGGCAATCTGTTGGATTTGGGGATCTACCCTTCGTTCAAGCAGTCCATAGCGAAGATGCATAAACAGAAGTGCGCACATGGAAGCGATCCAGAAAATGATAAGCAACCAATCTGATCCGGCAAATGCGGGCAAGATCCCGAAACTTGAGAGTATGAAAAGCCACTCCAGTGCCACCCAATACATATGCCAAGCCTCTAAAGCGCTTTCGATGTCGTGCTTGTCGACGAGGGGATGCTCGCTCCGGCTCGATGCATATTTGTAGAAAGTCTCTCTCATCAGCGGGTGGCGGTCACGCTTATTCCAAGACCCCGCATTTTTAGAGCGACTCGATTTCGACTTTTAGAACGACTCGATTCGGCGTTTTTCGTTTTAAGAACGAATCGGTCTAGCAAGCCATTGGAAACGCTGCGGGAATCGGCGCGGAGTTTTTCGCGAGCGGACCGCATTAAGCGCGCTCCCGATCTGACCCGCCGCTACAAGGTTGCGCCACAGGAGCAAGGGTGCGATCGACACTTCCGATCAAATCGCGCCGATTTAGATTGTTTCGCGACCGCGTTGGAGTAGGGTTCGGAAGGACGTCGCCGTAACGGCCAATAATCGGATGTCATTTCTCGCTGCGCAGTACCGACAAAGTCGTATTGCGGCCAAGTGCAGGAGTTCCGATGGGTACAGCGCAGAGCATTACGGACTTGGCTCGGTCTGAATCGGCGACCATCCCGAGAGCGGTGTCCGGCAGTCCAACGGTGGAAGAGCTGTTGGCATTCGAGCGCATGCTCGCCGATCTCTCCGCTCGAATGGCGAACGTCCCGCCCGATCGCGTCGAGGCCGAAATCCAGGCGGCGCAAGTCATCCTTCGGCAGTTTCTCGGATTCGACCGTAGCACCTTCGCGGAATTTCACGACGACAGCTCGCTTGTGGTCGTCTCCTCGACGGCAGTGGAGGGGGTCGAGGCTACGCCCTTGGGCCAGCTTCCGTTGCGCCTTGAGTGGTTTATCGCCAGACTTCGTGCCGGAGAAATGCTCGTCGTGCAGGATCCGGCCGACGACCTTCCGCCGGAAGCCGTCGCCGAGGCGGAATATTTCCGGCAGACGGGCCTCCGCTCGCATCTGAGCATCCCGCTCCGTGTCGGCGGCCGAGTTATCGGAGCCATTGCCTTTGCTGCCTTTAGAGAAACCCGCAATTGGCCCGATGATTTGATTGCCCGGATCAGGCTCGTCGGCGAGGTGTTCGCGCATGCCATCGCGCGGAAGCGGGAGCACGAAAAGCTGCTGGCCGCCATGGCGGAAATCAGACTTCTGAAAGATCGTCTCGAGCGGGAGAATTCCTATCTGAAACAAGCCGTCCAGGTCAGGCCGGCGCAAGGCCTCAAGAGCCGCTCGGCGCGCTTCTTGTCGGTGATCGAGGAAATCAAACAGGTTGCCCAAACCAGTTCGACGGTACTGCTGCTGGGCGAAACCGGAAGCGGAAAGGAAGTCCTGGCCCAGGCGATCCACGACGCGAGCGCCCAACGGGATCGCATGATGATCAAGGTCAATTGCGCGGCGCTGCCGGCGAGCCTGATCGAGTCGGAACTGTTCGGCCGGGAAAAGGGCGCGTTCACCGGCGCTCTGGCGCGGCAGGCGGGTCGTTTCGAAATAGCCGACGGATCGACCATCTTTCTGGACGAGGTCGGCGAATTGCCGCTGGAGTTGCAGCCGAAGCTGCTCCGCGTCCTGCAGCAGGGCGAATTCGAGCGTTTGGGAGGCAGCAAGACCATCAAAGTCGATGCGCGCGTGATTGCGGCCACCAACCGGCCCCTCGAGCAGGCCGTGAGCGAGGGGCGGTTTCGGCAGGATCTGTTCTATCGGCTCGACGTATTTCCGATCGAGGTGCCCCCGTTGCGCGAACGGCGGGAAGACATACCATTTCTGTCGTGGACGTTCGTGAAGGAGTTCAGCAACTCGATGGGCAAGCCGATCGAGGAAATCGCGGAAGAATCGATGAGCGCGCTCCTGCACTATCACTGGCCTGGCAATATCCGCGAACTGCGAAACGTGATTGAGCGGGCGATGATCCTTTCTCAGGGCCCCAAGCTGTACGTCAAGCTCAGCAACGCGGCGCTGAGACCGGTTGCCGTGAGCTCGCTGGACGAGGCCGAGCTGACGATCATCCGGCAGGCAGTCGAGCAGTGCAACTGGCGGATTCGCGGGACGAACGGAGCCGCGGCTCTTCTCAACATGAAGCCGACGACGCTCGAATCCCGCATCAAGAAGCTCGGCCTCACGCCGAGGCATTGACCTCCGAAGTTTCGGAGGTTCTCCGAGTTCTCGTAGAACTCCATCGCATTCGGCCGCGTCGGGCTCGCTGCGCAATTCAGCTATCCCACTGCTTCATTTGATCTTTCGGCCTGACGCGCGGCCGGCTCTGCAGTTGGCGCGCTTCTTGCGATGTAAGGCAGGACCGTCCTTCTTTTTGTGGACGGCGGCCCGGAAAGACATGAGCGTGATCGTGTTCTCCCTGCAAATCGTGGCTCCGGACGTAAGGCGGACGGCCCTGCTGCGCGCGCTTGGCGCCCTGCTCGGGCCGACGAGGGTCGCGCCGGGATGTCTGGACGCCCGCCTGTATTCGGACCTCGACGGTCGTGGGATCCTGTTGTTCGTCGAAGACTGGGAATCGCGCGAGCAGTTCGAGCGCAATCTCGACGCCGCCAAACTGAATGCGATCGTTTCGGCAATCGAACTCTGCAGTGAGGCCCCCGTCGTGCGCCTCGACGCGGTCGAACGAGCAGAGGGCATGGACGTCCTCGCGCCTCGCCAAGCATCGTCCCCGACGTGCAGTGAAGGCTCTCGGATGGAAGATAGAGAGCATCCGTAAAGTTAATGCGCCCCGCCCTGGCCCGGTGATCGCGGTCTCTAACTCGATCTTCGATAGCAGAATTCGCCCCTAACGTTAACTGAAGTCAGCGAGGAGCACTCCCATGCTGCTGCAATTTTCAATGATCATCCTCACATCGCAATTGGTCGTCGCGATCGCGGACCGCCCTCCCAAATTCGATATTGCGCGCGGCTGCAAGGTCGACAGCGCTTCGGCGTTCGATCCCAAGGCCGGCATGGACGCGACGATAAAGCGGTGCATAGACGACGAAGAGAAGGCAAAGGACCAGCTTGAGACAAAATGGTCCGGGTTCATGAACTCCGACCGCCTCATGTGCACTGAAGTAGCAGTTGGCAATAAAGCCGACGACGGCTCGATGCCGCCCAGCTACGTTGAATTGCTGGCGTGTATTCAGGACCAGCAGCTGGTGCGAAAGCTTCCCAAGGAATGATCGGCGGGGCCGTCGTATCGGATCGCACCGCGGCCTTTGCCGTCCATCGAGAAGCGGACGACAGTCGTCCGCTTCTCCCGCCTGGCCGCTCGCACGCGGCACCATTCCTCCGTGTTCCTGGCGTCCGAAACTTCGGAGGATCTCCGAATTCTCGGAGATATATGCAAGCAAAAGAACCGCTGGCGGCTGCGATAGCTTCTGTCACCCGACTGATCAATATGGCGTTTCTTCTCGACCTCTCGAGTGTCTCCTTGTTGGCCCGCTTCTTGCGATGTGAACGAGCAAGCCCGTTCGGTTCATCTGGACCACAACCGAAAGAGAGCGGTCGCGAATGCATTTTCGATGCGGACCATGGCTCCCTCCCAACTCACGGAAAAGAATCATGAAGCATGTGATTGCGACTCTGTTGCTGGCGGGCGGCCTGTTCGCCCTGACTTCGATCGAAGCAAACGCTGTTGTCTGCGCCAAAGGCGTGGTCCGGGCGGGCTGCGTCAGTGCGGGAGGCGCCGCCGTGGTCGCAACTCCTGTTGCGCGCCCTGTCGCGCATCCTGCTGTTGTCGCGCCTCGGACAGCGGTCCGCCGGCGGGTCTACTGATCGTTGGCTCGAGCATGATCGGACGCTCGACTGAGGTCCCCAATCATGCTCCGTCGGAATTGGAGCAACGACGATGAAATCGGTGAAATTCCCGCTCTGGCTTCGTTTTGTCCTGGTGGTCGGTATCGTCGGTCTGGCGTCGGGCGCCAGTCTCGTCGCGTACCGCTACTACACGCGCCCGGTGACGCTGAAGGTGGCGGTGGGATCGATTGATGGCGAGGCCGCCAAGGCGATGTCGGCTATCGCCGGCAGGCTCGTTTCGACCGATGCGCCCGTGCGGCTCAACGTCGTGGACACCGGCACCGCTCTGGGGGCCGCCAAGGCCTTCGCGGACGGCAATGTGGATCTGGCGGTGGTCCGCGGCGACGTCGGCGACCTGTCGAAGGCGCAGGCCGTGGTCGTCGTCAGTCACATGGCCGCCCTGGTCATCGCGCCGCCTGGCTCCTCCATCGACAGCATGGACAAGCTGAAGGGGCACCGCGTTGGCGTGCTCGGAGGGGAAGCAAACACAAAGATCGTGGACGTGCTGAGCAAGGAATACGGGCTCGATCGCGCGAAGGTGTTCAAGGACATCGCTCTGCCCGATGCCCGCCGGGCCATTCAATCCAAGGAGGTGAGTGCGCTGCTCGTCGTGATCCCTCTGACCGGCAAATATCTGTCTCTGGTGCGTGACATCTTCCAGTCCGGTCCGAAGGCTCTGCCGACGCTGATCCCCATCGAGTCGGCAGGCGCCATCGCGGAAGCGGAGCGCGCCTACGAGAGCTTCGACATGCCCAAGGGCACGCTGCGGGGAGCTCCCCCCGTTCCGGACGACGACGTCACCACTTTGAGGACCAACCTGTACCTGGTCGCCGGCAAGGCGCTCGGATCGGATCTGGTCACAACTCTCACGCAGACGATCATGAGCGTCCGCAGGGACCTGATGCACGAAGAACCCATCTTCGCGCAGATCACCGCACCTAGCACCGACCAGGATGCCTATCTTCCGCTGCACCGCGGGGCGGCTGCCGTCTACAACAGCACCACGCAGAGCTTCATGGACGAATACGGCAACTGGATCTACCTGACGCCGATGCTGCTGGGCGGCATCGCGACGGTCCTTGCGGCGGGCTGGAAATTCCTCGGGATCGGCAACCCCGAACCGAGTGAAGGCCCCCTGGATACGCTCTACGCGCTGGGTCGCCGGATCCGCAACGCGCTCACGGAGGCAGAGCTTCTGAGCATCGAAGATCAGATCGACGAAATTCTCAAAACCCAACGCGCCAAATCCGCCGACGGGGACGAAACCGCGGTGGATGACGCGACGCTGAACGTGGCGGCCCATCGGCTGGAGAGCTTGATTCACGATCGAAGAGCGACGCTCGGGAAGAGGCCGGTACTCGTTCCCGCGGCCTAGGCCAACCAAACGCGATCGGTTCGGCGGTGCTGAAACGAAGGAGTCACTCGATATGCGAGCCGTATTCAACTCCGCCATACTCGTCGCTCTGTTCATGTCGACGGCAACGGCCGTTGCGCAAACGGGTGAATTCGTTGCGACCGTTCCGGGCGAGGTCGTTCACAGAGGTTATGCGCTCCAGGATCAGTGGCAACGACTGCGAAGCGCACCACCCGCGCGTCAGTCCGTCGGCACTCTGCAGAAATCGAAATCGCTTCGTTCGGAAGCGCAGGAAGCCACGAGGCGGCGCACCGACTAGGCGCCTTGAATTGAGGTTATCATGGGTATTGCTGAGGTCTCTTCATCGGTTGGCGATCGGCACCAGCGGAATGTCGAAATGCTCCTCATTCCCGGCGGCACGTTCCGCATGGGATCGGATAGGCACTATCCGGAGGAGGCGCCGGTCCATCGCGTCGCGGTGGAAGGGTTCTTGATCGACCCCACGCCGGTGACGAACCGGCAGTTCAAGGAGTTCGTGAAGGCCACCCGCCACGTCACCTTCGCCGAAATCCCGCCCGATCCGAACAGCTATCCCGGCGCGCTGCCGCACATGCTCTATGCCGGTTCGCTGGTGTTCTCGCCGCCGGCGCAGGCCGCCGATCTCCGCGATTGGAGCCGATGGTGGCAATTCATGAACGGCGCCGATTGGCGTCACCCATACGGTCCGAAGAGCAACATCAACGTGCGCGACAGTCATCCGGTCGTGCACGTCGCCTATTCCGACGCGCTCGCCTATGCACGTTGGGCAGGCAAGGATCTTCCGACCGAAGCGGAATGGGAGTTTGCGGCACGCGGCGGCCTGGCTGACGCCGAATACGCCTGGGGCGCGGAGTTCGCGCCTGGTGACCGGCATATGGCCAACACCTGGCAGGGCGAATTCCCGCATCAAAATCTCTGTACCGACGGCTTCGATCGCACCTCGCCGGTCACGGCCTTTCCGCCGAACGGCTACGGCGTCCACGACATGATCGGGAATGTCTGGGAATGGACGTCCGACTGGTATTCGCCAAGACACGAAGCGGACGCTCCGAAGGCCTGCTGCATTCCGGAAAATCCCCGCGGCGGACGCGAGGACGAAAGCTTCGATCCCTGCCTGCCACAGATACGCATCCCACGGAAGGTTTTGAAAGGCGGCTCGCATCTGTGCGCGCCGAACTATTGCCGCCGCTATCGGCCTGCCGCGCGACACGCGGAGGCGGTCGATACGTCCGCCAGTCACGTTGGCTTTCGATGCGTCAAGCGGGGAAGTTCCGGGAACGTCGATCAAGGGAGAGTGAGGAATCATGACTAACGACAGTTTCAGTGGCGTTCCGCTTTCCAACCGCGATGGTCTGCGACAAGGATCGGTCAGTCGGCATACGGCGCTGCGCGCCGCGCTAATCGGAACGACGGCGCTGATGTCGATTGCGCTGTCCGCCCCGGCGGGCGCGCAAGCGCAGCCGCCGCAACGGCGGCCGAACATCGTGATGATCATGGCCGACGATGTCGGCATCTGGAATATCAGCGCCTATCATCGCGGCATGATGGGCGGAAGCACGCCCAACATCGACCGCATTGCCAAGGAAGGCGCGCTGTTTACCGACTATTACGCCCAGCAGTCCTGCACGGCGGGGCGTGCCGCCTTCATTCTGGGGCAGACGCCGTTCCGCACCGGACTGCTGACGGTCGGCCTCCCCGCCGCCAAGGAAGGCATCCAGGACAAGGATCCGACCATCGCCGAGCTCCTCAAGCCGTACGGCTATGCGACGGCGCAGATCGGCAAGAACCATCTCGGCGACCGCAACGAATTCCTGCCGACTGTGCACGGCTTCGACGAGTTCTACGGCATCCTCTACCATCTCAATGCGATGGAAGAGCCGTATGCCTACGATTACCCGAAGGCTCCCGGCTTCCGCGCCAATTTCGGCCCGCGCAACATCGTGGACTGCAAGGCATCCACGGTCGACAGCCCGACCATCGACCCTCGCTGGGGCAAGGTCGGGAAGCAGACGATTGCCGACGGCGGTCCCTTGCCGCCGCACCCGAACATGGATCCCAACGCCAAGACGAACATGGAGGATGTCGACGACGAGCTGGTGCGGCGGTCGGTCGACTTCATGGACCGCTCCGTCAAGGACAACAAACCCTTCTTCCTCTGGCACAACTCCACGCGCGCCCATGTGTGGACCCATCTCTCACCGAAATGGCAGAACAAGAGCGGCTTCGGCCTTTACGCCGATGCGATGATGGAATTGGACGCGGAAGTCGGCTCCATCCTCAAGAAGATCGACGATCTCGGCATCGCCGACAACACCATCGTAGTCTTCACTAGCGACAACGGCGCGGAAACGTTTAGTTGGCCCGACGGGGGCAACTCGCCGTTCCGGGGCGAGAAGGGCACGACCTTCGAGGGCGGTTTCCGCGTGCCGATGGTCGTCAAGTGGCCCGGCACGATCAAGCCAGGTCGGGTGGTCAACGACATCGCCGCCGGCGAGGACTTCCTGCCGACCTTCCTGGCCGCCGCCGGCGAGCCGGACGTGAAGGAAAAACTGCTGAACGGGCTCCAGGTCGGCGACAAGACCTTCAAGACGCATCTGGATGGCTACAACTTCATGCCGTTCCTGAAGGGCGACGTCGCCGAGGGGCCGCGCAAGGAGTTCTTCTACTTCACTGACGGTAGCGAGCTCAATGCGCTGAGATACGGCGACTGGAAGATCAGCTTCAACACCGTGAAGGGCAACCTGTTCACCGGTTCGCAGCAATCGACCAACGTGCCGATCGTGACCAATCTGCGGCAGGATCCGTGGGAACGCTACCAGGACCTGTCGATGAACTACGGCCAATGGTGGGGCGAGAAGCTCTGGACGATGGTGCCCGCTGTGGCCATCGTCGGCGGCTTCCTGAAGACCTTCAAGGAATATCCGCCGAGCCAGGCGTCCGGCTCGCTGACCGTCGACAAGGCGGTCGCGATGATCTCGCACGGAGCCAGCGGTGCCGGCAAATGAGCAGGCGGCGCACCGCCGTCGGCTGGTGCGTCGTCGCCGGCGGCCGAGACCTAGATCGGGGCCGAGCTAACAGGGAGAAGTTGCAATGAAGATCATGACGGCACTTTCGGTCGGCTTTCTTCTCGGAACAAGTTATCTGCCGGGGGCCATGGCCCAGCAAATCAGTGGCGCCCCAGGGTCACCCAGCGCCACGGTCACGATCGACGGCAAACAGCTTCCGCCGCCGCCTCCGGAATTCGGAGGAGCGATCAAGGAGAGCGTCAAGGATTCCAAACCGTGGTGGCCGCCGCGCCTGGTGCCGCCGAAGGGTGCGCCCAATGTTCTGCTGATCATGACCGACGATCAGGGTTATGGCGTGAGCGGCACCTTCGGCGGCGTCATTCCAACACCTGCGCTGGATCGCGTCGCCAATGCGGGGCTGCGTTACACGCAGTTCTGCTCCACCGCGCTGTGCTCGCCGACCCGGGCGGCGCTGATCACCGGCCGCAACCATCACTCGGCGGGCTTCGGCGTCATCTCCGAGCTATCGACGGGCTTCCCCGGCTACGACTCCATTATCACGCCCGACAAGGCAACGATCGGCACGATTCTCAAGGGCAACGGCTACGCCACCTCGTGGTTCGGCAAGAACCATAATACACCGGGCTTCCAGTACAGCGTGGCGGGCCCCTTCGACCAGTGGCCTTCGGGGATGGGCTTCGACTACTTCTACGGCTTCATGGGCGGAGAGACCGACCAGTGGACGCCGTATCTGTTCCGCGATCACACCCAGATCTTTCCCTGGATCGGAAAGCCCGATTACAACCTTACCACGGACATGGCGGATGAAGCGATCTCGCGCATGAAGCAGCTCGACGCGGCTGCGCCCGATCAGCCGTTCTTCCTCTATTACGTTCCGGGCGGAAGCCATTCACCGCATCAGCCGAAGAAGGAATGGATCGACAAGTTCAAAGGCAAGTTCGACATGGGCTGGAATGCCATGCGCGAGCAGATCTTCGCCAACCAGAAGCGGTTGGGCGTGATTCCGGCGAACGCGCAGCTCACCGAGTGGCCGGCCGACCTGCCGAAATGGGAAACGTTATCGGCCGATGAAAAGAGATTGTTCGCGCGGCAGGCCGAGGTCTACGCAGGCTACACCGCCTATACCGACTACGAGATCGGCCGCGTGATCCAGGCGGTGGAAGACCTGGGCAAGCTCGACAACACGCTGATCATCTACATCGACGGCGACAACGGCACCAGTCCCGAAGGAACGCTGCTCGGAACGCCCAACCAGTACACAGCCTATAACGGCATTCTGAAGATCCCGGTGGAAGAGCAACTGAAGTTTTACGACAGCTGGGGCTCGGCGGCGACATACCCGCATATGGCCGTCGGCTGGTCGTGGGCGTTCGACACGCCGTTCAAGTACACGAAGCAGGTGGCGTCGCACTTTGGCGGTACCCGGCAGGGCCTGGCGATCTCATGGCCCAGTCGTATCAAGGACGTCGGGGGCATCCGCAACCAATTCCACCACGTCATCGACATCGTGCCGACGATCCTCGAAGCCACCGGCATCAACGCGCCTCGGACGGTCAACGGTATCGAGCAAAGCCCGATTGAGGGCGTGAGCATGGCTTACACCTTCGATAAAACGAATACCGACGCTGCGTCGGCTCGAAAGACGCAATACTTCGAGATGATGAGCAACCGCGGGATCTATAACGAGGGCTGGTACGCCAACACGACTCCGCCAGTTGCTCCGTGGGTGCTGAACTCGGCGATGCCGGACATCAATGCCTACAATTGGGAGTTGTATAACCTGAACGCGGATTACTCCCAGGCCAATGATCTCGCCGCGAAAATGCCCGACAAGCTCAAGGAAATGCAGGCGCTGTTCGTGCAAGAGGCTACCAGGTACAACGTGCTGCCGTTGGATAACTCATCTTTCGCGCGGGCGATAGCTCCCCGACCGAGCGCTACAGCAGGACAAACCATCTTTGCCTATTCGGGCGAGATGGCCGGCATTCCGACGGGAAACACGCCGAACATCCTGAACAGGTCGTTCAAGATCACCGCCAATGTCGATGTCCCGGAGAACGGCGATGGCATGATCGTCACCGAAGGCGGACGCTGGGGCGGGTACGGGCTGTATATGCTCAAGGGAGTTCCGGTGTTCGACTACAATATGCTCGCGCTGTTGCAGGCCCGATGGGCCGGCGATCGGCCTATCCCGGCCGGCAAGCATACGATCGTGTTTGACTTTACTTATGACGGCCCCGGCGTCGCAAAGGGCGGCACCGGCGTGCTGAAGGTCGACGGCAGCGAGGTTCGGACTCTGCAAGTCCCAAAGACGGTCCCGTTCCTGCTACCGGCGGACGAGACCTTCGACGTCGGGATTGATACCCGCACCGGGGTCAACGATCAGGACTATCAGGTGCCATTTCGGTTTAACGGCAAGATCGACAATGTGACGTTCAATCTCGGACCGACGCATCTGACGGCTACGGAAGAGATGAAGGTGCGGGAAGCGACTGCCCGAGCGCACGACTAGGACGGACCGCCGAACCAAGCGGTAAAGGTGGCGCCGACCCCGCGGCGCGGCCGAAATCGCCGACTCTCCGGCGCCTGACCCATTCAAAAAGACGAGGAGCGCAACATGAGCAAACCAACCGGTGTCGTAGTGTTCGTCGCAGCCATGGTCGTTGCAGGCGCAGTGGCCGCCCAGGGCATGCTGGTGGAGGCTGCGGCCAACAAGGTCATCCGGAAATATCAGACGGCCAGTTGCGACGAGTTGAAGGCTCAAAGGAGCGAGCCGCCATCGGCGAAGGAGAAGATCGCTCTGGATCTACTGCGCGACGACCCGAAGGCGCGGGTTGCCTTCGTCAACCAGGTCGCCGCTCCCGTGCTGAACAAGATGTTCGAATGCGACATGATTCCGTGAGGCCGCCGTGTCGTTCGGCATGCATGAAAGGAGGCTTACTGTGAACAAATCAATCGGCATGGTGGTGGGAATTTCGGCGCTGATGGCCGCCGGCGCGGCGTCTGCTCAGGGCATGTTGCTGGACGCTGCGGCCGACAAGGTGATCGCGAAGTATCAGGCCGCGACGTGCGATGAGTTGAAGGCGCAAAAGAAGCAGCCGGCAACGGACAAGGAGAAGGAAGCCGTGGAATTTCTCCGGAACGATGCGCAGGCGCGAACATCCTTCATCGACAAGATCGCCGCCCCCGTTCTGAACAAGATGTTCGATTGCGGCATCCTCCAGTAGCGACGAAAGGACCGGTCGGATGGGCCAGAACCACTTTACCCTCAGCTTTCCTCTGAAGTCGCCGGCCGATGCAAACGTGCTGGCGGAGCAGCTTCCGGCGCTGATGCCGAACCTGTTCGAAGCGACTGACAAGATAGGTCGGGTCCACTACTCGCGCTTCACGGTTCTGAGCGAGAAAACCTTGCTGTTTCTTGGTGATTTCGACGGCGAATTCGATCACCTCATGGCCGATCTCGCGAAACTCGCGGGACCGGTGTTCGATGCGATCCTCCGGCACGTTGTCGATCCGCCGCCCACGCCGGTCGCCGCCAACATAGGCGCCTTTGCCAATTGGACGAAGGCGCATCTTCTCGAAGCGGTGAATGTTTACACGGCCTATCCCGGGGTAAGCGCTAAGGAGATCAAGGCCCTTGCGCGCGCCGCGGAGGTCGACGGAGGCGGCGAACTGCATCCGTTTCTGGTGGTCCTGCCGATCAAGTCGTACCTTCATTTCGTCACCGTGCAACTGATCCTGCGCGCGCGGGGCAGAGGAACGACGAAGGACCTGGACTCCGTCGGCACGCCTCATTTCGCGCAGTTCGTGCCACTCGAGGATAATCAGATCGGCTTCTTTACGGTCTATGACGGCTCGTTCGACAAATACATCGCCGACTTCACCAAGAACATCGGACAGGTCTTCGATCTTATCTTCAGGTTCACCAAAAGCCCGCCGCCGTCGCCGTGCCGAAAGCACCTGCAGGAGTTCATTGACTTCGCAGCGGGAGCGAGCCGCGCTCCGATCGGATTCTATCAGGCGTATCCGGGACTGTCGGTCCAGGACATCCACGCGCTGATCACCGACAGCAAGCCGCAATCCGTCTCGGGTTGACACTAGGAGAGGCGCGAGATGAGCCAGGCCAGGGACAAGCAGACGCCTGAGGAGAAGGGAGCCACGGGATTTCTTCGGCGCCTGTTCGGGCGCATGGACAATGAACAGCCTGCACATGGTTCCCGTTCCCGGTCGGCTTCAGGGAGTGCGCTCGACCTTGGCGACATTCAGGGATTCATCCTACGAGGCTACAGGATGCCGATGGTACGGCATTTTCTGCTGACGGTGGACGATCCCGCCGAGGCCCGCAGGCTGCTCGGACGGCTCGTCAGTGGCGATGAGTTGGATGCGCCTCAGATCACGACCGCCGGGGACTGGCACGTCGGATTCGAGCCGGGGCCGGGTGACAACCCCGCCGATGTCCCAAAACGCAAACCCGACTATTGCCTCAACATTGGCATTACCTGGCCCGGGTTGATCGCGTTGGAGATCAGAGATCGTGTCCCGACGCTCTCGTTCAACCCGATCGGCGCGTTCGTCGCCGGCGCCGCCGAACGCGCGAACCTGGTGGGCGACACCGGCGAGAGCGACCCGCAGCACTGGATCGGCGGATTTGGTGCCGGAAGCGATCATGTCCTGGTGACGCTGCATGCTCTCGGTGCGGAGGCGATGGCGTCCTATAGCGACCGGCTAGGCACTCTGTTTTCGGAGCGTGGCGCATTTCGGGAGATCTGGCGCGCCGACGGGATGGCGCTGATGGAAACGAAGGACGGCCAGTCCGTCCCCACCACCAAAGTTCATTTCGGTTACACCGACGGCATCAGCATGACGGCCATTCGTGGCGGCCCGGAGCGATATCCGCCCGATCATCAGGAACCATGCGAGTCCTGGCTATTCGTGTTGCGGGATGACGCCGAGAACTACTTCGTGCCGGAGCCCCGAGAACTCGGTCTGAACGGTAGTTTTGCCGTCTTCAAGATAATGGAGACGGACGTCGTCGGCTTCGAGGATTTCCTGCAATCGCACAGGAACGAGATAGATCCCGAGTTGCTTGCCGCCAAGCTTTGCGGCCGGTGGCGCAACGGCGTGCCCCTTGCGCTATCTCCTGACACCGACAGCCCGCCGGGCGGGATTTCACCTGAGCAGTTGAACGATTTCGACTACGTGAACGCCGATGGCTCGGGCGATCCGAAGGGTCTCCGCTGTCCCGTCGGTGCGCACATGCGCCGCATCAATCCGCGAGGGCAGCCGGTCGCTGGCCAAGGGCGACCCGGCGGCAGCAACAATACTCATCGGTTGATCCGTCGGGGCATGCCCTATGGACCGGCCTATGAGCCGGGCCAACCCTACGACGGCATCGAGCGCGGTCTCCTCGGCTATTTCATCAACTCCAGTATTGAGAACCAATACGAGTTCGTCCTGGGCCATTGGGTCAACGACAGCGAGTTCGCCGGGCGGGTCAGGCTGCCTCCTACGTCGAAGGATCCGATGATCGGCGCGCAGAACCCGGCGGAAAGCATTTTCGCCATTCCGCAGGCGAACGGCGCGCCCTCGATCAAGATCACGGGATTCTCGAGCTTCATTACGACGAAGGCCGCTGCGTACTGCTTTCTGCCAAGCGTCACCGCAATCAAGTTCATCGCCAATCTGAGTTGAGGCTCGTGAACGCCCGTTCCTAGGAGGCTTCCATCGTGTTCCTGACTAGATGGTTCGGAGTGACCGAGAGCGATGTCGACCGCGAACGCGTCCGCGAGAAGGCCGACATCGAGATGATCGTCGAAAAGTCCCTCTTGATGCAGGCGAATGCCGCCGCGCAACAACATCGGCCGCTCTGTCGTGGAACCCATGCGAAGGGGGTCTGCGCCCGGGCCCAGTTCGAAATATTCGATCTGACTGCCGGCAGCGGGCATGCGCTGGCGGCGCGGCTCGCGAAGGGGATTTTCTCGAAGCCTGGCGTTTATCCCGCGGTGCTGCGATTTGCGAACGCAGATCCGGCCGTCAAGTCTGATTTCGAGCCCGATGTCCGATCATTGTCCTTCTCGGTCGATCTTGCTGGGGAAGGCGCGAACGCTGGCCGTCAGGATTTCTCGATGCAAAATGCAACGACCCTGCCCATCAACGACTCCCCAGCTTTTCTGGCGGCCATGAAGCTGTTGACGGCCTCCAACAAGGTCGTCGGCCTGTGGGCACTGCCGTTCAGGGACAAGTTGAGGGTCCTGAGGACCCTCTCCTTGGCGGGATTGCAGGCGCGCCAGAAGATCAAGCCTTACCAGCATTTGCGCTATTGGAGCACGGTGCCTTTCCGCCATGGACCGACCGATGTCGTCAAGTTTTCGGCCACGCCATCTCCCGAGAATCCGGCGCATCCTCTGAACAGGAGTAACCCGCGGGGCCTGCAGGACGAACTAAACCGGCACCTCCGGGAGGATAGCAGGATGAGTGTGTTTGACTTCGGGGTCCAGTTTCTCGAGGTCGACAGGATGACTTATTGGCACAAGCGCCGGAATGCCGACTTCTGGATCGAAAACGCCAGCGTGGAGTGGAAGGAGGCGGAGGCGCCCTTCCACTCGGTCGCGCGGCTGACCCTGGTGCCGCATTCGTTGCTTGCTCCGGAGGAGAGTGCCGCAACGTATTTCGATGTCACGGGAAACTCGACGCCTGACAGCAAGCCGGTCGGGAGTATCAATCGCGCGCGCTGGCCTGCGGAAGTCGCCAGCAGGAAGGCACGGATGCACGCGTGCGGTCGGCCGCAGGAGCGCCTTCTTGGCAGTCCTCCGGCTGGAGGCCCTGCCGCACGATCGACGGACTAGGCTCGGGAAGAGGCCGGTGGCAGTCCCCGCAGTCTAGGCGACGCAGTGTCGGCCCGCAGAACGGGCCGGTTGCGAAACGGAAGATAGGGTTTCGACCCGAGGAGAACGGCAATGAAAAAGTTGATCGTCTCGCTATCGCTAGCGGCGGGTTTCATGGCGCTGAGCACGATGGAATCCAGCGCAGTCGTCTGCGCCCGCGGCGTCTATCGCGCTGGCTGCGTCGCCGGGGGCGTGGCCGTAGGACGTCCCGTCGCCCGTGCTGCGGTCATCGCGCCACGGCGGGTCGGGGTCCGCCGCAGGGTGTACTGACTTCGGGCGCCGGTTCTAGACCCGCCCCGCCCAGCAATTGGGCGGGGCACACAGCGGCCAGCGGGCGACCATCAAAAACCGCAGAGAGATCTCATGTACGCTTTGTCGATCTCGCTCCTTGCGTTCGTGTTGATGTGCGCCGGTGCCTTCGCCGGGGTGACAGTCCGGCCTTTGCTCCTGGCAAAGCATGTCCACCCGGACTCCAGGGAAGTCGTGAAGATGGCGACGGGTCTGGTCGGCACGTTGGCCGCACTGGTGCTGGGGCTGTTGATCTCGTCGGCGAAAAGCTCGTTCGATCAGAAGAGCGGCCAGGTTAGGCAAATGACCGCGACGATCATCCTGCTCGACGATCTGCTTTCGCAATATGGTTCGGATGCCGCTCCAGCCCGAATTCTCCTGCGGCAGAGCGTCCAGCCGCTGGCCAACCGCATCTGGCAAGAAGGAGGGCCTCCGACCGGCAAGCCCGCGGTTTTCCAGTCGACGGCCCAAGCGTCCTCTTTCGAAGATCAACTGCAGCGCCTGGCGCCCAACAATGATGCGCAACGTTCGCTGCAGTCCCGCGCCATTCAGGCCTTCACGGACGGGGCACAGATCCGGCTGCAGCTATTCGCGCAGGCCGGGGGCTCGATCCCGACGCCGTTTCTGGTCATCCTGATCTTTTGGCTGGCGGCGATCTTCGTCAGCTTCACGTTGTTCTCTCAAACCAATCTGATCGTCATGGCCTCCCTGTTCGTATGCGCGTTATCATTTGCCGGGGCGATTTTCCTGGTTCTGGAACTGGACAACCCCTTCACGGGCCTGATGGGCATTTCAAGCGCGCCGCTGCGGGGCGCGCTTTTATCCTTAAGCCCTGTCTGATCGATCTCAGCTCTCAGGGACAGGGGCGCGCTCGAAGGGACAGCAACAATGATCAAGAATGGATTTTATTCATACGGATCGAAAGCGCTGGACGGCGTCGACGGTGGGGATAGCGGCGTCATGGTGCTGCGCGACGGCGGGATTCTCGGGGGGTACCTCGTGCTTCTATTTCATTGGCACCTACAGTTGTTCTGGGGGGAGGTGGAAGGGTGAGATGACTTATCGGTTGCTCTCGATTCCGCTGAGCCGACGTTCCGCTTCAAGCGTCCCGCGT
>Ga0179592_10000349_pt1 | contig 18216 bp, 24 predicted proteins | sample CZODoug2_1_08_16_FD_148623 | JGI IMG/M metagenome (GOLD analysis project Ga0179592, IMG submission 148623) | Vadose zone soil fungal communities from Angelo Coast Range Reserve, California, USA - CZODoug2_1_08_16fungal (Illumina Assembly) | ecosystem: Environmental > Terrestrial > Soil > Vadose...
CGCGGCGCCATCAGACTGGCTCGAAAGCGGATCCAACCCGCACACATCATCGCATGGTCACTCTGGCGTAGAGCTCACCAAGCGATCGCTCAGCGCGCCCATCTTAAAAAACGGCAACTGTAATGCTAGAGGCTCCAGGACGGCGCGGCCGGCTGCCGCTACGCGATGCGTCTGAAAGCAGCGGACCAAGCGCGCCATGGCAGGCCGACTTCACCAGCGCGCAGACCTCATCTACGGAACGATCCGCACGAAGCATGGCGAACATGGCGAAACTGGTGAGAGCGAAGATCAGGTCGACAGCGTCCCGCCGCGCCCGAGGCAACGCGGTTTTCCCGGCGATTCGTCCGATCAGAACATTGACGGTTGTTCGTCGGCGTTCATTGCGCCCGATCAGTGCCTGCGCGAATTCGGGGTCGGTCGCCATCGCCTCATGCAGCCGGCCCACTGCCGGGTCCCGATTCCAAAAAGCACAGAAGATCTCGACCAATCGGTCGAGTGCCGCGTGCGGATCCGACATCGCCATTGCATCGGCGATCGCTGTAAGGCCGCCTTGGCGCGCAATCTCATCGAACACGGCTTCGAGCAATCCCCGCCGCGATCCGAACTGATGATAGACGGTCAGCCGCGTCACGCCTGCGGCCTTCGCCACCGCATCCAATGAGAAGGTGGCGATGCTGGCATCCTCGCGCAGCGATCGGGCCGCGGCTTCGATAACGCGATCCCGTTTCGCCGCCGCGGCAGCCGTTCGAACCGAACTCGTGTAGGGGCGGGTCGACATCCCGGCTTCTCGCCATCCTTTTGCCTAATTAACTATACATATTGTATATCTAATTACAACTCGATCCTGGAGCGATGCCATGCAGATCGCGCTCATCATAGCCTTGTCACTTCATATTCTGTCCTCGGTGTTCTGGGCCGGCACGAGCTTCACGCTGGCGCGAACCGGCGGCGTCGGCGGCGAGCTGCTTTTTCGTCCGCAGATGGGTGCGGCGACGATCGCCGTTTTGAGCGGCGGCTATCTCGGCCATCTGGCCCATGCCGGTTCATTCGGCCCGGCCGAGCAACTGCTGGCGGTCGGTGCTCTCGCGGCGCTCGTCGCTGCAGGTGTTCAGGGCGCCATAGGCGGCGGCGCGATCAGAAGCTTGCGTAGCGGGACCGACGAGGCGGGCGCTCGGTCACGCATCGCCACGGCCCAGCGCATAGCCGCCGCGCTGCTCGCGGTGACGGCAGTATGCATGGGAGCAGCGCGCTATGCGTAAGGCTAGCTGATTTCCTGGCGCACGATCGCCGCGGCGTCGCACATCGCCTTCAGTTTACCGAAGGCGATGTGGCGCGGCATGTATTTCATGCCGCAGTCGGGCGCCGGTATCAGCCGGTCCGCCGCGACGTATTTCAAGCCGTGCCGGATACGGTCGGCAACAATTTCGGCGGTTTCGATTTCCGGGTTTCCGAGGTCGAGCACGCCGAGCATGATCTTCTTCGACGACAAATCCTTCAGCACGCCGAGATCGAGCCTGGGCTGCGCCGCCTCGATCGAAATCTGTTCGGCATGGGTATCGGCGAGTTCCGCCAGAAACGAGTAGCCGGCCGGCTTGGTCGAACCGGGCACGACGGCGGCGTAGCCAAAGCACAAATGCACCACCGTCGGCACCGTGATGCCCTGCAGCGCGCGGTTGATCGCCTTGACCGCATAGCGCTTGGCGAGTTCGGGATTGTTGCGCACCCAGGGCTCGTCGAGCTGGATCACATCAGCCCCGGCCTTCTGCAGGTCCAGCGCCTCCGCATTGACGGCGTCGGCGAACGCCATCGCCAGCTCTTCGTCGTCCTTATAGAATTCGTTCTTGGCCTGCTGGCTCATGGTGAACGGGCCCGGCAGCGTGATCTTGGCCGCGCGGTCGGTGTTGCGGCGAAGAAACTCCATATCGCGCAATTCGACCGGACGGCTGCGGCTGACAGGGCCGACGACGCGCGGCACTGGTGTTTCCTGTCCCGACCGCGACACAATGATCGCGGGATTGTCGATATCGATGCCTTCAAGGGCGGTCGCGAACCGGTTCGAGTAACTCTCCCGGCGGATCTCGCCATCGGTCACGACGTCGATGCCGGCGCGCTCCATGTCGCGGATGGCGACGATGGTCGCATCGTCCTGGGCCTCCTCGAGATATGGCTCCGGAAGCCGCCACATCGCGGGCATGCGGGTGCGCGGAACCACTTTCGACAGCATGGCACGGTCGACCAGCCATTCCGGCTGCGGATAACTTCCGACCACCGTGGTCGGCAACAGATGCTTCGGCATGTTCACGATGCTCTCCTTGTTGTTGTGATGGGGCGCCGGTTCAGGCGGCTTGTCCGACCGCTTTGGCGGCTTCGTCCTTGACCGGATTGCGCAAGGTTCCGATCCCGGAAATCTCGACCTCGACCACGTCGCCGTCTTTCATCCACAGCGGCGGGGTGCGATAGGCGCCGACCCCGCCGGTGGTGCCGGTGACCACCGCCGCTGCGCTGGCAAGCGAACTAACTCGCATGGGCCGGCTTCCGCGACGCAACGAAAACACCGGTCAGCACCAGCGCGAAGCCGATGATGTGAAACAGCTGCGGGTGCTCGCCGAGAAAGACGATCGCCATCGCGGATCCGAACACCGGCACCACATGAAAGAACGGCGCGGCGCGGTTGGCGCCGATCAGCTGCACGCCGCGATTGAAGCACAGATACGCCAGCGTCGAGGGAAACACGGCGACATAAAACAGCGACAGCAGGTTTGCAGCATTCAGCTGCATCACCGGGCGCGTGAACAGTTCCCAGATCCACAGCGGAACGAGGCACACAGCGCCGCAGCCGAAAGTGAAGCCGACAAACGACAGGCCGTGAATCTGCGGACGCTTCAGCGACAGCACCGAATAAAGCCCGAAGATCGCCAGCGCCACGGTGAAGATGATGTCGCCCTTGTTGAATTCGATGCTGCTGAGCGCCGTCAGGTCGCCGTGCAGCAGGATCACCAGCACGCCGATCAGCGACAGCGCGATGCCGCCGGCCTGCGCCAGCGTCAAGCGGACGCCGAGCAGGATCAGCGACCACACCGCAACGAACAGCGGTCCCGCCGACTGCAGCAGCAGCGTGTTCAGCGCCTGGGTGTGCTCGAGTGCCCAGTATTGCAGGGTGTTGAAGGCGCTGATCCCGATGACGGAGAGAAAGATCATGGTGCCGAGACGGGTGCGGATCGCACCCCAGTCGCGCTTCAGATGTTTCCAGGCGAACGGAAGAATGATGAGAAATGCGAACGACCAGCGCAGGAACGACAGCGTCACCGGCGGAATATGTCCGGCGGCGAGGCGGCCGACGATGGCGTTGCCGGCCCAGCACAGCGCGGTGATGGAGAGCAGCAGATAGGGCTGGTTGGCGAGCCAGTTGCCGGAGGAGGCGGCGCTGTGATCGGAGGCTGACATGCGGCGGTCGTTCTTGGCTTGGTTCCATGACGCCGCGGCCCGGCCCGGTGTTGGCCACCGGGCCGGTATTCTTGCCCGGCTGCCTCACAGACACGGATTTTCACCTGACATCAATGGGGTGGATGCATCGCGACCATGCGCGGGAGAGGTTTGCGGCGCGCGTTCGATCGACGCCGGAAATCGCCGGCACCGCGCGTCTCGCGGCGCCCTTCTTGATAGCGGGAATGCGCTGAGCATGATCCGGAAAAGTGGATACCGGTTTTCCCTCGGGACAAACGCGAAGCGTTTGCCCGGAGATCATGCTCAAAACAAAAGCTAGAGCGGGATGACGATTCAAAGAAACGTCATCCCGCGCTAGCCGGCGTCTCCGCGACGGCTGAGTTGACGCTTGACGATCTGTTCGGCCAGCTGAACCAGCACCTCTTTGGTTCGCAGATCCGTCAAATCCTGAAAAGCCCGCATCAGGCGCAATGCGAGCACCGATTGCAGCGAACTGGCACACTGCGCCGACGAAAGATCCGGTGCTTCCGGTCCGGTTTTGACGGTCTGGCCGTAGAACAAATCGGCCGGGATTTCCAGCGCTTCGGCGATTTGCATCAGGCGGTCGGTGTCGACCCAATTCGACCCGTTGCCGCCTTCTGCTGTTTGCTGAAACGTGGCATCGAGCACTTCGGCCAAATCGGTTTGCGAAAGCCCGATCGCAAGCCATCGTGCCTTCACGAGCTGGTCAATGTGACCGTCAGTTGGGCCGTTCGTCATCGATTGGTCCCGTTGGTGCGATTGGGAAAGTTTCGAACGATCTTCGGGCGCGATACTTTCTTGAACCCGGCGAATAGATTCACCAGCGGCTCCGCGTCCTTGTAGGCTTTTTGCAAATCCTTCGGATGCACGAACTCGTCGCTGAACCATGGATATTTGTGGCCGTCGAAGGATTGGATGGTCCATTCGATCAGTTGCTTGACCCGAGGTATTTTCTTTGCGTCCGGATGATAGGCGAGCCAGATATCAAGCTCGAACTTGACTCCGATATCGAGCGGTATCAGCGGATCGCCAAGCGCCGGCACATAGGTTGGCAACCAGCCGATGCCGGCGCCCTTCGCGATCGACCAAAGATGCGCGGTGCTGACATTGTTGCGCATCGCGACGAAGCCGACCTGTTCGCGACCCGCATATTTATCGTAGATCTCCTTGCCCCTGGTCTGGTCCGCATCCTGCAATACAATTCGATGATTTTGACGGATGTCGTCCGCGTTCTTCGGCATGCCGTAGATGTCAACGTAGGACGGACTCACGAAAGGCATGATGTGAAGCCGCCCAATCTTGATTCTCTTCAGGTCGGGCTGGTCGGGGTTTTCAAGTTGCACGGCGACGTCGGCTTCGAGACGAAGCACGTCAGCCGAACGCATCTCGCATTTCAGATCCACCAGAAGGCCTGGATAGACCCTTTGAAATTCAACCAACCTTGGTGCGAGCCAGAATGTGCCGAGCCCCTCGGTAACGGCGAGCCGAACTTCGCCGCTGAGCGCGGGTGTTGTCTGGCTCAACGCGCGGTCCAGACCAAACGACGCTTCTTCCATCAGCTTTGCGGACTCGAGAACCTGCCGACCTTCTGGAGTCAGCCTGATCCCATCGACATGCCTGGTCATCAGGGTCGTCTTATAGGCACCCTCGAGCAACGAGATGCGCTTGCTGAGAAAGTTTGCCGACATGTTCAGTTGTTCGGCCGCGGCTCGGAAGCTGCCTATTCGAGCCACTTCCAGAAATATCCGCACCAGGTCCCAGTTGGCCATTCGCCCCGGGACGTGCGCGCCGTTGTGCGCGCCCCTGCGCTCAGGTGAGTGCATACAAATCACTCCATTCGCTCTTTAAAATATTCTTGCAGAATTATCGTCGCATCACAACCGAGAGACGACACCATGACAGCGCTCGACCTCAAATTAATCCGTAAAACCGCCGGCAAAGAAGCCTCGGAGGGCCGATCTGCGGCGTACTCACTCGACAGGATGACCGCGCTGCAGCTCGCAAGGCGTACCGTAATCTTCACGGTCGATGCGGACGGCATCGCCTCGTTGGTGGATGCAGCGCGACAAGATATTCCCGGCCTGACATCGAACCACATGTTTCAGACCGTCGCAAATCATAACCCGGATACGTTCTGGGCAATCGCAAGACGGGACCGGTTCAATGTTGCCTCCCCCAAGGGCGAAGGCTTTCTTGCCGTACTGCCGCTGACGCACGAAGGCACGCGCCGGCTGATCGACGGCCGGCTCGATACCCGCAACCCCGAGCTCTGCTACGTCGCGCGGCAATCGGAACGGCCGGCCGGTATCTACGTCTGGGCGATCCACGCCAAGGGCACCATCGCCGCCGCGATACCGCTGGTGCTGCAGAAATTCTCGACGCCGCTCTATCGGGGCGTCAACATCTATTCGCGTCCGGTCACCAAGGAAGGTCTCAGGGTCCTGGAGCCTCTCGGGTTTTCTGCGGGGGCGCGTTACGATGGTCTGCATGCGCCGCATCTGCAGATGTTCGACCGCTCCGATGACGTTCCGCCGGTCAAGGCCGTTCCCCAGGATCCCGTAACCATCGAGGTGGTTCGGTCGATGGACGAAATGGCGCGGGTGATCGCCATCCGCGGCGCGATCTATATGGCCGAGCAGCGATGCCCATTTGAAGAGGAGTTCGACGGCAACGATTTCACCGCCACGCATCTGATCTGCCACAAGGACCGCGAGCCGGTCGGATGCATCCGGATTCGGTATTTTGCCGATTTTGCCAAGCTTGAACGATTGGCCGTCCGGCATGAAGGCCGGGGCTCAGGCCTGGCGGGACGAATCCTCGACGCGGCGATCGAGCTCTGCCGCAAGAAGGGCTACAGCGTTTTGTACGCGCACTCGCAAAAGCGTTTTCTCAAGGTGTGGGAGCAGAGCGGTTTCAAGCGCATGGGCGCCCGCGAACTGGTGTTTTCGGACTTCGACTATGTCGAGGTCAAACTGGAAACCCAGAAGCATCCGCAGAGCATCACGCTCAGCGATGATCCCTATGTGATCATTCGCCCCGAGGGCCGTTGGGATACTCCTGGCATTCTTGAAAAGTCTGCGAGCAGGGGCGTTTGCCTGCCGGCGGGCGCTTGATGAGCTCTGTCATAGATCTGCGGACCTATGTCAGCGCATCGCATAGCCGTCTGCTCGTCATGGTCGACCTGCAGGAAAAAAATTATGCCGAATTGGCATGTGACCGGGCGACCGATCTCGCACGGTCATTGGAGAATTGCATGTCCGCGATACGGCACGCGCGAAATCTTGGACTGCCCATCGCGTTCACGCGACAGACGGATAGTTCGGAATCGATCGGAAGGTTGGCCCAATCGGCATGGATTTCAGGTTTTGAGCCGAAACGTTCCGATATGGTGTTCGAGCGCCCGCAGCCTTCCTGCTACACCAATCAGCTTTTTACCGATGTGGTTTCGCAGATCGGAGGCTTTGCAATCGCCGGCCTGGTGGCCGAACAGACGTGTCTCGCAACCGCAATCGATGCCTCGCATCGAGGCCACCACGTTACGTTTCTGAGCGATGCGTCGGTGAGCCGCGGCCGGCACGACGCCGATGCAAGGGCGGTCCACGTCGTAACGACGAAAGCCATCGAATTGTTTGCCGACACCGTCACCACGCGCGACTGGCTGGTGGCGACTTCGCCGAGAACCCCCAAGGGGCATCGACATGGATGAAGTCCGTGCCCGTTGTCTGAATAATGTCATTTCGGTGTTGCTGGAGCAACGCAAGATAGTCGTTTCCAGGGGAGCTACGTTTGCCGGTCACCTGATCGATCTGACGATCATGCAGCTTCGCCTCACGGTTCATGACATTTCCGAGGAAGAACTTTCTGAATTTTCCAAATTCCTCAGCGCCGATTTCGCAAAGCGCGGCAAACACCAGGATTGATCGGGAGGCGTGTCGATGCCCGGCCAAAGATGGACGATCCTTGCTGTCCTGTTCGCGGTACGGGCGGCGACCGGATTTCAGTTTCAATCGGTCGGATCCGCCTCAAGCATGCTGATGCAGGATCTGGCAATGGATTATTCCCAGATCGGCATGCTGTTGGGCGCATATCTGTTGCCCGGCGTCATTGTCGCGTTTCCGACCGGGGTGCTGGGCCAGCGTTTTCGGGACAAGACGCTCGGTCTTGCCGGCCTGTTGCTGATGGCGGTTTCCGGGGTGATGCTGGGCGCTTCCGCGGATTTCACAACGGCTCTTGTTGCGCGCCTCATCGGCGGCGTCGGCGCAACGATTGTGGCGCTGGTTGCCACCAAGATGACAACCGACTGGTTCGACAGCCGCGAAATCGTCCTTGCGATGTCGATACTCCAAGTAAGCTGGCCGTTCGGTGCGATGCTGGCGCTGCCGATCCAGGCCCATATCGCGCAGCTGTGGGGATGGCCCGCCGTGATGATATCCGGCGCGCTTTGTGCCGGCGCCGCGCTTTGTGCATTCGTCTTTGTTTCGGAGCCATCCGAGCAGAAGCAACGGACCGTGGTTGGCCGCTCCATGCTCCCCGGCGGCGTGCTGGTTCCGGTCGTGATCGCCGGCACGGCGTGGGGCGCGATGAACCTCGCCTGCGTTTTGTTCTTCAGCTACGCGCCGGTGTTGATGGTGGCGCAGGGATCGTCGTCTACCGCCGCCGCATCGCTGACCAGCCTCGCCATCTGGTTCACGATCCTGGCCATTCCATCGGGCGGATACCTCGTTCACCGCTCGGGCAGGCCAATCGCAGCCATTGTCGTCTGCTCGCTGATTGCTGCCGCGGCGCTTGCGCTGTTTGTCGCGGAGGTCCACCCAATAATCTCCTGCATGGTATTCGGAGTTTTTGTCGGTCCATTGTCCGGAGCGATCCTTTCGCTTCCGTCGAAGGTGCTCGCCCCGCGCGATCGCGCGGTCGGATTTGGCGTGTTCTATACGTGCTTTTATGCGTTGACGGCGGTCGGGCCTTTGGCTGCGGGCTACCTGCAGGACGTCTGGGGATCGCCGTCGGCCGCACTGATCGCGGGCGCCGCGCTGCTTGTCGCAGCCCCGCTTTTGTCTCTTGCATTCAAGTTTTTATCGAAGCCGTATCGTCACGCCGAACTCAACCATGATGCGGAGCTGCGCGCCGCTGTGCGGGCCGGGGCGCGCCCGGTCCCACTCACCCCGTCAGCGCCTGCACGGTCGCATCGAGCGCCCTGACGGCGTCGTTGGGATCGAGCTCGATCTGCAACCCGCGCTGTCCGCCATTCAGAAACACGCTGGTCTCGGCCAAGGCTGCCTGGTCGATCGCCACCGGCACGCGCTTTTTTGGTGCGAACGGACTGATGCCGCCGACATGATAGCCGGTCAGCCGTTCGGCATCGGCCGGCCGCATCATGCTCGCGGCCTTGCCGGCAAACGCCGCCGCAAGCTTCTTCATGCTGACTTCGCGATCCGACGGCACCACAACGCACACCGGCTTGCCGTCGACCTCCGCCATCAAGGTCTTCAGCATCCGCCGCGGCTCAATGCCAAGCGCCTCGGCGGCCTGCAGGCCGATGCGGTCGGCGTTGGGATCATAGTCGTAAGCGTGCAGCGTGAATTTGACGCCCAGTGTGGCGAGCGCCAGCGTCGCGCGGGTGGTCCGGGACATCGTGCTATCGCTCCGTCGTGGCGTTTCGCCGGAGCTTGACGATAGCAATTTCGAAGGCCAGCCGTCACGCTTGCTCGCCAACACGTGGAAGCGCCGAGTGCCGCAGTGAGCGCCATAATGGGCATCCGGTGTACTCCTGATGGAGCTACAGATAGAGTAGCGGCATCCGTAGCACCTGACAGAGAGCAATGCTACCCATTTAGTAGCAAGAGGCTGCCTTCATGAGCCAAACGCCAAAACCGGGGAGACCTGTCCGAGGCTCACGATCGGGTGTCCCTGTCATGGCGCTCCTGGACTTGCTGGGGCGACGCTGGACAATGGGCGTTCTGTGGAACCTCGGCAAAGGCGGACCCTGCACCTTCCGGGAGCTGCAAGAACGTTGCGAAGCGATCTCGCCGACGGTTCTCAATTCGCGTCTGAAAGAACTGCGTGAAGCAGGCCTGGTCGAGCATTCGCACGAGGGTTATCGCGCCACACCGACTGGACATGAACTTTATGCCCTTCTCGTTCCGCTCGGGGTTTGGGCGAAAAAGTGGGCCGCGAAGTTACCGGCGTAAATCAATCCCGGTCAGTCCACGCCTCGGTCCAAGCCCTGGCGCGTCTCGACGATGACCGGTGAGGCCGCAAACCGAGGTGCCGAATTCGCAGTTATCGACTGTCGCTGACGCATTGGTCCACAATTGTCTTATCCGCAGCGGACAATTGTCCGTATTCCAGCCCGTCCTTTTCCTGATTGGCGATTGAGGCGTAGCTGCGAAAATAAATGTTTACGGGCAGCTTCCGCGAAAGACACCGACAAAGCGCTCTGTTTGCGATGGCTATAACGCATTGCAAGTGTTTGCGATGCTTTATCGCATCGACGGCAGCCAGTGCTTGCTCAAACTGGCTTACGCTTTCCAATTGCTGAAATGACTGCTGAGACAACGCACCCGATGACATGATGATGGCAGAAATCACAATACCAACAAACCACCCAAACATCTTCCCCTCCCGTTCGGGCACCTTGCACCTGGCATATTCAGCAGCATGCCTGCAACGAAGAGACTGCCAATCGAGGCGTTGAATGCCTGGTTGGAAGTCATAACCTTCCGTTGCGATAATTTCGCGTGCCGTCTCGCTCAGACGTAGCCGAGCCAGCCAATAGGTTACGCCAACTGGCGAAGGTGCGCCTGCCTTCCGCGAGCTGCTGCCGTTTCCGGCAACGCTTTTTGGGCGTGGTTTTCGTCGCCTCGTAGCGGCCAGGTCGGCGGCATGACCGAGTCGCCCGACAAACCGACTGGCACCGTTGCGATCGCATCATCGAACTGGTCGACGGTCGCATCTGTGCACCAGCGGCAGTGCGCAGTGCCGCCGGAAGCCGAAGGTTGCATCTTCAAAAGCTGTGGACGCCGATCCGGCCCGCGTTCTGGCCCAATGCCGCCGCACCATGGCCGCGAGCCTTGGATTTTCAGGGGGATATCAATGGGTTGGGAGGCCCCTAAGCCGCCTCCGCGACCCCGTTCCTGCTTGCGTCGATAGCCCGCTTCCGTTATCCGAAGGGAAGCCTCGCGTGCGAGCGGCCCCGGCCGTGATTCTTGGCTGGGCGTCGAGATAGTTGCAGAGGGAATACCCGCGAAATGGCCAATGTCGTCGTCGTCGGCGCCCAATGGGGCGACGAAGGGAAAGGCAAGATTGTCGACTGGTTGTCGGAGCAGGCCGACATCGTCGTGCGCTTCCAGGGGGGCCACAATGCCGGCCACACTTTGGTCATCAACGGCGAAACCTACAAGCTGGCGCTGCTGCCCTCCGGCGTGCTGCGGCCTTCGAAGCTTGCGGTCATCGGCAACGGCGTGGTGTTCGATCCGCAGGCCTTCCTCGACGAAATTACCAAGCTGAAAGCACAGGGCGTCGCGATCAGCCCGGAAAACCTTAGGGTCGCCGAAAACGTCACGCTGATCCTCCCCCTACATCGCGATCTCGATTCGATCCGCGAATCCTCCAATGCCATCACCGCGATCGGCACCACGCGGCGCGGCATCGGCCCCGCCTATGAAGACAAGGTCGGCCGTCGCGCGATCCGGCTGATGGATCTTGCCGATCTTCCGACGCTGCCGCACAAGATCGAGCGCCTGCTGTCGCATCACAACGCGCTGCGCCGCGGCCTCAACCTCGCCGAAATCGATGGCGCGGGAATTCTGAAGGAGCTCACCGCGCTGGCGCCGAAGCTTTTGCCTTACGCGGAAACGGTGTGGCGGCTGCTCGATCAAAAGCGCCGCGAGGGCAAGCGCATTCTGTTCGAGGGCGCGCAAGGCGCGTTGCTGGACGTGGATCACGGCACCTACCCCTACGTCACCTCGTCCAACACCGTGGCGGCGCAGGCGGCGACCGGCACCGGCATGGGGCCGAGCGCGGTCGGCTATGTCTTAGGCATCTGCAAGGCCTATACGACGCGGGTCGGGCAGGGCCCGTTCCCGACCGAACAGGACAACGAGACCGGCCGCAGGATCGGCGAGCGCGGCCGCGAATTCGGCACCAATACCGGCCGCCCGCGGCGCTGCGGCTGGTTCGACGCGGTGCTGGTGCGCCAGACCGTGCGGACCTGCGGCATCAACGGGCTGGCGCTGACCAAGCTCGACATTCTCGATGGCTTCGATTCGATCGAGGTCTGCACCGGCTATACCCTGGACGGCAAGGAAATCGACCATCTGCCGGCCGGCGAGGGCGCGCAGGCCCGAATTAAGCCGGTCTACGAGACTATCGAAGGCTGGAAGCAGCCGACCGCCAATGCCCGCTCCTGGGCGGACTTGCCGGCGCAGGCCATCAAATATGTCCGTCGGGTCGAGGAACTGGTGGGCTGCCCAATCGCTCTGCTTTCCACCAGCCCCGAACGCGAAGATACTATTCTGGTCCAGAACCCGTTCGAGGCTTAACGTGACGACTCGGAAAGCCCGGAATATTGAGTAGACATGGCTGATTACTACCCGCTCATCGCCCGCGCCATCTCCGGACTGGACCCCAGTGCCCCCGGAGAGAGCCGCCGCGCGCTCTACGAGCGGGCGCGCGCTGCGCTGATCGCGCAACTGCGCGGCGTGCAGCCGCCGTTGAGCGAATCCGAAATCACCCGTGAGCGGCTGTCGCTGGAAGAGGCCGTGCGCAAGGTCGAGTCCGAGGCCGCCCAGCGCGCCCGGGACGCCACAAGGTCCGGGGACGCTGCGCGCTCCAACGACCTCTCGCGTTCCGGCGACGCCCCGCGCGCTGGCGGGGATCGCACCCGCGCCGGCGATTCGCTTCGCGCCAACGTCCGCCCCAATGCGCGGCCGGGCGAGCCGTCGCCGCCGGGCTTGCCGCCTTCGGCATCGCCGCCGCGTCCGCGTCCGCCGCAGCAACCGCGCAGCGAGCGTCCGCCGCTCGGACAGGAACCGGAACGACAGGATCCGCGCCAGCAGCGCAATGCTCGCGCCGCCGATGCGCCGCCCTTGCTGCGGCAGCCGCAGTCCCAGCCGCATGTCCCGATGCAGGACCCGCAGCTGCCGCCGACCCGCGAACGATCAGGGGCGCCGCGCCGCGGCGCCGACAACGGCGCCCCGCAGGCGCCGGGCATGCGCGGCTTCCGCGACATCGCCGCCGACGCCGACGATCTCGGCCGCGCCGCGGCCCAGGCCAACCGCTCGGCGCGAAAAACCTACGCCAACGTGCCTTCGCCTTCGCCGGAGTTCGACCGGCTCGAGCCGAACATGGAAAACCGCGGCGCCGATCCCGACGCGCCCTATCCCTATGACGAAACCGCCGCGGAGGCCGACCGCTACGGGCAGCCGCAGCCGCCGTCGCGTTCGCGCCTCGCCCAGGACAGGGAGCGCGGGCCGAAGCAGCCCGGCCGCGTCGGCGCGGCGTTTCCGTTCAAGAGCGCGATCGCGGTCGGCATCGTGCTCATCCTGGTCGGCGCCGCCATCCTGTGGGGCAAGTCGGTGGTGACGGGCGTGAGCGGCCTGTTCAAGCCGTCCACGGTGGCGGAAGCGCCGAAGGATGCCGGCACCCCGCTGTCGAAGCCGAAGATCCCCGATCGGGTCGGCCAGCCGTCGTCCACGGATCAGGTCGCGCCGGTGGCGCAGCGCGTGGTGCTGTATGACGAGGATCCCGCCGACCCCAAGGGCAAGCAGTATGTCGGCTCGGTGATCTGGCGCACCGAACAGATCAAGGCCGCCGGCGGCCAGAATGCCGATATCGCGGTGCGAGCCGACATCGAAATTCCCGACCGCAAGTTCAAGATGACGATGTCGTTCCGCCGCAACACCGATACCTCGCTGCCGGCCAGCCACACCGCGGAACTGACATTCATCCTGCCGCCGGATTTCACCGGCGGCGGCGTCGGCAACGTGCCGGGCATTCTGATGAAATCCAACGAACAGGCGCGCGGCACGCCGCTGGCGGGGCTCGCCGTCAAGGTCACCGACGGCTTCTTCCTGGTCGGTCTGTCGAATGTCGATGCCGACCGCCAGCGCAACCTGCAGCTTCTGAAGGAACGCTCCTGGTTCGACGTGCCGCTGGTCTATGTCAACCAGCGCCGCGCCATCATCGCCATCGAAAAAGGCGCACCCGGCGAGCGCGCGTTCAACGACGCGTTCGCGACCTGGGGCGAGTAGACAGAATCTCCCTCCGTCAAGCAGCAGCGAGCAGGGTCAAATCGAAGAACGGATCGCCAATATCTGCCGTATGATAGTGTTGACATGGAATCAGCATCGCGTATTCCGCGCGAGGACTTGGACGAACCGTAGAGTCGTTCCCATTGTATTCGAGATAGGCGAAGCCCGAGCTGGCTTTATGCCAAGGGCAAACTAGCTGCATAAATAGTCCAATGGCGGTCGATGCAAGTACGCCGTTGGGCCAAACTACTTGGGGCTTCGGCCCTGCGGCCCCATAGCGCTGGGCTTCTTGCTTGAGAGTTTCGTCGGTAACTATCGCCATGCAACGAAGACAACACCAACCCGGTGACGACATGGCAACCTGCCCGACAATTCGGCAAGAGTCCTCAAATCTAAGAACATCCATTCCAATATCGATGTAGTGGACCAGAAAGCGGCGACAGAATCGCTCTATCTGCTCGCGCTCCACGATGGAATCCACGCAGCCGAAAATGACGGTGCAGTCACGCAAGGATAGCTGAGCATCTTGCCACTTACCTGATATGTACTCGACGCTTGCGTGAGGATTGACGCCGAGAATTACTCGTTGCGAAATATTTGCTTTAAGAGAGCCCGTAGAAGCGTCTTCGTGAGTTCCTCCGACCAAACGATTTAGATTTGATTTATCCATACCATCCGGATCAAGCACCACATAATTCAGCACACCAACATGTGCGAGCTGTTGAACAATGTGAGATCCGCCGCCGCACAATCCGATAACGCCAACCTTAATGGAAGCGAGCATCGCTTCGCTATTTGCAGGCAGAAACGATTGGCGGGAAAAATCTCGTTTCATATTCGGACATCGATGAGTTGAAGCGGCGCTCCGCAAAAGATGATTTGGTTGAAGATCGCAGGTTCAGATGCACTTCCCAACCAGCAGTGGCCAACCGCGTTGTCTTCGCTCAGTATAACCGTTCCATGTGGTAGGTTCGGCGTCACGTTAAAGAAGTCGGGAATGAACTTACGGCTTTCGCGGCGATCCGTAGCGCTCGGAATGGGCTGTCCCATGTGCTCGTGCAAATGCACGTGAAACATTCCGGCTTCATGGTCCAAGCTTGTTTGTAGTGCTGCGCGTAAAGCTGCCCCGTTTATCTTTGCGCCGACGGATTTGTCTCGAAGGTAGTTTTCATCGGCAACGCCTTGATACGATGCCGCTAAAATCAGCATCCCACCTTTAATTTCGGCTGCATGGCATGCGATGAATCCTACGCGCTCAAATGCAAACTCGTGAGGACGCTGAAGGTCTTCCAATATCGCACGTCGCAAAGCCCAATGCATCTTGAACATCAATTTCATCTTAGTGCCCTTAGGTGTTGAGCAAGTATTTGCGCCGGGCGGTGGCTTTGCGGGATGCCTTGCCAAGACCATGTATTCCAGCTTCGTCCCAATATGGTTTCGGTTTGCCAATTGAGGCCATTTTTTGGAATGACTTGAGATAGATAGAGACGCGTCAAATACCCCTGATGTCCTGACAGACAGAGTAGCGCCTCCGGAACTTCGATTAATTGGCCGTTCGCCTCCAGATTGAGGTTTGAGAGATGCACCAAGTTGAGGGGGCCGTCTGTAAGAGCTCTTGCGCTCGAACAGACGGATCGTAGCTCCTCAAGTTCGTCCGGCGAAATCATTACGATGCTGCGCCGGTGCGCTCGTGGCTGATGAAGACCTCATGGCCAGCGATATTGATTGTAGCGTTGTCATCCAAGGGCTTGATGATTCCCTTGATGATTTGATCGAGTTCCTTCTCGGGCGGCACCCCCACTGTGTGCTTGAAGACGGAAATCCGGTAGGGGCCGGCTTCAACACTCTTTTTGTGCCCATCGACCATGACCTCGACGAGGTGATTCACCGGATGCTTTTCGGGACCGCCGTCAGATTTGCCCACATTTTCCATAGCTTATTCTCCATAAAGCGCCTTGATCCTGAATTAGGAGGTCGCTATCCTGAAAGAGGATAGGCTTGATTCTAGCAATGTCAATCTGAAAAAGGATAAGTGTATCCTATAACAGGAGGACCGCGATGGTGGATTATCAACACATGGGTCAAATAATTCGGGAATTACGCGAAAGTAGAGAGCTTAGTCAGGAAGGGTTGGCCAAACAGCTTTCGGAAACAGCAAACACAGTTTCAAGGTGGGAAACAGGCACCTATCGTCCGTCGGCCACCCAACTCGAATCGCTGGCTAGGTTTTTCGATATCTCGATAACAACTTTCTTTCCAGGTATGGAAAGGCAAGAACTCATCCCAACGGCATTACTTTCTGCGACCAGAGGTCTGAAACCTGAAGACTTAGCTGAAGTGATAAAATACGCGGAATTCAGGAAAGCGAGATCGCGTCTGAAAAAATCAAAAAAGGGAGTCAAAGATCATGGAGATTGATCGGGCTGCTTATTATTCGCATATCAGAGAATTAGCTCTGATAAAGCGGGCTGAATATTCGGTAGCGACTGGAGCTTTCGGATTAAAGGAGGTCAGAGCCATTTATCGTCGTGAGGGAATCGCGATTGATACACTATCGCTAACTCCGCGACTCAAGGCGATATATATGTGCTCTGATGGAGAATGCTCAGTGGCGATCAGAAAAGATCTTCCGAAGGAGCCTAAACTTTTTGCGCTGGTTCATGAGTTGAAGCATCATTGGGCTGATCGTCACTTAATGGAAGCGGACCGCCTTTCATGTGGTTTGTTCAACGAGAGCGAGCTACACGAAAAAGCGGCTGAAGTTTTTGCGGCGGAATTTATTTATCCCGAATCCGAGTTCAAATCGGACATTTTCGCGTTTGAAGAATTGTACAAGATACGAAATTGGACCGTGGATGACGTTGTGCACTTCAAACGCAACCACTGCAAAGCTAATGTAAGCTATACTTACATTAGGAAGCGCCTTGAATGGTTTGGAAAAATTACTCCGGACCAGTTTCGTGGTACGCAGTTTCAGAAGCGCGAAGACCAATTGTATGGTGCCCCCATCTACAGACAACCGTGGTTTATCGCGAGGCGAAAAGCTAAATCGAGCGTTCGGACCTGACATGCCTTGCTTGATGCAGCACTCACCAGAGTGCTTGTTAGTTGGCGGGAGCGGTACCCGCGGGCCCGCGCATTGGTAATCTCGGCCTCGAAATCATCGAGCTCGCCCTGATCGCGCAGATCCAGCTTGTTAACGAGGACGGTCGAATTTTCGTAGGTGTAAGGATCGTCGGTCGCGTCATACATGCGTCGGCAACTCAGGCCTTGCGATGGGCGCGAACGATCACCTTGCGGAATTCTTCAGGGGAAAGACCCTTGCTGCTGGCTTCTGCGGCACGCTTTTTCATGGCCGGCTTCAATCGAATGCCTTCAACCGCGCTGATTTTCGTAAAGCCGGTCCGGCCAAGGACGAAGCCCGTCTTGCTGCCTTTTCCGGTCGAGCGCTTTTGCTTTGGCATGTTCGGAATCTACCACATATTTTCCTGTTTGCCATGCCGTCTCGGTGTAGCCAAGGGCAGAGATGAGGCACGAAATTACAATCCGCCATAGGCCTTCTCGTCGGCCTCGGATGTCCATTCCGAAAACGCTGCGAACGGATCGTCGCCGGCTTCGGTCGCCTTGTCGAGCAGGACGCCGTCGTCGGTTACGCGATAGGGGTTCAGCACAAACAGTTGACGCAATTCCCGCAAGTGCGAAACTGCTATCCGGGACCAAACGCGCGAGGAGGCGGGCATGAAGCGGTATCTGATCTTTGCGGCCTTGGGGCCGCTGCTCGGCGGGTTCCTGCTGCTGCTGGTGAACACCGTGATGTCCGGCTACTGGACCCACACCGACTTGTCGGAGGTCGTAAAGCTGTTCGTGGTCTTCGCCACGAAGCTTCAGTACGCCTATCTGTTCGGCATCCTGCCGGCTCTGATGCTCGGCGCGGTGGATGATATTCTGTTCCACGTCAAACGAATTGGCTGGCGCGTCCGGTTGCTGATCGTCGGCGTGGTCGCGTTTATCGCGGCGGAGGTGCTCTACGGCTCGCGGGGGTCGGACAGTGGCGTTCTCCAGTTCATCCTGTACGGCCTGGTGGGCTTTATCCCCGCGACGCTCTCGTCGTGGCTGGCGCACCGGATGGTTGAAGAACCGCACCCGCTGCCTTCCACCTGACAGGCCCGACGCTGCGATGAGCGCTTGAAACCCCGGATCATGTTCCGATCAGATTGGATCGGAACACGATCTCATCTCTTTGTTCGAGCATGTTCTTTTGGAAACCGGTTCTCGTTTCCGGATCATGCTCTGCACAAAAACGGCGGACCTTTCGGCCCGCCGCGCAGATGATGCGGGAGACCCCCGGCTCTGCCGGGGAGGCAGTATTAGTTTGACATTTACGGCGGTCGCCGCCATTGCGCGGCCAGGTGTGCGTTTGACGGATTGTGCGATGATGAAGGAGTGCCGCTGATTTGCCCGACGTGTCAAGTATTTGCCCAAAGCGCATCCGTGCCGGCGA
>Ga0179592_10000350_pt1 | contig 18198 bp, 16 predicted proteins | sample CZODoug2_1_08_16_FD_148623 | JGI IMG/M metagenome (GOLD analysis project Ga0179592, IMG submission 148623) | Vadose zone soil fungal communities from Angelo Coast Range Reserve, California, USA - CZODoug2_1_08_16fungal (Illumina Assembly) | ecosystem: Environmental > Terrestrial > Soil > Vadose...
GGACTTGAAACCGCGATCGCTACCTCCTTTGCCAAAAATCCAGTGGGATTACTCCTTCAAGACTTGATTTATCAGGGGGGCGTCGATTCCTCTCTGATCCGATGGGTGGACTATGACGGGGTCGGCAGAACTGTCCGCAACGGCCTAAATTTCACCGAGCGAGGCTTTGGCGTGCGAGCGGCTTTGGGTTGCTCCGATCGCGGCCACACGGCGGTTTCCTCTCTCAAGCCACGTGAAATTGATTGGGAGACAATCTTCGGCAAAGAGGGCGCGCGCTGGTTTCACACCGGAGGGATTTTCTGCGCGTTGTCCGAGACAACTCCGGAAGTGGCCATTGAAGCAATGGAATGCGCGCGAAAACACGGCGTGGTCGTCTCCTATGACTTGAACTATCGTGATTCCTTGTGGCGATCGTTCGGCGGAAAAAAGCGGGCTCAAGAAGTCAACCGCCGCATCGCTCCCTACGTGGATGTCATGCTCGGCAACGAGGAAGATTTCTCCGCGACGCTCGGCTACGAAGTACCTGGAACCAACGACCATCTTTCCGCGCTCGACCCCGAAGCCTTCAAACGAATGATCGGGAAGGTTGTGAACGACTTTCCCTTCAAAGTCGTCGCCACCACACTCCGCAAAGCCACCACCGCCACGCGAAACGATTGGGGCGCGGTTTGCTACTACGAGGGCAATTTCCATCAGGCCAAAAATCGAGAGAATCTCGAGATTTTCGACCGTGTTGGCGGCGGCGACTCGTTTGCTTCGGGTCTCATTTATGGTTTTCTCGCGGGAAAGGACGCGCAGTGGGCTGTCGAGTGCGGCGCCGCTCATGGAGCGTTGGCTATGACCACGCCGGGCGACACGACTATGGCGACGCTCGACGAAGTTCTTCACGTGATGAAGAGTGCGGGAGCGAGAATCGTCCGCTGAATCCGTTGAAAAGGTGGCGACAATTTTTATGAACAAACACGAAGTTCGCGCTCTTATCGAGGAAATCGGAATCGTGCCGGTCGTGCGTGCGGCTTCTCCACAGGAGGCGAGATTTGCGGCTGAGGCGGTCTGGCAAGGGGGAATTCCCATTGTCGAGATCACCATGACGGTTCCGGGAGCTTTGGACCTCATTTCCGAGTTGGTGAAGACCATGCCAAAACTTCTTGTCGGTGCTGGCACAGTCGTGAACCAGGATCTCGCACTCCAGTGTTTTGACGCCGGCGCCCAATTCCTCGTCACGCCCGGCTTCTCCCCCCAAACGGTTGCTGCTGCTCACAACCTGGATTTGCTCATCATGGCTGGTGCCCTCACTCCCACCGAAGTTATGGCTGCCTGGGATGCAGGCGTCGCCTTCGTCAAAATTTTTCCCTGCGGCAACTTGGGAGGACCGAGCTATATCAAGGCGCTCAAAGGGCCGCTGCCGCAAGTTCCGCTCGTGCCCACCGGTGGCGTGAATCTGGAAACTGCGGCGGACTACATTCGTGCCGGTGCGGCCGCGTTGGGAGTAGGCGGCGAGTTGATTCTGAAGCATGCAATTCAAGAGCGAAAGCCGGAGTTGATCAGCAATTTGGCGACGCGGTATGCCCAACTGGTGAAGGAAGCTAGGAATCCCACCGCCGCCAAATCCGAGCGCATCGCCGAAGCTCGTTGAACAAGAAGGACAAATGGAAACGCAAAGCAAGACTTATCCCGACCTTGTAGTCACGCCGAGTGACCAGGCCAAAGAGTCGCATCCGGAACCCGGCCTGACACGCCGCGTGCTCGCATACAACGACAAGCTCTTTCTCGCCGAGCACCAAATGGTGAAGGGTTGGGCGGGAGCGATGCACAGCCATCCGCACGATCAAGCTGTCTACATTGTGCGTGGGCATCTGAAAGTGAGCTGCCAGGAGAAATCGTTCGAATTGCGCGCGGGGGACACTTTCGTTGTCCGCGGCGGCGTCCGACACGGCGCCTCCGCCATCGAGGATTCGCTCGTAATCGATGTCTTCACACCCTGCAGGGAAGACTACATTTCTTGAGCTGAAATTTATTTCGTGTGCCTTACCACGATTGGAGAGAATCGAAAATCTTATGCATAAGAGATTATTGGCGTTTCTGTTGATGTTTCCGGCTCTCTGCGCGGCCGCGGCTCCGGGAGCCCCGCAGATCAAGAATATCAAGGTGGCTATTTCCAACCCTGGCAGCCATCCGCGAAAAGCCGCGGACATCGTTATTTCCATCGCGCAGATCCGGAAAGTTGCGCCTGACTTCACGCCTGGCGCCATGATCGTGACGGCGAGCGATGCAAGTACCTTGGAACAAGACGCGTCCGCACTCCAGACCGAAGAGCTTCCCTCGCAGGCCGATGATCTGGATGGAGACGGCAAGGCGGACGAACTGGTGTTTCAAGTCGACCTTGCGCCACATCAGACGCGCATCGTGACGATATCCTACGGTAATCAGGATCGCATCTGGCGTTTGCGCGGCGATTATGAGCAACGAACGGCTGCGCTATTCAGCCGAAAAATCGAAGGTGTTGGATGGGAATCGGAGCGGGTCGCGTTTCGAGTCTACCTTGATCCCCGGAACGCCATCGATCTCTACGGCAAGCGCCGGCCCACGCTACAGCTTGGGATGTACGCCTCCCCGGAGTACACCTACCACGACGAATCACCGGAAGGCCGTGACATTTATAAGGTCGGGGACGCCATCGGAATCGGGTCGGTTGCGGCCGTGGTGGATGGCAAGACGATCAAGGTCGCTGACGTTAAAGAACGGAAATGGCGAATTGTCGCGAGTGGGCCGGTGCGAACCATCGTGGAATTGGAATACGATGGCTGGAACGCGGGCAAGAGAACTATCGATCTTCGCTCGGAAATCACACAGTGGGCAGGAGAACGTGGCTTTTCTCACACTATTTTCGCAAAGTCCGCGGATGACTTCGAGTTCGCGACCGGGCTGCCGGCAAAGACTGGAATTGCGCCCGTGACCTCCGCACAAGGTTCACCGGTTGTGTGGATGGCGACATGGGGAGAGCAAGTCGTCGCGCCGGGTCCTACGGCAACAGAAGCCGTCCCGGGACAGCAGTTGGGCCTCGCGATTGTCATGCTATCGCCACGCGCCACATTCGCGAACGACGGCAAAAACCATCTCATTGATTTCAAGCTGAGTAACGGCCCTCAATCCTGGTACACGATTGCAGCTTGGGATCAGGAAGGTTCCAATCGGCGAGTCGGCCAAGGAAGTCAAAAAGAGGAAAGGCAGCATCAATCATTGATTCTTCCTTCCGATGCGATCAGAAGCCGGGAAGAATTCTTGAACGCGGTGCAGGAACAAGCCGAGCGCATGGCGCAGCCGGCAGGCATTCACATCGTGTCGGACTCGGCGAGCACGCAGCAGGCGCCTCCCGATACTTTAGTTCCGCACAAGACAAGAACCGTCGAGCAAGCAGTCCAACTCTTACGCCAATCCATTGACCGCACCGCCTCGCAGTGGGAGCCGCTTCTTCAGGCCACGTCCGAGCCCATTAGTGCAACTTCCGGGCAAGGATTTTTCACTGAGGCGAACAATGTGACCGGAGAGTGGCAAAAGCAAAACGGATTTTTCTGGACGGGTAGCTTTTGGACGGGAGAGCTCTGGCAGCTTTATTCCCTGACGCGCGATGAAAAGTACCGCCGGTGGGCGGAATTATGGGGCTCGAAGCTGATCGGTCAGGAGTCACTGCAAAATCATGACGCAGGGTTTTTGTATTACTACTCCTCGGCAATGGGATTCGATTCGACTCACGATGACGCGCTTCGCGCCAGCACAATGCGAGCCGCCGAGCGGCTGGAACAACTCTTCAATCCGAAGACGCAGCTGATCGCATCCTGGAGCGTGAACGGAGATGACACGATCGTTGACACCATGATGAATCTTCAGTTGCTCTGGTGGGCAAGCGACAAAACGGGAGACAACCGGTGGAGGGAAATCGGCAAGAAGCACGCCCTCCGGACTGCGGAATGGTTTGTGCGCCCGGATGGATCCGTCTTTCAGTCAGTACATTACAATCCCGGCGACAACAGGCAAAGCTTTACTTTGCATGGCGGAGGGAAGGAGGTTGTACTCCCATTTGCAAGCAATGTCCTGCCGGGAGAGCGACTTTTCGCACATACGCATCAAGGCTTTGGCGCCGACACCACTTGGTCCCGAGGACTCGCTTGGGCATTGTATGGCTTCTCGACAGCTTATTCGGAAACTCATGAGCCCTTGTTCTTGGCAACTGCTCAGCGAGTCGCAGACTATGCCATCAAAAACCTGCCGAGCGACTTCGTGCCGTGGTACGACTTTGACGACGAGGGCGTGCATTTTCGGAATCGCGATTCCTCTGCGGCCGCGATTACTGCCGGAGGCTTATTCCGGCTGTCCCTTATTACCCCTGATAGCGCGCGTACCGAGAGTTATCGGGAAGTGGGGGAACGCATCGTGCAATCGCTGATCGACCGGTATTTGGCTCCCGTCGGAGACCATGATCAAACGCCGGCGGGGGTCTTGCGCCACGGCTGTGGCCTTCGCCCCGGCGATGAGATGTTGATCTACGGACAGTACTACTTGCTTGAAGATTTGTTGTGGCTGCAGCAGCACAAACGCCCGGAGAGTGCCGCTGGTTCGCTGAAACCATGACCCGCGCAAACTCATCGCAGCAGGCTCTCGGAGCCGCGTTTTGCTCATCTTTGCGAAAAGCTAAATTCCGCGCCGCACGGCTGGTTGTCTTGATTCTTTGCGGATTGCTTGGCGCAGGCTGCGCTACGTTCGCGCAGAACCGGACCGCCACTTCGCAGGTCGACGTTTCTGATTTCAATCGGCAGGTTCGAAACTCTCTCCAATCCGAAGTGACTGCGCATGTTGCGGACATCAAGGCTCTCGATCCCCCTCCGGACCGCGTAGTTGGAGCGTTGACGGCGGGCGAATTTTCGTGGGGATCCTTTATGCGCACTCTCGGTGTCTACTCTGAATGTTTCGGGACTAGGACAATAGCGGATCGTGACATCCCCGAGATGATCGGAAAGATGGCACGGATCGAACTGAGCCACGGAGGAAAAACCTGGGGGCAGCTCTACGCCGCAATGGCTTTGCAGAGCTTCGGAACGGACCTGAACCGCAACACCTTGTGGCAGAACTTGACTCCCGAAGAGAGGCAATCTTATCGAACCTTGCTTGATCCCGCCCGGTTTTATGATGAAAAGACTCACACGCTGATACACCTTCCCGAAAATTATTTTGGCGTGGCGGCGCGGCTCGCGGCCATCAACTACCAGCTTGGCCTCAACAGCGACCGCACCGCTCTCGATGACCTGCTCAATCGGGCCGCCCAACAATTTACTGACGGTGCCCTCTTTGCGGACGATGCGCTGCCCACAGGCCGGTACGATCGATACTCCAACGAGTACGCCAGAGCAATCTACGATGCTGCGGAACTCGCGGACCGTCAGGACATCATGAAGGCCGTTGCGCCCTCGCTAAGAGAACAGATGAATTTATGGTGGGATTTGCTATCCGAAGACGGTTACGGCTACTCCTGGGGACGAAGCCTTGGCGCCATCAGTTATATGGACACTCTCGAGATCACCTCTTTTCTTGGCGTTCATCCCGAGTTCCGGCCGGCGCCGCTCGCTCAATTAGCCGCCGCTTATTTTGCCGCTTGGTCGTGGCTGCGAAACGATTTCAATACCCAGACGCACTTGCTCTCCATTTTCGCTTTTGGCAGGGGCGACTATTCCTACATCACCAAAGAACGCGAATGGCAACAAACTACAACTTTTCTTGCAAAAGCGATCGCTTCGCATCAGAGGTTCATAGAAGCTCTCGAAAGGGAAGGGGTGAAGAGCTTTCCCCGTCAGCCGAGTCTTGGCGACGTTGCCCGTTTTCAGTATTTTCGCAATGGACCTGGCCGCAAGTTTGGCGTTTGGGTTGTTCGCCAGCGCGATGTACATTTCGTAATGCCGTTTGTGACTGGACCGAAGGCGGCGACCTCCGACTATGAACCCGGACCGTATGGATTTCCCGGCTCTGCGTTTCCCGTGGAAAAGCTCTATCCGTGTCTCGTTACGTTTTTGGTATTAGAAGATGGCCGGACCATCGCCGCCGTGGACGGCGCGGATGACATCAAGCCTGCCGCCGATGGCAAGAGCGTCACCGCAGTCTGGAAACGATGGGTGGTTGTCGGCGACAAAGCTGGAGTTCTTGTGGATCCAGGCCTCGTCTCGGAAGTGACTTGGACCCTTCAGGGAAACACTCTTCAAAGGAAAGAATCGTTGACAGCTTCCAAGTCTTTAGCTGTCCGTCGTCTCTGGTTGGCCATCCCCAGCCGGTATGATCATCTCGAAACTTCTTATTTCCAAGGTGCTCGAATCGGCCGGCTTATGTCCGAAGATAAAACGCTGGAAGTAAAAGTTTACAATTCGAACATGCCCATCGAGGTTTCCGCCCACGCGACCGGTAATGACCCACTGGGCCGCGGAGATCGTGGGCCTCTTCCCATCCACCTGATCTTGGAAGTCAAAAGCTTTTCGTTGGCGCCCGCAAGGCCCATGCGCTGGCAACTCTCTTTGACTACCTATTGATGAGCAAGACGCCAGATTTTGATAGCTTGCTTTTCGGCGCGGCGCAACTTCGCAACGCAGTTTGGGGAGTTTGGACGCGACCGGACGGAAAAGTAAAACGGCCGGGGAGGAGTCTCCCAGGCCATTTGTTGTCAACTAAAGAATGGTTGCGGGGGTCAGATTTGAACTGACGATCTTCGGGTTATGAGTTTGACGATCGAGTGGCACTTTCAAGCGTCGAGCCGATTCGCTCGGATCGTAGCCGGCCAGCGATAAGAACGAGCTATAAGCCGCTTCCGGTGATGTGCTCGGTGCTTCCAGAGCCTGTGGAAAAACTTTAAACGACGGACGCCTCAACCGTTGACTTTCAAGCGTCAATTGTCAACCGCGAACTCTCGACAGTCGTTGATCTCCGAACAGCACGCCGGCCGCATTAATCAAATACTGCTCATCACTAAGCATCTCAACCAGTTCGTCGGGGAAAGGGGAGATTTCACTTTGCAAATAGGTGGCCAGTTCGCGATAGATTTCCCGCCGGGCGTAAGCCGCCAGTTCGGTGCGCCGGCGAAGCGCATCTTGAATCAGACTGGCCAGTTCCGGCGTCGCCGCTCGGCGGAGCTTCATCGCGATTGTTGGATAATCCATAAACGAGTTGTACTTCTGCCGCGTCCAGGATCCTTCCCCCGGGGCAACCAGCGGCGTTTGGCATACAACGAGCGTCCCCGCCATGCGGTCGCCGAATCGCTGCATCAGCGGATTGCTAAGTGCGGAAATTCCTCCAACCAGATAGGCGAACGGCAGCGCGTCGAACACGCGCATCAGATTCCGCACCCACGCCTGTTCGATCCGTAGCGGAAGTCCAGCTTGGTCAATCACCCGCAAATGGAACAGGCGTTTTCCGATCGTCTGCCCGTTCCAAAAGCCTTCCAGCAATGCGCCATAGGCAAACCCGATTGCGAATTCCCCGAGCGTGATCACCATGACTCCAAATCCCGGCGCTTTCGCGAAAATCCAATAAACCAGCAGCCCAACTCCGTTCACTGTCCCCAGCACGATAGCGATATCTAGCAGCATGGCGTAAAGTCGGGAAGCGGGGCCGGCCAAGGGCAATCGAAAAAGCACGCCTTCCGGTGTCGCAATGGTCACTTCGGCCGTTGTCGCCCAGCGGATTGGCTGAGAATTTGTCATTTGTTCTCTGAAGGAACGCTAGTGCGCACTTCCGCACCGGTATCTCTTCGACCGATCAGCAGCAGATAGACGGTCAGCAGCGCGAGTTCCGCTCCGCCAACCGCAATTTTGAACCCGTACGGCAGAACCGGCGCGTGATGCTGTGAAAAAAATGCTTCCATCATTCCGGCCCACACCAGCATCATCGCCAGCCCGGCGATCAGCACTAACCATTCGCGCATGGATTGACGGACATTGCGATCCTCGCGCCGACGCAGCAGCAGGCGCGCCAAGTAAAACCCAGCTTGCCCGGCGATCAGGATGGACGGAATCTCGAACACGCCATGCGGCAACAGCCACGCCGTCACAAACAGCCCGAAGCCCTGCTGTGTATAATGAACTGCTACGGCCCCGAGCAGCACACCATTTTCGAAGAGGAGGAGCGCCGTCCCAATACCATAAGTTACGCCGAGCGCCGCCGCGAGCAGCGCCACCTGGATATTGTGCTGGATCAGTTGCGCCGAGAACGCGGCTTCCAGCTGCGCCGAGGGCAGATCCCGACTTTGCCCCTTCTCCTCTTCATGCACGCGCTGGCCCGGATTCCGGAGGTAATCGGCGGGAAGCAGCACGTCCACGGAGCCGGGATCGTAACGCACCCCTAGTCCACCCAGAGCGCAGCCCAAAACCGTGATCATCACGGCCAGTGCGAAATAGCGCGACTGCCGCCGAAACGTTTCCGGGAACGCCGTGAAAATCCTGAGCCAGCGGCGCGGCCGCCAGATTTCGGAGCGCGTCGGCGGAGCGCAGTACAGCTCTGCGTAAGCCCGGGCCACCAACCGCTCGAGATATTGTCTTAGGTCCGGCGCCAAAGCGCCGTGTGTGACGCGATTCAAATCCGCGGCGGTCTGGGCGTAAATCTCTTGCAGTTGTTCGGCTTCGACTAGATTCAACCGGCGGTCCGGCCGGCTTTCGAGCGCGGCGAGTAGCAATTCGAGTTTGCTCCAACGCGGCCGCGCCTGTGCTTGAAATCGTTCGAGATCCAGAATCACAGCCGCTGCTCCTGCTTGCTTTCCAAATATCCTTCCACGGCCGTTCGCAGGAACATCTCTGCAGGAACAAACCGGAGCTGCACGTCCAATTGGCGCAGTTGCCGCGCCAACGCGCCGAGACGCTGGTTTTCTTTTTCACCCGCGAGCGCCGCATACACGTCCTGGACCGTGCTGGGTTCCTCGCCCGGTGAAAATGCGGGCCGCGCGTGAGCTGACAAGATGCTTGTCAATAAGGCGGCATGCGACGAGCGGACGAGCCCAACTCCGCGGCGCAGCGAATCCGAAACCGAGCGCTCCGTCAAATCCGCCAGCAACACTAAGTAAGCGCGTCGCCGAAACCGCAGCCGAATTTCTCCGAACAGCGCTTCGTAATCCGCAGTTGTCGGCAAAGGCTCGAGATTCAGCAGGCGATCGCGAAATTGGTGAAACTGGGATTGCCCGCTTCCCGCGCGTAACCAGGACTTCGGCTCATCGGCGTAGGTGACCAGCCCAAATTCATCGCCCAGCTCCAGGGCGACAGTCGCGCCCACCAGGGCCGTTTCCACAGCGAGATCCAGCAGCCGCCGCGGCGAGCGCGCTTGTGGGGCATCGTTGTCGGGGGCCGCGACCGGATCGAGCGCAAGCGCGGACAACCGAGACTGGTCCACAACGAAATATACTTCCTGCTTCTGCTCCCATTGGAAAAGCCGCGTAACCGGAGTGCCACGCCGCGCCGTGGATTTCCACGCGATCTCTGAGTACGTATCGCCAGCCTGGTATTCTCGCAGGCGTTCGAAATCGCGCCCGTGCCCCGTCCACGGCGTCTGCCGCGACGCCACAAGCCCGCGGTAAACGGGGCTGCGCAGAATCTCCCGCCGCCCGGTCCGCAAATCCGCCTCGATTCGCAACGGCTCCGGCAAATCGAACCACTGCCGCAAGCGCCAGATTCCGAGGCGCGAGCATCGCTCGATGCCAACCCGCGGTCCAGGCCACAGTCCGCGCCGAAGCAAAGCGATCTCAGGCGTCCATGGCCAGAGCCGGATATGCGCAGTGCTTGCCGAAGTTGATCTTCCTTCGGCTGAATCTGACCGCTCAAGCTTCAGCCGCTGAGGATCGCTTTTCACCCGAATAGCGGTTTCGCTCTCTTGTTTTGCCGGCATGATTCCCACCCGGGCTTCACTGCACATTCGGCGCTGGCCGGAGCCGGTGAGCGCGAGAGGAACCTGGATGGTCTGCCCTTCTCGTCCGCGAAGGCCCTTCTCCGGCGGCAGCAAGACTGGTGCACATTCTTCGCGGGTGAGCCACAGCGTGAGCGCGTCATAACACGCCAGCAGCGCCACAGTCGTGACGATCAGCCCGAACCATAGCCATCCGCGCGCGAGCCATGGAGCAATGCACGCTCCCACGCCCAATACCCCTATCACCCACGCGAGCGATTCCTCTGGACTGAACTGCGCTCCCGCTGGGAGAAGCGCCATCCGCTGCGCAGATTTGTCGCGCGAAAGCGGGTTGCTGCGTGTCGGCGCCGCCGTGGCTTCGACCTCGGCAACGATAGCCGCGCTCCGCGAACCAACGCCCGCTGACTTCTTATCTCCAGCCGTCATGATTTCCCCTGCTTCTATGCTGTCGCCAGTCGCTTGTACTACGCGCGCGGCTTACCGCGGCACTTCGACCGCCTCCAGTACCGCGTTGATTACCTCGCGAATCGCGACGCCTTCCATTTCGAACTCCGGTCGCAGCAGCATCCGGTGCTCCAACACGGGAGCAGCCAGCGTTTTTACGTCCTCGGGCAGCACGAAATCGCGTTCCTCTAGCGCCGCGAGCGCCCGAGATGCCGAGAGTAACGCGAGCGTCGCCCGCGGCCCGGCGCCAACCCAGACGGCCGCGTGCTGCCGCGTCTGCCGAGCCACGCTGACGATGTAGCTGCTTATAGCTTCGCTGACGCGCACTCGCGCTGTGGCCGCACGTAGGTGTTCGAGTTCGCCTGGCTGCAAAACCGGCACGCGCAGGTCCTCCGCCAGCCGCCGCTCCGGCGCGTCCCCTCCTGCCACGAGCCTCGCAAGTTCGTTTTCGTCTTGCGCCGCCGGGTAGCCCATGAGAATTTTTACGAGAAAGCGATCCTTCTGCGCCTCCGGGAGCGGATACGTGCCCTGGTGCTCGATCGGGTTTTGGGTCGCAAAAACGACGAAGACTGGCGGCAGAGAGCAGGTCTCACGATCAATCGTCACCTGCCGTTCTTGCATGGCCTCCAGTAGGGCCGATTGCGTCTTGGCGGGTGCGCGATTGATTTCGTCGGCCAGCAAAAAATTCGTGAAAATCGGCCCGCGCACCAGGCGGAATTGTTGGGTCTTCAGGTCGAAGACGCTCGTCCCCGTTATATCCGCGGGCATCAGGTCCGGCGTGAATTGAATGCGTTGAAATTCGCCGGCGACCGCGCGAGCCAGCGCCTTCACCAGCAGCGTTTTCCCCACGCCGGGAACGCCTTCGATCAGCGCGTGTCCGCCGGCGAGCAGTGTTACCAGCGCGAGATCAATCGCTTCGTTTTGGCCGACAATTACGCGGCCCAGCGCCTCTCTCACGCGCCGCGCACCCCTGGTGATCGTCGCGAGCGTCATCTCCCCTTGCGTTCCTGCGCTCGCAGACTGTGCCTGCCCATCCGAACCCAATACCGGTTTCTCGGTCATGTGATCCGTGTCTCCTCTGGAATCGTCTTCGGTGAAGCCGTGGAACTGTCAGGGGCGCCGCGGTCGCCATGAGCCAGATCCTTTGCGGATGCGCGGCGCTCGGCGATCAGCTGGCGTAGTTCCTTGTAGCCCGCTAGAGGAGGCTGCGCGAGCGCGGCGCGCAGCCGCGGGCCGCAACGTGGATCTGCAGAAATAGCCTGCGCATCCTGCGGCGAGCGACGGCGGAACTGTTCCCAGCATTCCGCCACTACCTGTTCTGAGGCAATGCTGCGCTGAAGGAGGCGTCGCGCGGCCACCCCGGCGCCTTCGCCATGACGTATGATCTGCGCGTTCCGGTCGCGCGTCGGGCGTCGCACCAAATCACCGCTCATGCTCCAAAGCAAAACCAGTAAAGTCGCCCAGAAGAGCATCAGCGCAGCCTGGAGCCGGTACCGCTGCACCAGCCAAAGCACGCCCTGATCCTGGTGCAGTCCGTGCAACGTTTCATCCACCCAAATCACCGGCCGTCCGCCCGCGAGAAAATCCAGCAGCACCGGATTTGGATGCGTCTTGATCGCTTCATTCAACAAGAACGACTCTTGGCTCGCCGCGACCAGTTCGCCTTTTCCGACTCGCCGCATTGCCATATAAACATGCAGAGATGTATCAGCCTTTGCATTTGCTTCCCCGGACCCCGCATAGAGCGTGGTCCAGTGCGCGTCGGTTTTGAGCCACGGAGCATCGGCAGCGAGATACATCATCTCACTGGCCGCCGGCATCGCGCGGAGATCGGGAGAGATCCACTTTGGTTTGGACTCGTGTGGAGTTTGCTTCCACTTGTTCTCGATTTCCCAGCCTTGAGACTGGGACTTTAGTTCCCAAGCGTGCTCAATTAGCACGATGCGCCCGCCGCGCGCAAGAAAATCTTCCAGTCGGCCGCGAAACTTCCCTTCGGTCCGGAGTTTTCGGTTTTCCCGGTTCCAATCGTCAGAGGGGTAGCCTCCTATAAAGAAAGCTGTCGTCTTCGACGCGTTCTGATCGGATAGGGAGTCCTCATCCTGGCTGCGTTTCACTTGATACCCAGCGCGGCCATAGGAATCGAACAACAAGCTGGTGCCGTAAGGGTCCTCGCGCAAGCTGGATCCCATATCGCTCGTATTCGACTGATTCTGATGCGCCATGAGCAGCAGAATCGCAAATACAGTCGCGAAAATCCCAGCGGCCAGCAGAGGACCTCGCCAATTGAGCACCATGGTTTCGCTCGACCTGCTGTCAAACATGGTTGAGCAACTCCAGTTGATCTTGGTGGTACGCGGCGACCGCCACCGGCGTCAGCGCGTGAGACCCATACCAAACGCGATCGAACAGTCGCAGGCTGCTGCGCAATTTTTCGGGAATTTCGACTCGCGCCTCGATTGCCGCTTGCGGGCGGCGTCGCCACCTGCGGGTGAACTCGTCGATATACTCGCGATTCGTGCGATCGCGGCGAATCGTGAGCCATTCGCGCTGCGCTAGCCCAGCTAGCAGGCCCAGGTACACCGCACGCAGCGCCAGGCGCAAATCGCCTTCGCCCTCTAGCCGCTCCGCCAGCGCGAACCATTCGTCCTCGGAACGCTCGCTCGCGGCGGCACCGCTGAGGTCGGGCATTGGCGCGGTTGCCACCAGAACGGAAAGCTTCCCCGCTTCGCGGCGCCGTCGAAGCCAAAAGAGCAACGCTCCCACCGCCAAGGTGAAGATCGCGATCAGCGCCAACCATAATCGGAGGTCCTTGAGCTGCCAGCCGCGCTTTTCGTTTCCGAGCGAGAGACTCAGCCTGCGGGGCCACAGTTTGCGAAGAAAATTCCAAAACGCATTCCAAGCGTGCTCAATACTATGCCCGATCTTGATCAGCAGCTTGTCAAACCAGGTGGGTGGACTCGGGTGCTCGGCGTCGTGCCAGCGATAAATCGCACGCTCTGATTCCGCATCCAGGGCTTGGCGCAATTTTTGAATCCGTGCCTCGCGGGCGGAAGCGCCTAGAGTCTCCGTACTGCTTCGGGTTAGCGACGCCTGCGTTGCGCCCGCGGTCACTGTATGGGAAGCGCCAGCCAGAACGGCAGCCAGCACGACCAACGCGCCGGTTGCCACCCTGCCGCCAGCTGCGGTGGATGCGATCATCTGCGCTTTTTTCTGGTGCTCCCGTGGCAGGCTCGCCAGCAAACCGCGCAGGTCGTCTCCTTCGCGCCTCGACTGCAAATGCTGATAGACGACGACAAACGAACATTTGACGATGGGATCGAGCGCCAACCAGGCGCCCCCGATCAACGAAAGCCAGAACGCGGAACTGCGGAATAGTGCGAACATCCCCATAGGTGTTGATAGAAGGGTGTTCACCCCAAATATCGAGTGCAGAAGCTGCGGAACGAGTAACGCCACGATCAACCCGTTCAGCCACACGGCGATCCAGAGCGGGAGCATCATCAGCAAGAGAAGCAAGCCGTCTCCGAACCATTGACTCGAGAGTGCTATGCAGCCACCAAGGGAATGTCTTTTGGCGCCATCCTCCCGGGCTTCAAGGCTGGTGAACTGGCACGCGCTATAGCACCAAGTCGCCCCGGCGATGGTCGTGAGCCCCACCAAAGCAGCAGAGCTCAGGACGATTTTCCACGCAAGCAAGCGTCCTATCGCCCCCAGTTGTGCGGACGCGCCCTCGGGTGCTGGTCTCGGCACGCCGAACGCGCGCTCCCGCACGCGCTGCATGTAGCTCGCCACGCTCCATGCGCGCAGCAGATATGCGCTAGTGAGCAGCGCCGCCTCCGCCAGCAGCGCGCCATCAGATAACCGAATCTGCCCGTTGACCACCCACATCGGTATGAAACAAAGGACCAGAGGCGTGGCCCCGCTGTAGTACCGCCACGCCTCCCAAGCGAACGTTGACTTAAACAGGGCGAAACCGCGTTCGAGCGCTTCGAGCGCGTTCAGCCGGTTCTCGCGGCCGCGCGCGACCGCCTGGCGTCCACGTTGCGAAGTGGCCGGTGCCAGCGCAGCTTCACTCATTGCTTTTCCCGGGCGGCCCGTCATCGGCGGCGGCGCCTAAGTTCAGATGCTCCTCCGGCGTATTCATTCGCCAACGCAGCAGTGCGAAAAAGAGCGCCATCAGGGCGGCAAGAGCAGTGAGTCCCCCCAGGATCTGCCGGAGGCGGCGCGTCAGTGACGCCCTCGGTGCGGGCGGACGCGCCATCTGGCGCAGACACGGCGGGCAGGCGAGCTTTCCCTCCTCATCCGTTACGCATTCTCGGCAGAAAGTTCCTCCGCAATGCGGACACCGCGCCGCCGCTTCACGCAGCGGATGAAACAGGCAGCGAGCATGGCGCAAGCCCGCCGCGGCGGGTTTGTCGAAGGGCGCGGCTGGCGTGTCAGGAGCCATTCGTCTGGGTAGCGTCCGCGATGGAAACGGTCCCGGACGGCGCTTCGGAGCTCGTTTGCAGGATAGGCTCCGCCGGTTGGGCGCTGGTTACAGGAGCGGTCGGTTGCTCGACGCCGCCGCGCGCGGCGCGAACCGCCGCATCAATTTTAGCAAGGACCTTGCGTGCACGGCGCGTTCGCGCCACCAACGGCAGGTCAACGCTTGCTCCCGTGGTGCGAATGCGCGATCCCGCCGTCGGCCCAATTGCCAGTTCCGCCGCCACCCAGACGAGGCCCACCCCGCCGAAAATCGCGCCAGCGGTGGAATCCACCCACTGCCAAAACGCAACACCGAGCCCCGCAAACAGCACCACCACAAGGACCATCCGCCACAACCAGGCACGGTTGGGCCAGACCACTATGGATTCCAGGTCGCGCAAATAAAACCGCCGGTACTCGACCGCGTACATCATGCGCTTCGCTGCGAGCAAACAGTCTTCACTCAAGTACCACTTCGTTCCGCCGGTTAGGCTGCCAACGCGCGATATTTTGCGGAATGCACTTTTCAATCAGTGCCTCCCCTCCATCAAGCGTGCGAAGAACGAGGCGGCAAGGAGCAGCGGGAGCCAGAGGAGCCCCGCGTACGCCACCCAGAAACGCCACCCGTGCCGCGGAATCAAATACGAACGCGGCGCCTTCCTGTACTTCACGTGCAAAAAAATCGCGGCCGGGAATGCGGCTACAAACACGGGCCAAAAAAGAATCCAGCCCCACCCGATCGTCACCGCAATGGAATCATAGAGCACGTCGCGATGCCGCCATTCCGACTTGCCTGCCTGCACACCGGAATCGACGCGCCCGCGCTCGAAACACGTTGGGCAAACGTGCTCCGCTCCCAATTGCAAATCGCATAACGCGCACACGAAGCGGCCGCACCGCTGGCAGCAAGCCTGAAACGCCTTGTCCGGATGAAAGAAGCATGTCGCCTGGTCAGAAAGCGCGGCCGCCGCGTTTGTGTTCTGCTGGACCGCGCCCCACACGCGGATCTGTAGCCGCTTCTGACAGTAGGGGCAGGTCTGCCATCCTGACTTCGACTCAACTGGTGCCACGTCCCCGTTGCAACTGGGGCAGGTCACAGCCCCCACTGCAATAGGTGATAACCTGCGGGCCGTGCCTGTGAGAGAGTCCGCCGCGTTGGAGTCTCCAGGGGTGAAAAGATTGATGTTGAAGCTCACGCCATGCTCTGCTTATAGACCACCCGCGTGTCGCACACCCGATCATGCAGCGCTCGCTTCTCGGCATCCGTCCCCGTCATGATCCCGCTAATCAGCATGAGGATGAAATTTAAATAAGGGATGCCGCTGGTGACAACATTCCACATCACGAAGCGCCCAATGGACACGCCCCATCCCAGGCTGCTACCGTCTGAACGCACGACTCTCAGCCCGCAGGCCATTTTTCCGAGGGTTGCACCGCGATACCTCAGCAAGACAACCTCATAGCAAATCACCACGAGGAAATAAACTAGAAAGAAAGTAAGACTGAAGGCCGCGAACCCTGCGAAGGCCGGGTTGGACGCATCGCCCTGCGCCCTGAGTAGGTTTGGTATCAGCACAGCGGCGAGGATCAGGAGGGGCACCCCCAGCAAAATGCCGTCAATCATGCGGGCGCCGAAACGCATCCAGAATCCACCGTAATGCCAGCCGAGTGGCGATGCCGCAGCCGCGCCGCTCGCCATCACCCGGCTCAGATATCCCGGCTTGCAATTGCCGCACACCCAGTTCCCGGCGATCTGCACCAGGTCAGAGTGCGCGAACGTCCGTCCGCATTGCGAACAGGGCAAAACCGTTTGCACTGGGGCTTGTTCACTCATTGGGTATTCTCCATGGTGTGTAAAACTGCACTTAGCGTAGCGCAAATGGTTCCCTGCGCCAAGGAGCAGGATCGCCCGGGTTTCGCAAGTATGAATTCCCACGCTGATGCGTCGATTCCTCGCTTTCACCCGTGGCCATTGGGGCAGACGCGCGACCGCCTTCTGGCACAACCTTCACACAAAAAGACACGCACGCACCGAATACTTCCCAATGAACGGGAAGGCGTATCACGTCTTCTCCCGCAGGCTATAGCGCCAGATCGGCAGGGAAATCTTCGCAACCGCCGGGAACACGAAATCGAATACATTCAGCGGCGCATCGGAATGGTCGATTTTGTCCTCTCCCATCCGGAGTACAAATACCCTGAAACCGAACCGGACAAGGTCAGTTATTTCTGTGACCAATTGAAGGTTGCAACTCATTTCTTCCCGCGAAGATTTACTACAGCCAGAAGACCAGTCAACCCACCGTTCGCTACTTCGTCGACCGGTTTCCGATGTTTCCCGACAGCGTTACCTCTTCGGTCTTGTCTGTGGTGACGTTTACCTACCTTCAAGGGCCAGAGGCAGGCCTCGTTCTTGGTGTGTACCCGATGAAGGACCTCAATCCCGAAATCGTTCAGAAATTTGTCTCTAGTTCTGCTATAAGCGCGAAAATTACTCGAAACATTTGCAACACGCTCCAGAGCATGTGGACCACGGCAAAAGCGTGAGGCTACGTCGCGCACAACCTCATGGAAGGCGTCGTACTCCCGAACTTAGAGCGACTGCAGCGATTCTTCCTCTCTCAGCACGAAATTCAACTCATTCTTGCCAAGGCCCAAGACCCATACCGCACATGGTATGGACTTGCCGCCGAAACCGGGCTGCGAGCCGGCGAATTGTGCGGACTGACAGTCGACGACATAGACCTATAACGCGGAATGCTTCAAGTGTGGCAAAGCGCATGGCGGAGAAAACTAGGCGATCCGAAGGTAGATGAGTCAATCGGGTGGTCGAGCTTTCACCTCAGGCCTGCGAGCACCTGAGCAATTTCTTGGAGTCTTGGCATCCAAACCAACGTCGGTTACTCTTCGCCACTCGCAACGGAGCTCCTTGGGATCAGAACTTGTTACTCAGGCGAAAGTTCAGGCCTTTGCTTCGGGCCATCGGTATCCAGATTCCCCGCGGCAATGGCTTCCACGCGTTCCGTTATGCGAACGCAACGCTAATGAGCAGTTTGCGGAGCATCGCAGGAACTCCGCCGGCAGAGACTCGGACACGCCGACGGCTCGCCAGTCACGGAGACGATCTACACTCATGTGATTAGCGAGGACGGAAAGCGAATCGCGGCGCAGCTTGGCAACGCAGTCTGGGGGATTTTGGACGCCAGTTGGACGGAAAAGGGAAACTCGCGTTTGCTGGGAAGAAAAAAGGCCGGAATCCTGGATTCCGGCCTTGTGGATCGCGAAATGGTTGCGGGGGCCTGCAACCATCCGAATTGGTACGCCGCGCATGTTCGACAGCTTGGAGGTGTAAGTCCTCTTCACAACCTG
>Ga0179592_10000351_pt1 | contig 18165 bp, 12 predicted proteins | sample CZODoug2_1_08_16_FD_148623 | JGI IMG/M metagenome (GOLD analysis project Ga0179592, IMG submission 148623) | Vadose zone soil fungal communities from Angelo Coast Range Reserve, California, USA - CZODoug2_1_08_16fungal (Illumina Assembly) | ecosystem: Environmental > Terrestrial > Soil > Vadose...
ATGGCCAGGACTAAGAAAACCAACAGCGCGCGAAATTGCGACAATCGTTCGCCTTTGTGGACTAACTGTGCGGCAGTTCGATCGCAGCGAGCTTTGGCAGCTCGCACTGAAACGACGCTTTATCGATTTTCGGGTTCTTGTACTTGTTCGGGCCGTCCGCGTTCAATACCTCAACGCCGCCGTTTCTGACGCAGATCCGATCCTCCGCCGGCGGCAGGCCGTTCACCTGATTTTTTGCATCCACGTAACCGTCCCAAAGAATGTCCGGTAAATGGCCGTTGATGCCAAACATCGCGGTCTTCAGGGTCTTCAACTCCAAACCGTCCGGCGAGTCGCCGCCGCCCTTGAAGCGATTGTCGTAGACAAAGATGGCGCGTGGATACGGATCGTACTTGGGGTCCACGCCGCGTGTGTTGTAGTAGCCGGTCGAGTAGTAGCTGGAAATGATCAGATTGGCGGTGTTGTTATCCGCAATGTCGTTGTCGAAAATCTCGACCTTCGGGTTGGAATTGACCACGACGCCGGAGCCCGCCGGCACGCTCGCGACCGCCGAGCCTTTGGCTCCGAAGTTCGCGAGATTATTTTTAATGGAGGTGTTCTTGAACACGCGCGTCGATTGGCCCGGCAGGGCAAGATTCGGCATGTTGAACACCAGAATGCCGCCGGTGTTGCCCGTGGCGGTATTGTCATAGACATCGGCACCGATGGTGTTTTCAATTTCGATGCCGGCCACATTTTTCTCGGCATGGTTACGCCGGACAATCACATTCTGAGACTGGCCCACGTAAATACCGGCGTCGGATGCGCCAATCGACGATGAATCCTCGATCAACACATTCTTGCTCTTCACCGGATAAATGCCATAAGCGCCGTTGGTGGTCTTAGGTCCGCCGGTCCATTCGACCCGCACGTCACGGACTGTGATGTTCTCGCCGTCGTTGATCTTGAGGCCGTCTCCTTTGCTGTCCTCGATGGCAAGATGTTCGATGGTGAAATCGCTTGCATAGACCAGCATGCCTTCAGGTCCTGAGATTTCGTTCTTGAAAGAGAGAATGGATTTATCAGACCCCTCGCCGCGAATCGTGACGCCATTTGCGCGCAGCGTGAGAACGCGGTCGAGCGCATGTTTGCCCGCCGGGATTTGGATCACCGTGCCCGCCTTGGCGTCGAGAAATTGTTCCTGCAGCTTTTTTTGAAAGACGAGATCATCGGCGGACAGCGCCTGCGGGGTACTGCCGTTGTTTCCGCAGCCTGCGGCGAAAGCGCTGAATAAAAAGATGGCGACTATGCGCATGGTTATTGTCCTTTTTTGGATCCCCGACGGTCAGCCATCGCAAGCGTAACATGAGACGCCGATCATGCTGCGGGCGGCCGCAGGCCTTGGCGGCGGCTTATGGCAACGCGACGCGCTACCGGGATTGCAGCGCCAGGCTGATTCATCGGATTTACACCCTTGCAAATACGGTCGTTTCGGTCAAACGCAGCGGCTTGTCCAGAAAACCGGTAAATCGGCTCATTGACCAGCCTCCAAGTACGTCGAGCGCCGGTTGGTAACGAGCTCTGTCGCTATCGTCCAAAACTATCAAGCGCGGCAAGACGCCATCGTTCAATGCGAGACGGATGGCATCCGTTCTTGAGAACCGCGGCTCGTCCGAATGGTCCACGATCAAAATCGTGGGACGTGACTCGAGAAATGCGGCAGCAAACAATTGCTCGATCGAACCCACTCTCACTTCGGCGTTGGGATGATTGGCCAGTGCGACCCTGACGCGCGCCGCCCAGGACAAGTCAGGCTCCAAGCTCACAACACGTCGCGCCCTTCGCGCGTACCACGCCGTCGAAGCACCCGATCCGAGTTCGAGAACCACATCTTCCGCGCTCAGCAGTTGACCGAGGTGCTTCACCGCCGCCGGCGCCATCCAAGGAGTATTCCTGGCCTTCCCGACGAGGCGACTCCAAGCCAACACGGGTATCGTGAGCAGATCACTGGGTTTGCACAAATCTCCCCGCCGGCTATGGAATCGCGATACGTGCTCTGAATCCTTGCCGACTACCTTCGCAGCGACCTCACGCAACGCCTCTCCTATCGCCATGAATTGCTCCTCACGTGGGATAGCGCCGGTTACATCGCAGGAGCTTAGCTGCTGGGGCGCTTCGGTTCCCAGCTGACATGCTGCACTGCCGCATCAGATTAATTTGGCTTTGGAGGTAACCGAATAGGTTCCAATCGCTCTTTTACCTAATAGGATCCAAAGAATTGGGGGAGGTCCTATTGGCAGAGGCTGAAAGCGCGCAAGAACTGGTCACGGGCCTCGTCGCAAGCCATGGAACGCAATTGCGGCGGTTCGTGTTTGCCCGCGCGCGCAATGTCGCCGATGTGCCGGATATCGTGCAAGAGGTATATCTGCGCATGCTGCGCATCTCCAATGCCGATTCCATCCGCTCGCCCGAAGCTTATCTTTTCACGGTGGCACAACACGTCGTTCAACAACACACCATGCGCCAATCGGCGACGCCTCCAACGATCCAACTGGCGCAATTACTGAACGAGCCGGCCACCACCCACGATGCCGACCCTGGGTTGGCTTTGGAGGCGCAACAGTGTCTCGAGGGGATGCAGCTTGCTCTCGAGGAACTCTCGCCAAAAGCGCGCGCTACGTTCATGCTTCATCGGCGCGACGGCCTATCTTTCGACGAAATTGCCGCCCGCCTGGAGACTTCGCGCCCGATGGTCAAGAAATATCTGATGAAAGCCTTGTTACATTTGCGGCTGCGTCTGCAACAGGCCTGAACAATCATGGAACAACGTACCAAGCTCAATACCCAGATCTACGAAGAGGCCTGTGCGTGGTTCGTCGACTGTCGCGCCGGCGATCTCGATGTGGCGGCACGCGATGCATTCGACTGCTGGCTGCGAAAATCGCCGGAGCACTTGAGTGCATATTTGGAACTCGCCGCAATATGGAACGAGGCGCCGCTCCTTGATCCGGAGGGCAAGTTTGACCGCGACACACTCATTGCTCAGGCGGCGATGGATCGCGACAACGTGGTTGAATTGACCAATTCCCGCGGCGCGGAGAGCTCGATACACGACATTACCGCACGAGCAGCACCGGTGTTTCCAATCAATCCTGCCGAGCCGGCGCAGGCCCCTACCCTCAACGAACAACGCCGACGGGTGCGCCGCCGGCGTTTTGCCGCGATCGCAGCGTCGACGGCCTTGCTCGCCATTTCCGCGATTCTGTTCCTGCAAACTTTTCGTGACCCCACCTACGCCGCGGCGATTGGTGAACAGCGCTCTCTGACCCTCGCGGACGGATCCACCGTCGAGTTAAATTCGCGATCGAAGATCGTCGTGCGCTACTCCAAGCAGGAGCGTCGCGTTGAACTTCTCCAAGGACAGGCACTATTCCGCGTAACGAAGGATGTCACGCGGCCATTCATTGTGAAGACTGGTGCCACCTTGGTGCGCGCCGTCGGCACGGAGTTCGATGTTTACCAGAAGCGCGAGGACACGGTCGTAACCGTCGTCGAGGGCCGAGTGGCCATCCTGACCAGCCACGCCAGTGCGCTCACCGACCATGACGTGCCGGCGGCCGCCCTCGGACCGCGTCAGTCCAACCTGGAGTTTCCGGCAATCGCTCCGGGGCAAATCGGCAACATCCTGGTTGCGGCCGGCGAGCAACTCACCGTCACGCCCAAAAGAATTCAAATCGCGGAGCACCCGAACATCGCCAGTGCGACCGCGTGGACTCAGCGGCAACTGATATTTGAGTCCGCCTCATTGGCCGATGTCGCGGACGAATTCAACCGTTACAACGAGAGGCAGTTGATTGTCGGGGATCCCAGGCTTGAGACATTTCATGTCAGCGGGGTATTTTCATCGACGGATCCGGCATCGCTAATTCGCTTTCTGCGTGCGCGCCCCGAGCTGCGCATCGTGGAGAGAGGATCCCAGATTCGAATTGAGAAAAATACTTCGTAAAGAAGCAACCGATCGATCCTTCAAGGCTCATCTGCGGAATGAGACCGTCACAACGTCAGACAAAGGCTGTGCTGGGCCCGATAAGGCGCATCCGCGATCTTGCGTGTCTGAGCATCGGAGCCGCGGCCCTTGGTCTCTGCATCGGCGGGCGGTCCATGGCCGACGATGTTCATTCCTCCATCAGGAAACCGACCAACATTCCGGCCGAAGGCTTGGGGCCTGCCCTACAAACCCTCGCCAAGGATCGGAATTTTCAGATCGTTTACGTATCGGAGCAGATCAACGTTTTGCGGACCAAGGGCGCGAGCGGGGAGCTTACGTCGGAGGAGGCGCTCAAGCGGCTGCTCAACGGAACCGGGTTCACGTTCAAATACCTGGATGAAAAGACCGTCACGATCGTCCCGGCTGGGACGCATGCTGATGCGGCAAAGTCACCGGCGGGGAGCACGCCGGTGGCCTCGGCCTCGGCGGGGAGCACGCCGGTGACCTCGCCCCCCGCGGCGGCAGACGACGTTCCGCACGAGGGCAAAAAAAGCTTCTGGAATCGACTGCGATTGGCTCAAGCGTCGACCAGTCAATCGTCATCCTTGCGCCCTGAAAAGTACGACGGCGCCAAAGACTTGGATGGTTCTGACGAAGGGGCCAAACTCGAAGAGGTCGTCGTCACCGCGACCCGGCAAGCCCGGCTTCTCAGCAGCGTTCCGATCAGCGCCAGTGCGTTCTCGCGTAAAAGTTTGGACGCTCAGGATGTCAAGCAAATCGACGACATCGCAATGATCACTCCCGGCGTGACCTTTACCCGGGGCAATAGCGGGAGCACCCAAATCGCCATTCGCGGAATCAGCTCCGATAGCGGCGCATCAACGACGGGCGTATACATCGACGATACCCCGATTCAATCTCGCGTCATCGGTTTTTCCAGCACCACCATATTTCCGAACGTGTTTGATCTGGAGCGCGTAGAGATTCTGCGCGGGCCACAGGGAACCTTATTCGGCGCGGGATCCGAAGGCGGGACCGTCAGATTCATCACACCTCAGCCCAGCCTCACCGAATACACCGACTACACCCGGGGCGAGCTCGGGTTCACCGAGCATGGCGATCCTAGCTTCGAGGCACGCGTGGCGATTGGCGGTCCACTGGTGGAGGAACAAATCGGCTTTCGCGCCGGTGTCTCGTATCGGCGAGATGGCGGTTATACCAATCGCGTCGAGCGATTTGGCGGCGCCTTGATCGCCAAGGACGATGACTGGCAAGACTCCTATAACGCGCGCTTGGCCCTCGCCTTTCAGCCCGTGGACCAGCTGCTGATTACACCGTCGTTTTACTACCAGAATATCTATATCAACGATTCGCAGACGTACTGGGAGTACCTATCGAATCCCGGTAAGGGGCAGTTCAACAACGGCGCGCCGGTGACCGCGCCCTTCCAAGCGATCAGCTCTCTGCCGTCTCTCAACGTCAACTACGCCACCGGGTATTTCTCCATCACCTCCAACACGTCGTTCTACGAGCAAGACAATCGGAACAACCGCGACTTGTCGGCATTGATCCCCAACGATTTGGGAGTCATGCTCAGCCCCACTCACCCGGTTCCCGGAGATCCTGACTATCGCAGTCAAGATCTATTCATCACTTCGCAGAAGGCCTTCACCCAAGAGGTACGCATTCAGTCAAATAATCTCGACTCGCGCTTCACGTGGTTGGCGGGCGTGTTTTACCAGAGTGAGCATCAGTCGTCGGACCAGTATGTGCCCGACACGCCGGCAGCCTTTGACCGCCTCGTCGAGGCCGCGCTGGGGGGAACGACCCAGCAGATTTTCGGGATGGGTCTGGCCGACGGAGCGTACAGCTATAGATCCATCATCAATTCCTTCGACAAACAGATCGCCGGCTTCGGCGAGGCCAGTTTCAAAGTCGTTGGCGGTTTCACTTTGACGGCGGGTCTTCGAGTGGAACGATCGACTTTCAGCTTTACGAACAGGAGCGATGGCCCATTCAATGGCGGCCTTACGGTGGTGAACGGCAATGAGTCGGAGACACCGGTGGTGCCGAAGTATGGTGCCTCCTACCAGATCAATCCCGAGAACTTGGTGTATGCCACGGCCGCCAAGGGTTTCCGAACGGGCGGGGCCAATCCTGCGATTCCGGCGCGCTGTGATGCGGATCTCGCCTCACTCGGCTATAGCTCCGCACCGGATTCTTATAAATCAGATTCCGTCTGGAGCTATGAGGCCGGGTCCAAAAACCGTTTTATGGGAGGGCGCCTGCGGTTGGAATCCAGCATCTTCGATGTGAAGTGGAGTGGGATTCAACAACAGGTCATTCTCGGCACCGGCTGCGGCTTGAACTTCGTGGCCAACTTGGGCAAGGCCACCAGCAAGGGGTTCGATTTTCAGGGCGAGTTCCTCGTTACCGATCACCTCACCACCGGCCTTGCCGTCGGCTACAACCATGCGGTCTTCGATCTGTCTGTGCTCTCGCCGCCGGATCCGGTGACCGGCATTCGCCCGGTGATCGCGCGCAAGGGAGACTCGTTGGGCGTCAATCCCTGGACGGTGGCGATGAATGCGCAATATGACTTCATTGCCTGGGGACACAATGGATATGCACGTCTCGATGATCAATTCGCGAGCAGACAATCGACCCCGACCGCGGCCGAGGATCCCGGCAATCAGACTTATGCGTCGGGATTGGTGGAGCTGCCTCAGACGAACCTGCTTTCGCTTCGGCTCGGTACGCGGTTCAACAACGGCGTCGATCTTTCGCTCTTCGTCAAGAACGTTTTCGATTCTCATCCTTTACTGAGCCGCAACCAAACGGGGTCCAATCTCGATCTGATTTACGCGGACCGCACGTTCCGGCCGCGCACCATCGGCATCACCATCACATCAAGGCTTTAACAGCATCTCGAAATCGAATTGCAAAAAAACAATTCCTCGAGAGGTAACCGATCTATCGGCAATGACTCTTCTCCAGCATGAGACCGTCGCATTACCGGACGACGGCCATACAAAGCCTCGAAAGAGGCAGGGGGGATTTCATGCGCCTGAGCGTCCTGACTGCGGCCGTTATTATTTGCATTGCTGGTCTTGGCATAGCTGATCATGTTCGCGCCGACGGTGCGAGCGCGGAGCTCGATGAGGTCGTTGTCACCGCGACCCGGCAAGCCAGACTCCTCAGTAGCGTGCCGATCAGCGCCAGTGCGTACACCCAGAAAACGCTGGACGAACAGGGGGTCAAGCAAATCGATGACATCGCCCTGATCACGCCCGGCGTGACCTTTAACCGAGGCAACGCCGGCAGCACCGAGATCGCAATCCGCGGTATCAGTTCAAATAGCGGAGCATCGACGACCGGCGTATACATCGACGATACGCCGGTCCAATCCCGGGTCATCGGTTTCTCCAGCACCACGGTATTTCCAAACGTGTTCGATCTGGAGCGCGTCGAGATCTTGCGCGGACCGCAGGGTACCTTGTTCGGGGCGGGATCCGAGGGCGGCACCGTTCGGTTCATCACGCCGCAGCCGAGTCTCACTCAATTCAGCGACTATGTCCGCAGCGAGATCGGATTCACCGAGCATGGCGACCCGAGCTTCGAAGCGGGCGTTGCCGCAGGCGGGCCCATAGCCGAGAACACGCTTGGATTTCGCGCCAGCGCCTGGTATCGGCGGGACGGCGGCTATACCAATCGCGTCGAGCGATTTGGCGGGGCATTGATCGCGAAGGACGACGATTGGCAGAACTCTTACAACGCGCGGCTGGCGTTCGCCTTTCAGCCCATCGACCGCTTGCTCATCACGCCATCGTTTTACTACCAGGATATCTACATCAACGATTCGCAGACCTACTGGGAGTACTTATCGAACACCGGCGAGCACCAGTTCAACAATGGCGCGCCGGTCACGGCTCCCTTCAAGGCGGTCAGCTACCTGCCCGCGCTCAACATCAACTATGCGACCGACTATTTCACCATCACCTCCAACACTTCGTATTACGAGCAAGACAATGAAAATAATCGGGACTTGTCGGCACTTATCCCCAACGATTTGGGGATCGCAATCAGCCCCACGCACCCGGTCCCGGGAGATCCGGATTATCGAAGCCAGGATCTATTTGTGACGTCGCAGAAGGCCTTCACCCAAGAGGTACGCATTCAGTCGAATAATCTCGACTCGCGCTTCACCTGGTTGGCGGGCGTGTTCTACCAGAGTGAGCATCAGTCGTCGAACCAATACGTTCCCGATACCCCGGCGGCTTTTGACAAGCTGGTCCAGATTGCGCTGGGAGGAACGACCCAGCAGATTTTCGGGATGGGCCTCGCCGACGGGATCTACAGCTACCGATCCATCATCAATTCCTTCGACAAGCAGATCGCCGGGTTCGGCGAGGCCAGTTTCAAAGTTGTCGACGGCTTGACCGTGACGGCGGGCATCAGGGCACAACGATCGACGTTCAGTTTCGTCAATCGGAGCGACGGTCCCTTCAATGGCGGTCTTACCGTGGTCCCTGGGAATGAGTCGGAAACTCCGGTGATACCAAAGTACGGTGTTTCCTACCAAATCAATCCCGACAACTTGGTGTATGTCACGGCGGCCAAGGGGTTCCGCACGGGTGGGGCCAATCCCGCGATTCCGGCGCGCTGCAACGCGGACCTTGCCTCGCTCGGTTATACCTCCGCACCGGATTCTTATAAGTCGGATTCCGTTTGGAGCTACGAGGTGGGTTCCAAGAACCGCTTGGTCGGCGGGCGACTGCGGTTGGAATCCAGCATCTTCGACGTGAAGTGGAGCGGCATTCAACAGCAGGTCATTCTCGGCACCGGCTGCGGTTTGGATTTCGTGGCCAATCTAGGCAAGGCTACCAGCAGGGGTTTTGATTTCCAGGGCGAGTTCCTCGCCACCGATCATGTGACCACCGGCCTCGCCGTGGGCTACAACCATGCGGTCTTCGATGAATCGATTCTGTCCCCGCCCGATCCGGTAACCGGAATTCGCCCGGTGCTGGTACGCGCCGGAAATTCCCTGGGCGTCAATCCCTGGACAGTTGCGGTGAACGCACAATATGACTTCGTCGCCTGGGGACACAATGGCTATGTGCGCGCGGACGATGAATTCGCGAGCCGGCAGACAACCCCGACGCCCGCGGAAGATCCCGGCAATGAGACCTATTCGGCCGGGTTGGTCGCGATGCCACAGACGAATCTGCTTGCCCTGCGGCTAGGCGTCCGATTCTCCAACGGCATCGATCTTTCCCTCTTCGCCAAGAACGTTTTGGACTCTCATCCCGTTCTGAGCCGCAATCAAACCGGATCCAACATCGATACGATTTACGTGGATCGTACCTTCAGGCCACGTACCATCGGTATCACGCTCACCTCGAGGCATTAGCACAACCCGCAATCCGGCGAGGCGGGTTCTTGTAGACTGAAAGGCCTGGCGCATTCGTTATGAAATGGGGAATTGAAAATGACCGGTTTTAATTTTAAGTTTCTGCTGCCATTGATTCCAGCCGCCTTGCTGGCGTGCGGCTCGCTGCCCGCCGCCGCGGCGAGTTGTGAAGATCTGGCGAAGGTTGCGCTGCCGAACACCACGATCACTCTGGCCCAATCCGTTGCCGCCGGTGCTTTCACACCGCCCGTTCCAGCATGGGCCGCCGCGTTCATGCACCCGACGCCGGTTCCGGCGGCCTTTTGTCGGGTTGGCGGGCACATCCGGCCGACTAAAGACTCGGATATCAAGTTCGAAGTATGGCTTCCGCTCTCCGGCTGGAGCGGCCGCTACGAATCGGTCGGCAACGGCGGCTTCGCCGGATCGATTCGGTATGACTCCATGCTCAACCCCTTGCTGGGCGGCTCCGCCGTTGCTTCGACCGACGATGGCCACGACGCGCCGGCCATTGGTCCTACGAGCGCCGATTGGGCCTTCGGCCATCCGGAAAAAATCATCGACCATGGCTATCGCGCGGTCCATCTCACCGCCGTAGCGGCCAAGGCGATTACCGCCGCGTTCTATGGTCGCCCGGCGGCACACTCCTACTTCGTGGGATGTTCAAAAGGCGGTCAGGAAGGTTTCATGGAAGCGCAGCGTTATCCCGAGGACTTCGATGGCATTGTCAGCGGCGCTGCCGCGAACCAATGGACGGATCTTTTTTCAAGTTTCATGTGGACTGAAAACCTCAACTTGGCCAATCGGGAGAGCTATCTGTCGCCGGACGACCTGGCCAAGATCGGCGCCGCCGTTTCTGCGACCTGCGATACGGGCGGCGTGAAGTCCGGATTTGTCAGTGATCCGCTGCGATGCGAAGTGGCGCCCGCCTCGATCGGCCTCACGCCCGCAAAGCTGCGAACGTTTGAGTCCATCCACCAAGGACCCAAGGGTCGCTCCGGGAAGCCGACCTACGCGGGCCAGGCCTACGGCAGCGAGAACCCTGGGTGGGGTGACACCATCAGCGCCAACAATTTTGAAGCGGCGGAGACGGAAGCACAGATGAGCATGTACGGCGCCAATTTCTACCGAAATTTCGTCTATCAGGACAAGAAATGGACCTTCCACGGCTTTGACCTCGACCAGGGACGGGCTGATGCCGAGAGGGTCATCGGTCCCATCATGAATGCCGAGGACGTGCACTTCACGAAGTTCAAGGCCCGCCACGGCAAGTTGCTTCAATATGCCGGCATGGTGGATTCCATCGTCACCCCGCTAAGTTCGGTGAAGTTCTATCAAGCCGTCGTGGCGGCCCAGGGGCAGAAATCCGATCCGGCCGCGCTCGCGCGCACGCAAGAGTTTTATCGGCTTTTCCTGGCGCCGGGCGTAGGCCACTGCGGTGGCGGTCCAGGTCCCAATCAATTCGGCCAAGCGGGTGGTGTCGGGGACGCGGAGCACGACATGGTGGTCGCACTCGAGCAATGGGTGGAAAAGGACGTGCCGCCGACCCGGATAGTGGCCACGAAATTCGTCTCGGATGACAAGGCGAAGGGCGTGGCCATGACTCGCCCCTTGTGTCTATTTCCCCAAGTCGCGAAGTACAAGGGATCCGGCCCAGTCACTGACGCTGCAAATTTCGCATGCAGGGCTGACTAAAGGAACCTTGCTGCCCAATCCAGAAAATGCGCAGGACCTCGAGCAGATTGCCGCCGCCTTCAGGTGGAATCTGCCTGAGCGCTATAACATCGGCGTGGACGTCTGCGATAAATGGAGCCATCAGCCTGCCCGCGTCGCTTTGATACACAAGCCGCCCATCGGCGAGTGCATCGAGTACACCTTTGCCGAAATCCGCCGGCTCTCCAATCAAACGGCAAATTTGATGTTGAGTGCCGGTGTGAGCCGCGGCGATCGCGTTGCGGTTCTCCTGCCCCAGGCGCCCGAGACGGCAATCGCCCACGTCGCGATTTATAAAATCGGCGCAATCGCCGTGCCGCTATTTAGTTTGTTCGGAATTGAAGCCCTTGAATACCGGCTCGCCGACAGCGGCGCGAGAGCGGTCATAACGGATCTGGCGGGAGCGGCGAAACTCAAGTCAATCCAGGATCGGCTGCCTGAACTGAAAATTATCTACACGATCGACGGCGTTTGCGCGAACGCCGTTGACTTTCATCTAGGTCTATCTTGCCAGAGCGCGCAATTCGAGCCGGTCATCACCAATGCCGATGATCCTGCGCTGATCATTTACACGTCCGGCACGACCGGCTCCCCGAAAGGCGCTTTGCACGCACATCGAGTCCTTCTAGGTCACCTTCCGGGAGTTGAGCTTTCACACGATTTTGCGCCGCAGAGCGGCGACCGCTTTTGGACTCCGGCGGACTGGGCGTGGATCGGCGGCCTTTACGATGTGTTGATGCCGGCGTGGCATCACGGCCTCAGCGTCGTTTCGCATCGATTCGCCAAATTCGACCCGGAGGCCGCGTTCCAATTGATCGACGATCTCGGTGTACGCAATGCGTTCCTGCCGCCGACGGCGTTGAAAATGATGCGCGCCGTGGCCAATCCGCGAGCGCGTTGGCGCCTCGACATGCGAAGCATTGCCAGTGGCGGAGAATCCCTCGGCCGGGAGTTGCTCGATTGGGGGCGCAAGACATTCGGGCTTGCCATCAATGAATTCTATGGCCAGACGGAATGCAACATGGTCATCTCCTCTTGCGGGCGAATCAAGGCCGCGCATCCGGGACGAATCGGCAAGGCCGTCCCTGGACACCGTGTCGCCATCGTCGATGCGGCAGGCTGCGAAATGCCTGCGGGCGTTGCCGGGAATATTACCGTCGAACGCCCCGACCCGGTCATGTTCCTGCGGTATTGGAACAACGAACCGGCAACCGCAGCCAAGTTCGTGGGTAACTGGTTGTTGACCGGAGATCTGGGGGAGCGCGATGACCAAGGCTACATTCGATTCATCGGTCGCGACGATGACGTCATCACGAGCGGCGGCTATCGCATCGGGCCGGGAGAAGTTGAGGACTGCCTGCTCGGCCACCCCGCCGTGCGGCTCGCGGCGGTAATCGGCGTACCGGATCAGTTGCGAACGGAAATCGTCAAGGCCTGCATCGTCCTGCAAGACGGCATCGACGCAAACGAGATGCTCGTGAGCGAGCTGCAAAACTATGTGAAGTCCCGTCTGTCGGCACACGAGTATCCGCGTCAAATAGAATTCGTTCCGTCTCTGCCGATGACGGCGACGGGGAAAATCATTCGCCGCGAGCTGCGTAGCAAAGACCCGGCAAATTCTTAAGGCGGCTGTAGAAAATGGGAAAACTCACATCAAATTGGTTTTGCCAGATGCTAACTGGATAGGGTTCCCTTCAATGTCGGCCGCGTCTCAGGGCGCTGCGCGCGATTTGGCCCCAAGCTTTCGCTGATGCTATTCAGGAACTCTATCCGCACGGTGTCACCTTCGAAGCTGCAGGTTACGGTGTCGCGATGCGGAGTCTCATAGAACCGCCACAACATCTGAAAGATATTCGCATCCTTCCAAGCGCCTGCTGCCGCAACCTTGATCGATTTAAAATCACGACTGTTGTACGGCAGTAAGCCCGGCGGCTCGCCAGGAAGGTTGGTCAAACCGTCCCGCCATTTGCCGAGGCCGCACTCCACTTCGAAGCTCGCGGTCGCGTTGCCGAAGCGAAAGGCGCACGCGTCGCCGTTAAATTGCACTGATACGGTTTGTATGCCGAGCTCATTGGCGTCGATCGCAAACTTTCTGCCGCTGATTCTCGCAGCGATAGGCTGATTGAGATCACCCGCGGGCAGCGGCAGTACGGCAGCCGACAGCTCGGATTTTAACCGGGGACTTAAGGTCGCTGCTGCCTTGGGCAATTTCGTGTCGCGCATAGCCGGTAAGATGTGGTCCCAAACCAAATTGAGTTCTTCCTGCATGTGACCGGTTTCGGCGGTGGCGACGAAGACCGCATCTTGATCCGGCATCACGACCATAAGCTGACCGAAAGCGCCATCGCCACGAAAAGCATTGTGCCGGCAGCGCCAAAATTGATAGGCATAGCCCTGATGCCAGTCGCTGCTCTGTTTAAGGTTGGCAAGAGCCGCCTCGGCATCGGATGCGGTATGGGTTGCTTGTTTCGCGGGATCGGAGCCCGAATCCCATGTGACGGGCTGCTGAATCTTGAAGCTCGTGGCCTCCGCGACCCATTGCCTGGGCAGCAGCTGCCGACCGTTCCACTGGCCTTTCTGCAAATAGAACTGCCCAAATTTGGCCAGCGTTTCCGTCGTAACGCTCAATCCCCAGCCGCCGGTGTTGATGCCGAGCGGCGAAGTCTCCCAAGTCTTCTGTTGGATGTGCAACGGACCAAATAACCGAGGCTGCAAATAGTCAACGACCTTTTGACCGGTGACCTTTTGCAATATCGCCGAGAGCATGAAGGTGGAGCCAGTGTCGTACAGAAAGACACTTCCCGGGGTGTAATCGATCGGCAGCGAAAGGAAGGTCTTTACCCAATCGGGTTGTTCCACGTTGTGGGTGAGCGTCGCAATGGAGTCGGTTTTGTGACCGACCGACATCGACAGCAGATTGGCGACGGTTAGCGCGGCTAAATTGTCGCTGACGGCTGCCGGCAGCTGATCGGGAAAGAAGCTGACAACTCGGTCGGTTAGCTTTAGTTTTCCCTCGGCCACGGCGAAACCGATCGCGGTCGAGGTGAAGCTTTTGCTCAATGAGTAGAGCGAATGCACCGCCTCACGCCGATACGGCGCCCACCAGCACTCGCTGATCACATGACCGTGCCGTACCAACATAAAACTATGCAGTTCCAGTTTCGCGTTCGCCAGCGCCTTCAAGAATCCTAGAATTCCCAGGGAGGAAACGCCTTGCGACTCGGGAGTACTGCGCGGCAGGAACTGTTGCGCAGCGGTGGCTCCCAGAAGTCGAACGGGGAAACTTGGAATGGCGCCCAGCGCTGCCGTCGCGAGCCCAAGATTCTTTATAAATGCTCTTCTATACATTCTATGGCTGTCCTAAGGAGACGTACGCCATCCGAAGACTCCCTTCGAGTGTAAGCCTCGATCTCGGCATTATGAGGCTTTAGCGCCAAGAAGACACTTGCAACCCACGGTCTGGGGCAGTCGGCTCCAAATAGAATGCGTATTGAGCCAGACAGGAGCGCAGGAAACTGCGCGCGCTGTGTCCAGATCGGCGCAACACGGAGCGGTGCGTCAACCACACCACAGCGGCGGTAATGGCGAAGAAGGTCCGATGAGCCGGTAGCGTCAAGGCCCGCAATGGAGCAGCACGTGCGGCTCGCAGCGTGAAGAGCAACTGGGTCTCGAATCCAATATGGGCGAGCTCATCGGAAACGATGGCTCGGCAGAGGACTTGCAAGCGCTTGCAATCCGTAGCCGATTCAAGTGCGCGATAATAGACTTTCCCAATCAGTTCAGCGCAGGTCAGCACGGATAGATACAGCTGCAGTCCGGCGAGTCGCCGTATCAGACGAAAAACCCGATCGGTCCAGTCAGCTTTCTTGAGCGGTATTCGATGATCCTGCATGAACGCCCGCAATAGCGATGCATGACGCTGCTCCTCTCGGATGAGCAGTTCAAATATTCTGACCAGATGGGGAACGTGGTTCTGCCGCGCGAAACGCTCGGCCGCCCGCAGCAGTGTCCGTCCCTCAGAGCATTCGCCTATCTGAAACGTTGCAATGGAGCTTGCAATTCGCAGCCGTTCATCGGCCTTGAGAACATCGCAAAGGCCCCGCGGAATACGGCGCCGGTGCCGGGCGTGATGTTCGAAGTGATTCAGCCAGACCTCGAGTTCTCCAGGACCCACGCCGCCACCCTCCTGATTGCCTACTCCGAGTGTGCGAGGACAATCAGGTATTCTTGTGGAGGAATCCGGGCGAATTGTGGCGAGGGACGTTAACGCACCTGCCTGACCTCAGGCGAGCCACTCGGGCTTGCTCGAGCCGCGCGGGACCAGCACGGTTCGGAAGGCGCCCGGAGTGCGGGATAAAACTACCTGGTCGGTGAAGCCTTGATACGTGCCCAGCGCAGTCTCGGCCGTGAAGAGATCAGGAGCGACGTAGGCGTGCTCTTCCGTGGAGCCGGCGGTTTCCTGCGCGTAGCCCTTGTCGAATATGCCCATCGAGAGCAGCCACAGCACAGTTCTGGTCAGGGATACGACGACGCGATAACTTCCTCCTTCGATGGCACGCCGTCGCAGGGCCTCAAGAACACCAACGGTGCCGAGCCAGCCCACCACGTTGTCGCAAATCGGGATGATGGGCGGCGACTTGGGCTGAGTGGGTGTACCCTCGATGGAAAACAGGCCCGACACGGCCGCGCCGATCTCATCGAAGCCAACCCGGTTTGACCAAGGACCCTGTTCGCCATGCAGGACCACCTTGGCGTGAATCATTCCCGGCTTTTTTTGGCTGAGTTCTTCGGCGGTGAGGCCATATCTCTCCAAATAACCGGGGCGCCGATTCGAGAAGAATACGTCGGCATTCTTCAGGAGACGATCGAACGTCGCGCGATCTTCTTTGGAGCCATCCAGTAGTGTGGAACGCATTCCAACCTGCACGTCCAAGGCAAAGGCCTCAATCTCTGAATCAGCGGGCCTCCAGATGTTAAGGACGTCGGCGCCGTAGTAGGCAAGGTCTCTGCCGATACCCGCTCCGGCAATCACGTGACCAAATCCGAAGGCGCGAATGCCTTCCAATGGGCTCTTTGCGCCGCGCTTGAGCGGTACTGGCTCGCTCTCGCCGATTTTTTCCAAAGTGATCAGCGGCATTTTGGAAAGCACTTCGGTGTACTGGATCTCCTTGCGAAACTCCTCGTTGGTGCGCACCATCCCAAAGACAAGCCCAGCCTCCGCCGCGGCCTCCTCTAGCTCGTCCGCGCGCCACTGCAGAATGGCATTGCCGATCGATTCGCTGCTGTTACTGCACCTCAGGAAGTTGAGCGCACGCGCCTGCAGGCCGGGGTAAATGTTAAGAGCAACCACGTGACGCCCATCGCGTGTTTTCCTGAAGATCGGTAACTCAAAGAATGGGTTGTCCCGAGGCAAGAGCAGGGGGCTGCGTCCGTTGAGCGTTTCCCATTTACCTTCGAAGAAACCACAAAAGCGCCGCAGAGCTTTCCGGACATCGACATGAATGTCCTGTGCTTCGCCCGTTTGCGATTTCCAGAGCGCTGCCAACGCGACCGACCTGGCAGCCAGGCCGACCGCGGCCATGGCGCCAAACTTGAAGCTGCTGGGCACGATCGGATCCTGTCCGTAGAAAGTAAGTTTGCCGCCGCTAGCCTTTGCTGTCAGCCCTACATCCGCCAGCACCCGATCGACGGCACCGTGGAAGTCGAACTCGGGTGAGGTTGCGGGATTTTGCAGCTTGGTCTGAAGCAAGTCGGTCAACGACGTTGCTTGGTGAGTGTCAGGGAATCGTACGGTTGCAGAACTCATTCGCATTCTCCTAATCGCGCATTTGGCTGGTAGTTACATAGGTCAAATCGCGGCTTTGGCCGCCGGTAATTCGACGTACGCAATGCCCGTCAGGTTTCCCTCCGCAAAGAGCAAGGTCTTCGGGTCCGACCCGTCGAGGTTGGCGCTGTAGACCGAGCCGGCGAAATCAGTGATGAACATGCGGCCGTGCTTCGGATCCAACGCGAGGCCGATCCCTTCCATCAAGTTGGAAAAGACGATTTCGGGTGGCGGGCGCCCGCCCCGCGGCGCATCCAGAGGTGCTCGACTCACCGTGTTGCCGCGCGGTGGGTCCCCTCGGTCGGTCCAGTAGAGCAGCCGGCTCCCGAGATCCAAGTCGAGGTCGATCGGCTCGGGCAGCTTGTCGTAGAGCAGCTCGATGTCCGTGCGGTCCGTCGGCGTTTGACCCCTTGGTATGTCGAGGTTCGCTCGCAGGATACTGCCCTGGCCCGCGTTGTCACCGCCTTTCTGGCTCCAGTAGAGCTTGCCGGCAGCCGCATCGACGGCGATGCCCACGCACCACTTGTTTGGATCCGCACCTGGACGAGAGTCGCCCCGGCTCGTATCGACGAGCGTCTCGATCTTCGAGCCGTCGAGATTGGCACGCATTACGCGCATGCCTTCGCGGTCGCACCAGTATAGCTTGCCGCTGGGCTTGTCGATCTGCAGTTGCTTCGGCGTGAAGGTGCCGCCCGGCGCAACGATCGTCGTCAGGTTCCGGCCGTCGAGATCGGAGCGGAAGATGGAGCCGTCATTGGCCTTGGGGTTGCCCATGTTCGTCCAGTAGAGGTGCCCGGCGGCGACATCGACCGCCAGCCCGTCCGGCAGCTTTCTGCCCTCGATCAGCAGCGTCTGCAGGTCCGAGCCGTCGGGGTTGGCGGAGAGGACTCGCCCCGCGCCGAGATCCAGAAAAAAGATCCGGGCCACGACGCCATTGCCCTTGTCTCGGGAAACCGATTGTTTCGAAGTAGTGCTCATGTCCTGGATCTCCGTGGGTGGTTGCCGCCGCTCATGCATTCGCCGCTGAGCTTCAGCAACCCGCTCCAGTACCGACGATCGCGATTCGATGCACAGGTTGATTCAAGGACATTTTGGCCGCTCTGCTTGGGTGATAGCACGCCCATATCCTCTGCAACGAAGCGCGGAGCCGATATCCCCTCTATGGGGGGGATTTCAGATCAGCGGATGAGAGCCGTCTTCGCCACACTCACGATCTCGGTCGCTTCGCCATTGAGTACTGCCTTCATCATCCAC
>Ga0179592_10000353_pt1 | contig 18155 bp, 10 predicted proteins | sample CZODoug2_1_08_16_FD_148623 | JGI IMG/M metagenome (GOLD analysis project Ga0179592, IMG submission 148623) | Vadose zone soil fungal communities from Angelo Coast Range Reserve, California, USA - CZODoug2_1_08_16fungal (Illumina Assembly) | ecosystem: Environmental > Terrestrial > Soil > Vadose...
CCGGCGCCCTGTGAAGAATTGAATCGAACATTGCCGCGGAGGTTTCGCCGCGAAAGGGGAGCCTGCCCGTGGCCATCTCGTAGAGCACCGTCCCGAAGGAAAAGAGATCGGTGCGGGAATCCAGTTGTTTGCCGAGAGCCTGCTCGGGCGACATATAGGCAACTGTGCCGAGCGCCGTGCCAGGACTGGTGAGGTGCTCCTGACTCGCTTCGATGGTGGCTTGTGACGCGGCGAGCTGCGGAGTTATAAACTTGTCCGCAGTAAGCTTGGCGAGGCCGAAATCGAGAATTTTGGCGTGCTCGCGCTTGGTCACGAAAATATTGGCTGGCTTGATGTCGCGGTGGATGATTCCTTGCGCGTGGGCTGCATCCAAGGCATCAGCGATCTCGATGCCGACCGCCAGCAGGGTGTCGAGTTCCACGGGACGGCCCGCGATATGGCGCTTCAGTGTTGCGCCGTCCAGAAACTCCATGGCGATGAACGCTTGCCCATGCCGGTCGTCGATTTCATAGATCGTACAGATGTTGGGATGATTTAGCGCGGAAGCAGCTTTGGCTTCCCGCTGGAAGCGGCTGAGGGCTTGCGGATCTTTCGCTACCTCCTCGGGCAGAAATTTGAGGGCAACGAACCGCCCGAGCTTAACATCCTCGGCCCTGTAAACCACACCCATCCCCCCACCGCCGAGCTTCTCAACGACGCGGTAATGCGAGATGGTCTGGCCGATCATTGCTTGGAGACTGCTCTTGCCGAGGCATGTTAGGCCGCGCTCAAAGGCAAGTCAACGTCGGCGTATTAGATGAATTTTCGCTTCGGAGCTAAACCCGATTAATAATGATAAACGCGCATCGCGTCAGTGCTTGATTTCCTGAGGAGATGCCGACTTCCCATTACCGATCTGGCTCCATTGCCGATCGGATTGATTGCGGGTTGACGACCATACGCCCGGAACCTCGTCCGACGCTTTCCATAACCCCATTCCTGGACCTGCTTGTCGCTGTACTAATTGAGTGCGTAGACGGGTGATCGTCGCGATCCGTGAAGGCCGCTGCAAGTGAGCAAAAGTTTGCGCCTGCCTTCTCGCATCTGGAGGTGATAGGGTATCCCAATCTTGATGCTCGTGAGGAGGAATCATGGCGGGTACGAGACGGGAGTTCATCAAAACAACGGCCGCTGCAGGTGCGATGTTCGGAGTTGCTGGAGCGTCGGGATTGGACGCCTCGCAATCGGGACGTGCGATTCCGCTGCCAACCCAGCGAGCAAAGGCTCTGATGGAGCTGTTCGGTCTGAAGTACCCGATCTTTGAAGCACCTCATGGCCCTGCAACCAGCCCGGAACTCGCCGTCGCCGTGTCGAACGCCGGCGCAATGGGCGCGCTGGCAAGTCTTGGCAGTCCGGAGGAAGCGCGTAATGCTGTCTCGAAGGTGCGGTCGGCGACGAAAGGATATTTCATCGTCAACTACATTCTCCATCGTGAACCGACGTCGCTTCAGGCTGCACTGGATGCGGGAGCACCAATCGTGCAGTTCTCCTGGGGTATACCCACGAGGGAGATGATTTCGGCTGTTCGCGCCGCCAACGCCAAGCTCGGGATGCAGGTCACCAGTGCGGAGAGCGCCCGCGCCGCGCTGGATCTAGGCGCCGATTATCTCGTCTGCCAAGGCACGGAAGCGGGTGGTCATGTGCAAGCAACGAGAGGGCTGTACGAGGCATTGCCAATCGTTCTGGAGGAAGCGCGACAGAAGCCTGTGGTCGCTGCAGGTGGGATCGGCAATGGGCAAGGGATCCGCAAAGCGCTGTTGGCCGGTGCCTCGGCGGCGGCGCTCGGTACCCGTTTTGTTGCAACCGTCGAGAGTAACGCTCATCCGGACTACAAGCGCGCAATCCTCGCGGCTTACGCAAAAGACACGGCGTTGACCATCTGTTTTCAGGATGGCTGGCCTGCCACGCATCGCGCTTTGCGAAATCGCACCTTCGTCATGTGGGACGCCGCAGGATGCCCGTCCCCTGGAAAAAGGCCCGGCGAGGGCGATGTTATCGCGACGAGGCCTGATGGAAGCAAGGTTCTTCGCTACGGGTCTCGGCACCCGACGCGGGGAGATGAAGGAGCCGTGACGGAGTGCCCCTTGTGGGCTGGTCTGGGCGTTGAGTTCGTAAAGGATCTACCGGCGGCAGGCGAACTGGTCGAGCGGCTTTGGCGAGAGTGCCAGGTCGCAGCATCAAGTGCCGATTCGGCTAGATAAGAATCATAGCGCTGACTGGCCCGCTCGCTGTTGCTTCCTGCAAAATCCTCCTTCAGCCAACTGGGCAGGTCTTATTTAGGCGTTCTGAGAAGTTTAGCAACGCGCGTTTGCAGGATTCCTCCCGGATCACGGGGAACTCTGACATAACACGATTAGGTAAGAGTTGCCGACCTCGGGGATTGGCAAGTGGCATCAGAAAAAGTGATCGGCATGGCGTTATCCGTAGACTGCTGATACTGAGGCTGTAGCCCTTCTCAAAACGACCGTTTGTACAAAACCTTCGGGGTCACTATATTCCTGCCCAAATCCATGTTCACCGGAGGACTCATGCCATTTCGTATTCTAACGGTGTTTCTTGCATTCACGACTGCGACCCTTGGTGTACTTCTTGTTCGTGCTCAGAACCCTCAGGCTCCACAATCGACGGCGGCGAGCACGCCCAGCCCATCGCCTCCCATATCCCTGATTCTCCAAGAAGATGATGGCGAACACAGGTTGCGCCGCCCTGGAGGACCCGCCGGTTCAGGTTCCGTTCCGGGATTCATCATCAAAATCGACAAGCAGAACGGAAACGCCGAGGACTTTTACGTCGGATACGAAATTCTGAATCCCGGCGCCATGATTCCGTTCCACAAACACCACAACTCCGAAGAGGTGGTCATCCTGGAAGAAGGCGGCGCAACGGTAACCGTTGGCGACAAGCGAGGCGTGGCCGGTCCACACTCCATCGTTTTCATTCCGCGTGAAACATGGGTGTCAATAACAAATACGGGGGACAAGCCCATCCGCGGGTATTACCTGTTCTCGCGTCAAGGTTTTGAGAATTTTCTTCGCGCGCGAAGCGTCCGTCCGGGAGAGCCGTTGACTCCATTGACTCCCGAAGAAGTACGTCGCGCGGCGGAAGACGGGCACGTCATGCCGTGGGATACCTCAAAAGGACCGTACCCACCGGGTGTACCACACCCCTGATGCAACGCGGAATCAGTGGTTGGGCCCACACGAAATTGGGTCCCCAATCCGCTTCACAATTCAGGAGGGAATATGAAAGCAAGAGCGACGGTAGTGACTTTGGCATTGTGCTTTTGTCGGCGTGGCAGCGTGCTTCGCCGCCGACTCATTTATGGGCACCTGGAAGTTGAACGAGGCCAAGTCCAAGATCGGTGCGGGGTCGCCGAAGAACACCACGGTTGTCTACGAGGCCGCAGGAGACGACGTGAAAGTCACGGTGGATGGCACCGACGGCGACGGTAAGCCCGTGCATAGCGAGTGGACGGGCAAGTACGACGGCAAAGACTACCCGGTCACAGGGGATCCGAGTACGGATACGCGGTCCTACAAGAAAGTCAACGATCATACCCTGATGTTCACCAACAAGAAGGGCGACAAGGTTACGATTAGCGGTCGTGGCGTCGTGTCAGCCGACGGCAAGACCCGCACGGTCACCATCACCGGAACCGCTTCGAAGGGCAAGAAGTTCACCAGCACTGTGGTGTACGACAAGCAGTAGAGGGAGCCGCCCCGATAGCGCCTACAACAGCTATGCACTTCCGCTCGTTTCCGGGCGAGAGGGTATGAGTTCAGTTGTATTTTCATTCCTTCGAAGTTCTGCGCTCACATCTAGTAACGTGCGGCAACCAAGAGGAGCGGCGGTCCGTGAAATACCGATACAGAGTAGGGGCGCTCTTGCTTCTTCTGGCGGTCATTACCTACCTCGACCGCGTTTGCATTTCAGTTGCTGGCCCGCGCATGCAGGAGTATCTGCGTATTGGTCCACAGCAGTGGGGGTGGGTCGTCGGAGTCTTTGCGATTGGTTATGCCTTGTTTGAGATTCCGGGCGGATGGATGGGCGATCGCTTCGGCCCACGGATCATCCTGACCAGGATTGTCTTGTGGTGGTCGGCGTTTACAGCGCTCACCGGCGCGGTTTCTAGTTACCCTCTTCTGCTTCTAACGCGATTGATGTTTGGGGCCGGAGAGGCAGGCGCCTTTCCGAATTCCTGCGTGGCCATCTCGCGCTGGTTTCCGGCGGGGGAACGGGGGCGCGCCTTCGGCTTTCTTTCGATGGCCATGCAGACCGGTGGCGCTCTTAGTCCGCTTCTCGTCGTCCCGATTCAGGCACACTACGGATGGCGAGCGTCCTTTTACGTTTTCGCTCTGGTGGGTGTGGCTTGGGCAGTCGTCTGGTTTTTCTGGTTCCGAGACGCGCCTATAGAAAAGCGAGGCATTAGCAATTCAGAACTGAACGAGATCGGAGCCGCGCCGGAGCGCCACGAACACGGGCTCCCCTGGGGAGTCGCCGTGCGCAGCGGAAACTTCTGGGCAATTCTGTTGATGGGGTTGAGCTATGGCTATGGCAAGTACTTCTTTCTCGGCTGGTTACCTACTTACCTTGTTCGGGCCCGCAATTTTAGTGAGAGGGATCTACTTCTCTCCAGTTTGCCGTTTATCTTTGGTGCATTCGCGAACGTGGGAAGCGGCGTAACATGCGACTTCCTCCTGAAACGCTTCGGGTTGAAGGTAGCGCGCTGCCGAGTCGGAATAATTGGTCTTGCCTGTGGTGGCCTGTTCGCGCTGCTTGCTGCAGTGACGTCATCTAAGTATGGGACACTTCTGCTATTTTGCTTGATCTTTGCCGGAATCTGCTTCGATGAGCCCATGAATTTCTTAACCTGTATCGATGTTGCAAGGAAGTTCCCCGGTTCAATGGCTGGTGCGTACAACACAGCCGCCTATGGCGGTTCCTTTCTTTCTGGCGTCGTGTTCGGCTATGTCGCAAAGATCTTCGACAGTTATGACCTGCCATTGATCTTGACGGCCTTCGTGCTCGGCTTCGGCGCTCTAATGTGGCTAAAGATCGACCCGACGCAGGAACTTATTCCAGAAGATCACGCGTTACTTGCCAAAGCTTAGTTCCCTGCCTGAGACTGGATCGCACGAATGGCGAGTGCGCTTGCCGGTTGAGCACTAAAGCCACTTGGGCGGTTAGTCGGCTACACGTAAAAGTGACCTTCTTCGCAGCCGATTAGTCAGCGCCCTCAGGGTTGTGCCTGGATCGCGGCAGATGCGGAAGTAACCGAATTACTTCCCGCTTGCCCGATTATCCGGCCGCAGGCGGCAGAGAGCCTCCAAATCGGGCCTTTCCATGTTCGGGTTGTTGACTACCGTGGCTGGCCCCGTCGCAGACTCCACAGTCCGCGCGCCGAGAGGATGAAGGTTAAGCCCCCGAGCCCGCCGAGCGCCCAGAGTGTCCAGACGAAGAAGAAGCCGCCGGTGGACTTGGCGATCTCGCCGTAATGTGTCCCCCTCATGTGGATGACGGGCATGCCTGCCGCGAACAACCCGACGAGCAGCATGATGACGTGCCCCGATCGCCGTTCGGCGAGCACCAGCGTCCCGTACAGCAACACCACGAGAACGGCCAACGCAATGTTTGAGGGCTCGGCCTTCGATATCCCACGGACGATGTCGTCCGTAATGTGAAGCGTCAGCAAGAGGATCGAGAGCAGAGACGCGATGGTTAACATCACGTTTTGTTTCATTGGATATTCTCCTTGTTAGATTTGTGTGTGCCTCTCAGTGAGGCACATGACGCGCGGCGGTGTTGACGAGGGAAGGTGCAAACCCCAAGACACTGACGATGATGGCGCAGATGGCCATCCCAATGTAGAACCAGCGATCTGTTTGGGAGTCTGCGCACCACTCGGGCTGTTGCCATTGGAGCGCCCTGGTCTTGCATGCGCGGAGGATACCACTTTTTACCCTGGGTGAATGAGTGCCCTGCTCGTCAGCGAAGTTTCAACACGGCGGGATTATTGGCGAAATACCGCCGTTACACCAACCAAGATCCAATCTTCGTGGCGACGCATATTTGTTGATCGCTCGTACCATATAGGGCCGTTTCTGGTCGGATAATCGGCTAACCGGAAGTGATCGTCGGACTCGTTTTGCTTCGCGGTTTTGTCCGAGGCGTCTGAGCGCAAAACTACAATTTTTCGCTCGTCGAAACTCTGGTTGACAAGTGTGATGGATTGCTGTTTTTCCGCAGCAGCTTTCGCGTGAAGTTTTTTGCTCAGCCCACCCGGAGCGGGGCACGTACCGTCCCATACCCTTGAGTCCTAATTCATACCTGGAACACGAAACACGGCTGCGGCGTAGATCAGAGGGTTCTCGAAAATGACTTTGTCGTCGTTACAGGCACAGGCACCGCGCCTGATTTTATCCGGCTTCTCACCGTCGAACTGCACTAGAAAGACAAAGAGAAAACCGGTTTACCAGGTTTGCCAATTAAGGGCCTCGTGAAAATAGCTAAGTGATTGTGGCGCCTTGCCTTAGCTTATTTTCCCCATCGTTCGCAATGAGGAGGCCGGGGGTTCGAATCCCCTCTCGTCCACCAGATTCGACTTATACATCCAAACTTACTGGCGTTAGAGTGTTTTGGACACGGATTTTGAATTCGCAGCATTTGGGCCGCCTACGACAGATCGATCGGCCATTCTTTCTGCTCGCGATTCTCCGTCCCCCGGCGTACAGGCGTCACGCGGCCTTCAGCACACGAGGAGCAAATCCATCATCACAGCCCATTCGCTGTGGTATAAAGCGGCGGGGGATGGGATTGACTCTTTTTCGCCCAAGTATCGTTTGCGCTGTGTGTTTGCTCTTGGCAAGAAATGGCGCCGCGGAGATTGCCTCCGAAGTGCCGCAGGCAGAGCAGGCGGAGACGCATGCGGAGAAGGGGTTGCAGCTAGCCCAGACGGGGAATTTGCAACTGGCGGAGGAAGAGCTTCGTAAGGCCGTGGCGATGGCCCCGGCGAGTCCGGTGTTTCTCTCCAATCTCGGGACCATCCTGGCAATGGAGAACAAGCTCGAGGAATCGACGACGTTTTTTCAGAATGCGCTAAAACTCAATCCGGCGGATCTTGGAGTTCGCGGATATCTTGCCGCTAATCTTTGGCAACTGCATCGCTACGCGGAAGCAAAGGAACAACTGCGCATCCTTTTGAAAGCAAAGCCGGGCGATAAACAGGCGTCGTTGCTGCTGGGGATGGTCTCCGAGAACACCGGCGACTACGCAACAGCGGCAAAGATGTTGAGTATGGTGCCGGAACTGGTTCGCGGGCACCCCCAATCGATGGGCGCGCTCGCGAGATCGTACTACCGGATCGGCGAGCACGAAAAGGCCAAAGCATGGATTGAGGAATTGCAAAATCACCCAGCAGGTGCGCCGGCTGCCCTTCTGGGCGCGCAGATCGCGGATGAAATGCGGGACTATGCCACTGCGGAATCGGTGCTCGAGTCCATGCAGCCGAGTTTCGCCGACCAAACCACTTTGAGTCACCGTCGGGCGCTTGTGAAATTCCACGCGAGGCACTTTGCGGAGAGCCGTGCGATTCTGCAACAGCTTGTTGACGAGGGACACAAAACAGGGGACATTTTGCGACTGCTCGGATGGAGTTTCGAGCAGGAGGGTCGATACGAAGACGCGGTACGCGAGTTTCGTGAGGCAATTCAACTCAATCCGGCGGAGGAACAGAACTATTTGGATCTGGGAAGTATTTTGTTGGCCGAGCGACGAGTAGCGCCCGCACTGGAGCTAGCCAGACGGACGGCGGGAGCATTCCCGCAATCACCACGCGCGTTTTCCCAACAAGGATCCTCTGAATTGGCGGCGGAGCAATTTCATGATGCGGTGGAGTCTTTCACTCGCGCGTTGAAGCTGGATGAGAATAGCAAGGACGCCACAATCGGTTTGGCGAAGGCACAGGCAGGGGCGGGACTGAATTCGCAAGCGAAGATAACTCTGGAAAGCGCGATTCGGAGAGCTCCCAAGAATGCGGCATTCGAGCTGGAGTTGGCGTTGCTGCTCTTGAAGGAGACCGAAGCAGGAAATGCAAGTGCGCAAACACGTGCTGAGCAACTGCTGCGTGCGGCAGCGGAGCATGATGAGGAGCTCGTGGAAGCGCACTACCAACTGGGAGACATGGCGCTGCGACGAGGGCAAGGGGCAGAGGCACTTGTGCATTTGGGGAAGGCGGTGGAGCTTGCGCCAAGGAGTGCGAAAGTACACTTCGCGCTGTCTCGAACGTACCGGCGGCTGGGAAAGAATGTAGAAGCATCCAAGGAACTGGAGCTTTACGAAACGCTGAAAGAGAAGGAAGCGCAGCGTGCGCCTTCCACACCCACGGTTGACCCATCAAGCAAATAAGATGTGCTTGAGCTTGCCGCACACCGATTGGCTGACGCGGCTATTCCTTCTGCTGCTTGTTGTTTCTATTTCAATGGGAACGATGGACGGTTTTTCTGACGCGCCACTTTTTTCTGCCCAGCAACCGAAGGAGATCTTCACGGATGTGACGTCACAAGCTGGAATCACATGGCGGCAGTTCAGCGGAGAGTCGCAGGACCGATTCTTGATCGAAACCATGGGTGGAGGGACAGCCTTCCTGGATTTCGATGGAGACGGAAGGCTGGACATTTTTCTTGTGAACGGCGGAGAAACTCCGCACGGAAAGAGTGAATATCCAATCCGCAATGCGCTCTATCGAAATCTGGGCGATGGGAAATTCGAAGACGTTGCCGCAAAGGCGGGAGTCGACCGGTTGGCATTTTACGGAATGGGAGTGGCGGCAGCGGACTTCGACAACGATGGATTTCCGGATCTATATATCACGGGATATCCATCGAGCGCGCTTCTTCACAACAATGGTGACGGGACATTTACAGACATCACGGAGCGCGCGGGAGCGAAAAATGCGGGGAGGTGGGGCGCGGGAGCCGCGTGGTTTGACTATGACCGCGACGGCTATCTGGATTTGGTGGTGACGAACTACGCGCAGTTCGCGTTTGAGGATCTGAAGAAATGCGAGATCAACGGTGCGCGCGCATACTGCGCGCAGAAGGCGTACGCCGGAATGCCAATAACGCTTTATCACAACAATGGCGATGGAACGTTCACGGATGTGAGCCTACCGTCCGGATTTTCGAAATTCGTAGGACGGGGGCTTGGCGTGGTGGCGATTGATGTAAATGGCGACGGGTGGACGGACTTGTTTGTGGCGCGGGACGCTTCGCCAAATCTGCTGCTCATCAACCACAAGGACGGAACGTTCCAAGATGTTGCATCTGAGGCGGAAGTGGCATACGACTCGGCGGGGGTTGCAAAGGCGGGGATGGGTGTTGACGCGGGGGACATAAACGGTGATGGCAGGCCCGATTTTGTGATTACCAATTTCAACGACCAGTATCACTCGCTGTTTGTGGGTACGTCTTCCCCGCTCTACGAGGATCAAACCGTGGCTTCTCACTTGTCCGCGTACACAAGACCGTATGTCGGTTGGGGAACGCATTTCATCGACTTCGATAACGACGGAAATTTGGACCTGATGATTGTGAACGGACACATCAATCAGGAGATTGAGACCACACGCGGTGACGTGAAGTTCAAAGAGCCGCCGTTGCTGCTGCGGAATGACGGCAAGGGCGTTTTTCAAAACACCCGGGACCACGCTGGAATTGTGTTTCGCTCAGCGTATCGGGCGCGGGGGCTGGCGGTTGGTGATTTTGACAATGATGGCGACTCGGACGCGATTTTTACATGCCTGGATGGAACGCCCGTGTTGCTGCGCAACGATGCAGGGCAGGATCGCGCGTGGATCGGTTTCGAATTGCAGGGGACGAAAAGTAATCGCGATGCGATTGGAGCGAAGGTCACAATTGTAGCTGGCAAGCGGAAATTGGTTCGCTGGATTACAGGCGGAGCAAGCTATCTCTCATCGCACGACAAGCGAGTGATTGTGGGATTAGGCGATGACGCTGCCGGAACACAGGTGAACGCTGAAATTCGGTGGCCTAGCGGCAGAATTCAGCGACTGACCAAACTCAAGCAAAGGCTGTATCACAAGATCACGGAACCCGCAGGGAGCGCGACCTTGCAGGAAAAGCAAGAGCAGAGGCTCGCTCACCTCACTTCCGCAGTCTTCCAGTAGGCTTGGTGGCCGATGTAGTCATCATCGGCGAGATTGGCGATGATGACGCGCTTCAGTTCAAGCGCGTCAATAGTGGCCTGTCGCTGGTAGGCAATGGAACCGTTAGGCCGAATGAGCATCGTGTAGGGCACGGCGGCATTCCACTCCGGATCGAAGGCAGCAAGTAGCGGATAAATATCGGTGGAGCCCAAGAGATAATTCCGGCTGGTAGCATGGAGATTGTTCAGGACAGTTAGAACGCCAGGCTTTTCATCGGGATAGTTGATGCTCACGGCGACGACATCGAAGGCGCGATGGCCGTACATGCGGTAGATGGTCTGAAACTCAGGCATTTCCGTCCGGCAAGGGCCGCACCATGTGGCCCAAAAATTCACGAGCAAAAGTTTTCCCGTTGCGTTTTTGCGAAGAGTCTTCAATTCGTCCGCGGTGATAGGTTGGAGTATAACGGGCTTGTTTTCGATTTCAGCAAGTTCTTCCTTCCGGCCCTCTTCTTTATAGAGCCATTTGGTGGAACAGCCGACGGAGGGTGTCTTTGCAAGTCTTATGAGTCTTCCGGCAAGAATCGCATCAATGGCATTACGCGCGTCGCGACTGGTCACGAGAGGCTCGCGGGGGTTGTTGTCGACGCGGCCTTGATAGCGAAGCTTGCGCTCGTTATCGAAGATAAAAACGTGCGGAGTTGCAGCAGGGCCGTAGGCACGCGAGACTTTTTGCGTCTCGCCATCGTAGAGATAGGGAAAATTGAATTGGCGGTAACCGGCGCGAATTCTCATTTCATCGAAAGAGTCGCCGACGTCGGTGTAGCCCATCTCGTCGAGCCGGACCGCCATTGCATTGTTTGGCTGGATGGCAACGACGGCAACGCCGCGGTCCCGGTAGTCGGCAACGATTTGCTTGATCCGGGTTTCGTATAGCTGCGCGGTCGGGCAATGGTTGCAGGTGAAAACGATGACCAACACTTTGCTGGCGTTGTAGTCCTTAAGGCAATGCGTTTGACCGTCGATGCCGGGGAGGCAGAAGTCCGGTGCGGAAGCGCCAATGGACAGAGGAGGAGGTCCGGCTTCATCGCCAAAGCAGGGACTCGCGAGGAGAAGAAAACAAATGAGTAGGGGAAGACGAAAAGGCATACGCGGAACTCCTCTAGAGAAACGATATGTTGCATGGAGAATTCGAAGGGAGCAAGAGAAAAGGCAGTCACCAACCTTACAGCCAAAAGGCGCAAAACCATTCAGTTCGAAACCTGTTCGGGCAGTTGTGCAAGAGCAAATGGAAAAATTTCTCTTGACAAAGCGATTAAAACGATTCAAAAGGGGCTTACGGGAGGGGTGCCACTCTCCAATAGGTGAAATTGCGAAGGAACGATTCCTAATTTGTTTAGCCCTTTCTCGTCATAGGAGGAGCGGCATGGATATGGGGATGAATCGGATGGGGTCCGGAGGGTTAGGGGTAGAGACAACAAAAAGGCCCGGGTCAGTTGTTTTCGCAACGAAATTGATACTCACTGCGGCTTGTTTGGTTTTTTTCGGGCTCGCGCCAAATGCGAGCGCGCAATTGTACACCGGATCGTTATCCGGTACCGTGACGGACCCTTCTGCCGCAGCGGTTCCGTCGGCAAAAGTCACGCTGGTGGACGTGGACAAGGGATTTGCGTTCACAGCAACGACTGACTCCGAAGGGCGATTTCTGCTGAGACAGATCCCGCCCGGCACGTACAACCTCACTGTTGAGGCGACGAACTTTCAATCGCAGCGCAATGATGGAATCAAGTTGGACGTAAACCAGAATGTTTCGATCAACTTTTCCCTGAAGATTGGCCTCGCGACCGAAACCGTGGCCGTTGTGGCCAGCGCCGTTCATCTGCAGACGGAAGACGCGGTGACGGGCCAGGTGGTGAATCGAAAATTCGTGAATGATCTCCCGCTGGTGGACCGGGATTTCACCAACCTCGCATTCCTCGCTCCGGGCGTGACCGAGTCAAACCTGGATTACGCGAAAAATTCGAACGGCGGCATCAATTTCTATTCCAATGGCGGCAGGAACTCCACCGCGGACGTTTTGATCGATGGCGCAAGCGCGACGAACTTCGAACAAAACAGTGGAATTCAGAATGTGCCCTATACGCCTTCGGTCGACTCTGTCGAAGAATTCAAGGTTCAGCAATCCAACTTTACCGCCGAGTTTGGCTTCGCCGGCGGAACAGTCATCAATGTCGTAACTCGTTCAGGAACCAATCAATACCATGGCGGCGTCTATGAGTTTTTCCGCAACTCTGTCATGGACGCAAACGGTTGGTTCGCGAACAAGTTTGGCGATCCGATCCCACCCTTGAAGAGGAACGACTTTGGCGGAACGTTTGGCGGACCGATCAAGAAAGATAAGACCTTTTTCTTCTTTGACTATGAGGGCCTGAGGCAGAGAAACTTTTCTTCCGGTACGTTTGGAGTGCCCACGCTGTGCATGAGGGGGACCGGCCCTTGCCCTGCCGGCCAGTCCGCTTTGGGGAATTTTAGCGAAGTGTGCACGCTCAAGGGCGGCACGTTTAACAATGCGGGACAGTGTTCGATTCCCGAAGGCCAGCTTTGGGATCCGTATGCAGGTGCGTTCAATCCGGACCCTGCTGGAGATGGCAGCATCAACCCAGGTGCCGTTCGAACCAACTTCATTCCATTGAATGATTTATCCAACTATGTAAGCCCAGGGAACCCGAGACTCAACGGGACTCAATTTCAACCTGCTCCTGGAGTTGCTGGGAACCTGATCGATCCCGTCGCCGCGAACATGCTTTTGCTCTTTCCCGTGCCGAGTAGGCAAGCAGCCAGCTTCGACGATCTTCAGAACAACAATTTCTCGACGACCGGCACGTCCGGGGGCTCGAACAACAAGTGGGATATCAAGATTGACCACCGCTTCAGCGAACGCAACCTGTTAAGCGTCAAATACTCCCAAGAGAATGACCACTCTACTAGTTTCAACTGCTTCAAAAACTTCGCCGATCCTTGCACAGGCGGGCCCAATGATCCTACGCGCCACCTGCTGGCGATTAACCACACCCATACTTTCAGCCCCAGGCTGGTGCTGACCGTTACATACGGTTACTTGCGGGGCTTTGATTTTTCCCATGGCGTCGGCGGGGAGTTTTCAGACTTTGATTCTCTCTTTGCCAGTACTGGATTTCCTCCCTATCTCAACAATGGCTTTAATGCCCTTCCCTCCATCGAATTCGGCAACGGCTATAACACATCCATCGGCTCGCAACCTTTTGCCATTCTGCGGGAAGGCCAGGACTCGCACCACCTCGGCGGTGCGATCAGTTGGCTGCGCGGGAGGCATGACCTCAAGTTTGGTGCCGAAGGCCGCATGCATCGGATTAACTTCGTCCAACCCGGTTGGCCTTCCGGAGACTTTTCTTTTAACCGAAGGTCTACGTCGCAGATCTCAAGCGTTGGCGACGAGAGCGCCGGCGGAGACGCAATCGCCAGCTTTCTCACCGGTGTAGGCAATCCCCAGAACAGCGGAGGAGGTTGCACTCCCTGCCAGCAGGGATTCAACAATTTTGTCAGCACGCAGAGTTTCCGGTACGCGTTTTTTGGTCAGGACAATTACAAAGTGACCCCGAAACTCACGCTTAATCTGGGGCTTCGCTATGAGCTGTCCTTTCCGCGTACGGAACGCTTCAACCGCATGAACTGGCTGGACCCCGATGCTGTTTCGCCCTTTCAGCCAACGACGCCGATACCGGGAAACCCTACTTTGCACGGCATCGAGGTGTTCGCCAGCGCCAAAGACCGCTACAACTATTACACCTTTCATAAGGCTATTCAGCCGCGCTTCGGCTTTGCCTATCAGTTGCCGCGCGCATTCGTAGTCCGCGGCGGTTATGGCATCTATTTCTCTACACCGCGCAGCGGCGCCTCCGGAACGGGCCCTTGGGGCTTCCAGGGCTTCAACATTCAGCCGCCCTGGCTAACAACCTTGGACCTCGACCATGCAACGCCGTTTAACACTCTGAAAAATACTGCCTGCTCGTTCAGCGACCCTTCAAGCTGTGGCGTTGCGCCGCCTCCAGGCAGCAAGAATGGTGCTTTCAATGATATCGGGTTCGACGCCGCCGGTCCGATTCGCAGAATCAGCCGGAATATTCCTTATGAGCAGTCCTGGAGCCTCGGATTCCAAAAGGAGCTGCCAGGAAAGATGCTGGTCGATGCTTCCTATGTCGGCAAGAAGGGAACCCATCTCTATCTCGGTGGGTTCCGCAACTTGAATTACCTTCCCGCCAGCGCTATCGCAGGTCTGACGCCCAGCGAGATAGGGGATCTGAACAACGAGGTTGCGAATCCATTCTTCAGCCCCGTGCAACCTTGCGACCCAGCGCATTTCATCAACTGCGATCCTTCGAACCCGAGCCCGATTGGGGGGCCAACGGTTTCCCAAGCGCAGCTTTTGCTCCCATTCCCTCAGTACACATCTTTTTCCGGTGATTCGCCGCCGATCGCAAATTCCACTTACCATGCTCTCCAGGTCCGCGTCGAAAAGGAATTTTCGAACGGATTGCAATTCCTGCTGACCTACACCTGGTCCAAGTCCATTGATAACGCGTCCGCAACGGACGACAGCATCTCGTGGCTTGGCGGGGGCAATACGGACGGTGGCACTCTAACCGTGCAAAATCCGTTTGATTTGCGCGCCGAGCGGGCCGTGTCCGTCTACGATATCCCGCAAGTGCTGCAGTTCAGCTACGTTTACGAGCTTCCGATCGGCAAAGGGAGGCAGTTCGGGAGGCAGATGCATCCCGTCCTCAATGCCATCGTCGGAGGATGGCAGGTGAATGGGATCGTGCGCATCGACAACGGCAGACCCATCATCCCCGGGCTGGACAGCTCAACGCCGATACCTACCTGGGGGCAGCGGCCCAACCTATCCGGAAGTTTGGGGCGTAGCTCAGGGCGTCCACAGGACTCGACCGACCCGGATACCGGGACGAGTTATTTTGCAAATCCCGCTGCTCTGTCGCAGACACCCGATAACACGCTAGGAAATGCTCCAAGGACGATCGGCAGCGTCCGCCAGCCGGGAGCCAGGGATGTTTCCATGTCGCTCTTCAAGGAATTTCCCCTTGGAGTTCTCCGCGAAGGAATGCGTTTGCAGTTTCGCGCAGAATCCTTCAATACCTTCAACCATCCCCATTTTGCTGGGCCCAACGCAAATGTTGGAGCCAGCGATTATGGTTTCATTTCTAGTACCTTCAACTCTCCCCGCGAATTGCAACTAGGGTTGAAGTTCTACTTTTGAGCCATCGCTAGACCAAGACAAGCCCGAATGGGGTGGCGCAAACGAACTGTGCCACCCCATTCATGCTCTGTGCGGCGAAACAGGGCAATCAATCTACTGTAGCGCGAGCAACAACACAGTTTCCAAGTCGAGGAGATTTTACGATGTGCCTGAATGTTCTCATGCGATCGGTAGGCTTTCGCGGGGCGCTCTTGCTTGTGCTGATGGTGGCAGTGCTTACGCCAAGCTGCTGGGCTCAGATAATACGGGTGGATATCACGCCGAGCCATGCAACGAACACGTTCAAGCCCACGGAGGCGCTTGGGGCCGGCGTGGATCGAATTCCGCTCGCAGCAACGGACAAGATTTTTACCGAGCCCGTGCTGAAAAAAATTCTTTCCACGGGCTGGCAGACCGTCTCGTACCGGCAGAACACAGAGTTGTACGTCGAAGCGTGGCATTGGAATCCGAAGGGGAAATGGAGCGAGGCTGGCGAGAAGGGCTACTTCGTTGGCGATTCTGAACCGACTGAGTTCATACGGCATTCCATTGGATACCCGCTGCCTCATGCAGGATTTTCTCAGCCGGATGGACGTGGTTACTCGCGGCTCACCGACGGCGACAGGAATACCTATTGGAAGAGCAATCCGTATTTGACAAGGGCGTACACGGGAGAAGACGACACGCTGCATCCGCAGTGGGTGGTGGTGGACCTTGCCAGTTTGCAGGACATCAACGCTATTCGCATTGATTGGGCAGACCCCTACGCCAAGCGCTACTTGGTCCAATACTGGACGGGCGTTCACCCCATGCACGAAGCCGCAAAGGGCTCATGGGTGACTTTTCCCGTCGGCACGATCACGGACGGGAAGGGCGGGCAGGCGACACTTCAACTGGCGCGTGGCACCATACCTGTGCGCTGGCTTCGGATCTGGATGACCGAGTCTTCCAATACGTGCGATACCCATGGATCGGGAGATCGCCGGAACTGCCTCGGCTTCGCAATCAAGGAACTCTACCTAGGGACGAAATCTCCCGACGGCCTCTTTCACGACGTCATCCGCCACACGGCGGATCGCGCGCAGTCCAACACGATTTGTTCGTCCGTCGACCCCTGGCATGAAAGCACAGTGATCAACGACAAAGCGGACCAGGTCGGCTTTGATCTTTTCTATACCAGCGGCATCACGCGGGGACTTCCCGCCATGATTCCGGTTGCGATGCTCTACGACACTCCGGAGAATGCGGTCGCCGAGCTAATTTATCTCAAGAAGCGCGGCTATCCGATTTCTTATGTAGAAATGGGCGAAGAACCGGACGGCAAGCATACGTTGCCGGAAGACTACGGAGCTTTCTATTTGCAGTGGGCGACTGCGCTGCACAAAGTGGACCCGAATCTCAAGCTGGGTGGGCCGATTTTCGAGGGTGTCAACAAGGACATTGAAGTGTGGCCGGACGTCAAGGGAAGAACCTCGTGGATGGGCCGCTTTTTCGACTATTTGAGAGAGCGCAATCGTTTGAGCGATCTCTCCTTCATTTCCTTTGAGCACTATCCGTTCGAGCCTTGCAAGTTGCAATGGAGCGATCTCTACGACGAGGCCAATCTGGTCCGGCACATTCTTCAAGTGTGGCGCGATGACGGACTGCCGCCGGGAACACCCATGTTCATCACGGAAACCAACATTGCAGCGGGCTCGGATGAATCCTTCGTGGACATTTTTGCGGCGCTGTGGTGGGCCGATTTCGTGGGGGCATTTTTGGAAGCGGGGGGAAACGCGGTCTATTACTTCCATTACATTCCGCTCGGGCAATCCATGGGTTGTCACAACACATCGCCGGGAACTTTCAGCATGTTCACCACGACAAAAGACTACGAACTTCAGCAGCCGACTTCCCAGTATTTCGCGGGCCAAATGATTACGCAGGAATGGGTGCAACCGGGCAACGGAGAGCATCGCTCGTTTCCGAGCGTGAGTGACATTCAGGATGCGGCAGGCCACACGCTTGTCACCTCGTATGCCGTGCTTCGGCCCGACGGTGAGTGGTCTGTAATGCTCGTCAATAAGGACCAATTGAATGCACACCCCGTGCACATCGTTTTTGGGGATGCCAAAGGCAAGGAAGACAGGAATTTTGCCGGGCCAGTGAACATGGTCACGTTTGGGACTGAGCAGTATCAGTGGCACTCGGAGATGAAGGGCGGGATGGCCGATCCAGATGGGCCGCCGGCGCGGGCTACGATCACGGCTACTGCAAGTACATCATTCAACCTGCCGAAAGCATCCGTTACGGTGCTTCGCGGAAAGCTGTCTGATACGAGGTAAAGAAAGACGATTCGCCCAGAACAATTTCCTTTGTGGCAGTGGATGGTTTGCGAGAATTGAAAAGAGGGGAGTTGGGGAAGAATTCGTTGGTTCCTATCTGTACCAAGTTCATCTGTACCGCTGTCTCGAGTCCAACGATTACGGGCGGCTCCTCTCAGGCAACAATGCATATATAAAGGTCAAACGGTTGGTTTGCCGGTTGCTCATTGTATCGGTCAACTTCGAAGCTAAACGGAATTCTTGCGCAGCACAGCTTCACTTTTTCGCTGGCGGCTGTCATTCGCCAAAACTCCGGCCGACCAGCTTCGCTGCTGTAACATTGTCCGATGATTTTGGCGGGG
>Ga0179592_10000354_pt1 | contig 18147 bp, 11 predicted proteins | sample CZODoug2_1_08_16_FD_148623 | JGI IMG/M metagenome (GOLD analysis project Ga0179592, IMG submission 148623) | Vadose zone soil fungal communities from Angelo Coast Range Reserve, California, USA - CZODoug2_1_08_16fungal (Illumina Assembly) | ecosystem: Environmental > Terrestrial > Soil > Vadose...
TCGCGGACACTTCCGCCAGGCGAATCAAGGCGGAAATAGACGAAAGAGATGTTGATAAGGTGTCGCTCGGACAGAAGGTAATAATCCAGGCTGACGCTCTTGACGGGAAGAGACTCAATGGATCCGTCGTGAGAATATCCGCAATGATGGGCCGGAAGAGCATATCCACGGGCGATCCGTCCGATAAGAGCGACCGCGATATCCTGGAAGCCGTGATCGGCTTGGATGGCGACTCTCTATCATTGCCAATCGGTCTTAGGGTTACCGTGCAGTTTTTGGCGCCTTCAACTTCGAAAAAATAAACCGACGGTTGGCGAGTGACTCCGTAGTGCTTCTGGGGAAACTGTCCCGCTCGGTGGGCACAGAATTGGGCACACCCGAAGTGAGCCACTTCAGTTGCCCTTGCGAAAAATGTGGCAAGCACAGTACATTAAATTAGTTGCAAGGATGCGCCCGTAGCTCAGCTGGATAGAGCATCTGCCTTCTAAGCAGAGGGTCGGGAGTTCGAGCCTCCCCGGGCGCGCCACTTCATTTATTTTCAATGATTTGTGCGTGAAAGCCTTTTTATCCGACCGTCTGCTTTTTCGCAGATGGATCGGCATGGTGCGATTAAATTGTTTTTCAGCCTTCTTCTATTGATTCAATTGTTGCGTGAAGTGAACTTCATCTTGCGTCCGTCGAGAATCATGCTCTGTCATAGAGACGTAATACACGCCGGGCACTGACGAAGATGCCGGGCCTATCCTATTGCTCACACTCAATTGCGTCTGCGCGATTGGGTGTAGTTACGTCCGAACGGCTGACGATCCGGTCCAAACTTCCCAGAACCCCGTTTCTGGCCAACTCCGGTTTGCCGACCACTCGAAAGTTGGCGAGGCCAGTTAATATAAGGGCGTGAATCAGGAGTTTTGCGGAGTCTGAATCGGAGCTGGCGGTACCACGATCTCGACAAGTCCGGTCGCCACGTCGTAGACAAGGCCTGATATAAGCCAAGAGCCCGGCAATGCGGGAATCGCCCGGAGCGCAGCAACGTCGAAGGCGACTGCCGCCCGAGGATCGGTGACCGCTTTTGTCTTGAGTTCGCCTTCCTGTATTTGAAAATAGTGCGCCAGCTTGGCGGGGTCGCCGACAAGGCGAGTGATGCCGCAATCGGTGTGCTGAAGTACGATGATGTGAAACTCACCGCCGCCTCCAGGAATCTCTCCGGCAACTTCACCGATTCGCCCGAGTAGTCCCAACTCTTCCAACAACCCCGGCGTGATTCGACCGCCGATATTGCGCATCACGACGGCCTCGCCAGGTTTGATTCCAAGTATGTCGGCAGGATCTACACGCATATCAGCGCAACCGATGACGATCGCCTTTACATTTGGCAGCGCCCTCGGAAGCGAAGGCATAAGTGTGCCCTCAGCAGACTGCCGAGCAGCAAATTCTTTGTTACGCTGTAACATGTGGTCGAGATTGTTCAGCTCGCTGGCTCGTTGTGTAGCACTGGATTGGGTCATGATGTCCTCCCTTTTCAAATAGATTCCGCAGCATTAGGGTCCGGTACATTGGTATCGAGCCGAATCCTTGAGATTGCGGAAGGGTTGCCGACAATTCGCGAGTTATCGCAACCGGGTCGGGATTAGCCCTGGGAAGTCGGCTTGTAGGAAGAGATGTTCGCGGTTAGCAGCGACTCTGGACGGATGACGGGCGGCTCGGAAGCGATCCGATTCCCAGAGAATCGCACCGAAAAAATCGCGTTCAAACAACTGTGGCGCTCCTGCGCCCAAGGCAAGAGCAGAAACGCTAAGTAGTTGGTTCGTCTAGCATTTTCCTATGTCATGCATCACGGTTTTGCACGGTATTCGTCAATGTTTGTTCCCAAGTTGTTCCCAAGTTTTTGGGGTTGAGCCGCAGGATGGCGCCGCCTTTTGTGAACATAGATGGCATTGCCTGGCCAACATTCCGAGAACTCGTTTCTGGATAATTTCGAGTTGTCGGCCAGCCGTAAGGTAACCAAACCAGTCTATACAAGCGGGTTTGCAGGTAGGATCTTCCCTTGGTCATGGATTGACAACGATGCTTGGGCTCTCCGTCGGCGTTCCAAGTCTGGAGCCACCCTGAGACTGCAAGCGATCAGCTTCGGCGAGCTCACGACGGGAATTTTCTTGCTGTCCCAATTGCGCATAAGCGTCGGCCATAAATCGATGCACATCGATCGAGTCAGTCCGCAGCTTGGCAGCTTTGCGCAAGTAAGGAAGCGCATCCAGCGCTCGTCGGTTCATTACAAAGAGCCGACCTAAAAGAAGATTTGCCGGAAAATTATTCGAGTCCGCGCGCAACGCATTCTGAAATTCTTTCGTTGCCTCGTCAATGCGGGAAGTTTTTTGATACACCAGCGCCAAATAAAAGTGCATCATGGCCGAGCCCGTCATCTGGGAGACTGCAGCTTCGAAATGAGGCAGTGCTTCGTCCCAATTGCCGGTTTTCACTAGAGCACACCCTAATTCGTAGCGAGCGAAAGCATCAGCCGGTTTCCTTTCCACCAATGTCCGGAAAGGAGCTAAAGCCTTTTGATATTCCCGCAGGGACATGTAAGCCCTACCGAGTTGCAACGATGCGATTGGCGTGTTTGGTTCACGCTCCAACACCTGTTCCAAGACCGGCACGGCGTCTTGAAACTGTTCCTGTTCCATGTCCACCAACGCCTCATAAAGCAAGTTTGCAGTGTCAATCTTGTCTTTCGGGTCCGGACCATCCTCGCGCTCGGCCTCGCTGGAAACTCCGGTAGTTGCGCTGAAGTAGCCGAGGGCGTGCAGGTTTTCGTTTTGCTCCGGACTCAACTCCGTTCGTTCTTCGGCAGACCCCTTTATCGCTCGGACAAATTTCGCAATCTGTGCTGCAGCAGTGTCCACGACCGCCTCGGACTGTGAGGTGAGATTGTGCGTCGCGGATGGATCCGTCGATTGGTCGTACAACTCGCGAGACGGAGCTTCAACGTACAGATATTTACCCGTGCGCCAAGCACGCAATGTGCTCCAACCAAAAGACAGATGGCCGTATGCGCTTTCCGAATAGACCGGACTCTGTAAATCCGAGCCGGTTGTTGGGTTAGCGGTATCGGACCGTTCCCATTTCATGCGCTGCAAAAGAGATTTGCCCTGCATGACAGGGGGAACCGGCAAATGCGCGACCTGCAAAATGGTCGGAGCAACGTCTACAAGGCCAACTCGATCTTCAATTTTCTCCGGGGCTGTTCGTCCGGGAAGTTTGAAGACCAATGGTACGTGAATCGTTTCATCGTAAAGAAAAATGCCGTGATGTCTTTCACCGTGTTCCCCAAATGCTTCACCGTGATCGGCCATAACGGCAAGCAGAGAATTGTCGAACAGGCCTCGCGTCTTTAGCCCTGCAATGAGCTTCCCCACCACTGAATCCGTGTAAGCAATCTCGCCGTCGTACGGCTGTGCGTTGTAGCGGGTCTTAAACGGTTCAGGGGGGCTATACGGATCGTGTGGGTCGTAGAGGTGCACCCAAAGAAAAAATGGGCCAGCACGCCGCTTGTTCAGCCAGTCCAGCGCGCGCCTTACGACTTCTTCGCCACGCCGTTCCAAACTGCCGTAGCGGTCTTCACTTCCGCGCCGCCGATGATATCCCGCGTCGTACGTCTCAAACCCGCGCGCAAATCCGGGAGCCAATTTTGCCGGGTCGAGCACCAGCGCTCCGACGAACGCAGCCGTCCTGTAGCCGCTTTTCCGCAAAACATCGGGAAGAAACGGCACTGTGCTCCCAAGCGGGTCTCCCATGTAGTTGACATGGTTGTATTCGGGATACGTTCCGGTAAGGATGACAGCGTGCGAGGGAGTCGTCAGCGGAACTTGAGCATAGGCTCGGGGAAAAACCACACCTTCGCGGGCCAAATTATCCAAATTGGGCGTAAGCTCGCGCTCTGAGCCCAGGAAGCCCATGCGATCAGCTCGCGTAGTGTCGAGGGTAATCAGCACAATGTTGGGGTGTTGGGTGGTATCAGGCGGTTTGGAATAAGCCGTGCTGGCACATGCCGTCAGCAAAGCGACACAATGCAACAAGCGTTTAATTGGGAAAAGTGTATTCGTGAGTTTTCGAACCAGTGCGAGTTGCTGAGTAAATATTGCGAAATCTTCAAGCAATTTTGGGGTTAGCATTGCCTTCCAAACAAAAACTTCCTAACACAAGTCTTGATTTAATTTCACCTTGACCCATTGCCGGACTTTAAAATAGTATCCCACCAACAATACCCCAACACGTGTTTCCAGCCGTAGTAAAACGATTGTCGAGAGAAGAGGCGACGGAATGAAAGCGACTCGGCTTGCGGCCATCACTCTTTTTGCTATGCTTTGTGCGATAGCACTTTCGCATCCAGCGTCCGCACAGACAACGTTCGGCACAATTCTGGGGACAGTCACGGACCCTTCCGGCGCAGTGATGCCGAACGTCACCATCACGGTCACAAACCAGGACGAAAATGTCTCGCGTACCTTCACGAGCGACGCCCAGGGAGACTACCAAGCCGAAAATCTGAAGGCCGGCAAGTACACCGTGACGGCGCAAGTTAGCGGCTTCAAGGAAGTCACGGTCAAGGAAGTTTTATTGATAGCCCGCCAAACCGTCCGCATCGATTTGAAACTCGTTGTGGGAACTGCGGCGGAGCAGGTCACGGTCGTAGCCAATCCTGAACTCATCAATACGGAGTCTCAAACGATTTCTTCCAGCTTCGACAGCAACGAAGTGCTCGAACTTCCAGCTAACTACCGCGGAGCCGGCAGCACCAGCCCGTATAATCTGTTGGCTTTTCTCCCCGGTGTGACTGGCGACGGAGGCGGCAACATCACGGTCCAGGGAGCGGGGACCAATCAGGTTGAATACTCGATGGATGGCATCAGCACCGTAGATATCCGTTCGTCTGGCCCCCAAAGGGAGATGTTTCTCTCCGCGGAAAGCATTGCAGAAATGAAGGTGCAGGGATCGGGCGGCGGAGCGGAATATGGCAACCCGGCGGACATTACGACGACCAGCAAGTCTGGCACAAATGTTTTTCATGGATCCGCATTTGAGTATTTTCAGAACAAGGCGCTGGATGCTACGCGAATGACCGTGCCGCAGGCGGATAAGCCTGCCAAAAGTGCAAACGATTTTGGCGGTTCCTTCGGTGGACCTCTCTGGGGTAAGCACACTTTCTTCTTCGGCGACTACGAAGGGATGAGGTACCGGACGCAGACGGTCTCGCAACAGAATGTGCCTAGCCAGGCCTTTCGCAACGGTGATTTCAGCGGCCAGTTAGGCAGCCAGCACACAGATTGCGGGCAAAATCAGGATCAGCCGTGCGTCGATCCCCTGCTTCGGCCAGTTTTTCCGGGCGAGGTTTTCGATCCTGCCACGACTCGTGCAGTGGTTGACCAAAGGCCGGTCGACCAGAATGCTTGCGGGCCGGCGGCACTGCCGCCTTGCATCACGACAGTGAGCAATGGCTTCGGTTTTGATCCGGTTACGAATGCGCCTATCTCGGGGCAGGCAAACATGATCCCAACCGGTCAGTTCGATCCGAGAGCCATAGCCATTCTGAACTTTTACCCGTTGCCAAATCAGAGCGGAGGTGATTTCAATTATGTCGTCAACGTTCCCAATCCTATTCTATCCGATCAGTTAGATATCCGCATCGACCACACGATTAACACCAAGCAGAGTATTTTTGGTCGCTGGAGCTACAAGAACGGGAGGCGGATCAACCCGGCCGGTCTGCTCCTTCCCTCGGAATCTGATTTTGAACACGACAATCAAATCGTGCTCGCGCACAACTACACCATCACGCCGAGCCTGATCAATGAGTTGCGCGGAGGAATCAGCCGCAGGCAAAGTGGCGGGGCCTTTCCGCTCGATGGGCCAGCCTTCATGCAGAAGCTTGGGCTGAATACCCAGCAACTGGGACCTTTTCCAGGCGGTGGTTTCCCGGATTTCGTCTTCGAACCCAGGAGTAGCATCGACGCCATTGTTCACACCAGGCCAAACCCGGAGCTTTCCCGCACCTTCCAGATCAATGAGAATCTGACTTGGATCAAGGGAAAGCACACGATGAAGTTTGGCTTCGATCTCCGCAAGATCCACCTGATCACTGCCTGGTACTCTGGGTCGTCCGCGGCGGACGACTACGGGGACTTTTTCTTTAACGGTCAATACACCGGGAACAATTTTGCCGACTTCCTGCTTGGAGTTCCTTACTACACGTACGTCACCCACACTCCACCGAGGAACATCGATGGCAGCACGACCCACTATTACGGTTACGCGGCGGACACGTTCAAAGCCACTCCAAAACTGACTTTGACCGTTGGCTTGAGGATTTCGAGGATACCGCCACTCTACGATCCCATTAACCTGACCAACTTTGATCCCAGTGTTCCAGGCACGGGACGCGTGATCATTTCCTCTGACCCCAGATCCCTGGCGGCAACGCAGCCGCTGTGGGCAGAGGCCGTCAACGCGTGCAACTCGCCGAACAATGTCAATCCTAATCCGGGCCCGGCACCCTGCACTCCCTTCTTAACGTCTCAACAGGCGGGGTGGCCGAAAACCTTACGGAACGTCTACACCAACTTCACGCCTCGAATCGGTTTCGCGTATCGACCGTTTTCGGACAATAAAACGGTGATCCGCGGTGGCGCTGGCGTCTACGACGTTACAACCTTGGGAGCGGTATTCTTCTCAGTGGCAGGTATTCACGACGGCTTCCAGGGGAATTTTGCGAACTCTTCTGTTTGCGATTCCAGTTCCCCTCCCAACACCTGTGTGCCGAACCCTAACTTTTTCCGATTCCCCAATGTCCTAGACGCCAACCCGACCAACGTTGGTACACAATCATTCTTCACCGCGAATCAGCGGGACAAAAAGGATCCGTACAGCATTGAGTGGAACATGTCAGTCGAGCGCGTGATTCATGGCAACACCTCGCTGCGGGTGTCGTACATCGCTAGCCGCGCGAATCAGCTGACCTGGAGCCCGAATCTGAATCAGCCGCTTCCGGGTGGCTCGAAACCGTTTCCAGCGTGGAGCCATGTCAGGTCCCGCTCCGCCGGTGCCATCAGCACCTATGAATCGATGCAGACCGAAATAATCCACAAGTATTCCCGCGGGCTCACGTTACAATCCACGTGGACTTGGGCGCGCAACCTCTCGGACACGGAATCGTGGCCCCGTTCCGGCTTTGATGGGGAAATCACGGGCGACGCGATGAACCAATACAACCTGCGGGGGGACTACGGCAACGTCGGTGGGACCCGCAAACATCGCTGGATCACCACGTTGGTGGATGAGCTTCCTGTGGGGAAGGGCCGCCGATTCCTTGGCGATGCCAATGGAGTGGTAGACGGAATATTGGGAGGTTGGCAGCTAAGCACGATTTTCCTGGCTGAAACTGGCCCTTTCGATACGCCCTTCATGCAATTTGATTCCTCGGGAAACGCCAATTTTGGCTTTAACCGGCCTGACCTGGCTGGCAATCCCAATAACGTTCGCCACACAAGCACACAGTGGTGGAATCCAAACGTATTCGCCTGTCCCGGTGGCACCGCAGGGCAAGATTTTACTCCCGGCACCGTCGTGATCGACACGAACCAGTGCAATGTCATTGGCCGCTTTGGCAACGCAAGTGTAGGGTCCCTGGTTGGCCCAGGGACTGTTACTTGGAACCTTGGTCTTAGCAAGAGATTCCACGTGACGGAGAGGATCGCATTCAAGTTCGAGTCCAGCTTCACCAATGTCCTGAACCATCCGAACTTCGATGATCCGCGCAACAATCTGACTGAGGGGGGAGCGAGCGGCCTTGGCACCTTTGGAAAGGTTCTTGCGACTCGTATTGGCGATGCCGGCGGGAACCGTGTCGGACAGTTGGCACTGAGGATTGAATTCTAATTCCGCGGTTGCCGCGGCGATTTTAGCCACCGGTTGCCGGAACGGGCTGGCAACCGGTAGTTTCGATTCGTGATGCTACGGATAAGTCCGCGTACAATTCCTGCCATCTTCAAAAGTGAGGTTCTCATGGCCTGTCTGAGGCTTGCTGCCATACTCATTCTTTTAACCGGCTCTACTTGGCCCCTGCGCGCATCGGCCCAGACCGCTGCCAAATCCAAACCGCATGTCGTCGTCATTGGTGTCAACGGGATGGAACTCGATGTAATCCGGCCTTTGCTCTTGAAGGGAGCGATGCCGAACCTGGCAAAGGTAATCAGGAATGGCGCCTACGGCAAATTGCGAACCGTGGATGCGCCCAATTGTCCGCGCGTATATTCGACGCTGTTCACGAGTACCCGTCCGGACGAGCATGGCGTTACCGGGTTTCTGGTCGGGGGAATCACGGCGAACACAAACATGTTGAAGCGGGAGCCCCTTTGGTCCGTGCTGTCGAAAAAGGGTGTCACGATTGGCATGGCCAACGTGCCAGCGACATTTCCGGTGATGCCCGTGAATGGATACATGATCAGCGGAATGCTGACGCGCGGAAAAAATTGCGAGGACGGTGTTCTCTGCGCTCCGAAGCTTTCGGAAGTGGAAGGCGGAGATGCAGTTTATCCTCCAGCCATGAAGGCCGAGCTTCTCGAGCAGGTCGGTGACTTTTACATCGATTGTGAACGCATGCCCTCGGCGGAGCAGTTAAACGGGCACGAAGCCGATGTCATTGACAGTTGGCTCAAGAAAATTCAGCTGATTCGCGATCAGCAGACACGGCTGTTCGAATATCTTTTGGCGAACCATCCGACAGAATTCACATGGCTTGCGCAGTCATGTGAAGATCGCACCGGTCACTGGCTTTATCCCATTGCTCCCTACAATGTAGGCTACAACGCACGCGTCAATGGCGTGCGCGTCGATGCATTTCCGGACCAGTACATCGCCTTCGATAAGGTGTTGGGCACGATTCTGAAGCATGTTGATGACAACACTTATCTCTTCATCGTTTCCGATCACGGGATCAAGCCGTTGCGTGAATTCGAACAAACCGACCCCCATGCACACATGGACCACGAGAAAACGACGCCCGTGATTGCGAAGCATGATTTTGCGGACGGCGATGACGTTCCTGGATCCTTCTTCGCAATGGGGCCGGGAATCAAACACGGTCTCCGCCTGATGGGTTTTGAAGCCTCGGTGTATGACATTGCTCCTACGATTCTTCGCATCTATCAAGTCGATCCGCCAAAACAAATGCGCGGGCACGTCCTGGACGAGATCTTTGAGCCGAAACAGAGCAAGTCCACGCTAAATTAAGTTTCGCTCGGACTACGGCGGCGTCTCGGATGGCGACAGCCGCCGCGATCTGCATCGAAGCGAAATCGAGGAAGCCTCGGGCTACGTTAAGGCTTATGGTTGTTCCGGAGGGCTTTCGCGCGGCTGTTCGCTCGTTCCGCTTCTTCGTTTCTGCCCGCACCCACGTAAGCTTGAGCAAGTAGTTCGAGCAGGTCCCCGCTCTGAGGTTGCGACTTCGCAAGCGATTCCAGCCCTCGTGTTGCTTCGGCAAAGTGTCCTTCTGCCATCTGCGCTTTCGAGAGCCAGAGCTGTGCGACACTGTTTTGCGGTTCGATTAGAAGCGCTGCATCGAATTGATCCTCAGCCGCTTTTGCATCCTTCGCATCCAGGTACACTTGGCCGAGTAGGAGCCGTGCATCAAATTGCACAGGATTGAATTTCAAACTCGTCTCAAGCGCTTCCCGCGCACCCGCCGGATTGCCCTCTCCCACCAGAGCCTGCCCAAGGTGGAGCGCAGTCGTGGAATCGTCGAAGTGAAGCGCAAGTGCGCGCCTCAGATGTTCGACAGCTTTTGTGAATTCGCCCGCCTGTAACTCAGAGTCCGCGAGTTGGCGCAGCGCAGTTGGAGAGATAGGATCAAGCTCCAGGGCGCGCTCCAGTGCAGCGCGGGCGTCGATGCCGCGTCCGTCCTCGGAGGCGATCATCGCCGCGTGCAACAGGTTCAATTCTTCAATCTTGTCTTTTGGATCGGGCAGCAACGACGGTTCCGGTACGTTAGTTGAACTGGTCAGGTCCGCGCGTCCCAGGTAGCCCAGCGCTTCCAGTTCGGCAATCGTGTTTTTGCTGACCGACCCGGCAGAGGGTGCTCTAACAGGAATTTTGCGCTTTGAATCGGACAGCCTAGCGCGAAACTTTTGCACACTCGCGTCCCATGGCGCGTAATTGTTTGTCAGTTCCAAAGGATCAGAGCGCAGGTTGTAGAGTTCCGGTTTCGGGGCTTCAATAAATTTGAATCCTTCCTCCCGAACACTCCGCAAAGGCGCCCATCCAAAACGCAGGGGATAGTCGGTCTCGGCAAACGCAGTGCGACCAGCAGTTTCAGCTGTAGCCGCAACTCCAAGGAATGAAAGCAGGGACGCACCATCAAAGCGCCCCGGTGGATGGATCCTTAGCAATTCGACTACAGTGGGCAGTATGTCGGTCGTGCGGACCTGCGCTTCAACCACACGGCCAGCGTATTTCTGGCTTGGCAATTTAACGATCAACGGAACATGCAAGGTGGAATCGTACAAAAAAGCCCCGTGCGTCTCTTCGTGATGCTCTCCCAGTCCCTCACCATGATCGCCCACGAGAATCACGATGGAATCGTCGTACCAGCCTTTTTTTTTCAGATAAACCACGAAATCCGCCAGTACAGAATCCGCGTAAGCGATCTCTCCATCGTACAAACGGTTTTCGTACATTTGTGCAAACGGTGGCGGTGGATCGTAAGGATCGTGCGGATCGTAAAAGTGAACCCAGACAAACTTTGGACCGGCGGAGTGCGCAGTTAACCAGTTTTCAGCGCGGCGCGCCACGTCCTCGCCACGGCGCTCCAATCGCTCCCATCGCGACTTGTTTGGCGCAACTTCAGGAAAGTTATCGTAGAAGTCAAAGCCGCGATCCAAGCCGGGCGCGAAATTACGGCTGTCGAGAACGATAGAGCCAATGAATGCACCAGTCTGATAGCCCCTCTTCTTCAGCAGCTCGGCCCACACTGGATACTCGGTCGCTAACGGCACCGCGAAGTCCATCACACCGTGTGTATCGGGAAGCAGTCCAGTAAGAATGGAAATATGCGAAGTGTTGGTAATCGGACTGGGCGTAAACGCTTGCGCGAAACGGACGCCATCTTTGGCCAGGTTGTCCAGCGCTGGGGTTTGAATTGACTCGTAGCCATAGCAATGGACATGGTCCGCCCGAAGCGTGTCAATGGTCACCAGGAAAACATTTGGTTGCGCTGCAGCTTTACGCGCGCTCTGGGCGCAGGCGCCGGAGGCCGCGACCATAGCCGCGACGATCAGTAGACCAACAGATTTCATAGGCCTCACACTAGCACGGAAATAGGCACTGATAGGGCTGACCATTCCTCCCAAAACCGCGTAGCGGAGTCGCGCGAATTTGGTATTTTGAACGGACCGCCTTTTCTCCGGTTCGCAAATGAGAGGAAGCTTGCGCTGTCGATGATTTTGTAGCTGCGGAAGCCGCTCCGCTCCAAACGCTCCCACTTATTTCAATCGATTCTGCAACCCGATGCGATCGAATACGTGCTAGCTACAAAGAGAAGAAAGCGATGTCAAGTTGCAACTATGAGGAAAAGAGACGGGCGTCGGATTTGAACTGACGGCCGTCGGGTTATGAGCCTGATAAAACACTAGCCCGTCTTTGCTTCTCAATGACTTACGTATGTGTCGATCTACCTATTTCACCGGTGTTCTTTGGTAGTTTGTTCCCAATTTGTTCTCGATTTGTTCCCAGTTCTTGGGGTGAACCCCTGTCTCGGACGCTGCCGTGACAGCGCTGCGGGAATAGGTTTTACAACAACTTACAAGTCACGCGGGGACTGCCAAACGCCGCGCAAGTCATACAAGTCGTATCAAACTGTGGGTTGGTTTGTGGGTTGGGAATTCTTAGGGAAAATTGCCCTGAACGCTACCTTGTACGGAAAGTCCTCGGTGCGAGATCAGCTCCGACGACCGGAACCTAGTCGTTAACTGATACGTCTTGACATCCCAGTTGCCAAGACTAGGATTCCAGCAGCGCCCGTAACTTGTGAGCGTATCTGCGGCTCGACGTGACCACCGTTCCTTTTGCCAGTACGATGTCGTAAACCCCATCGAACATCGGACGAATCTCGCTAATGCAGGCACCGTTCACGATGGCCGATTTCCGCACGCGGATGAAGTGGTGTGGCGCCAGCTTCTCTTCCAAGCGTGTCAGGGTTTCCCGCAATAGGTGACTGTTGCAGGCGGTGTGTATGCAGGCATAGTTTCCCGTGGCTTCGATCCACAAAACGTGGGAAACGGGAACAAAGAAAATCCGCTTCTTGTCCTTCACCACAAAGCGTTCCAAAGGGCGGAGACTCCGGAGGGATTGGAGCAGTGGTTCGAGATCTCGATTTGCTTTCCCGCGCTGTTCGAGGACCTGGCGTGCGTGCGCCAGGGCCCTGGCAAATCGCTCCTTATCATACGGTTTCAAGAGATAGTCAACAGCGTGCACTTCGAACGCACGAATGGCGTGCGCATCGTGAGCCGTGACGAAAATATAAACGGGAGCGGGGTCGGTCGATGGCTCCACATTTTCGATGACTCCAAAACCATCCAGATCAGGCATCTGCACATCGAGAAAAACGATGTCGGGATGAAGTTCGTTGATCTGCTTCACCGCACTTATTCCGTTCGCCGCCTCGCCTACAACTTCAATGCCGTCGTGTTCGGCCAGATAGCGACGGATACCGCGCCGGGCGATCGGTTCGTCATCGACGATGAGGACTCTGGTCTTCATGCGAACTCCGCAGTGGAATGGTGATGATGGCCTCACAGCCTCGACCGTCGCCCCCGGTAAGTTCAAGCGACGACTCGTCCCCGTAGAGTTGCTTCAAACGTGACTGGACATTGGTGAGTCCGACGCCGAATCGCAGGCGCGATCCCGGTGCCGGGCCCGGGCCGTCATCGCGGACGCAGAGGCAGACTCTGCCGTCGTGGAGGTGCACAGCGATCTCCAGCCGGCCTGCGGCGGAATCTACGCTGAAGCCGTGCTTGATGGCATTCTCGACCAGTGGCTGAAGCGCTAGGCTCGGTACATAGACTCCGAGAAGGTCAGGTGGCACGTCCATGTGAACTTTCAAGCGATCATGAAAGCGTGTCTGTTCGATCTCCAAATACTTGCCGACGAACTCGAGCTCGCTCTGCAAGGTGATCTCGTTCTCCCGCCGCTCGAGGGCCGTGCGCAGCAAGTCGCCAAGACAGACCAGCAGATGGCTCGCAGCATCGACGTTTTCCTGCATCAGGATTCCAATGGTGTGAAGACTGTTGAACAAAAAGTGCGGATGTAACTGGCTCTTAAGGTTCTCAAGTTCGGCATGGAAGAGCTGCGTCTCCAGTTGCGCCGCTCTGGTCTGCCGCTCCATAGCGGCCTGGTAAAAGTGGATCGACTGATACAGTCCCACAACTAACCAGTACGTAAGCACGCCAGTAAAGGTCATGGACAGAACACTGACTGCGAACGTCGGGAGAAGGCGCAGCGCACCAGGATCAGTTATGCGAAAAACTGACTGCAGAAGTACACGGCTGAGAAAGTATTCGGTGATCGCTCCCAGAGGAGCCATCAGAAAGGACGTGATTGTGTGGATCGCTATATGAGGTACAAACCTCGGCCCCGTCAACGGGAACCGTTTGGCCAGACCAATCACAAGCGGTGTGTACGCCGCCCATACGTACCAGTAGACAAATTCGGGCGCACCCACGATCACCCAGCTGACGTGCGTACCCTGTACCCTCACGACCATGATCCTGCGCACGGCAAATAGCAGTCCTACAATCGTCCACGCACACAGGATCAAAATCCATCTCGTCCGTCCCCTATCTGCTGTGGCCTGCTGCAATAGGTGATTTGACCTCCAGCACGGATTATAGCTGACCTTCGACGGCCAACTCTGACCGCTTGTCTCATTTCGGACACCGCATATCACTTTTCCCGCAAACACTGGTTCTTCGCGGCGTATGTTCCATACCCGCTAACCCAGTATCCACAGGAGTTTGCTATGAGCAAGACCGCAATTTCCTCGCCTGAACTCGCGCCGCCGGTCGGCCCGTTTTCTCAGGCGATCCAAGTCGATGGTTTCCTCTACTTCAGCGGACAGGTCGCCCAAGACCCGGCTACTGGCAAGGTGGTCGCGGGGGGCATTGTGGCCGAGACGGAGCGCGTCCTCCAGAACCTCTCTGCGGTTCTCAAGGCGGCCGGCAAGAGTTTCGATGATGTCGTGCGCGCCGGTGTGTTTCTCACGAGTATGAGTGACTTCGCCGCGATGAATGGCATCTACGCAAAGTATTTCAGTCAACCCTTTCCTGCTCGCACGACGATCGGGGCCGCCGCGCTACCACTTGGGGCCTGTGTCGAGATCGACCTCGTCGTCAAGGCTTGAGGTGACACACGGAGGTTGATCTCATGAAGTACGCATTTCAAATAATCGATGTTTTCAGTTCGACCCCGTTCGGCGGTAATCAACTGGCGGTTCTGCCTGAAGCGGCCGGCATTTCGACCGAGGGCATGCAAAAGATTGCTCGTGAATTCAATTTCGGCGAAACGACCTTCATCTTGCCGAAGAACGATCCTGCGAACACGTGTCGCGTGCGCATCTTCACACCTCGGGTGGAGCTCGACTTTGCGGGACATCCCTCGGTCGGCACAGCCTGTGCCCTTGTGATGAAACAGCACGTACGGCTCAGTGCTCCAGTCCGGCTCATTCTGGAGGAGAATGCCGGTCCCGTGACGGTTGATGTCGCTCACCGAAACGGGAGCTTCCACGGCACGTTGACGTTATCCGGGAAGATCGAGGCGCCGACCGGCGCACCTTCTCCGGCTGAACTCGCCGCCGTACTATCCGTCGAACCCGCCGAGGTGAACCAAGTCTTTTTAGCGGGCGCCGGTGTTCCGTTTTGTTTTGCGCAACTAACCTCGAACGAAGTGGTTGATCGGGCGGCGATGAATCGGGCTGCCTGGGCGGCAACGCGCTCACGAGCATGGTCTCCCCACATCTTCTTCTTCGCAGGAGATCTACGGGATGGCGGCAAGCTCTATGCGCGCATGTGGGCGCCCGCGCTCGGCATCGAGGAAGATCCCGCGACGGGCGCCGCCTGTGCCGCCCTCGTCGGCGTCATGGCATCGAAGCATGATTTTGGCGGGACGGCCTATCGCCTTTCGATCCAGCAAGGTGTCTCGATGGGACGCAGAAGCGAAATCGAAGCGGAGGCGCGTAAGAGCGGAAGCGTCGTGACCTCTGTCAGCGTTGGTGGTGCCGCGGCCAACATCGCAAGCGGCGAAATCGAGGTGCCGCCGTCCGCGCTTGTGTCTTAGACCTTCGAAGTCGCCCACACGCGCGGACGGGACGCCAAGCTACACTTCCTGCAGCGACCCCGGCGAAAGAGGGCTCGCGAACGGAGGTTGTCCGATGAGCGCAAACTTTGCTCGCTCGGCTGGCGAATGTAAGACCGGAATGCAATCGACATCTTCTGCGAGGAGTGAATTTTGCGATGGCAACCCAGGGTGTAACCGACTGGAAGAAGGAATGGTTCGAAATTGAAGACGCAACCTACCTCAACACGGCAGCACACACAGTCATACCGCGAGTATCCATCCGCGCGATAGAACGCTCGCTCGAAGCAAAGAAGTTTCCCCATCGTGTTGACGATTCCCTGTGGTTCGAGTCGCCAGTTCGAATCCGTGGCTCTCTGGCGAGGATGATCGGGGCTAAACCGGAGGAAATCGCTCTCACTACGGGAGCAAGCACCGGCGCTGCCGCTGTGGCGCACGGTTTGGAGTGGAGGCCGGGCGACGAGATCATCACCGCGCAGGGCGAATTCCCGCTGCACTATTCGACATGGAAGCCCATGGAAGAACGTGAAGGCGTAAGGCTGAGGACCATTGCGCCGCACGATCGGTTTATCACGGCGGATGACCTGATCGATGCGCTGACGCCTAGAACCAGAATCGTCTCGGTGAGCCTGGTGCGCTATGACGACGGGACTCTGCTGGACGCAGCGCGGGTTAGTGCCGCATGCCACGCACAGGGAACTCTGCTTCTGTTGGACGTCAGTCAAGCCTGCGGCGCGGTGCCAATGAGCGTCAAGGATCTGGGCGCCGACTTTATGGTGTGCGCCGGCTACAAATGGCTGCTGAGTTGTTACGGCACGGGGTTTTTCTGGATAAAGACCGAGCACCTCGACGGGCTTCTGCCTGGACCTTTCTACTGGACGGGACAGAACACGGATCATTTTTCGGAGCTGAACTTTGTCGACCCCAAACCCTCCCGCAACGCCAAACGCTGGGACGCCGCAGAATGGGCAACGTACTACAACTTCAATCTCTCCGCGATGGCGGAGTCGGTGGATTTCGTGTTGCGTGCCGGCCCGCAACGTGTCGCCGAGCACAACCGGAGTCTTATCGAATTTATGTATCGTCATCTCCCAGAGGATCGTTGTACTCCCGCAAGTCCGCTGGAGTCTAGAAGACGCGGGCCGTTTGGATGCTTCACAGCGCGCAAACCGGAAAGGACTGTCGAGCTTTACCAGAAGCTGCGGCGAGAAAACATTATCGTGAGCCTGCGGGAGGGCAAGATTCGGGTCTCACCTCATTTATTCAACTGCGAGCAGGATATGGATCGTCTAGTCCGCGTGGTGTGCGACTGGCAGAACTGAAGCATGGAGAAAACAAATACAATGACCACTATTTATGAACGGCTAAAAGCTCTGCAAATCAATTTGCCTGAACTTCCGCCGCCGCTGGTCGATGCCTACGTTCCATCGTTTGTGCCGTTTGTGCGAGCCGGCAATCTTATTTATCTGTCGGGACGACTCGCCAAGAAAGACGGCAAGCCATTCTCCGGCAAACTGGGGCAACAAATCACAACGGCGGAGGGCAGGCAGGCCGCGCGTGAGGTCGCCATCGAAATCCTCGCCACGCTGCAGGCGGCCCTTGGCGACCTGAACAAGGTGAAGCGTATCGTCAAGATGACGGTACTCGTGAACAGCGCTCCCGGCTTCACTGAATCCCACCAGGTCGCCGATGGCGCCTCCGAACTTCTTCGCGAAGTCTTTGGCGAGGGCGGAGCACATGCCCGCACCTCCCATGGTGGGGCGGAGATCCCGTTCGGTTCCTGCGTGGAGATCGAGATGATTGTCGAGGTTTCGCATTCAGACAGCGAGTGCCAGGTATGAAGAGCACCACGAATCGGGTTGCATCCAGAGCCGGCAATCGGGCAGTTGCTGGCAAACGCGCCAACTCCACGTCCATCGCAGCTGTAGAAGGGCATTTGTCTAGGTTGATTGGGGAGAAAGGTACGGAGCTCAAGACTCCACCTGCTGCCATCCCGATGTAACCAAGCGTTGGAAACGGAAGGAACATGACAGATTTCAGGTAATCAAGGAACACACGAAGGCGAGCCTTCCATTCGATCGAGAGTATCTCGGCATACATCGGTCTGACGATTGCGTCTTTTTTTAGATCACATTGAATAGCGGCCGTTCCACCGAGTTGAGGCAACGCTTCTACAAAGCACTAGCGGACCATTTCTACGAAAGAGTAAAGATTCGCAAGGAAGACGTCCTCATCAACTTTGTTGAAGTCCCGAAGGAAAATTGGTCCTTTGGTAACGGCGAGGCCCAGCACGTCACGCCTCCAAAATAGATCGAAGATGACACCAGTTGCGGGAAGTGGTGGGGAAAGAGCTCGATTCTTGGGGCAACTGGTCGGCTTCAGCCTCATCGCGGGCATCTTGGAGGCTTCAAAATGCAAATACTGATAGTGGGCATCGGCGCGTTGGGCGGAACAATCGCCGCTCGCGCCCTCCGCGCTGGATTGCCCGTCCGGCTTGCGGCTCGCAATACCGAATCCGCGGAGGTGCTGCGCAGATCGGGCCTGCGCGTGTCCGGCATCGGAGGAGAGGTGGAGGCAGACACTATCGACATTGCCGCACTTGAGGACTACGGGAAGGAAACCCAATTTGACCTGATCCTGCTTGCCACCAAGGCGCAGCACGCGCTGGAGGTCGCGCCCCAGGTGGTGGGCCTACTCGCCCCCGAAGGGCTCATATTGCCTATACAGAATGGCGGAGTTGCCAGGGCACTCGCG
>Ga0179592_10000356_pt1 | contig 18124 bp, 17 predicted proteins | sample CZODoug2_1_08_16_FD_148623 | JGI IMG/M metagenome (GOLD analysis project Ga0179592, IMG submission 148623) | Vadose zone soil fungal communities from Angelo Coast Range Reserve, California, USA - CZODoug2_1_08_16fungal (Illumina Assembly) | ecosystem: Environmental > Terrestrial > Soil > Vadose...
CCCTACAGGAGGCAACCGAGTCGCGATGCCGGAGATCGAGGCGCGGCAAATCGCGATCGAGGGGCAGTTGCTCCAGGTCGCCATCAGGCACGGGCGCGGCCAGCAGCCGCCACTGTTGCTGTTCAACGGAATCGGGGCCAACTGGGAGTTGGCGAAGCCCTTCCTGGAAGCGCTCACGAGCACGACGGCAATCATCTTTGACGTGCCCGGCGTCGGCGGTTCGCCCAGGCCGCTCCTGCCGTATCGCCCATCGACGCTGGCTCGGCTTGCCGCCGCTCTCGTTGCGGAGCTCGGCTACACAGAGATCGACGTCGCCGGTGTGTCCTGGGGAGGCGGAATCGCGCAGCAGTTCGCGCATCAATATCCAAAGCTGTGCCGGCGGCTGGTGCTCGCCGCGACCGCGCCCGGGTTCACCATGGTGCCGGCAAGCCCCGCGGTGCTGTGGAAAATGGCGACGCCGCGCCGCTACACCGACAAGAACTACATGAACAGGATAGCGGCGGATATCTACGGAGGAGCCTTTCGCGACGACCCATCCTTGATCGGCCGGCATGCGGCCACGATGCATGGTGCGCGCACGCTGGGCCACCCGTATCAGCTTCTTGCGATGAGCGGCTGGACCAGCCTGCCGTGGCTGTGGTCGCTGCCGCAGCCGACGCTCGTCCTGATGGGCCGCGACGATCCACTGGTCCCTCCGATCAACGGCCGCATCCTGGCGGGCCTGATCCCGAACGCCGAGCTCCGGATGATCGATGACGGGCACCTGTTCATCGTGACGCGGCCGGTGGAAACCGCCGCCCTGATCGAGGCATTTCTGGCCGACGCGAGCAGGCACGTCGAGCCATCATCCCTGCTTTCGCGAATGGCCAGCTGGATCGGAGATATCGCTTCGACGTTCGGAGGACGCCGCGATAACCAAGCGCAGCAACAAGGGAGGAAATGATGGCGACTCAGCAGGCAAAATCAACCGGGAAAACGGACTACGCTCCGCCTCCAATCGAAGGTGATTTCTACAGGATAGCCGCCGTACTGAACGACGGCGAGCGGACGCTGCTCAAACGTGTTCGCGAGTTCACCGAAGGCGTCATCGCGCCGGTGATCGAGGATTATTGGAGCCGCGATGCATTTCCCTTCGAGATCATCCCGAAGATGGCGGAAGTCGGTATCGGCGGGGTGGGCTATCATGGATACGGCGCCGCCGGCGGCAGCTGGCTGCTGAACGGCCTTGTCGCGATGGAGTTGGCGCGTGTCGATGCGTCGGTCGCAACGTTCTGGGGCGTGCACACGGGCCTTTCGGCCGGATCGATCTATCTGTGCGGGGACGAGCAGCAGAAGCAACGCTGGCTACCGTCCATGATGCGCTTCGACAAGATCGGCTCGTTCGGCTTGACGGAGCCGCTAGTGGGGTCGGCGACATCAGGTGGAATGATGACGACATGCCGCCGCGAGGGCGACAGCTGGATCCTCAACGGCCAGAAGAAATGGATCGGCAACGCCACATTCGCCGACATCAACGTGATCTGGGCGCGCGAGGAGGGCTCGAACCAGGTCAAGGGCTTTGTGGTGGCAAAGGACAATCCCGGCTTCTCGGTCGAGAAGATCAAGACCAAAATGGCATTGCGGGTCGTGCAGAACGGGTTGATCACTCTGAGCGACTGCCGCGTTCCCGAGGCCGACCGTTTGCAGAACGCCAACTCGTTCAAGGATACCGCGAAGGTTCTCAGGATGACGCGCACCGGCGTGGCGTGGTTCGCCGTAGGCTGCCAGATGGGAGCATACGAGCATGCGCTCCGCTATGCGACGGAGCGGACGCAATTCGGGAGACCTATCGGCGGATTCCAGCTCGTCCAGGATCTGCTGGTGCGCATGCTTGGCAACGTCACATCGACCCAGGCGATGATGCTGCGTCTTGCGCAACTTCAAGACGAAGATGTGATGCGCGATGAGCATGCGTCGCTCGCGAAAGCGTTCTGCACGGTCAAATGCCGAGAAACCGTCGGCTATGCGCGCGAGTTGCTCGGCGGCAACGGCATCCTGCTCGAGAACCACATCGGACGCTTCGTGGCCGATGCCGAAGCAATCTACTCCTATGAGGGCACAAGGGAGATGAACACGCTGATCGTCGGCAAGTCCATTACGGGATTGAGTGCCTTCGTATGACGCCAAGCATTGGCTTGATCGACCGATCGCACCACCCTTTTCTTTGGACGTCACCGCGCATCGAGGTTCGCCGGAGATGTCTCGCTCTGTCGATCCGCCGTTACGCCAAGTCCCTCTAACGATTGCTCTGATAAGTCTTCAGGACGATCAGGTCCCCCCGATCGGCTCTTTCCTTCGCCGCCAGCAAGATTTCCCTAACGGCTTTGATGACAGGGGGCTCAAGGGAAGTGATGAGAAAATGCGCCATGATCTCACCCAATGCCATTCCTGATTGGCCGCTTCTGGCGCGAAGCGAACATTCACCGAAAAGGCTGACGTCCGAAAGACCAACGCACGATGAGCGCAGCGGTTTCGCCAGCGCTTGCGAGCTTCGCCCCTATCCTCGTGCAAGATCGAGTAGCCGGTCCCGGATGCTGCGGTCGCGTGCGCCCTGGCGGCTTTTTCCCAGCCAAGGAAAGTGTGATTTTGTTGTCGATTGGGCCGTTGATCAAACATGGGGGCCAGATTCCGCTGGTCTGAACCAGACTTTATATCTTGACGGAACGCATCCTTCACAGCCCGGACAGAACAATGCCAACGCGCCGGCGTCGGCCTGATCGTCACCGAAGGCACTCAACCCTCGGATGACGGGCAGGGTTACCTCACTACGCCGGGCATCTACACGCCCGCGCATATCGTCGGGTGGAAGAAGGTGACGGCAGCTGTGCATGACAAGGGCGGTCATATCATCATCCAGATCATGCACGCGGGGCGTATGTCGCACCCCGACAACACGCCGCATCATCGTCAAGCCGTGGCACCCTCCGCGATCGCGCCGGGGACGCAGATGTTCACCGCGACAGGGATGCAGGACATTCCCACACCGCGCGCGCTGACAACCGAGGAAGTGCGCCGGACCGTCACCGACTTCCGCCATGCGGCGCGCTGCGCCATTGAGGCTGGCGCCGATGGTGTCGAGATTCATGGCGCAAAACGGCTAACAATTCTTCGCCCCGAGCGCCAACACGCGCACCGATGAATATGGCGGCTCCATAGCGAACCGCGCCCGTTTCGCCGTCGAAGTCGCGGGGGCGATTGCCGAGGAAATCGGCGCGGACAGGACCGCCATCCGCCTGTCGCCCGGCATAACGATGTGGGGCATCGACGAAGGCGCGGAAGGCCCGGCCCTCTACCGCTATCTGGTCGCCGAACTCGACAAGCTGGGTCTTGCCTACCTGCACATCATGCATGCCGGCGACGAACTTCTGCTGGGCGACATACGCGCACTGTGGAAGCGAAGCGAGTTGGCCAGTCGCATCACTTTGGAGCGAGAGTTCAAGTTTCCAAATAGGTTAGATGGCGGCGAAGACAAAGCGATCTCCAATCGAGTCTGAAGTCTCGAATACGGAAGCTCGCCTGCCGTCAGCGGGCCACCAACGGTACGTAATGTTCGAGTTCGGGGTCGGGGAAATGTACCGTCTGGCCGAGTTCCGCGGAGCGATAGAGTCCCATCAGCATTTCCATCACGCCGACGCCGTCATGAAAGGATTCCGCCGGGCTCAGGCCGCGCCTGAACGCTTCCACCATATGTCGGTTCTCGTCGGTATAGCCATAGATGCCGGCTTCGTCCTCGACCACCGGCATCAGGCCCTGCTCGGCATTCTGCTTCTCGACGAGATCCTCGCCCTCCGATCCGGTGACCGCGCGTGAGAGGAACACCTTGAGACCGGTCGAGAGCGACGAGAATTCCATCGAATATTCGGGGCCGAGCAGCTCGAGCTGGATGCGCAAGCCGGCGCCGACATAGGCCCATGACGTCGTCGCTTCGATCATCAACTGATGGCCGTCGGCGTCTTCCATCGCAAGGATGCCGCGCGCGAAGTCCTCGACCGGGCGTTTGGCGAAATCGATGCCCATCCGCGTCCTCAGGTCGGCCGCATAGCGCGGACGCGTCCATTTCAGGTTGGCTGTCGTCGCGCTGGCGCTCACCAGCCGCAGGGTGTCGCGGGTTGCGCCCGGCGCGGTCAGCATGAAGCGCGCGACCTCGACTGAATGACACATCATGTCGGAGAGCACACCCCCACCTTGCCTTTCGCCTTGCCAGAACCAGGGCTCGTGCGGGCCGGAATGCTCCTCCGCCGCGCGGGCCAGATAGGGCCGCCCGCCCTGGGGTACGGCGCGCCGCCAGATGATGTCCTTGCCGCGCATCACTGCGGTCGAGAACAACTGGTTCTCCAGATAGCCGTGCAGCAGGCCTGCATCCTCGACAAGCGCCAGCATTTCGCGCGCCTCGGCGAGCGTGCGGGCGAGCGGCTTTTCGCAGGCGACCGCGCGCAGAGGCGCGCCGGCCGTCGTCAGACGATGGATCTCGCGCATAATGTCGAGGCGGGTGTCGTTCGGCGTCAGCAGCCAGAGCGCATCGACCTCGCCCGACATCGCCATCGCTTCGATGCTGTCGAACGCATGGGCCTGCCCAAGGCCGAGACTGCGGGCCTTTTCCGCGATTCGCGTGCGCCGCTCGACCGAGCGGCTGTAGACGCCGCCGATGCTGACGTTGCGCACGCCGACCATGGATTGCAGATGGAAGGCGGCGATGAAGCCGCTGCCGATGAGGCCAACGCGCAGAATCGGGAGTTCCGTCAGCTTCTGCATGTCAGAGACCTCTCCTTCAATGGCGCACGTCGTCGCGCGGCGCGTCAGGTGATATGGGTGGTTCTTTGCGCTGCCGGCCGGGGATGGCGGCCAGCAGCGCCTGAGTATAGGGATGTTCGGGCCGGCTCAGCAGGTCCGCGGTCGGTCTGATCTCGACGATTTCGCCCAGGCGCATCACCGCGATCCGGTCGCAAACCTGGGCCGCGACATTGAGGTCATGGGTGATGAACAGCATTGCCAGCCGCAGCCGCGTTTTCAATGTCTCGAGCAGCGCGAGCACCTGGGCTTGGACCGAGACGTCGAGCGCCGACACCGGTTCGTCGGCCACCAGCACGTCGGGGTCGAGCGCCAGCGCGCGCGCAATGCCGATCCGCTGCCGTTGCCCGCCCGAGAATTCATGCGGGAAACGCTGCGCCGCGCCCGGGTCGAGGCCAACCAGCGTCAGCAGTTCGTCGGCACGCGCAAAGGCCTGTGCCGCCGGGACGCCATGAGCGATCGGCCCGTCGGCGATGATCCGGCCGACGCGGCGACGCGGATTGAGCGAGGTGAATGGATCCTGGAATACCATCTGGATCTGCTTGCGGGCGGCCCGCAGACCGGCCCCGCGGGCCTGGGTGAAATCCAATTCGCCGACGCGGACGACGCCCGCATCGGCATCGGTGAGCCGCATCACGAGCCGGCCGATCGTGCTCTTGCCCGAGCCCGATTCCCCGACAAGGCCGAGCGTTTCGCCGCGCCGGATTTCGAAGTTCACGCTCTTCACGGCCGCGACCTCGCGCTGCGAATTGAACCAGGCGTTACCGCGGTAGGTCTTCGCAAGCCCGGTTGCCGCGCAGGCGACCGGCGCGTCCTCGACCGCAGGGCGGACCGGCGGGGTCAGGCCGGGCACCGCGGCGAGCAGCCGGCGCGTATAGGGATGCTGCGGGCGTTCGAGCACATCCGCGACCGAACCCTGCTCGACGACGCGCCCCTTCTCCATCACTGCGACGCGGTCGGCAATGTCGCCGACGACACCGAAATCATGGGTGATGAACAGAACGGCCATGCCGCGCCGCTGCTGGATGTCGCGGATCAAACGGAGAATCTGCGCCTGGGTGGTGACGTCGAGCGCGGTGGTCGGCTCATCCGCCACCAGGATCGATGGTTCGAGCGCCAGCGCCATCGCAATCATGGCGCGCTGACGCTGACCGCCTGACAACTGATGCGGATAGCTGTTGATGATCCGCTCCAGATCGCGCAATCCCACTTCCTCGGCGAGCGCGCGCGTGCGGGCGCGCCGTTCGGCCAGCGCGAGGTGCCCATGCGCCTCGAACGCCTCCATGATCTGGTCGCCGATCCTGATCACCGGATTGAGCGCCGTCATCGGTTCCTGGAAGATCATCGCGATGCGCCGCCCGCGCAATGTCCGCCACTCTGCTGCCGGCAGTTGCAGCAAATCGCGTCCCTCGAAGCGAATGGCCCCTGCGACCGGTCGAATGTCGTTGGGCAACAGGCCCATCACAGCGGAGGCGCAGACCGTCTTGCCGGAGCCGGATTCACCGACAACGCAAAGGATCTGCCGCGGGTGCAGCGTGAGCGAGACCGCCTCGACGGCAAAGGCTCGATCGGCGTCGGCGGGCAGCGCCAGCGTCAACTGCTCGATCGACAGAATCGCGTCCGCCGCCGTCTCGCTCATGGTGTCCGACCCGACATCATTATTTGTCCCATCCTGGTCACGCCGCCAGCGCGATGCCGTCCTTGCGATGATCCGACGCGCCATACATGGTGCCGCTGTTGGAAGCGATCTGCACCGCCTGGAAACCTCCAAGCGGCTCGTCCGCCCACGTCACACGATGGCCGCGAGCGATCAGATCGTCGGCAACCGAGCCGGACACCGTCGGTTCGAGCGACAGCGTGCCGTCAAAGGCGAAGCTGCGCGGGGCGTCCGAGGATTGCTGGATGTCGAGGCCGCGGTCGAGCACTCCGCTCAGGATCTGCATGTGTCCCGTGGCCTGATATTGTCCGCCCATGACGCCAAATGCCATGATGGGTTTGCCATCCTTCGCGAGCAAGCCCGGAATGATGGTGTGAAAGGGACGTTTCCCCGGCGCGATGGCGTTAGGATGGCCCTCGATGAGGCGGAAGCCCGAACCGCGGTTTTGCAGCAGCACACCCGAGCGAGGGGCGTAGATGCCGCTGCCGAAGGCGAAGAACAGCGAATTGATGAAGGACACCATGTTGCCGTCGCGGTCGGCGACCGCAACATAGGCGGTGTCACGATGGACGGGCATCTCGAAGTCCGCCGGGGCGCTGGCGCGCTTCGTGCTGATGGTGGCGCGCAATGCCGTGATCGAGGCGTCCGACAGCAGCGTCTCGACATCGAGCGGATGAAAGGCCGGATCGGCGACCAGCGCGTCGCGCTGCCGGTAGGCCACCTTGGTCGCCTCGGCGAGGAGGTGAATGCGGTCTGCTTCGCCGAGCGCCGGGTCGGCCATGTCGAAGCCGGCGAGGATGCGGGCGATCAGCAGCGCTGCGACGCCCTGTCCGTTGGGTGGGCATTGCCAGATGAGATGATCGCGATAGTCGGCGCCGATCGGCGCAACATACTCCGCTCTGGCGCTTGCAAGGTCTTCAAGTTGCATCAGCCCGCCCAGCTTCCTCAACGTTGCCACGATTTCTTCGGCGACGGCGCCCTCGTAGAACGCGGCGCGTCCCTCGCGCGCGATTCGGCGCAGCGTCGCGCCGAGCGCCGGATGGATGAGTTTGCTGCCGATGCCGGGCGCAATGCCACCGGGCAGATAGACCGGGACGCCGGTCTGATGTCTTTCTATGCGGTCGGCATAGCGCGCCCAGTCCAGCGCGGAGCGGGGCGGGATCACGAAGCCGTTCTCGGCCGCACGGATCGCCGGTGCCAGAATCTCGTCCAGCCCTTTCGAGCCAAAATCGGCGGCAAGCCGGCACCAGGCGTCGACCGCACCCGGAACGGTGACGGCATGGGGCGAATCGTCAGGGATCGACACCAGCCTCTGTTGCCGAAACCAGCCGAGCTCGGCCTTCGCTGGTGCTCTGCCCGAGCCGTTGATTGCAACAGGCTGGCCTGAGGCGGGAGCATAGATCGCAAAACAGTCGCCGCCGATGCCGGTCATATGCGGGTCGATGACGCCCTGGAGCGCGATGGCGGCGATGGCGGCGTCGACCGCGTTGCCGCCGCTGCGCAGAATGTCGACGGCGGCGAGCGTGACGGCGGGGTGAGAGGTCGCGGCCATACCACGGTCGCCCACCGCCAGCGAGCGTCCCGGCACCATAAAATCGCGCTGCCGCCAGCTCATGCTGTTCTCCGATTGTTGTTGTGAGGCTGGTTGGCGATCGCGGCGGCGGCCGCTTCGTCGCAAAGGATATGGACGTTATCGTGCAGGCGGAGCGCGGAGGCGGGACAAGCCGGCGCGATTGGGCCGTCAATTGCGGCTGCCACGGCGGCCGCCTTCTCCGGTCCGGTTGCGATCAGCAGGATGCTGCGCGCCTCCAGGATTGTCGCGATGCCCATCGTGATCGCACGCTCGGGAACCGATGCGGGATAGGGAAAATTGCGGGCATTCGCGAGGCGGGTAGTTTCGTCGAGCCTGATCTCGCGGGTGCGTGACTCAAAATCCGAACCCGGTTCGTTGAAGCCGATGTGGCCGTTGGCGCCGATGCCGAGCAGCAGCAGGTCGATGCCACCGGCAGCGGCAATCAGCGCCTCATAGCGCGCCGCCTCGGCGGCGATGTCGCCGGCCATGCCGTCGGGAATTCTTGCCCGTCCGGCTTCCATGTCAACATGCCCAAACAAATGCTCTTGCATGTAGGCTTGGAAGCTTCCCGGCGATTGCGGCGCGACGCCGACATATTCATCTAGGTTGAAGCTGGACACCGCCCTGAATGAGACATCGCCGGCGCGTGTGGCGGCGACGAGGCGGGCATAGACCGGCCTCATCGTCGCGCCGGTCGCGAAGCCAAGCGTGACCGCATGCCGATCGCGCAGCCGGGCGACGACGCGCGCGGCCGCGCGTTCCGCGACGGCGGTGGCATTGCCCGCAATCTCAATTTGCGGCGCGTGCTGTCTCATGCCGCGACGTCCGCAGCCGTGAAGGGCAGCGCCAGCGGGCTCGCATCCTTGCCGATGCCAAACAGCGAGCGATGCACGTGGTCGATCGCACTGCCGATCGCGCCGATCAGCGTGGCGCGATTGCCGAGTGCGCTGAGTTCGATCCGTACCGGCTCGCGCGTGCAGCGTCCGAGATTCGCATCGATTCGGAGCTTCAACTCGGGCCGCGCGCCAATGCTGCCGCCCATGACGATGATTTCAGGATCGAGGATGCTATGCACGGCCAGGATTGCGGTCGTGACGATCCGGCCGACCTCGTCGATCGTGATCCGCGCAGCCTCATCGGTCTCGAGTCGATCGAAGACGTCGCGCACGGTGCTGCCGGATGGGCCGCCGAGCCCGGTGTAGCGCTCGATGATGCCGGCGCTGCCGACGGCGGTCTCCAGGGTGCCGAGCCGCTGGCCACGCGCATCATAAGGGTCTCCTCCGAGCGGCAGGTAGGCGACTTCGCCGGCCGCGCCACGTGCGCCGCGGATGAGATGGCCGTCCGCGAAGATGCCCATGCCGATGCCGGTGCCGAGGGCGATAAAGGCGAACGTGCGGGCCTTGCGGCTGTTGCCGCGCCAATGCTCCCCGATCGCGGCAAGATTGACGTCGTTCTCGATGGCGATGTCGATACCGAGCCGCGCGCGCAGCGCGGCCCGCACGTCCAGGCTATCCAGTCCGGCGATATTGGGCGCGATCACGATGCCGCCGGACGCCGGTTCAATGATGCCGGGGCTTCCCATCACGCCGCCGCGCAGCCGTTGCGAGGACACGCCGGCGCGCTGAAGCAGGGCGTCGGTCATGCGCCCGATCTGAGCGACGACGGCGCCGCCGCCATCGCCCGCCGTCGCTTCAATGCTCTCGGCGACGATCACGCCCTGCAAATCGGCAAGGGCGACGTGCAGTTTGGTGCCGCCGAGGTCGATGCCCAGCACGAAGGCCGCGTCTGGCCGCAGCGCATAGGTTACGGCGCTACGCCCCACGGTGCCCTGGATCTGCCCGTCCTCGTACACCCAGCCGTCGCGTTCAAGCTCGCGCATCACCTCCGAGATGGTCTGCTTGGACAGGCCGGTGCTGCGGGCGATTTCGGCGCGGGAGACCGATCGATCCCGCAGCAGGCGCTCGACCACGAGGCGGACGGATTGCTGTCGCGCAACGGGCGAGGAGGGAAAATCTTGCATGAGGCCAGTCCAATTGGTCAAGATGCCGAACTAATATCCCGAGATGAATGGCGTCAAGTGGCTTTTAGAGCCGCAGAGGTGCTATTTCTCTCTCGAATATTACGAAATACGGGATAGTTTGTTCGTAACATTTACAAATAGAATCGGGCGTGCTTGTTTTGTCGTCCGACGGCAAAGCCATGGGAGCCCCATATGAGGCGTGTAGCTACGGTGTTGACGGCAATTTCGATGACCGCGTTGGCTCTGGTCTCGGCCCAGGCCGCGACGCTGCGAGTTGGCCTTCAGGACGATCCCGATGCACTCGACCCGGCGCTCAGCGGCACTTATACCGGCCGCTTTGTGTTCGCGGCGTTGTGTGACAAGCTTGTCGATATCTCGCCCGAGCTCAAGATCGTACCGCAGCTCGCCGAGGCTTGGGAGTGGGCCCCGGACGGCAAGTCGCTCACCTTCACCCTGCGCAAGAACGTCACCTTTCATGACGGCACCGCGTTCGATGCGGCCGCGGTGAAGTACAATATCGAGCGCATGAAAACCATGCCGGATTCCAAGCGCAAGGCCGAGCTGGCGCCGATCGCGAGCGTCGAGGCGCTTGCGGCGGACAAAGTGAGGTTCAACCTGTCCGAACCCTTCGTGCCGCTGCTCGCCAATCTCAGCGACCGTGCCGGCATGATGGTGTCGCCCAAGGCCGCCGGCGAGAAGGTCGGCGAATTCGCGGCGGCGCCGATCTGCGCCGGTCCGTACCAGTTCGTCGAGCGCAAGTCGCGCGACCTCATTCGCGTCAAGAAATACCCCGGCTACTGGAATGCCGGACAGATCGGTTACGACGAGGTCGTCTATTACTATGTGCCTGACTCAACCGTGCGGCTGTCGCGGGTGCGCGCCGGCGATCTCGACATCGCCGAACGCATCGCGCCGACCGACCTTAAAATCGTGCGTGAAGACGCCAACCTCGCCCTGCATTCCGGCCAGGGACTTGCCGTCGCCCATCTGATGTTCAATGTCGGCGCGGGAGCGAAGGCCGATACGCCGCTCGGCAAGAACGCGACGCTCCGCCAGGCCTTTGAGCTGGCGATCGACCGCAACGTCATCAACCGCGTCGCCTTCAACGGCGAATTTCTGGCCGATAATCAGATGATCCCGCCGTCGTCTCCATTCTACGACCACGCCCACAAGATTCCGGCGCGCGACGTGGCGAAGGCCAAGGCGATGATCGCCGCCGCCGGCATGACCCGGGTGCCGATCGAACTCCAGTACGAAAACACGGCTGGCGATAACCGTGTCGCGCAGATCATGCAGTCGATGGCGGGCGAGGCGGGCTTCGATGTCAAGCTGTTGCCGATGGAGCCGGCCACGGCGATCGAGCGTTATATGAATGGTAATTTCGAAGCTTATATCGGCAACTGGAGTGGCCGTTCCGATCCGGACCCGACACTGATCGCCTTTTTCAGTTGTGCCGGCTCGCAGAACGTCAACAAGTACTGCAACAAGGATCTCGACGTGATCTTGACCTGGGCCCGCGGCGAGGCCGACGAAGCCAAGCGCAAGGCGCTCTACGCCAAGGCCACGGACATTTACCTCACGGCGCTATCGTCGATTCCACTCTACCACCCAAACTGGTTTTTTGCGGCTCGCAAATCGGTTGGCGGCATCGTCATGGTACCCGACGGGCTGCTGCGCCTGAACGGCGTCAAGCCTGCGAACTGACGCGCAACGCCTGACGCGCGTCGGCGCGACCGGCCAAGTGAGGAACAGACTGCCAAGATGAAGACCCTGCTTCTGCGCCGGCTCGGCGTCTCACTGCCGACATTGTTGCTGGTGTCGATGATGGTGTTCGGCCTGCAGAAGCTGCTGCCCGGTGATCCGGCGCTGGCGCTGGCCGGTGAAGAGCGCAACCCGGAGGTCGTCGAGTATCTTCGGCAGAAATATCGCTTCAATGATCCGGTTCCGGTGCAATACGCCGTCTGGCTGAAAGCCCTGGTGCACGGTGACTTCGGCACCTCGGTGCGCACCCGGCTGCCGATCGGCACCATGCTGGTCGAAAAGCTGCCGGTAACCATCGAGCTCGCGATCCTGTCGATGCTGGTCGCGCTCCTTCTCGGGCTGCCGATCGGAATCTTCGCGGCGCTGCGGCGCGGGACGCCGTTCGATTACGGCGCCAGTCTGTTCGGATTAGCTGGCCTGTCGATTCCGCATTTCTGGCTGGGCATCATGCTGATCCTGGTGTTCTCGGTGAATCTCGGCTGGCTGCCGGCCGGCGGATTTGTTTCGCCTTTCGAAAGCGTGGGGCGCAACCTGCTTTCAATGCTGATGCCCGCTCTGGTACTCGGCACCGGCACCGCCGCCATCATGATGCGCCATGTCCGCAGCGCGATGATCCTGGCGATGAAGCAGGATTATGTGCGCACCGCCCGCGCGAAAGGCGTCCGCGATCGCACCATCGTGCTGCGCCATGCGCTGCCGAATGCGCTGATCCCGGTGGTGACGCTGGGCACGTTGCAATTCGGCGAATTGCTGGCCGGCGCGGTGCTGACCGAGCAGGTTTTTTCCATACCCGGCTTTGGCAAGATGATCGTCGATGGCGTGTTCAGCCGCGATTATGCCGTGGTCCAGGCCGTGGTGCTGTGCACGGCGGCCGTGTTCCTGTTGATGAGCCTGATTGCCGACGTCGCCTATGTGCTGCTCAATCCGAGGCTCAGGTCATGAGCTCGATTGAGACGGCGCCGGTCGCAACTCGGGCGCGCGCAAGCGGTTCTCCGGAAATTCGCCGTCTGTTGCGCGAGCCATCCGCCGTGATCGGGGCCACGATCATTCTGTTCTTCGTCGTGCTGGCGGTGTTTGCCTCGTGGATTGCGCCCTACGATCCAAATGCGCCGGACTGGATGGCGATTCGAGCGGCCCCCAGTGCAACGCACTGGTTCGGCACCGACGATCTCGGCCGTGACGTGCTGTCCCGCGTCATCTTTGGCACGCAGGCTTCGCTTGCCGCTGGCATGGTCTCCGTGACCGTCGCGGTGCTGATCGGCCTCCCGTTTGGTCTCGTCGCCGGCTATTTTGGTGGCTGCGCGGACATGGTGATCTCGCGCCTCGCCGATGCGCTGCTTGCTTGCCCCTTCCTGGTGCTGGCGATTGCGCTGGCCGCATTTCTCGGCCCCAGTCTCCAGAATGCGATGATCGCCATCGGCATTTCCGCCGTACCGGTTTTCGTTCGCGTCGCGCGTGCCGAAACACTGGTCGTCGGCACCGAGGATTACATCGCGGCGGCCCGTTCCCAGGGCCTCGGCGATCTCGCTATCCTGACCGGACAGGTGCTGCCGAATGTGCTTGCGCCGACGATCGTGCAGGCGACGCTCACCATGGCGATTGCGGTCCTGGCCGAGGCGAGCCTTGCCTTCCTGGGTCTTGGCCAGCTACCTCCGGCCCCGTCATGGGGCGCCATGCTTGATGTCGCCAGGCAGTTTCTCAGCGAGGCGCCATGGATGGCGTTCTGGCCCGGGCTCGCGATCATCGCCCTCGTGATCGGCTTCAACCTGATCGGTGACGGCCTGAATGATGCTCTCAATCCCAGGCACTAGATGCGGGTTTTCGATTTTGCCTCAAATTGACTCGAGCTTGCTCAAGCTTGCCCATGATGGATTGGAACGAAAGTTCAAGTTTTTCAATCGGACAGAGGCCGGCGTGTGCACCGGGAGATCAACGAAAATACAGCGACAGCCAATGTGAGCAGCTGAATTGAGTGCTTCGGCGTCAACGGCAGAAAGGTGCGTCGAGAGGGCGAGACCTATTTGGCAAGCCAGCGAAACGGCTGCAGATTGCGCCAGCTTTCAACCTCGGTCTGATACCGATCCTTCGGGTAGCGCTCGAAATATTCCCTGGCCAGTTTCCTGACGGCGGTGTGATGATCGTCAGGACTCTTGATCATCGGGTCCCAGGTTCAAGCCCTGGTGCGCCCACCAAGCTTTTCAAGTAGTTAGCCAAACCAGAACGTGAACAAACGGGCTTCGTGCGGCACCGCGCGGCAAGGCTTGTCGCACGCCGTACGACAAATATGGTGTTTATTGAACATCGAGTAGCGAGCCAATGGCAGAGTTATTGAAAAGCTCACGAGCTGATTTGCGCGTTGCGGTTGCCGGGCTGGGGCCGATCGGGACCAAGGTAGCGGAGGCGCTGGACCGCGGAATCGAGGGACTGGTTCTCGTCGCGGTGTCGGCGCAAAATCCCGAGAAGCACAAAGGCTGGCTTTCAACACTGACGGGAACGCCAGCGATCTTGCCGATCGAACAGCTTTCCGGTGTCGCCGACATCGTCATTGAGTGCGCACCGAGCAAGCTCGTGAGGGCGATCGTTGCCCCCTTCGTGGCAAGCGGAAAGACCGCGGTGGTTCTGAGTGCAGGTGCGCTTCTGGACAACGAGGACCTGATTGAGCTTGCGAAACAAAACGGCGGTCAAATCGTGGTGCCCACCGGCGCGCTGATCGGTCTCGACGCCGTAACCGCGGCGGCGGTCGGGAAGATCCATTCGGTCAGGATGGTGACGCGAAAGCCGATCCGGGGGCTCGCCGGCGCTCCCTATATCGTCGAAAACAACATCGACATCGAAAGAATTACCGAACCGCTCAGGATATTCGAGGGTACGGCGCGCGAGGCCGCGAAGGGATTTCCCGCAAATCTGAATGTGGCCGTCGCGCTGTCGCTCGCAGGAATTGGTCCCGATCGAACGCGACTGGAAATCTGGGCCGATCCAACGATCACTCGCAACATGCATCGTGTTGACGTGGAATCCGATTCCGCCTGCTTTTCCATGTCGATCGAGAATATCCCGTCGGAAAACCCAAAGACCGGTCGCATTACCGCGCTCTCCGTCATTGCCTGGCTTCGCAAGCAGCGTGCAGCTCTTCGCGTCGGAACGTGAGCAAGGACGCGAACGGGATTTGCGGCGTGAGCCCTTTTTCTGAATGCTCGCAGGTCAATCTGTACGGCATACCGTTCTAATGGATTTCAGTTCACAAAATCAGCCGCCTTGCTTGGGCAGCTTTTTTGTTGACCATCTTTTGTTATCAAGATGCTCCTGTTCTTGCGCCAGCGTTCGCCACGCCTCTTCCATGCGCTTAAGTGCGCGCTTCACCGTTTCGTCTCCGGCGCGTTCAGCAAGGAAGGCACAATCTTCAGCATTATCACGAAAAATATCAGGCAAATTCATATCGGCTAGATGGCCCGGGAAGAGTCTGTTTCAACGGGATTATTTCGTGAAATGTTTGTAAGGTCGGGCGGTCAAGCTAGATGCGGCAAGCGAGGCGGCGATTGAATCGCTCGATTTTAAGGCCGGCGGCATAACGCTGGGAGTGTGGCTCGGCGTTATCGGAGTTTGGTACAAACGCCACGAATGCGGTCGTCGATTCAGTGGCCGAGATAGGCCTCGCGGATACGTGGATCGTCGGCCAGGATCGCCGAGGGGCCGGACAAGGTAATCATCCCGGTTTCCAGCACGAATGCGCGGGTTGAGATTTCCAGGGCCATGGCTGAATTCTGCTCGACCAGCAGCACCCCGAGACCGGTCCGTTTGTTGAGTTCGAGGATCCGGTCGAATACCTGCTCGATGACGATCGGTGCGAGACCAAGTGAGGGTTCGTCCAGCATCAACAGGCTCGGATGGCTCATCAAGGCGCGACCGATGGCCAGCATCTGCTGCTCGCCGCCGGATAGCGACCAGCCGCCCTGCTTGAGCCGCTCCTTGAGGCGCGGGAACAGATCGAACACCAGCGCGAGATCTTCATCGACTTCGCGCTTCCTGTAAGAACGCGACGCCGTGCCGGTGATGAGATTTTCCAACACGGTCAACCCAGGAAAAATACGCCGGCCTTCGGGGCAGTGGGCGAGGCCTGAACCGACGATGGCTTCGACCGCGGCGGTTTGGATGTGCTCGCCCTTCCAGGTGATGGTGCCTGAGGTCGGGCGCACCAGCCCGGAGATCGTGCTGAGCGTGGTGGTCTTGCCGGCGCCGTTGCCGCCGATCAACGCAACGATCTCTCCCATTTCGACGCTGAACGAAATGCCCTTCAATACCTCGATGTGGCCATAGGATACCCGTAAGTCGTCGATCTTAAGCATGCCGGTGCCGCCTGCCGAGATAGGCTTCGATCACCAGTGGATTGCGCTGGACTTCCGAAGGCGCGCCTTCGGCGATCTTCTTGCCGAAGTCGAGCACCGTGACGCGGTCGCTGATGCCCATCACCAGCCGGACGTTATGCTCGACCAGCAGGATGGTGATGCCGCTGTTCTTGAGCCTGGCGATGGTAGCGAGCAGCGTCATGCTTTCGGTCATGTTCATGCCGGCGGCCGGCTCGTCGAGCAGCAGCACCTTCGGCTTCGACGCCAGCGCGCGTGCGATCTCGAGCAAGCGCTGCTGCGCGTAGGGTAGTTGTTTGGCATTATCGTTCGCCCGGTCGGCGAGGCCCACAATCTGCAGCGCCTCGCGCGCGTTACTGTCGATCTCGGCTTCGCTTTGCTGTTGCCGTGCATTCGATGTGACAATATTGAAAAGCGACGTCGGCGTATGGCAGGCCGCGGCAACCTTTACGTTTTCGATGACGCTCAGATTCTCAAAGATCCTGATGGTCTGGAATGTTCGGGTCAGGCCGAGCCGCGCGATTCGGTGTGCCTTGAGGCGAAAGATCTCATTGCCGCCAATGCGAATTGAACCGGCGTCGGCGTGTGAGGCGCCGCTCAGGGCGTTGAGCAGCGTGGTTTTCCCCGAGCCATTGGGACCGATGATGGCCTGCACAATGCCGCACGGCACGTCGAGGTCGACGTTATCGAGCGCGACGAGGCCGCCAAATCGTCGCGTCACGCCTCGCGCGGCGATGATCGGTTCCGAGGTCAACCTGCGTTCGCCCGGCGTAGCTGTGAGAGCGATACGAGCGAGGCCAGACCTCCCGGCGCCACCACAATCACGGCGATCACGCCGAGGCCATAGAGCACGAGATACCATTGACCGAGGAACCGCAATGCCTCGGGCAGAATGGTCAGGGCCACCGCGCCGACCACACAGCCGGCGATGGAACCCATGCCGCCGACGATCAGCATGGTCATCAGCAGGACCGCCTGGGTGCCGGAAAAACTGTCGGGACTGATGAAACGGATCGAGGATGCGTAAAGGCATCCCGCAAGCCCCGCATAGACCGCGCCGATCATGAAGGCGAGCAGCTTGGTGCGGATGGTGTCGACGCCGCTTTGCTCCGCCGCGATCTCGCTGTCCCTGGTCGCGATCATCGCGCGGCCGAGAACCGAATGGCGAATCCGCGACGCGATCAGAATGGCGAACCCCAGCGTTGCGATCAACAGATAGTAATGCTGTACCTGCCCCTGCGGTCCAAACCCGAATACGCTGACGCCGGGAATCGCACGCAGACCAGAGGTGCCGCCGGTCACCGGCTCCCAGTGCACGATCATCAGCCTGACAATTTCGCCGAAGCCGATGGTGGTCATTGCCAGATAGTAGGTGCGCAGGCGCATGGTCGGCAGGCCGAGCATGAGGCTGGCGACAACCACGACGACGACAGACAGGAAAGGCGATGCGATCCAGGGCAGGCCGGCTTTGGTTGCGATTGCGGTGGTATATGCGCCAAGGCCATAGAACGCGGCCTGTCCGAAATTGATCTGGCCGGCCCAGCCGGTCACAAAATTCAGGCCGAGCACGACAATGGCGTTGAGAATGGCAATGTTCAGCAACTGGATGATGTAGCCGTCACGGGCGACGCCCGGCACCGCCAAGGCGGCGGCGATGAGCGCGAGAATGGGCCAGCTCTTCATCTCACACCTTCTCGCTGCTCTTCTCGCCGAACAAGCCGCGCGGCCAGGCGACAAGTACGGCGATCATGACAATGAAGGCGTAAGCGTCGCGAAAGTTGGAGGAGATGTATCGCGCGCCGAAGGTTTCGATTAACCCAAGAAACAGTCCGCCAATCACCGCGCCGGGCAGATTACCGAAGCCACCGATCACGCTGACAACGAATCCCTTGAGACCGAGACTGCCGCCCATGGTCGGCTCAGCG
>Ga0179592_10000360_pt1 | contig 18092 bp, 14 predicted proteins | sample CZODoug2_1_08_16_FD_148623 | JGI IMG/M metagenome (GOLD analysis project Ga0179592, IMG submission 148623) | Vadose zone soil fungal communities from Angelo Coast Range Reserve, California, USA - CZODoug2_1_08_16fungal (Illumina Assembly) | ecosystem: Environmental > Terrestrial > Soil > Vadose...
CTTTTCGCCGACGCCGACACCGTTTACGGACTTCGCTCGAATCGAAAGGTGGGTGTGAATATCGATCACCGGATATTTTGACCGTTCCACTTTTGTCTCCGGCACATGCAACATGCTCTTCGGCTGAAATTCAGAGAGATCAAGCCGCATTTTGCCGGAGCCCTCCGGCGACTTGAGCTGCCCAACAAGGTTTGGCGTCGGCAGTGCGCTACCGGCCGCGATAATCCCCATGCGTTCCAGCCACCGCCTGCGATTCATTTCGCCCATGTAGCCCTCCCTGAACTTTGTTAGGCTGAGTCAGTGTCTAATTTCGTTTGACTTTCTTCTATATCGTTTACTTTCGTTTGTCAAAGTGGCATACATTGCCGGTAATTTCTTTTCTCGATCCGCCGAAAAAGAATAGGGCTCAGACAAATGTCAATGCGACAAAATATAATTGTTTTTCTCTTCTTGTTGCCACTCACCTGTCCTGCTAGCCGTTCAGCTCAATCGCAAAAACCCGCTGATGCAGTGCACATGCCGGGTGGGACGTTGACAGCTAAGCATTCGGCCGCAGATTTCACACCCGATGCAAATCTGCAGAAAAAGATCTGGAAGGGGGCAAATTGGGTCCAGTTTGACCATTCGATGGACGGCAAAGCGAATCTTCCAGCCGAGAAGACTCGCGTCGCCGCGGTTTGGACCGCGAAGTACATCTATTTCGCTTTCTGGTGCAAATACGAAGACCTGAACATTTTCGAGGGAGAAGATGCGACAAAAGAGCGATGGGAACTGTGGAATAAAGATGTCGCAGAGGTCTTCCTGAATCCACAGCCCGAGCGCCTTTGGCATTATTACGAATTCGAAGTCGCCCCGAATAATCAATGGATTGATCTGGAGATCGCAGGAAAAGGCATCTCGGATCATGACGCCAAGTGGAACTCCAACTTCGACCACGCGACCAAGGTGGATTCAAAGAATCATATCTGGACAGCCGAAATGAGAATTCCACTGTCAGCGCTGAATGTTTCCCAGCCTAAAGCGGGAATGGAGTGGCGCGCGAACTTCTATCGCGCAACCGGATTGGGCGATGACGACAAGCGCAAATTTCTAGCCTGGAACGTGATTTCCGAAGGCAGGACATTCCACGCGCCGAACTACTTCGGAATCTTGCGTCTAGTTAAATAAACAAGCGTGATGGACGGCCTAGTGAACGTATGCCCCACCAGGGATCAAATACTGAATCGGCCAGAGCTCTTGTTTATTTTCAACAATCTCTGACCACTTCATGGCTTTCGCACTGGGGTTCGGAACGAGCGTGATCGCCGGCAAAATCTCCGCGATAGATCCTGCCAGAGTGTAACTGTCACCGTCAGCTGTGACGGCAACTGGCATCTTTCCCAACTTCAATCTTGAGAATTGTGCCGCTATCTGTGAATCATCGATCATCTGGAAAAAATACGGCCGCCCGACGAGCAGCGAGTTATATATGTAGTTCGCCAGCACCCCCGAAATCGAATTTGCATACGCATGTGCCGGGTCCAGCTTACCGAGAGAAGGATCATCCGGTGAGACAGCTGTGTACTGCATCCGAGTCTCACCCCAGCCACGCAAATCAAACGTCACCACGTCATAGCCGGCTTCAAGTTGTTTCTTGATTTGCGGCCAATCCAAAGCATTGGCTTTGCCGTGGTCGCCTAGCCAGAGCAAAACGTCTCTCTTCTGAGGTGAGTCCTTGTGAATAAAAAGAAGCGGCATCTGAAGCAGCTTGTCGTGGTGAAGAAGATATTTGTCCAGGATCACGTCCTGCACTCTTGTGCTGCCAATCATCTCCCAAAGAATCTGACGTTCTGCAGGCGGCGCCCCTTGAAACTCCGCTATGGCCCAATCCTTGTTATGAGCCGATTGATACTTTTTGTACTCCTCGCCGAGGGCCGCATGATTCACAGACTTGCGCTCCTCGTAGTAATCGCGGATTTCATCCATAAGGGAGCGGGCGCCACTCTGATCGAGCATCACCTGTCCAGTGCGAGTACAAAGCAAATCCGCGTCGGGCAACTGTTTTGGCGTTATAAGCCCGCGCCGAATCGGCATGCGATTGAATCGATCGAGGAAATTGAGAGCCGCTTCCTGATTTTCGTCGGAGTATTGATGCCCGTGGTAACCCTCCGTCATAGTGATGCGGTCGCCGTGGCCCATGCGTTCAAAAATCTTTTGCGCTTCACGAAATGATTTGCGGGCGCCTTCAATCGGAAAGAAGTCGAGGACGGCGGATGCGACCATGACTGGTCGAGGATACAAAAGCAGCAAAAGACCCGCGTGATCGATGCCGTGGAAAACAATTCCGGCGAGATCTTGCTCGGGATCGCTGTCGGGATCCACAAAAATTCGGCTTGCCATGCGCATTGGCAGCGAGCTGATGTAACACGATGGCACCGCCACTTTGATACGAGGATCAAGCGCCGCGATCAACGCGGTTTGCGTGCCGCCGCCGCTTGTGCCCGTAATGCTGATTCGTTCCGCATCTATGTCCGGCCGCGTCAAGAGATAGTCCACGGCTCGCATGCCATCCCAGACTTCCCAGCGCGCGAGATTTGTTCCAGCGAGATAGGCCAGATTCCCCATCACGGCATGTTCCCCGCAGATCAGGTTGTAGCGGCTCTTGCCCGCCTTCGCATCCCAAAACTGGCTGCGTTCCCCTTGCCCAACCGGGTCCCATGCAATGACAACGTACCCTCGACTCGCCAAACGTTGACTCAATCCCTGATAGTGAATCTTTCCATTAATCGCGTGGCCAGCGGGGACTAACACTGCAGGATGTTTGATGGAATGATCGTCGGGGGAATACACAAGCGCGGTGACGTAGACTCCCGGCAGGCTCTCATAAATCAATTTCTCGATGGAAAAGCCTTCCATCTGAATCTTGCCGGTGATCCGCGCGTGCAAATCCGTTTTCTTCTCCGGCAATCCACCGATCATTTGCAGAAGTTCCTGCCGCATCGTCTGCTGCAATTTCAGAAGGTCACTCTCGGTATGAATTTGTTCCCACGCGCGCTGGCGCTCTTCATCCTGCCGCCAGGCTAGATCCAATTGATAGCGGAGATAGGGCGTGACGCTTGGCCCGGAGGGAGGGCGTTGCAAAACTTGGAACGCGCTCGCTGATGGAATTTCTTGTGCGCATGCACCACAGACGCAAACGCAAACCAACACCATGGGCAAGGACAACTTCAACAATTGCCGGCGTGCTTTCATTTTGTTTTGACCGTCAGCGATCCCATCGCGTACCAACCGTCTGCCCGTCTGCCTTCGTTTGCAAAGCGGATTGCGGGCTTCCCTGTCCGCGGATCAACCATAGCGACTCGCACTTCGTAGTCACCGTCCGCGAGGTTTTCCGGTATATAGAGCGTGCCATCATAAACGGCATCTCCGGGGAGCCATTTGCGCACATCGACTGGGATGCGGCTGATTACCGAAGTTTTCTCAGCGTGCATCTCCAGCGCTAAATCGTATTCCGCATAAACAGGGGCAACGCCTGCGTTCAGCCACCACATGTGAATCGGCATCATCGTGCCCGGCTGGACAACTTTTGAATACTCGAGCCTGCGCAAAATAAAGCGATAACCCATCTTTCGTTGAAAATCGTCAAACTTCGCTTTCCATTCCTCAGGAATAGGCGCCGATTTGATATTGGCTGTGCTCACGTGCCAGCGAAGGCCTTGCTCGATGATGTAGTCCACGTCGTAATTGCGTTCTTTCCAGCCCGGCACGGTGTAGCAGGTTTCGAGCGAAACTGGACTGCTCTGCCAGACATCTTGAATTCCGGTTCGCACGATCTGCTGCGGATAAATCTCCAGCATTTCGGCCGGGAAATAGGGGTCGGTGGAGCTGACGCGCATGTCGCCCCAACAATCGAGACGCCAGCCCGCTCCTTGTTGCGTTCCATAGGCAAGCGCTTGCGGCTCGTCGAAATTCATGAGGAGCAGAGTGCGCTTAAACGCATCCAGCCAAATGTCGATCAAGGGCTTCTGGTATGCGAAATCCGGCATGTACGGGCTCCAGCCTTCACCCCAGTAACCGACCGAAGAAATATCCACGGTATCGAGAAACGGGTTCCCGTCGTAACGTTTTCCAGCCTCCGCGACAAGCTCACCCCAATATTTCAGGAAAAGCGGATCCGAAAAGTCCGGCTGCCAAATTTTTCCATCTTTATCGGAATCTTTGTTTGCACGGCGAGCGCCGGAACTCTTGTACCACTCCGGCAGAGAATCCTCGTTCGAATACGGCATCAATCGAATTGCGAGTTTTTGCCCATGCGCGCGCGCTTCTTCAATGGCGAGGTCAACAATCGCCCAGTTATATTTTCCGCGCGTTGGTTCCAGAACATTCCAATACCAACGGCAATAAGAAACGGACGTATCAGGAAAATCCGGCTTCGCAGGCGTTTGAGGCAGCTTTTTCTCGGGGCCAACTTCAGACCACTTCAATGGCGGGTTCGGTTCCTGGCCATTGAATCTTTGGAAAGTCGTGATCCCCATTCCAGGATTCACTAGCACATCGTTGATCTCTTTCGGTCGAACGACGACAACATTGCGTTGCGCAACGGCTCGATCCAAGAATAAAAGGGCAAAGAGCAATAGAGCCACAAAACGACCGCGTCTTGAAACGGGCTGGTCCGAAGGAAAAAATAATTTGCATCCGATCATTTCACGCTCCATAGCTGTCGCCAGTTTCACGATTGCTATTTGTCAGGCAGCACGTAGGCTGCAAGCGTGTCCGAGCGTTTTCCTTGAAAGAAGCCGCCCCCGCCCGCCGCGATCACTACGAACTGTTTCCCGGTTTTCTTGCCCAAATACGTGACGGGCGTGGCGTACGCGCTGGCTTCCAGGTCCGCAGACCACAGTTCTTCTCCCGTCATTTCATCAAAGGCGCGAAACTTCGCGTCCGTAGTCGCGCCCACAAAAATCAATCCATTCGCAACAATCGTGCCACCCAAATTCGGTGATCCAGTTTTTGCGGAAACTCCTTCCACGGTTCCCAGCGGAACACGCCAGGCGATCTCTCCCGTGTTCACATTGATTGCACTAAGTGTGCCCCAGGGCGGTTTCTGGCATGGCCATTCATTCTCATCCCAGAAGCGCGCATATTCCCCTTGCTTGCTGTTACGCCGGTATTTTTCCGGTGAACCGTTGGGCTGCGGCTCTAAAGCGCCAATCGCTCCCAGTTCATTGGCATTCACAAAGAGATAGCCGGCCTTTGGATCAAACGAAGCGCCCGACCAATTCCCTCCGCCCAAGGTGCCAGGGACAACTAAAGTAAGGTCCAGATTGTATGGAGTGAATATGCTTCCGCCGCGCATCGAACGAAAAAAGCCAGCACAGTATTTGTGCGATTCCGGCGTGACGTCCGTGATGTCCTGCTCTGCAAAGGCTTGTCGCACCAACGGCGGCGGCTTCAACGGGAAAGGCTGCGTTGGCCAGGCATTTTCTCCGGGAACTTCGCTTTTTGGAACTGGCCGTTCTTCTACGGGAAACAATGGCTTTCCCGTAAGGCGATCCAGCACAAATACGAAGCCCATCTTGGTGACCTGCGCGACGGCTGGTATTTTCTTTCCATCGCGCGTCACGCTAATCAGTACCGGCTGTGCCGGCATGTCGTAGTCCCAGATATCGTGATGAACCATCTGAAAATACCAAACCAGTTTTCCCGTCGCCGCATTCAAGGCAACCAGCGAGTTGCTGAAGAGATTGGCGCCTCTGCGGTCCGCGCCATAAAAGTCGTAGGACGAAGATCCGATCGGAAGAAAAATGAGGCCACGCTCGTTGTCCACGCTCATGGTTGACCAGACGTTTGCACCGGTACGATCTTTCCAGGCGTCACCCTCCCAAGTCTCGTGGCCGGTTTCGCCTGGACGCGGAATCGTGTGGAACGTCCAGACTAATTTCCCCGTTCGAACATCGAAAGCCCGCACTCTTCCGCTCGGTCCCTTCGACGGAAATTCCGGAACCATTGCGCCTGTTATCACCAGGTCTTTATAAATTGCCGGCGCAGATGTAACGGAATACAGCGCCTCCAGCTGATCTCCCTCAAGACCAGCGCGCAAATCCAGCGTCCCGCCTTTGCCAAAATCAGTGCACGGCTTTCCTGTCTTTGCATCGAGGGCAATCAATCTCCCGTCAAACGTGCCGTACAAAATTCTTTGGTCTTGACCATTCTTACTCCGCCAATACGACACGCCCCGGTGTTGATAGTACCGCCTGGGTTTTCCGCTGTTTGCCTGAGGATCGAATCTCCAAATCTCTGCACCCGTATCCGCGTCGAGCGCAATCACTCCGCTGGAAGGCGTCGAAAAATAGAGCACTCCATCGATGACGAGCGATGTGGATTCGAACGGCGCAATGCGACGGCGGTCCGTCGCGTTGCCCTCTCTGTCGATTTCGCCTGTGTGGTAAGTCCAGGCTCGAGCAAGATGATTCACATTTTCACGGCTTATCTGCGTCAAGGGCGAGAAGCGCATTCCGCCCGCGTCGCCACCGTAATAGCGCCATTCTTGTGCCGCGCTGCTGCCGAGCATACAAAGACAAGCGAAGGTCCCGAGGAACGTAAACCGCTTGAGTGCCGCGACGCTGTTCAATCGATATCTCTCCGGCCGGATGTATTTCGGCCTGTCACTGCGATTGATGCAGTATGCAATGAAATGCTTTCCGCCCCAGGTGCTCGCGCACTTGCCTTTTCTTTCTTTTGCATACGATTGCTTTCGCCCCCTGGTTGATAGTTCGTTTTCCAGCGGTTGTCAAGCTGCACCTGAATTAGGCAAAAAAGACGGCTGCACTCAGGAATTCACCCGATTCGATAAGACAGGCCTCACCCGATTGAAGGACCGTTTCCGCCCCGTCAATAATTCGCGCGTGCTTGGAGTTAGCAAGCGGAGCTAGCCAGTCGCGATAACGCTCTAAGAACAAAACTGAATGACTTACTAAAAACTGGGGCTGTGCCATCGATGCTTAGCGCTCGCTGTTGCGTGCTCATTACGTTGTTATTGCCTCTGGTTGGTTCCGTAAGCTGCGGAGGAGGAGGAGCTTCCGATCCTCCCGTCAACAACAATCCAGTTCCGTCGATTATTTCCATTTCACCCATGAGTGCAATGACAGGCGACCCTGGAGTAACCGTGACTGTCAGCGGCAGCAACTTCCTGGCAGCGTCGCAAGTTCTCTGGAACGGCAACAGCCGGGTAACCACGTTTCAGTCGGCAACCTCTCTAAGCGCGCAAATTACCGCGAGCGATCTCGCAACACAAGGGACGGCGAGTATCTCTGTCACGAATCCCGCACCCGGCGGCGGGGTATCCAATCCGAGTAGTTTCGCGATCAATGCATCGCCTACGAGTCTGGCAAGCAGAGTTATGACGATCCCTCTGCAGGGGAACGACCTGGCATGGGATGCGACGCATAAGAGGATCTATGTTTCGGTGCCGGGCACTTCCAGCACGGATGCGGATACCATCACCGTCATTGATCCCGTGGCGGGCAGCGTCGTGTCTAGCGTGGCCGCGCACAGTAATCCAGGTGCCCTCGCGATTTCAGATGACGACCACTTTTTGTATGCGGCAGTTAACTCAACCGGAACGGTTCAACGATATGTCCTGCCAAATTTGAGCCCGGACGTTAGCTGGTCGTTTGGGCTAGACCCGGACTTTCATTCGCAATACTATGCTGGGGAAATGAAGGTGGCGCCCGGATTGCCGCACACGGTGGCGGTGTCGAGGTGGCTTACGAATGTTTCTCCGACGTCCCAAGGACTGTTGATCTACGATGACACTACACCCCGAAGTAACACCGCTCCGGTTGGAAACTCCTACGATGCGATCCAATGGAAGCCGGACGGGACCGCGATCTTTGCCGAAGACTCAACCGACACAGGGCTGAGTTTTTTCGATCTAAGTGTCGATGCGACAGGAATTAGCCAAACTAAATCGTTTGGTTCGCGCTTCCGCTATTTGGGTGGGCGCCATTTGCATCTCGATCCAGTGCGAGATCTCGTCTATTCCGATTTAGGCGAAGTCCTCGATGCATCCGGCGCAGTAAGAGTCGGTTCGTACAGCGTAAATCCTGGGCTGACCAACCCACCATCGCTGTCGGCGGTTGACGCGGCCAGTGGAAGAGTATTCTTCTTGACCGCTATACAAGGGGGCAGTGTTTTTCAGATCGACGTTTTCGACCAGACACATTTTATAAAACTTGGCACCTTCCTCATTCCGAATGCGGTGGGAGTACCGACGAACTTTATTCGATGGGGCAACGCGGGGCTGGCCTTCGTCACAAACGATCCACATGTATTGAATAGTTCCACCGGGCAGCTTTACTTGGTAGACGGTCCGTTCGTGAGCCCGAGTGGCGCCGCTGATTCGACCGGCGGAACGTTGCTAAACCCGTTGCCAACCGTAACTTCCGTGAACCCGCCAAGCGTGCCGGTAGGATCGGCCAATTCTCATGCCATTGTCACTGGGAATAACTTCAGTTCCGCGGCGGCGATTCAATGGAATGGGCAGGCCGTCGCAACGACCTACGACGATGCGACCAAACTTGAATTTGACGTTCCAGCTGCATCCCTGACTGTTGCTGGGTCCAATGCGGTTACCGTTGTCAACCCGGGACCGGGTGGAGGTTCGTCGAACGCCCTGCTTGTGACGACGGATGCAGCGCTTTCCTCTGGAAATCAACTGAATGTGTATAACGTAGGAGGGGCGGGATTAGTCTGGAGCTCGACACAGCAAAAATTCTATGTGTCGGTACCCAGTGTAAACGCGATGAATGGGAATACGATTGTGGCAATCGACCCTTCAATCGGGGCGGTGACTCCGTCAAGCTTCGTCGGCAGTGAGCCAACGAAATTGTCACTTTCTGACGATGGCCAATTCCTCTATATAGGATTGAACGGGTCCACATCGATTCAGCGTATGCGCTTACCGGGGCTAATACCCGATATTTCGTGGCGGCTAGGTGCAATGGATTTTGAAGGACCATTTTATGCGCTCGACATGAAGGTGGCGCCGGGGTCGCCGAAGACGATCGCGGTTACGCTGGGAACATTTAACGTCATCCCTGCGGCAGCGGGAGGAGTCCAAATCTACGATGACGCGACGCTAAGGCCCACAACGGCCCCAGGGTTCGGCCACCTCGGAAACGAATACGACTTTCTGGAATGGGGCGGCAATTCGGCCACTCTGTACGGGGCAAATGATACTGATTTTTTCGTATTTACGGTGACTCCAACGGGCGTGACGCTAACTCAGTCGAACACGTTTCTATTTACGGCTAGTAGTAGCGGACTGCACTTCGATCCGGGCACAGGACTCGTCTACACAGATACCGGATTCGTGGTGAATCCTGCGACCGGCGCACTAGTACATTCTATGGGAGCATCGGGATTGGCCGCTCCGGACTCGTCGTTGAATTTAGGCTTTTTCCTCGGCCAGACATCTGCGCAAATTGGAACTGCCAACTACACGCTTCAGTCTTTTGATCTGACGACCTATGCGCTGGTGTCGACCCTGCCGATTCCGAATTTGGTTGGCGTGCCGACAGGACTCGTTCGATGGGGAAAATCCGGGCTTGCATTTACGACGGAAGTGGTTGATCCAGTTTTCAAGCAGAACATGTCACCGGGCAGGCTGTACGTGTTGGACGGTTCGTTCGTTTCCGCGGCGGCAATGCGCGCACCTGTGCCTGCGAGCTCGCTCGTCCAAAACACGTGGATCCGGCAAACAGAAATAACGACAAAGCATCACTAGTATTACTTAGGGCTATAAGGAAGCTACGTTTCTACGAGGCTGAAGCCTTTGCCCGGCGCCAAGCGATATCCCTGGACGTATTCGTAGGCCACGCTCCACACTGCGCCACCGGACGCGGCGAAAAGGAGCTCTTCAAGGGGGACTTTCCAGACATAAATCCCGAGCAGATTAGGAACGTTGTAGTGGTCATGAATGAAATTGGGATAGAGCAGCAGGAAGTAAGCGAAGAGAATGAAGTATAGTGCGGTGAAGTTCGCTGCTCCGACGATCATCAACAAGGCCAGGTCGCGGCGAATTAACAGAACGACGATTGCCCCGATTGCAAGCGCGATAATCATATTGTAGATGGTCTTGTTTGGGTGCCAGCACTCCAGAATCACGAACAGAATCGTCATAACGATGAAGGGCGCGAAATGGCGCTTTGGCTTTTGCGCCCTGCGCCTGGCGAATTTCTCTTTCAAAAGTGCTTCGCCGATGACGGAAGCAATTCCGCCGACCGCCCCCGCCCAAAGAAAGTCTTCTGTACCGACCCTGATGGTTGCGTCCAAGTTAAAGAGCGACGGAGGAGTCCAATACTGGGGAATGAACAGAATGCTCGTCAGGGCGAACGGCGCTGAGACGACCGTACCCCAAATCATCCGAGGCCGATAACTCTTGCAAAAAATGTAGCAGGCGAGCCAGGTGGCATCGAAAATCAAGGCACCCACGAAGTAGGCGTAATGGTCGCTCATGTAGGAATCTCCCAACGAAACGAGAACAGCAGCAAGCGAGAAGCCAATGGGAGGATTGGTTTACCGCGGCGGGACTTCACGTAGGCGCTACTCTATGCTGGATTTGAAACGCAGGTCAATAAGGAACTCTTCCCGCCAGGCTATGCCGTCATTACGGTTCATTCCGGACGTGACGTTCGGAATTCCGGCACAAATCACTTTATACTTGCGTTGCTCGCGGTAATCACACTTTCGACTGGACAGGCGGGGATATGGCTGACCACTATTTGTTGAAGACAGAACCTTCGGAATACTCGTTCGCGGATTTGCAAAGCGTTAAGGAAACCGTGTGGGACGGCGTTTCGAATCCTACGGCCGTAAAGAATTTGCGAGAGATGAAGCCCGGTACGAAATTGATTATCTACGAGACGGGAGACCGCCGCACCGCGATCGGAAGGGCGACAGTTGTGAAGGTGAAAGTAACCGATCCAAAAAAACCGGAAGTGACCGTGAAAGCCGGGAAGGCGATCGCAAAGCCGGTGTCATTGGATGAAATCAAGGCGGACAAGTTATTCGCGGACTCGCCGCTCGTGAGGATCGGGCGATTGTCAGTGGTGCCGCTGACATCTGCACAATATAAAAAGATTGCGGGTGAATAAGCACGCTTCAGAGTTTTCGCCGAACAGGTGAAGCGCGATGATCTTGCTTCTGGAGGGCATTGGTACTGCGGCGATGATTCTTGCCGCGAGCGTCCTGTTGCTGCAGAGGACACAACCCGCGCCAGCGGAAGGAACGGTCGCGCCGGAGTTCACGTTGAACTCGCAAGACGGCAAGTCTGTAAGCCTGCGAGAACTTCGCGGCAAGTGGGTGGTGCTCTATTTCTATCCGAAAGATTTTACGAGTGGCTGCACGATCGAGGCGCGTAATTTTCAACGCGACGCGGCCGAATACGAACAACGCGGCGCCGCGATTCTTGGCGTAAGCAGGCAGGATGAACAAACGCATAAAGCGTTCTGTGCGAAAGAGGCATTGAACTTCCGTTTACTCGCCGACACGAAGGGCGAAGTATCGAGAAAATATAGATCGATTGTGAATCTGGGAGTAACCAAACTTTCTTCGCGCCATACATTTCTGATCGATCCGCAGGGCGTAATTCGCAAGAGATGGATGGGCGTGAATTTCACCGTGCACAGCCGGGAAGTGCTTAGCGCGCTGGACGAACTGCAAAAATAACGGCGATGGAGAGCATTGATGTACATCCACATGTTCGCGTTTCGAATGAAGCCTGGAGTGACAGCGGCGCAGAAACAGCGGATGGTTCAAGAAATTCGCGCGCTGCAGGCACAGATTCCTGAGATTCTCGAGAGTTGGATCGGTATAAATGAGTCGCCTCACGGCGGTGGATACGAACTGGGCGGCACAATGAGATTCGCCAACAAAGAAAGTTTCGATAAATACGGGCCGCATCCGGCCCACCAAAAGCTGGTCAGCTGGTTGAAGCCACTGATCGAAGCGATAGAAGTGGATTTTCCCTGCTGAAGAACGACAGTCCGGCGGTTAACCCTTCGCTTGATCCTTAATATGTTTCGCCAGTTTTTCGATCGCTTGGGCCTTCTTGATGAAGGCTAGCGAAAGTGTCTCGCTCGGGTTGACGCGAAGCATATCCTCTTTAAGTTCATTGGCCATGGCGCAGAGTTTATCGACTTCCGTGCGCAGATCGGCCTGGAGTTGACGGTTCTGTTCGCCCGCCGTCGGAGTTTTCTTGACCGGTGGATCATCTAGGTCAGGCGAATTACGGTCGGGCTTTGGAAGATTGGGAATGGGGTGGTGCCGAGGCTCTTGGCCAGAAGGATTTTGTGCGAGAAGTGCGGGAGTAATCTCCGTGGCGGCGGCGCCGGCCAATACTCCGAGCACACCAATCAAGCGGCGGCGTGATTCGAACATAAAGACCTCCTGAAGCGGCCTGATATCTCCGCGAGGTCGGGTTGCGGACAGAGCGGTTATACACCTGCGAGGCGCGGGTGGCCAGTCAGCGTTTCGGCCAGGCGCAGTCGACGCCTGCCCCAAGAACCTGTCCTCAATCAATTGGCCGTTTTGTAGAGCTTCGAAGTGTCCTGAGGCAAGCTGGCCGGCGTTGAGTCACCTTTGACGTAGTGGTTGTACCAAGCCAGGTAACGCGCGAGCCGGTCCGCAATATGCGACGGCGTCGAGAATCCGTGGTATTCGCTTGGATAAACGACTAGTTCCGTCTCGCGCCCCAGGGCTTTAAGCGCCTGATACATCTGCTCGCCACCGAGGACGGGGACGTTCCAGTCTACGTTGCCGCCCATGAACAACGCGGGCGTGGTGATATTTTTGACCTTATAGAATGGTGCGAGCTTCTCCCAGAGCGCTTTGTTTTCCCACGGATAGCCCAATTCGGTGAAGTAGTCTCGCTGATATTGGTCGTGGCCGTAGAGGCTGGTGAATTCCGCGGCGCCCGCACCGGAAATCGCCGCCTTGAAGCGCGTCGTCTGGCCGATGATGAAATCGGTCGAGATACCGCCGTAAGACCAGCCACCTACGCCTAGCTTCTCGGGATCCGCAATTCCCTTTTCGATGGCGTAGTCGACCATTGCCATGTCGTCCTGATAGTCCTTGTTTCCCCAGTCCGCCCAGATTGCTTTGCAAAAATCCTGGCCGTAGCCAGAGGAACCGCGCGGATTCGGAAGGAGCACGGCGTAGCCGTTGGCCGCGAACAACTGGGTAAGATGGGAGAATTCGGCGTAATACGACCAAACTGGACCACCGTGCGGGTGAAGGATGGTCGGGTACTTCTTCCCGGGGACGTAGTCGACTGGCTTGTAAAGGTACCCGGCGACCTCAGTGCCATCCTTGCTTTTGAAGCGAACATATTCGGGCTCGGACAGCTTGAGTTGCACTAGCAAGGCGTCGTTCGCCTTTGAAACGCGGGTTAAGGTCCCGGCATGGGAGACGTAAATCTCGTCCGGACGTTCCGCGGTTGCTATCTGCGCCGCAATGTCGCCGGATTTCGCAACCGAGTAAGCATAAAGAATGAACCGGCCGGATACGGGACGTGAAATTTTGCCGTCCGCCAGATTGGCCTGGCAAAGCACTTGGGTGCCGTCATCGTCGGCAATGAAGTAAACGGACTTGCCGTCAGGCGCGAACCGAGGTTCCGTCGCCATGCGGTCGAGGGCGAGCGTGAGCACTTTCGCGGCGCCGCCGGAAGCCGGTGATACCGCGATGTGCTTTGTCGCGTATTGGAACAACTTTGGATCGAGCTGCGTTGAGTAAACGATCCACTTCCCGTCGGGCGACCATGCTGGTGAAGAATCGTCGCCGAGGTTCGTCGTAACTTGCGTCGGATGCCCTCCCTTTTCTGAATTATCCGAGGCGACCGTCCAAATGTCCTTGTTATACGTGGCGTCGGGGTCGGGCTTCGAGCGGTTGCTTGCGAACGCAATAAGCTTGCCGTCGGGCGACCAGGCCGGCTCGTCGTCATCATAATCGCCAGATGTGATTTGGGTTAGCGCCTTGCCGGCGAGCGTGAACGTATAAAGGTGGGTACGACGCCGATCCAGATAGCCAACTTCGTCGACCTTGAACTGAAGGCGGTCGATGACCCAAGGTTTTTGCGTTTTGGGCTTCTTTGACTTTCCGGCGTCGGACGGATCGGGGCTCTTGTCCTTATTCGTCTTCGCGGCATCGAGTTCTTCGTCCGTCGGATCGCGGAGCGCGAGCGCCAGGCGAGTGGAATCCGGTGACCAGACGAAGTCGTTCACGTCCTGCGGTGTGGCCGTGAGTTTTTGCGCTTCACCGCCGAGCCGATTGAGCAGCCAGACTTGGGTCTTGCCTTCGTCGCGAGCCGAAAGGAACGCAAGCCATTTGCCATCGGGGCTCCAGCGCGGGTGGGACGAACTTACACCTTCCGCAGTCAACGCGATGGCGTCGCCGCCGGTGGCCGCGATCATCCAGATCCGCGACTCGGACTTGTCCTCTTCCCGATTGGGAGTCGAGATCGAGTACGCAATCCATTGGCCGTCCGGAGTGATTTGTGGGTCGTGAACCTCGCGAATCTGAAAATAGTCGGCGATGGTAATCGGACGAGGCGCGGAAGACGGCTGTTGAGCGTGGACCGCAACAGCGCACGGGCAGAGAGCGACTAGCGCGAACAGGTGAAACAGCTTCATGAATGAGTGCTCCGAGGAAGCTAGAAGACCAAAGAAACCGCGGTGAGTCTATCACAGGAAAACCCGCGCCCAGAGCGGGGCGGGCGCTCACGACCGGCACTGGCTGCGCAAACTATTTTTGCAGGTGGGTCACTTTTTGGTTGCGTGAGAGTGCAGATTTTGTATCCTTCCTTTGCGAGTTTGTTCCCCGGCTAATTTGAGAACATGCTTCGCTCGAGGAGGACGAGAGTAAAAATTGAGCAGCATATCGGTTCCCGCCCAAATTTCTTCCCGAGTATTTTCCACAACAAAAAAGAGAACAGCGAAGCTGACGCTGTGGCCGTTGGTTGCGGCGACGTTTTTCATGGTGTCCGGCGGCACCTATGGAACCGAAGAGATTATTCATGGCGCGGGCTACGGCCTGGGAATTCTGATCCTCTTGTTCTTGCCGGTCCTTTGGAGCTTGCCCACAGCATTTATGATCGGTGAGCTTTCGAGCGCGCTGCCTCATGAGGGCGGCTACTATGCATGGGTGCGGCGCGGCCTTGGAAATTTCTGGGGCTTTCAGGAAGCGTGGCTGTCGCTCGCGGCCAGTATTTTTGACATGGCCATTTACCCCACGCTGTTCGTGATTTATTTGAAGCAGATGGCGCCGTGGTTTGGCCAAGGAAATCATGGAATTCTGGCGGGCCTGTTCGTTGTGGTGACTTGCGCGGGGCTGAACATTGCGGGAATCCGCGTCGTAGGCTTCACTTCCCTTTGGCTTTTCTTTTTGCTCTCCATGCCGTTCGCAATCATCGTTTTGTTGACGCCATTTAAGGCCGGGGCATTTACGGAACCGCATACGGCAGGTGCTGGCGCAGGGCTTGGAGTGCTTGGTGGCGTACTGGTCGCGATGTGGAATTACATGGGCTGGGACAACGCGTCGACCATTGCGCAAGAAGTTGAGCGACCACAGCGAACCTATCCGAAAGCCATGATTGCCGCAGTTGTGCTTGTCGCGGCGACCTATGTCCTCCCGTTCGTTGCGGTCTACCTGACGGGAATCCCTGCTTCGGCCTTCAGTGGCGAAGGATCGTGGGCAGCGGTTGCGGGCGCACTTGGCGGCCAGTTCATGGGTTTTGAGTGGCTGCGCTTCTTCGTCGTGCTGGGCGGCATGATGAGCGCGTTCGGCATGTTCAACGCGCTCGTGATGAGCTACTCGCGCTTGCCTCTGGCGATGGCTTTGGACGGCATGCTGCCGAAAATATTCGGCAAGACCACCAGGCGCACAAATGCGCCGTGGGTGGCCATTCTGGTTTGCGCGGCATGCTGGGCGCTTTGCCTCGGACTCGGGTTCAGCCGGTTGATTACGTTGGACATCATGCTCTACGGCACAAGCTTGTCGCTGGAATTCGTGACACTGGCAGTGTTGCGAATTCGCGAACCGAATCTGAAGCGGGAGTTCAAGGTCCCGGGCGGAATGATTGGAGTCGTCCTCACCGGAGCATTTCCCATAGCGCTATTGAGCATGGCGGTGGTGAAGAGCGATTCGGAATCCATCTTGGGAGTAAACGGGCTGCTCTTTGGACTGGTTATCATTCTGGCCGGATTTGTCGTGTATGGACTAACCCGCAGATTTCGAGGCGACACCAAGGCGACAGAATTCGCTGACGTCGAAGTTACTGAAACCGCTTAGTCTGCACAGAATATTCTCGTTTACGACCGGGACGGCTCGTTGCCGTCCCTTTTTCATTGCGCAAGTGCAATAGCAGGGCCCAGCGCCTGCATAAGTTTTGGTATCCTGCTGTGCGTGCCCTTAATGAACTTGACGAACTTGATGAATGCGTTGATTCGCAGAATCGCTGCTGTGTCATTTGCCGGCGTCTTGCTTGGTGCGCTCGCCGTGCACTCGCAAACTCCGTCGCCTGGGCCACCCTCCGCATCAACCACTACACCTCCGAATTCGCAGAACCCGGCTACAGGGCGTGCAGCGCTCAATATCGTCGTGCTTGATCCGGCACATGGCGGAACGGACCCCGGCGCACGCGGCAGCGCGGGTATCCGCGAGGCGGACATTGTTTTGGAATTGACCGCGCAGGTCCGGCACGGATTGGAAAACCAGGGCTTTCAGGTTCTTCAAACGCGAAGCAGCAACGAAAATCCTTCATTCGACGATCGCTCAGCATTGGCCAATGCGCAAACTGGCGCGATTTTTGTTTCACTCCATGTTTCCTCTACCGGCCTCTCGGGCACCGTGCGCGCATACACGATGGCAGACATGGCGATGCCACCAACGACGGGCGGATTGATCCCGTGGGATCAGGCGCAGGCTTCGTACCTGTCGCTGAGCCGGAAACTGGGCGACGCGGTGCAGGGCGAGTTGACGCAGCGATTCAAGGGCTCACCGATGAACGTGCAATCGGCCTATGTGCGTCAATTGCGAACGACTGCGGCACCGGCCATTGCCGTCGAGCTTTCGAGTGTCGCGATGGAAGACAAGGCCGATTTGGATCGAATGCTCCCGGGAGTTGCGGACGCCATCGTGCGAGGTGTTGTGACGTTCCGTCCGTCTTACGTGACGCCAGCTGTGCCGGGAAACGCGCCAGGAGCGAAACCGTGAGCCCTAAGTTGCGCTTAGGAATTGCGATTGGCTTTGTCTTCGCCGTACTCGCGGCGGCAATCTATTTTCCGATTTTGAAGCGGCGCGTTAAGAAACAAGCGCAGGTCCAGCAGAAGAGCGAGGAGCAGGCGCGGCTGGAACTGGTGCAAAGCCTGAACGCGGCAAGCAATGAGCCGAAAGTGAAAGCGAAGTTGTTTTGGGCGGCGGACGCGGAATATTCCGAGCTCGTCGCAAACACAGTCGAGCTTCCGCTTTCAAACGATCCCGTGCTTCGGTCAAAACAAGTCTTGAGTACGCTTCTCGCAGGCCCTGTCGATTCTGAACTGCGAACCCTGCCGCCCGACGCGGCTTTGCTCGCCTTCTATATTCTGCCGGACGGCACGGCCGTGGCGGATTTCTCCGACGCAATGGCGAATTCCATCCCATCCGGTGTGCAGAGCGAACAATTCGCCGTGGATTCGATTGCGCGAACGCTGGAAGCGAACGTGCCACAAGTGCTACGCCTGAGGATCCTGATTCACGGACAGGCCGTTGAAACACTGGCGGGGCATCTCGATTTGTCGGGTACATTTCCGGTAAGTACGAAGCCCGTTCCACCGGCACCCGCGCCCGCGGGCGTTCCCACCACGAAGTAATCGGGCAGGCAAAGCCTGGCATTCCATGTTACTTTTTCCTGCAGCTTTGGAGGAAAAGTGAGAAACGATGGCCGAGGCCCGGACCAATTGCGGCCGGTAAAAATAACCCCTGATTTTATTTCGACGGCGGAAGGCAGTGTGCTGATTGAGCTTGGAAAGACGCGCGTGATTTGCACGGCCTCTGTCGATGATGGCGTGCCAGGATTT
>Ga0179592_10000362_pt1 | contig 18025 bp, 11 predicted proteins | sample CZODoug2_1_08_16_FD_148623 | JGI IMG/M metagenome (GOLD analysis project Ga0179592, IMG submission 148623) | Vadose zone soil fungal communities from Angelo Coast Range Reserve, California, USA - CZODoug2_1_08_16fungal (Illumina Assembly) | ecosystem: Environmental > Terrestrial > Soil > Vadose...
ATTCGTATACGACAAAGTCCATCTCGTCCCGTTCGGTGAGTACGAGCCATTTCCATTGATCCATCGCGTGGTCACGAGCGTGTCCGGCGAGGTGGGCGGTTTCCACAAAGGCAACAAGTACGTCGTCGGGCAGCTTCCACGCGGAAATACGTTCGGCGTTTTTATTTGTTATGAAGCGACCTATCCGGGCGAGGTGCGCCGGTTCGCCGCAGGCGGGGCGCAGTTGCTCATCAACATTTCGAATGACGGATGGTTTGGGCGGTCCGCCGCCGCCGAGCAGCATCTGCGCATGGCGCGCGTGCGGGCCGTGGAAAACCGCCGCTGGATCGTGCGCTCGACGAATAACGGCTTTACCGCTTCGGTCGATCCTTACGGCCGCATCTTCGAGCCGCTTCCGCCGGATGTGCGAGCCGCGGCCGATCTTCCTTATGATTATCGAACGGCCGAAACGCTCTACACGCGCTTTGGGGACTGGTTCGCCTGGCTCTGCGTGCTCGTTTCCGTTATTCTAGTTGCGACAACTTTTCGAAAGGCAAAGTGACGTCCGTCCTCTGACGGGCGATTTACCAGAAAAAGCATGATTCTCGAAGATCTGCAGCACCGTTACGAAGGCCTCAAGCAGCGCATCACGCTCGTGCGGAGCTATCTTTGACGCGCCGCAGTACCGCGAGCGCCTGAAGGCTCTCGAAGCGCGCGTCGCCGATCCCAGTTTCTGGAACAATCAGGAAGCCGCACAAAGTGTTCTCCGCGAGCGGAAACGAGCCGAAGAACAGATCGCCGCGGACGAGAAGCTCACGTCCATCTCCGGCGACATCGAGACGTACATCCATCTCGCTCAGGAAGAAACCAACGTCGAGCAAAAGAACGATCTGCTGAAAGAGCTGGACCGGGAGCTCAACGCGGCGGATACCTACATCTCCGAACTGGAAACTAAAACACTCCTCTCTGGGGAGACCGATCACCTCAACGCCATCATGACCATCAAGCCCGGCGCGGGCGGAACGGAATCCCAGGATTGGGCATCCATCCTTCTTCGCATGTACCTGCGATGGGCGGAACGCCGGGGAATGACCGCCTCCGTCCTCGATGAGACCCCGGGAGAAGAAGCGGGCATTAAATCTGCGACGATTCAATTTTCCGGCGAAAATGCCTACGGCCTTTTGGCGGGAGAAACCGGGGTTCACCGCCTCGTTCGAATCTCGCCCTTCGATCAGGCCGCGCGGCGGCACACTTCTTTTGCCTCCGTCTTCGTGATTCCGGAAATTGACGACCGCATCGAGATCAACATCCGCCCCGAGGACCTGCGCGTGGACACGTTCCGGTCGGGTGGCAAAGGCGGGCAAAACGTCAACAAAGTGGAAACCGCTGTGCGCATCACCCACATCCCGACCAACATCGTCGTTGGATGCCAGGCCCAGCGTAGCCAGAGCAAGAATCGCGAGCTGGCGATGAAGATGCTTCGCTCGCGCCTCTACGACCTGGAAATCCAGAAGCGCCAGGCCCACACCGACAAACTTGACGAGAGCAAGCTGGACATATCATTTGGCAGTCAAATCCGCTCCTATGTGATGCAGCCTTACCGCCTGATCAAGGACCACCGCACGAAATTCGAAGTGGGCGATGTGGACCGCGTGATGGACGGTGACCTGGACCCGTTCATCCGCTCCTACCTGATGGCTAAGAAGACGAAGGGGAAGCTCGATGTCCAGCCTGAAGATGATGCAGACGTGGCCTAGCCGTCGCCCGATGGATGCAGCAGTTAGCCGTTGGGAGCCTGATTTCGACCGTTTGACGCACGGGCGAGCTACTTGGAATCAATGCGTTGATTCTTCCCCGCGCGAATGGTAACTTTCTAAGCTTCAGCAGAGTCTATAATATAAGGGTGGTTCGCAGCGGTACGGCCCCCCGCAAGCCAATAAGGAGAATGAGTTTGAGCGAAGCCCTACGCAACTTCCTATTTACCTCGGAGTCTGTCACCGAGGGTCATCCGGACAAAATTGCCGACCAGATTTCTGACGCCGTCCTTGACGAAGTCATGAGGCACGACCCGAAAGGGCGTGTCGCTTGCGAGACGCTCATCACCACGGGCGTGGCGGTGGTCGCCGGTGAAATCACCACCAGCGCGCACGTCGATTACGACCAGCTCGTACGCAGCACCATTCGCGATGTCGGCTACGATCGCGCGAAGTACGGCTACGACGCAGATACTTGCGCCGTCATGTGCATGGTGAAGCGGCAGTCGCCGGACATCGCCATGGGCGTGGATACCGGTGGAGCAGGCGACCAGGGCTTGATGTTTGGGTTTGCCTGCGATGAAACAGAAGAATTGATGCCCATGCCCATCCAGCTCGCCCACCGCCTCACGCAGCGCCTCGCCGAGATTCGCAAATCCAACAAAGTTGATTTTCTCCGGCCTGATGGAAAGTCGCAGGTCACCGTCGAGTACCGCAACGGCCGCCCGGCGCGCGTCGGTTGCGTGGTTGTCTCTACGCAGCACAGCGAAAAGGTTTCCAACACGGACCTTCGCGACGCCGTCACCGAGTACGTGATTAAGCCGATCATTCCCGCCGCGATGCTGGATGCGAAAACGAAGTATCACATCAACCCGACGGGCCGCTTCGTGATTGGCGGACCCATGGGCGACGCAGGCTTGACCGGCCGCAAGATTATCGTCGACACCTACGGCGGTTACAGCCGGCACGGCGGCGGCGCTTTCTCCGGCAAGGATCCCTCGAAGGTGGATCGCTCGGCTTGCTACATGGCGCGTTACATCGCAAAGAACATTGTGGCCGCGGGCCTGGCGCGAAAGACGGAAGTGCAATTAGCTTACGCGATTGGCGTAGCCGAGCCCGTCTCCGTCATGGCGGAGACTTTCGGCACAGCCGCAATCTCGGAAGAAAAAATCACCGCCCTGATCCGTGAATTTTTTGCGCTCACTCCGAAGGGCATCATTGAGACGCTCGACCTGCGCCGCCCGATTTACAAGGCCACCGCCGCTTATGGCCACTTCGGCCGCAGCGGGGCTGGATTCACATGGGAGCGCACGGATCGTGCGGATGCTCTCCGCAAGGCCGCTGGCCTCGGAGCAGCCGCGACTGCGGAAGTCGGGGCAGGTCGCTAGCTTCCAGAACTAGAGCAACACGAGACCCGGCAGCGTGCGGGCCTTTGACCGGGGAATTGAGATTACTCCCTGCCCGAACGAAATCCAAGACTGAGGAGCAAGACTTTGCCAATCGCTGAACTGAAAAAAGGTGATGTGAAGGACATGGGGCTGGCCGATGCCGGCAAGCGCAAGATCGAATGGGCGGGACAACAAATGCCCGTGCTCGAAACGATCCGCAAGCGTTTCGTCAAGGAGCTACCGCTCAAGGGGCTGCGCGTTTCGGCTTGTCTGCACGTGACCAGCGAAACCGCAAACCTGATGATCGCGCTGCGCGACGGGGGTGCGGATGCCGTGCTGTGCGCCTCCAATCCGTTATCCACGCAGGACGAAGTCGCCGCCTCGCTGAATCGCGACTACCACATTCCTACCTTCGCCATCAAGGGCGAGGATAACGACACGTATTATTCGCACCTGAGGGCGGCGCTGGAGCACAAGCCGCAGTTCACCATGGACGACGGCGCCGACCTGGTCACCATGCTGCTGACCAAGCGTACCGATCTCGTCCCGGACGTGATCGCCGGAACGGAAGAAACCACCACCGGCGTGATTCGCCTTCGCGCAATGGCTAAGGATGGCACGCTGAAGTATCCCATCATCGCCGTGAATGACGCGATGACGAAGCATTTCTTTGACAATCGTTACGGCACCGGGCAGTCCACGATTGACGGCGTTATTCGCGCCACCAACGTGCTGCTCGCCGGCCTGAAGGTGGTCGTTGCCGGTTACGGCTGGTGCGGGCGCGGCGTGGCTATGCGCGCCAAGGGACTTGGCGCGGACGTGATCGTCACGGAAATCGACCCGGTGAAGGGCATCGAAGCGGTGATGGATGGATTCCGGGTAATGCCCATGGCCGAAGCGGTCAAGGAAGGCGACGTTTACATCACCGTGACGGGAAACAAGAGCGTGATCCGCGGTGAGCATTTCGAAAAGATGAAGGGCGGAGCGATTGTTTGCAACTCCGGCCACTTCAACGTGGAGATCGACATTCCATCGCTTGAGAAGTTGTCCGGCGGGAAGAAGGAAGTTCGCCCGCTCGTCGATGAATATAAAATGAAGGATGGCCGCAAGGTGTACCTGCTTGCTGAAGGGCGCCTCGTCAATCTTTCCACTGCCGAAGGACATCCCGCTTCGGTCATGGACATGAGCTTCGCCAACCAGGCGCTTTCCGCCGAATATCTGCGCGCCAACTACAAAAACCTCAAGCCGCAGGTGTATGTCGTTCCCGAGCACCTGGACAAGGAAATCGCGCGCCTCAAGCTCGAATCCATGGGCCACAGGCTCGACAAGCTCACCCCCGAGCAGGAACATTACCTTGCTTCCTGGCAGGAAGGCACGTAACTCTCCCTGCCATTCCCGGCTGGTGTTATGTTTGTAGTGGCGCAGCATGCTGCGCCCTGTGCATCTACCGATAGTTTTTCCAACTTGATGGACACCCATGTGGGATCTCTGCACAAACGCCCTTGATACCGCCAAGCTACGCGGCGCCGCCTACGGCGACGTCCGCGTCATGCATCTGCGCCAGCGCGACCTCACCACAAAAAACGGCCAGGTCGGCACTCTGTCCCAGAGCGAATCGATCGGCCTAGGCATTCGCGTGCTGGCGAATGGTGCCTGGGGCTTCGCCTCCACGGATCGATTGACACGGGAAGGCGTCGCGGCTTGCGCGGCGCAGGCTGTTTCCATCGCGAAGGCATCGGCACTGGCGAAGCGCAGCGAAGTTGTTCTTGCCCCTGAAAAAGCTTACGTGGACAGTTGGCAGAGCCCGTTCCGCAAGGACCCGTTCGAAATTCCCCTCGAAACGCAGCTGGCGCTGCTGCTTGCCGCCGACGCCGAAATGCGCCGCGTGAATGGCGTGACGCTGACGGAAACGGACATGCAATTCCGCAAGATCGATTCTTGGTTTGCATCCACCATCGGCTCGCGTATTCACCAACGCAAAGTGATTTCAGGTTGCGGAATTGCCGCCACTTCGTTTCAGGATGAAGGAATTCAAAAGCGTTCTTATCCCAGCAGTTTTGGCGGCCAGCATTCGCTGCAAGGTTATGAACTCGTCGAATCGCTCGATTTGCTGAGACACGCGCCGGTCATAGCCGAAGAAGCCGCCGCGCTTCATTCCGCGCCGCAATGCCCGGAAAAGGTCGGCACCCTCATCCTCGGTGGCAGCCAGCTCGGCCTGCAGATCCACGAATCTATCGGCCATCCCATCGAGCTGGACAGAGTTCTGGGTCAGGAAGCGAATTTCGCTGGCACGAGTTTTCTGACGCTCGACCAGTTGAACCAGCTGCAATACGCTTCGAGCATTGTCAACGTCGTCGCGGACGCCCGGCTCGACCACGGGCAGGGACTCGGTACCTTTGCCTACGACGACGAAGGCGTTCCCGCGCAGTGCACGGACATCATTAAAAATGGGAAATTCCGCGGGTATCTTTCGAATCGCGAAACGGCGCATCTGGTGGGCCTGGAACGCTCTTCCGGAACGATGCGCACGGAAAGCTGGAACCGCCTGCCGATCATTCGAATGACGAACGTCAGCTTGCTGCCCGGCACGTGGGACTACACCGATCTGATTGCCGACACGCACGACGGAATCCTGATGGAGACGAATCGCTCCTGGTCCATCGATGACCGGCGCTACCAGTTTCAGTTTTCAACCGAAATCGGCTGGGAGATCAAAGGCGGAAAGAAAGTCCGCATGCTGAAGAATCCCAGCTACAGCGGAATTACGACTGAGTTCTGGAATTCCTGCGATGCCATCTGCAAGTTCGATCACTGGACGCTGTGGGGCACGCCCAATTGCGGAAAAGGGCAGCCCATGCAGACCATGGGCACGGGCCATGGGGCTTCCCCGGCGCGCTTCCGCAACGTGCATATCGGGACGGCATTTTCAGACCAATGACACCGGCGGCCAAGACGAAGAAAGCGTCAACGGGGGCGAGCGCGGGAGCCGCTGAGCTTCTCCACGAGCGCGAGCTTCGCCGCATCGTCGATACGGTTCTTCGTCTGGCGAAATCCACGGGAGCCGACGAGACGGAAGTCCACGTGGATGAAGTTGCGGACGCGTTGACCCGGTTCGCCAACAACGCCATTCACCAGAACGTCGCCGAGCATGGGCTGACGGTTTCGATTCGCACGGTCGTCGATGGCCGCACCGCGCGCGCCACAACCAATCGCATTGATGAGGACTCGCTCCGCGCCGCGATCGAAGCTTCTCTCTCCCTTGCTCACAGCCAGCCGAAGGATCCGCGCCTCTTGCCGATGCCCGGAGGGCAGCGCTATCGCCGCGTAAACCGGTTCGTCAAGCAGACTGCCGCTCTCTCCGCTGAGGAGCGGGCCCGGGCCGTCCGGCGTGCCTGTGATTTGGCCGTCAAGAAACGCCAGGTCGCCGCTGGAATCTATTCGAACGGCCAAAGCCAGTCCTCTTTGGGCAATTCGCGCGGCCTTTTTGCTGCCTATCGCGAAACGCATTCCGAATTTTCCATCACCGCACAGGAAGACTCTGCGGCCAGTTGGGCCAAAGCCAACTCCGCTGATGTCCGCGCGTTCGACCCACAGAAACTCGCCGAGCGGGCTTGCGAGAAAGCGCATCTTGCCGTCAACGCGCGCGAGCTTCCGCCTGGACGTTACACGGTAATCCTCGAACCCGCGGCAGTGCTCGATCTCGTCGGGTTTCTTTTTTATGATTTCTCCGCCACCGCGCTGCAAGACAAACGCTCCTGCCTGAACGAACGCATGGGCAAGCAGCTCTTTGGTCAGAACATCAGCATCAGCGACGACGTCTATCATCCGCTGCAACAGGGCGCGCCGTTCGATGGCGAGGGAATGCCGCGTCAGCGGGTATTGCTGGTGGATCGCGGCATCCCCATCAATCTCGTCTATTCACGCGCGGCCGCCAAAGCCGCCGGCAAACAGCCCACCGGGCACGGTTTTGCCCTGCCGAATGAATACGGGGAAGCGCCCATGAATCTCGTCTTCGGAGGCGGAGATTCGTCGATAGAGAAAATGGTCGCCTCCACCCAACGAGGGTTGCTCGTGACCCGCCTCTGGTACATCCGCGAAGTCGATCCGTACGAAAAGGTGATGACCGGCATGACTCGCGATGGCCTGTTTCTTGTTGATAATGGGCTGGTTAGCGGCGCCGTGCGGAACTTTCGCTTCAACCAGTCGATCATTGAAATGCTCAAGAATGTCGAATTGCTGGGTCCCGCCGTGCGTGCCACCGGCGAAGAGGCGTTCGAGATGGTCGTGCCCGCCATGAAAGTTCGTGACTTCCAGTTCTCCGAAGTGACCAAGTTCTAGCGATTCGAGCCCTCGGGGCCTCACTTATCAAGAAATCAATTCAGAGAATCAAAATTCTGCGTTGTACATCCAACCTCCACCCGTTTAATAAACTGGTATGTACCATCAGCATGGTCGAGGCCAAAGCGGTCTTCAGGATGCGCGATCCCGCTCGACTCGGGGTCGTCACCCCAACTGGGGCCACCCAGACCACGACGCCTGTGGTACAGGCTTCATCGCCCGCCTCGGTGGTGCCCCCAACTACGACATTATCCAGTTTGCTTTGACCGCTTTAGAGCGCCTCACTCACCGCGGAGGAGTCGACGCGGATGGAGCCAGCGGCGACGGTGCCGGTTTGCTCACTTCGCTCCCGCAGGCTTTCTTCCGTGCCCGTGCTCACGAGCAGGGAATTGACCTGCCAGAAATGTTCGCGGTCGGCTTCGCCTTTCTTCCTTCTTCCGTGGTTGAGGATGCCCGCGCGGCCGTTGAAGCCGCGGCGGACACCGAGCGGCTGCGTGTCATCGGGTGGCGCCGCGTGCCGGTGAATACCAATTCTTTGGGGCGCCGCGCTCTCGAAACGATGCCCGAAATTTGGCAGTTTTTTGTCGAACCTTTCCATCCCGCGCGGGGCGCCGCGCGATTCGAGTGGCGTCTGGCTGTTTTGAGAAAACGGGCGGAATCGCTCTTGCCGCCGCGATGCTACATCTGCTCGCTCTCCTCCCAGACCATCGTGTACAAGGGCCTGCTCACTCCCTGGCAGTTCCCCCAGTTTTACGAGGATTTGCGCGATCCCTCGTTCACAACCACATTCGCCGTTTTTCACCAGCGCTATTCGACGAACACGCAACCTTCCTGGCATCTGGCGCAGCCGTTCCGGTACGTCGCGCATAACGGCGAGATCAATACGATTGTCTCCAACCGGCGCTGGCTGCGGGCCAAGGAACGCGAAATTCGGTCGCGGCTTACGGTAGGCCCCTGGTTTCCCCTTCTGGAAGAGAACGTCAGCGATTCGGCGAGCTTCGACAATGGCCTCGAGCTGCGGCTTCTCGAAGGGCTCTCCTCAGAAGAAGCCATGCTCGCGATGGTTCCTCCGGCCTTTGAAAAAGATCCTTTGCTCTCGCGGGACGTGCGCGGCGCGTTGACCGCGCTTTCGCAGCAAAGCGAACCCTGGGATGGCCCCGCAGCCCTGGTTTTCTCGGATGGCCAGTTTGTGGGAGCGAAGCTGGATCGCAATGGATTGCGCCCGCTGCGCTACACCCTCACGCATGACGGCCTGCTGATCGCCGGATCCGAGACTGGTTTGGTGGATCTGGAAGAATCGCGAATCGCCGAGCGCCAGCGGCTGGGCCCCGGAGAAATGATTCTTGCCAATCCCGCCACCGGGCTCTTTTTGCGCTGGCGCGACATCCTCAAGCGCCTCGCGATCCAGCAGTCGCGCAACGCGATTCCGCAAAGAATGCTGACCGCGTCGGTCACCGCACCGCCGGTCCCCATCCATGAGCCAAAACGCGTCGCGAGCGCTGCCGGCTGGACGGAAGATCAATTCAAGATTCTCTTTTCCGCTCTGACCCGCGGCAAAGAAGCGGACTGGAGCATGGGAGATGACGCTCCGCCCGCGTTTCTTTCCGCGCTCCCTAGAACCTTGTGGGATTACTGCAAGCAACGGTTCGCCCAGGTCACGAACCCGCCGATCGATCCGTTGCGCGAAACCCACGTGATGTCTCTCGATGTTCACTTGAAAGATGGAATCACGCTTCCGAGTCCCCTGATTTCGGCCGGGCAGCTTTCGCAACTCTCCGCGATTCTTGGACCCGAGCAACGAATCGACATTACTTTTTCTGCCGTCACTGGAGTCCCGGGGGCGCGCTGCAGTTTTGCTCAGCTTTCTACTACCCCTCTGAGCGGGAGCGGGCGCCCGGGCCTCCTCCTCCTCTCCGATCGTGCGATCGATGCCGATCGCGCGCCGCTGCCTGCGCTGCTTGCGACCGCGGCGGTGTGGAAAGCGATGGTTCGCGAAGGCTTGTGGGATGTGCCGCTGATTGTCGAATCGGCGCAGGTCTTTGACACCCATCACGTGGCGCTGCTTGTGGCGGCTGGCGCCAGCGCCGTCGTTCCATATCTTGCGGATGAGTTTGCGGAATCCCTTGAACCGGGCGGCATGGAAAAAGCCCGCGTGGCCGTCAATGCCGGGCTGCGCAAAGTTCTCGCCCGCATGGGCGTTTCCACGCTGGCTAGCTATCGCAACAGCCATCTCTTTGAGATCGTGGGTCTCTCCCAGGATCTTTGCGCGGAAGTATTTGAAGACGCCGCGGATTATCCGGGCCAGAAGTCGCTGGACGATCTCCTCTCGGACTATCTGCGCCTGCACAAAGCGGCTTTCTCCGGCGAATCCGATGAATTGACCGACTCCGGTCTTTACCGGTTCCGGAAAAACGCGGAACTTCACGCGAATTCGCCGGAGCTCGTCCGCCGGCTTCACGCCCATGTGCGCGCACCCGGGGCGAAGACCTACTCGGCGTTTGAAGAATTGGCCGAACATCAAGGCCCGGTTTTTCTGCGGGACTTGCTCGACACCGTTCCGGACACGGCCGTTGCGCTCGACGAGGTCGAACCGCTGGAGTCCATCGTCAAGCGTTTCAGCACCCAGGCGATGTCTCTCGGCTCGCTTAGCCCGGAGGCGCACCGCACTCTGGCACTGGCCATGAATCAGCTTGGTGGCCGGAGCAATACCGGCGAAGGCGGCGAAGATCCCAATACCTATCGCTTCGAACCGGCCGCGGCCAACAAGATCAAGCAAGTCGCCTCGGGGCGTTTTGGAGTCACCGCGGATTATCTCGTCCATGCCGAAGAACTCGAAATCAAGATGGCGCAGGGCTCGAAGCCCGGTGAAGGCGGCCAATTGCCCGCCAAGAAAGTCAGCGAATACATCGCGCGCATCCGGCACGCCACGCCAGGCACCCCGCTGATTTCGCCGCCGCCGCATCACGACATTTACAGCATCGAAGATCTCGCTCAATTGATCCACGACTTGCGCGCCGTGAATCCGCGCGCCCGCATCGGCGTGAAACTCGTTTCCGGCTCCGGAGTCGGCATCATTGCCGCCGGAGTAGCCAAGGCGGGCGCGGACGTTATCACCATCAGCGGGCACAACGGCGGTACCGGGTCTTCGCCATTGACCTCTATCAAGAACACCGGTCTTCCCTGGGAAATCGGGTTGCGCGAAACACATGACACACTGGTTCGCGCGGGCCTTCGTTCACGACTCTCTCTCCGCGTGGACGGAGGCCTGAAATTCGCGCGCGATATCGTTTTGGCCGCCATTCTCGGCGCGGACGAATTCGGCTTTGGCACCGCGTCCCTGCTGGCGATCGGATGCGTCATGGCGCGGCAGTGCCATCTCAATACTTGCCCGGTGGGAATCGCGACGCAGGACGAAAAACTGCGTACCAAATTTACGGGCAAACCGGAGATGGTGATCGCGTACTTCCGTTCGCTGGCGGAGGAAGTGCGCAATCGGCTGGCGCAGCTTGGCGTCCGGTCGCTCAGCGAACTCACGGGCTGGTACGACCGCCTCAGTGCGCGGTCTGGAATGGATCCGTTCCTGGTTGTGCCGATCTCCCCCTCGAATCGCGTTGCGCCGCAGCAGGAGCCCGGCCTCCACGTCGCGGCCCTGGAAGATTCGGTTCATTTCAATGCTTCGCTGACGCTGCAAAATGAGCCCCAGTCCATTCAGAACTCGGATCGCAGCGTTGGCACCGGCTTGAGCGGCGAACTCATGCGCCGGCGCAAAAACGGCCACCCCGTCGATGCCGAAATCAGCCAGGAATTTCACGGTGCCGCGGGTCAGAGCTTTGGCGCCTTTCTTGCCGAGGGAGTAACGCTCAAGCTCAATGGCGAAGCCAACGACTACGTAGGAAAAGGCCTTTCCGGCGGGACCATCGCCATCGCCGCGGGGCTTGCTGCTTCAAGGCGCGGCGACGTTCTTGCCGGCAACACCGTGCTGTACGGCGCAACGTCTGGCCAGCTTTTTGTTGCCGGCCGGGGCGGGGAGCGTTTCGCTGTCCGAAACAGCGGCGCGCTTGCCGTAGTGGAAGGTGTCGGCCAGCATGGATGTGAGTACATGACCGGAGGCGTGGCCGTCATCCTCGGGCCCCTCGGCCTGAATTTCGGTTCGGGCATGACCGGCGGGCTGGCTTATGTGTTGCGTGCCGAAGCCGAGGATGTGCTTCACCGCGATTTCGTGACCCTCGCCGAACTCGCTTCCGACGAAGAGAGCTGGTTGCGGCGCACTCTCGAGGAACACATTTACTTCACGGCAAGCCCTCGTGCGGCTCGCTTGCTCTCACGCCGCGCGGGATTGCCGTTGATGCGCGTCCAGCCGGTTCATTTTCAGGGCACGGTTGAGGCCACGTGGAACCCGATTCTCGCCCAATTCAAACAGCGTCACACGATTTTGCCGGTCCCGGCGACCGTGGCGATCTCACGAGCTGCGCTTCACGCCTGAGTTTCATTGTAGGGGCGGGGCTTGCCCCGCCCGCGCTTTAGGCCCGGGAAAGGAAGGATATTAACTCCGCATCCGGCAAGAAGAATCCGCTATAATTCTCGCCGGGCGCTCTGAATATGGACTTCGATCAACTTGCTACTTTTGTTTTCGTCGCCAAGCTGAAGAGTTTTTCGCGCGCCGGCCAGAAAGTTTTCCGCTCGCAATCCGCCGTCAGCGCGCAAATTCGCCAGCTCGAACAAGCATACAAAGCCAGGCTCCTCGATCGCTCCGCCAAGTCCGTCGAGCTGACTCCGGCCGGCGAAGTTCTTTTCGAGTTCGCCGAAAAGTTGCTTCGCTTGCGCGACGAATCCATTCAGGTGGTTGCGGACCGCGGCAACGTTGTCCAGGGACCGGTCGTCTTCGGCGCCAATGAAGCGACGTGCCTCTACCTGCTCCCCGACATTTTTGCCGAATTTCAGCGGCGCTATCCGCTGGTGCACATCAGCATCTATCGCAACTTCAGCCACAAAATCCTGCAGCGTGTGGAAGACGGTTCGGTTGATGTGGGCATCGTCACCCTGCCCATCAAGTCTCCTAATTTGAAAATGCACCACATTTACAAGGATCGCCTGCGCTTTATGGTCAGCTCGAAAAACCCTCTCGCTCATCGCTCCAAGATCACTCTCGCCGAGGTCGCCGACCAGCCCCTCATTTTTCCACGCACCGGCTTCACCCGCCAGGTGCTCGACAAGCTCTTCCGGCCTTATCGCTCGCGCATACACGTCACCATGGAATTGCCCAGCATCGGCATGATTAAGCGTTTCGTCGCCGCCGATGCCGGCCTCTCCATCATCAGCGAGAGTTTTGCAAAAGACTATGTGAAGGCCGGCGAAGTAAAGCTCCTTACCGTTGAAGGTGTAGACCTCTGGCGCGAGCTCGGCCTCGTCTACCGCCGCGACCGCAGCCTCCCGCGCGCCGCCCAGGCCCTAATCGGCATGATTCGCGAACACCGCAAACTCGCCGAGCCCGCCGAAGCTGCCGCCGCCAGCTAGCCCGGGAACGCCAGCGTCCTCGCCAGCCGTTCTTCACCCTGCAATAGCAGCGCGCAGTCTGCGCCCGATCGTCGTTCCCGTTTTAGCTCGTGTAAGCCAGGTGTCGCCCACCGCCGGTCAGTTTCCGATTACCCATGTGCGCTCAACCGGAAATGTGACCTGAACAAGTCTCGCCACATCTTCACGGAAGTGCTGCTAGCAGCTGACGTCGGACATCGACGCGGTTGAGGATTTCAACGTGGGCAATCTTTCCCGCGACTACGTCAACGAGCAACATTCCTTCGGCTGCGTCTAGGTCCATGCAACGATGGTCAGGGCCGTAGTGCCCTTCGGGTCTTGGCTGAGTATAGAACGACGAGCAGAAGTCGTCTCCACACCGACAACGGTCTACAAGCGCCAATTGCGAAACTTGGGCCGCTAATTCGGCCTTACCTTGGTTCTTGAGAAGCTGTTCGAGTTCAAGGGCTAGCGATGGGAGTATTTCGGTAAGCCGCACGGGGCATGCCTTGTTTTAGAGAATGCCACATCCTAGCACAGTAGATGCTAACTTCTGGTTAACGCTGCGAGCTCAACCAGTCAAGTGGATTCCAGTTGCCAAGGCCGAATTATTTGGCACCACGAAGTTCGGTTGCCATCGCTCGCATAATCTCAAACCCTGCATCGCTGCAATAATGCTCCTTGTTTGGGGGGGATAAATATCGCTTAGTCCGGCGCACCGAAGCCGGACCGAGTCCAGTTCAAGGTCGGTTATCCTGTAGGAACAGAAATCATCCCAATCCCATTCATCACCCGTTCCATTGAGAAACTGTTCGATTATGTCTGCCACTTCAAGCCTTGTTCTTTGAACGCTACTCATGCGATGTCTCTTTCTGCTCGAAGGCAATCGCCAGTATATCTCCACATCTTCGCCTGACAGAAGATGCACATTTGCCATGGATTTTGTCAATGATTAACGCGCTAAATCGGACAAAGAGTTCTAAAATCTCAGGTAATGCGAGCAACCAGGCAGAGCCGGCGGCACTTCTGCCTTGTTGGGTTTTTGCCCGTGCATAAAAGATGGCGCAGGAGAGTCAGGAGCAATCATGGCCCAACAAGCACCACTGAAATATATCTTCTACATTGCCGTCACCCCGGAGAAGGTCTGGGAAGGCTTTGTGTCGCGGGAGTCGAACCGCATCATCTTCTCGGGCGCTGAACTTCAAGCGGACTTTAAGCCTGGTGGCTTGCTCGCATGGGTGGGCGCGGGACCCGATGGCAAGCCCATGACCTATGTCCGGGGGAAGGTCCTGCGGTTTGAGCCGCCAAAAGTCCTTCAGTACGCCTTCGCAATGGCCCAAAACGATAAGGCGTCACGCGCAACGATCGAACTGGTGCCTGAGACCGAAGCCACCAAAGTAACAGTGACGCATGACGAGTGGGCCGAGGATGACCCCACTTACGCTGCCTGCGCCGATGGATGGCCACGTATCCTTTCCCGCCTGAAGACGCTGCTTGAAACCGGGAAGACATTCAAGCCCCATTGATTCGGGGTGGATGATCTGAAATTTTTCGCCCGGCAGTATGCCCCAAACTAGTGCCGCATTAACGCGCATCGACCGGACATGTCCGGTTACCCGACTTCCAGGAGCTTGATGTTCCTTGTCGTAGAATCGAGGGCGGAGACAGCACGATCAAATGCTGTGTGACGGCGATGGGTAGAACCCAGACCGGAGCGAGGACCTCTGGGGTAGAGGAGCCAACTCCTCGAATGGCGGTGCATCACCGAGTCCATCGTCCCGACACAGAGCGGGGCACAAGATGAGGCCACGGAGTGCACGAAGGGCAGATGCAAACCTACATGATGTGCAGGGCATGCCTGGTGCTGGCTTAACCTGGGCGACATGGGGGAAGGCGCTACCTGAAAAGCCAACCTTCCAGCCGTACTGAGGGAAAACCCGCCGTACGGTTGATAGGGGAGGTGGTGGAAACGTCCGCATCATTCGAAGCCCGCTACGCGCCACCACCTTACCCGACCGTACCCGCCCACAACTGTTGATTCTAAACCACTTACAGCAACAGTAAGTCTTTTATCAGCAACTTATGAAAGACATGGATGGCCCTGTTACGGTCAACCGGGAAACCGACAAAGGATTCCCGCCCTGAGGAGTCCGCCGCAGCGGACGACGAAGCCCTTTTGGAATGCGGGCGGCTCGCCGCCGCTCTTCTTTCATCCACAACGCAGCATCAAAGCCCAGCAGAATGGAAGCAACTCGCCTGAAACGGCTCGTGGAGTCCAGATGGGAAGGGTCGCTGAATCTGTGGGGAGACGCGAAAGGAACCCGAACGGCCTTTGTTCTCTTACTGAATACTGAAAACTGACCACTGAGGACTAAAAGACTTGCTAGTGCGGGCTGAAATCCAAGCTCGCAATCGCCCGGGCGATCACGTTTTCCTGAATCTGAATGAGGTCGCTGTCGGCGTAAGTCATGGCCAGCACCGTGAACATGTCTTTGCCGCGCGCAATAACAACCAACTTTCCCGACCAATCGTGGTCGTCGGCCTTCCCGCGATATTGATACTCCACCGCAGGTAATCCGCCGACCACCGTCCTGTGCTCCGACAGTCGCTGGTAATTGGCATAGACCTCGTGCAGCCGCTTCTCCACCGCCGCTGCCGCCGCATCCAATGGTTCTTTCGTTTTCTCCTCGCCGACCACCATCAATGTGGATTCGTTGAACGTGCCCATCGCCACGATCGCGTTCGGAAGTGCGCCGCGCGCTTCCTCGATCAAGCTCCAGCTTGGTGCTTTGTACATGCGAAAGCCGTGAGTGTAATTCGTATAGAGATTGCCCTGGATCTCTTCGCGATTTGCGGGAACTTCCGGTTCTTTCGGCGGGGCAGGCGATGCCGCAGCCGGTGCCAGGCCAGTCGTCGTTGCCGCCGGAGATCCTTTGATCGCCGGCGCGGCAACGTTGGCCGCTGCTGTATTCGTTGGAACTTCCGGTTTCACCGCCGCGTTCGTTATCTTCGGCGTCGTTTTGCCGGTTTTCCCCGCCGGGCCTGGGTCTACGGTTTTTGCGCTGGCGTTCGTTGGCGTGGCCGAAGCATCTGACGAAGATGCGGCCGCTGGCGCCGCCTGTGGCTGCGAATCGGCCGCTGGTTTTGCAGGATGCTGGCTTGCCTCTTTCTTCGCCGCGGATGCCGCTTCCGGCTTTCCCGCTGGTGTCGATGGAATAATGGACTCGATTTTGTCTTTTTCGACGAGCACAAATCCAAAGTCGGTCTTGACCTTGAACATGTTGTCTTCGTAGGCCACGATCACGCCGTAAAGCTTCCTGCCGTCCTTGAGGCGAATCTCGTCCGCCCGCGCGGATAGAGCGATCGCGGCGAATGTCGCAGCAAATATCGCAAACAGAAGGGGGCCGCGCTTATTGGGGACAGCCATAAAGAAAGTATCCCGCCGCTGAGTGTGCCCCGCAACCTTCACACGCGGGGCGGTGTCCGTCGTGCTACCTCCGCGAGCAGCGCCCTCAAGCGGCCCGCCAGCCGTTCCACTTCGTCCATTGCCGCGCTCAGCCGCCCTCGCACCGAATCTGGCAATTGCGCGTGCGTCTGCTGCAGCGCCAGTGCCTCGGCAATCAGGTGAATCTGTCTTCTGCTGCGCGGATTCAATCGCTCCCAGAGCCGGCGCTTGCTGCTGCGGTTCCGCCCCAGCCACTCCTCGCCGGTTCCCGCCGGGCGGCCTGTCTCCGGTTCCGCCACCGGCGCCGGGTTTTGTTTTCTCGGCTGAATCATGAAATTCATATCACCTTCGTTTTGACCCTCGGATGGCCTTTACGTTAGCCATAAGTTACCGGCGTGCCGCGGCTACGTCGGGGTCACGCACTACTAGGAGCAAAAAACCGCAACCCACAACCAGAACCAAAAGGTAATAACCAAACGCAAAGGACCAAAACAAAAAACAAAAGAACTAGAAAAACAGGAAAAACTGAAAACGTAAAAACCACAAACGTAAAAACCAGAAACTAAGAACTAAGGACTGAAAACTGTTCACTTTTTCAAAGCTTCGAGCATCTCCCCCTTGATCTGCCCATCCTGCTCGACGCGCCCGGTCACGCGCATTAAACGCGTCTCAAACACCAGGCCGGCATATCGGTCGTAGGCATCGGGGAAAAGCACCACTTCATACACGCCACGCTGGTCCTCGAGCGTGACGAACATCATGTTGCGGTAATTTTTTGTTCCGACGTGGCGGTAGGTTACCACCCAGCCGCACAGCGTCACGCGCTTTCCGCGCAGTCCCGGCAGCTCATCGCTCCAGGTTTCGCCGTTGCGCGGTAAAAAATCCAGCGGGTGCCCGCTCACGCAGACTTCCAGAATCTCTCGTTCGTAGCGCAGCTTCTGTTCCAGCGTGTATTCCGGCGTCTGCATTTCCGCCAATTCCACGCTGATGGCATCCTGCGCGTTTGCTTCCGCAAACAATGTTTCCGGCTTTTCCGCTAACATGGCCCCTGGTCCCGGGCGGAGCCGGGGACCGCTCGGCTGTGTGCCTTTGCCGGTCGCTTGCAAAAGATTCGACCGCCACAGCATTTCCGGCCGCGTTATCCTGCATGCTTCATCGTTTATTTCATCGAAGGCCCCGCACTTGATCAGCGATTCGATTTCATCCCGCTCGACCGGCACGCGGCGCAGAAAATCTTCGAGTGATTGAAACACGCCGCCTTCTTCCCGCGCTCGCAGGATCGCTGTGATCATTTCCACTCGCAGGCCTTTTACCTGCATCAAGCCAACGCGCAGCGCACGTTTTCCATCCACGCCGGCCTCGGCTGTGTACTCTATCCGCGAATGATTCACCGACGGCAGCCGCACCGCGATGCCCCAGCGTTTTGCTTCTTCCACATACGCCGACACATGATAGAAACCCGCGCCCGCGCTGCACATTGCCGCGAGAAACTCCGCCGTGTGATGCGTTTTCAGATACGCCATGCGGTACGAGATGTCCGCATACGTCGCGGCGTGCGCTTTGCAAAAACCAAAGCCGGCGAATTTTTCGACCATCATCCAGGTTTCTTC
>Ga0179592_10000363_pt1 | contig 18021 bp, 9 predicted proteins | sample CZODoug2_1_08_16_FD_148623 | JGI IMG/M metagenome (GOLD analysis project Ga0179592, IMG submission 148623) | Vadose zone soil fungal communities from Angelo Coast Range Reserve, California, USA - CZODoug2_1_08_16fungal (Illumina Assembly) | ecosystem: Environmental > Terrestrial > Soil > Vadose...
GCCAGATGGAACGCTGCAGGAGTCTTTCCGCCTCCTCGTACTTTTGCAATCGGCTATAAGCATCCGCCAGCTTGTAGTACACCGCGGCTTCACCTGGATTCAGATCCAGCTCTTTCTGAAACTGCTCGATGGCTTCCGGCAGGCGGGATTTGTACAGATACAACTCTCCTAGCAACGAATGCCCCAGCGGGAGCTGGGGATCCAGTTCCACTGCTTTCTTTGCGTATTCCTCGGCGACGGGTCCGAAGTCCTGTCGCAAGAGCATGCGCGCGGTGAACAGATAACTAGCGGCCGAATCGGGCGGGACGGCAAACATCTTTGCGAAAGCCTTGCGTGCGCTTGGATAGTCCTTGGTCTGCACGTAGCAGATGCCGAGAATATAAGCGGCATCGACATTTGCGCTGGGATACCAGGTCTGGACCTCTTCAAGCGGCGCTATGGCCTCCGCGGGCCGCCCAGCGAGGTAATACGACAGCCCCATCAACTGGACCGCTTCATGGTCGCCGGGATCCTCCTCCAGCGCCTTCTTGAAGCTGGCGGTAGCCTTTAGATAATCACTCTTCTTGTAGTAGGTAACCCCCAGCTCGTGGGCAAGCCCCCTCAATTCCGGGTCTTTTAGGGCCAGTGCCTCGAGTTGCATGAGCGCCTCGTCGAATTTGCCCTGCTGTGAAAGGCGCCGCGTCTCGGCAAACGCCGGATCTTGCGAACCGTCCAGCTTGTGCTTGGCTGCTTCGCCTGACTGCCCCGGCACGCTGTGCGAAATCGTATGCGCCGACAACATTCCGCTGACGGCCAGAAAAACAATCCATAGTCGCGCCGCTAAAATGGCGGTCAAATACCGACCCTTGCGCACGGTGGAACCTCTAGTGCAATAGGCTCAAACCCGATCATCAAATCCTGATACTTTTACAACCCCCCAGAATAAGCAAACTCTCATTTACTGCTGAAGATTCTTCGGATCGCGGTTGATTTGTTCGAGATTCTCGAGCGCCAACTTGTGATGGGGATCGATCCGCAAAGCGCGCTGCAAATGCAGCTTGGCCTCGGAGAGCTTGCCCGTCTCGGCCAGAGCGCCGCCCAGGTTGGCTTCTGCGTTGGCGTCGTCAGGATGCAAGCGGATGGCGGCGCGATAGTGCTCAATTGCTTCGAGGAATCTATCCTGAGAGACAAGAGCACTTGCCAAATTGTAGTGCGCGTCAAAACTGTCTGGCTGCGCCCGAAGCGCGGCATGCAGATATGGTATGGCCTCGCCGATTCGCCCCGCGGCCAGGAGAGACGCACCCAGGGCATTATTGGCGGTAGCGTCTTGAGGGCGAAGACGCACCGCGAGTTCGAAGTTCTGGACCGCCTCGGCTTGCGCGCCGCGGGCTTGGAGCATGGCCGCGAGGTTGTAGTGCGCTTCGAAGTCGGCAGGATTTTTTTCTAAGTTGTGCCGGGCCATGGTTTCCTGCAGCAACATGCGCGGATCGAAAGCTGTATCGGAGGAGGCGCGGGGGAGGACCTGAAGCCACAGGTGAGCCATCTCATCGCTGGAGCGATTTCCGGCGACGACGCGGCGTGGAGGGTTGTTTGGGTTGGCAAGATTTTCGCTGGAGTTGTCGTAGATATAGCGCATGGAGATGGTGGTCCCCTTCGGCAAAGGTACGGGATCCGCGTAGCGGTAGACAGCTTGCCAGTTCAAGTTCCATTGCGGGATGTGAATGAGTGTTTTTGTCGAGCCGTCCGGTAGCGTGGCGAGACCTTGTAGATCCTTGCCGAGATAATGAGCGTGGGGATAGATCGCCAGCAGATCCACATCGACCGGCAGCGTAAATTCGTCTGTGACTAGGAAATGCTTTTCGTCGGGAGGGATGTCCAGCTGCCGGTCGTTTTCCAATTGCAGCAGCACAGGGAAGTGAGTCGCGGGTTTGTCTGTGAAGTACAGGCCAAGAGTCGGGTGGATTTTCTCCGCCTTACCGGAAGGCTGCAAGTGTATGTTTAGAACCAGATCAGTGTCTTTATCTAGGCGCACAGACATGCCCTCAGGCTCGGGCCTAGGCACGGTGCCGGGCTTCCAGAAGAAAAAGTGGCTGTCCGGATCAAACGTTTCTGATTCGATTTTGAGCTCCATACCGGGGAAACCCGCGCGCGGCTCGGTCTCCATGCGGCGCGCAGATTGATTGCGATCCACGAGAATGTTCGCGTGGTGAACGACACGCTTGTCCCCGGGCCGGATCTCCATGGCTCTTAGCCAGCGTGTGCCTTCGACGGGTGTTCGAAAGATGAAATTCCAATACATGTCGGAGCCACTCGCGGGAAGCGTGTACGGTTTTTCCGCTTCGATGATTTCATCCGGACGACCGAGCTGCCAGCCGGGGACAAATTGCGGGGCGGCGGGTAAATCGGCGGGAACGCCCTCGACCGCCCCCTGCTCGGCCCACTTTTGAATGAGGGCAATCTGCTCATCGGACAGACGGAGTTCGTCGGCAAATCGCAACTCCTGCGGCTCCGGCAGCCACGGGGGCATGAAGCGCTTCGATACTACCGCCGCAATCTGGCGGGCGTGAGCCTTTGCATCTCGATAAGTAAGCAATGGGAATGGCCCAGCTTCGTCGGGGCGGTGGCACGGGGCACAGTACCGAAAAAGGATGGGAGCGATATCGCGATTGAAAGTTGTCTGCTGCGCGGCCGGCATAGGGGAGCGCGCGGTGGCACCGCCGTGTGTGGCAAAAAGCGCTGCTGCGGCGGAGGTAAATCCCAGCAAGCAAGCCATGATCGTTCGCCCTGTAGCGGTCATTCGAGGTCCGCGATGTAGCATCCGACGCCGGGCGTACTCGGTGGCGGTGTTTTCCCGCTAAGAGCGGCCTGGATGGCATCGTCGAGTTCGTGTGTGGTGGCGGCGGGGCGGGCGCGCCCGAAATCCTGGTACAAGTCATCGATACGGCCGTGATAGAGCAAGTGGTGGTTGGCGTCGAAGACGGCCGCTTCCGGCGTGACCTGGACTTGAGCTTGAGTGACCAGGGCGTGTTGTGGATCACGAAGCGCGGCGAGTTTGTAGCCGTACTCGCGTTCATGTTGGCGAATTTTTTCCGCCGAAGCTGTCCTACTGGGATAGACGAGCCATAGACCTATCTTGGCGCCATATTCCGAGCTGATTCGCTGAATCAGCGGCGCATAACGGTTGGAGATCGGGCAGTCAGTGCGCACGAAGATGAGAACTACGGGTCTTCCCGCAGCCGCCAAGAAGGGATCTGCCGGCGTGCCGTCGAGATGCAGGGCCGTCTTTTGAGCGGCGGGCGAAGAGGGCAACGCTGGATGTGCTGCGGCCACCAAAGACAGGAAGATCGACGATTGGTTAGGTGAAGTAAGGCCAGAGCGATACATGAGTGTATTCCTGGGGCCCGACACCAAAAATTCTACTTCGGCGTACAGTGCTCTGTCCCAACCCGTTTCCTGGGTCGTTCCGCACAGACCTAACCGGTTTCGGGAAAATGCTTCGCACGAGTTGTTATTCGGCTTTTGATTGAGTGAGTTACAGTTTATCCTCTTGTTGTTCTCCGCTCGAGAGAGTTGCTGAGCCCCGGAGCGGTGTGGCTCGGCGCATTTTTTCGTCTGCTGCGAAAGCCGCCCCGCCTCACCGAACTCAGAGCCGCTCGATTTGGCTGGATTGCCCTGCGTCAAGCCGACCCCAGACGACGGTTGTGCGAACGCGACGCGGCCGATGCAACTCATCGGAACCACGAATAACAGAAGAGAACCACAAACAGTTTTTTGCATGGGCGAATCCACAACCGATATCCAGTAAAGATTAAAACTCGATTCCGTGGGCAACGTCAAACGCGCGTTACATCACTGCTCACACATAGGAGGTGTGCGATTCAGATGCTGCAGCATCTCCTTGGCAGCCGCCATGTCGGGATTGAATTCGAGCACCCGCAAAACGCTTGACCGAGCACGATCGAATTCCCCTGCGCCGCATAAGACGCGAGCAATGTTCATGCCAATAGCGCTTCGCCCCGGGGCCCGCTCAAAGGCGCTTTGCCACAATCTGATCGGCTCGCGCAAGCGTCCCTGGTTTGCCTCGATCACTCCGAAGCTTGCCGCTGCGTCTATCAAATCAGGCTCTAAGGTGAGCGCCTTCTGGTATAACTCGCGCGCGCTCTCAATGGGCTCGCGATAACGGTTTTCCGTCCCCTTCAAAGGCGGCCGCATTCCGCTGACATGGCATTGCAAGCAACTTGGGTTGGCGGGAAGGTTTAGGGGGATCTCTTTCACGTCCTGATAGGCAGGCGTCATATCCCAGACATGCTCGTCGGCATACCAATTTACCGGCGCTTCAAATAGGAAGCCGTCCGTGGCGAACAGATAGCTGCGACCGCGGCGCCCTGACCCGATGTAGAAGAGCAGTTGCCGCTTGCCACTAACAGACGCAGCGCCGCGACGCTCGAAGTTTAACCAGACTCGCCCGTTCTCGTTGTAGATGCGACAGTGGACAGCTGATTTCTCGTGGGTGAAGTCGCCTGAAATGAGGTCCGCCTCTGCGGGGCCGCTGGCGCGAGCCATGGCGGTCCGCTTGTAGGATTCAGCTACGGAAGAATGGCAACGTGCGCAAGCCTCGTTGCCAACGTAACCACCGGGCGTCCCGTTAGTTGGGAGGGGCGGGATCGATTGGCCGAGGAGGGGAGTCGCAAACAGCAGGAAGCTCGCGAATGAGATCCGAATCAGTTTCTGTCGGCACGACACTGCACAACCCCTCAGTACTCTGACCAATATCGGCGCTCTGCTTCGCGGGGGCGCCTACAACAAAACGGGGAGCCAGTGAAGGCTCCCCGTTGGGGTGGTATGGTGTCCTTAGTAGTCCTTGTCAGAAATTCAACTTCAAACCGAACTGCAACCTGCGCATGGTTGATCCGAAAGCCAAACCCGTGATGTTGCCCGCGCTGCTGCAGTCGACGCAGCTGTTGGGGCGATCAAAATTAACGTGGTTGAAGACGTTGTAAGCGTTAAATTGGAACTGAGTTCTAAACCTTTCAGTGACGCTAAATGTCTTGAACACAGAGAAGTCTGTGTTAAAGAATTTCGGTCCTCGGAAGCCGTTGCGTCCGACGTCTCCAAAGGTCTCCACAGCAGGTTGGGCCCAAGGTCCGGCCGTCTGTCCGGGAGTAGTGAGCTTGACGCCCCCGGTAGTCTGGAACCAGTAGCCGGCAGTCTCCGGATTTCCTGAGCGCGGGCCATCCTTCACGGAGCCAACGACATCGGCCCTACAAGGACCGGTGTCGTTCGACGAGCTGCAAGAATCCGGGTGTGGAGTAAAGGGCAGGCCGCTACCGACAACGGTTGCGCTATTAATAGACCAGCCTCCGACAAGCAGATCGGCCGCGCGCCCCAAGTTGCTGGCCCACTGCTTGCCATGGCCAAACGGGAGATCGTATACCTGCGTAAGGATAAACAGGTGGTTGCGATAGTCGTCGTTGGGGCCATAGGCAACCGCGCGGTCAATGTTGTAATAGCTACCGTCGTAGTTGGTGGAATGCTGGAAGGTATAGCTCGACTGTAAGGACAACCCATTCGAAAAGCGCTTCTCGATCGTGGCCTGCAGCGAGTTGTAGTGATTATCAGCATCGTTCCCGAAATAATCGATGTTTTGCGTCCAGCCGTACTTATTGTAGAAGGGTCGGCGGTTGTTCTTCGGCACTCCGGCTGCAAAGCCAACTACCGTGGGATCATTGCTACCATACGCCGGGCCGCCGCCCGCAAAAGTGTGCGTGCCCTTGTTTCCTACGTAAGCGAGCGTGGCAGATATGGTAGAAGTAAGCTGCCGCTGCACGCTGGCGTTCCACTGGTCCACAGTGGGTAGCCGATTGTTGAAAGGGCGAGACCTAGAGAAGACCCCATCCGGCACAAGTGGCCTTCCATTCACGCCGAGGCACTGTCCTTTGTCGGGAGTAAACACACCACCGACGACACCGCTCGGGTCGGTGATCGCATTGCAGTTGCTGGTGGCCAGCGTACCGCCGAGCTTGGTTGCCGGATCGAATGTTGGCGGACCTTGGGCGAGATTGAAGACAAAGCCGCCAGTGTTGGAGTTCAACTGCTGAGCTCCCAGTACCGGCAAGTTCTGCGTGATAGCGTGGCCGAAGATCGAGCCGAACACGCCGATATCAAAGCTGCGGCCATACCCCACGCGGACTACCGTTTTGGAATTCGCCTGATACGCAATCCCAAGGCGGGGTGCGAAATGCTTGAAGCTCGTGCTGGTGTCTCCTCTCAGATCCACACCGGTCTGTCCCGCTACGCGCATTTCACCGGTAGCCAGGTCAACCCAACCACCTCCATCCGTTCGGGCTGCCGATTCAGGCCTGTAGATTTCCCAGCGCAACCCCAGATTGACCGATAGTTTGGGCGTCCAGCGAATCGTGTCCTGACCGTAGAAAAACAGCCGAGGCTGAGTCTCGTACGCGTTGAGAGAGTTGCTGACGTAACGCTCGAAGTGGCTGGGCAAGCCGAGCAAAAATCCGGCCAAGCCAGCCCCGCCGTCTGGAGCGGTACCTATGACCCCCTGTGCAGCGTCGTTGTTGAAATCGAACTGGCCGGCGCGGTGAGAATCGCTGGGCACGCGCAGGTTGTAAGCGTAGCGTACGTCGGCACCAAACTTGATAGTATGCTTGCCGCGGAGGTTCGTCCAATTGTTCACGAACTGATACTGATGTTCCTGCTCGGTGAGGGGACAGTTGCACTGGTTCACGTGCAAGGAGTAGCCAAACAGGAACTCAGAAGCCCCGGGTTGCTGAATCGTAAAGGCTGGCATGGCGGAGGTGGTAGCATTCAAGTTAACACCTGGAATGCCGGCGTCTTTGGCGGGTGTCGTGCCGAAGCCTCCGGGACTGACATTCACCCGGTACCGCATGTAGCCGAAACGGATATCTGTCAGCAATGTCGGGCTTAACGTGTAGTCAAAACCTGAAGCGATGCTCTGGTTGCGGACCGACGAGTTCCCGGCAAAGTCGCCGACGGAGGGATCGCTCGGCAGAGCGTGGCCGCCGATATCGACGCCGAAAAGGCCCGGACCAGAGCGCTTGAACTGTTGGAAGCTGTAGCGCCCAAAGACGTTCACTTTGCTCGTGGCGACAAAATCCGAGCGAACGTCGAAACCATTGGAATCGAGGGTGTTGTTCCCAGCAGCGAAGAAATTGTCGCCTAGAGCCGTGCTCGGCGTAGCGTTAGGCAGCGGGATGAGGCTGAGCAAAGCTTCTGCCTGCGGAGAAAGCCGATTTGCAGGAATGATGTTGTTGGCGAACTTTTGGCGGTTCGCCGGCGCTACGTTACAGGCAGGATGGAAGGTTCCGGTATTGTCAGTGCAAGGATCGTAAATGTTCTTGCCGAAAATGCTGAGGTCGGCTCCGGTCCCGGCGGTGATATTTCCTCTTTCGAGGGCGCTAGGTACACGGTCGGAAGACGTGCCACCGACGTGGCTGCGCTGGCCCTGGTAATCGCCAAAAGCGAAGAGCTTGTTCTTCCGAATGGGTCCGCCAACAGTACCTCCGAACTGGTTCCAGTTGCCGCTGGGAACGCCACCCTTTGCGGGCGACTGAGTAAATGGATTACGGGCGAAATTCGAATTGGACCGCTCAAAATCGAACGCCGATCCGTGGATCTCGTTGGTGCCTGATTTGGTCTGCGTTGTCACGATCGCTCCGATGGCCTTGCCGAATTCAGCGTCGTAGTCCTGGTGAATAATCTTTGTTTCGTCGATGGCGTCGAGATTCGGATTGACAACGATGATCCCCAGAATCGGATCCTGATTGTCTGTGCCATCCAGTTCGAACGCCGTACCGGCAAAGTGCTGCCCATTCGTTTCGATCTGCTGCGAACCTTGAGGGTTTTCGCTGGCGGCGTGACCCCAGTTCAGACGCTGCGCCCCAGGGGAGAGCAACTGTAACGTCGTGAAGTTTCGATTATAGATAGGAAGGTCTTCAACGGTGCGGGACGCAAAGACGGTGGCGACGTCAGTCTTATCGGTCTGGAGCTGGGGAATTTCGCCCGTGACCTCGACCGTTTGTGTGACCGCCCCGACCTGCAACGCTGCATCGGCACGGACCGTTGTATCCGCGTCGACGCGAATATTCGGAATATCGTAGGCCTTGAATCCGGGGGCTTCGACGTGAACTTTGTAACTGTCTGGGATAAGGTGCGTGACCGAGTAATTCCCACTCTCGTTCGTGGTTGTTTCTTCCGTCGTGCCTTTAGCGGTGTTGGTCACCGTGACTTTGGCTCCAGCCACTGCGTTCCCCTGCGGGTCCGTCACGGCCCCAACAAGGTTCCCGTATACGGCCTGCCCGAAGGCCGCGCTTGTACCAAACCCCAACGCAAGACAAAGAACCAGAATCCACGCTAGAATCGCATGTTTTTTCATGACACCCCTCCTGAGCACCCTTTTTTCCGTTTGAATCCGCATAGAACCGCTCACAAGCAGGGACTGCGCCACGTTGCCAGCTTGGTTCAACAGGTACCGGGCCCGTGCCTCGACTGTACCGACAGCACTGGGGCACTCCTCAAGATGAAAATGGAGTAGATGACCACATGTTGGACCCACCAGTCCGCAGCGAACAGCCCCCAAACTCCTCGAGCTTCTCTCGCTTCGCCGCCACGGCACAATACTTCCCCTTGATCCCTCTCCAGACAGAGAGACGGGCACCCAACCTTGGGGGCGACGAAGAATTACGATGGCTTCTATCAGTTTTTTGAGTGACGTGGATAGTCTCTATGAGTCTGATACGGTTACACGAGATAAGTTGTGACCTCGTAAAGAGATGCGGAGCGCGTTACCTTGGTGTTACAATGCCCGAACGGTGGTCCCCGTGACTGAAAGAGCCCAAAATCTCGCTCAAATCGAGAAGCTCCTCAGTAGCCATACGCTGCATGGCTCAGAGTCTCTTTGCAAACTGTTGCGGTATCTGGGGAGTCATTCCTTGGATCATCCCGGTCTCTCCCCCAAGGAGTACCAAATTGCGACAGAAGTGTTTGGGCGCCAGAAGGACTTCGACCCGCACTTGGATTCCATGGTGCGTGTCCAGGCGGGGCGCTTGCGTACCAAGTTGACCGAATACTATGCCTCTGAGGGCCCAGACGACGAGATCATGGTGGAACTGCCCAAAGGCACCTACGGCCTAGCTTTCCATCCGCGCCCCCACGGAACGGGTCGGAATCACACGAATGCTTCTCACGAGGGACCAAACCCTTTGCAGGTCAACGGCCGGACCTCACGCACTTGGATCGTCACCGTCGTTGCGCTCTCAGTTGTTCTCGGCTCCGCCGTCGCCGTTGCCACGGACCGCTTCCTGAACCGCAGGATTGCGGAAGCCCGGCTGGCAAGCGATAACCCGGATATGCCGGTAGCTTTTCACGTTTTCTGGAAGGGCTTTCTCACCGGACCGCAGGAACCTTGGGTCATCTTCAGTAATGCAGCCTTTGTCGGTCGGCCGTACGTTGGCATGCGCTACTACAATCATGCCAAAGATTCCGGCGCGGCGATCCTGGATCACTATACCGGAGTCGGCGAGGTGCTGGCGGTGCACGCTCTCGACAGCGTTTTCGAAAGACTGCATCAGCAAATTCGCGTCAAGCGCGGCAGTTTGTTCTCCCTGGACGATGCCAAGAACGACGATCTCATCTTCATTGGCTCGCCTTCGGAAAATCTGACGCTCCTGGAGCTGCCAAACACCCAGGAATTCACCTTCAAACAGATCACTTCCGGGCCGCGGACGGGCACCATGGAGATCCTCAATTTTCATCCGGAATCGGGCGAACCGAAGGAGTTTCTTCCGTCTCCGCCTGACGAGACCCTGACGGAAGACTATTCCGTCATAGCGCTCAAGCGAGGATTGAATCCTGCACATTCGGTGTTGATTCTGGCAGGCGCCACCACCATCGGTACGCAAGCTGCCGTGGAGTATGTCTGCCAGCAGAATTCTTTGGAAGAGTTGCTGTTGCGGCTCTCTGTTTCGAACTCCGGCGAACTGAAACCGTTCGAAGCGGTAATTCGCGTGAAGGTGGCCAAGGGAGTTCCCGTGGCTTCGGAACTTGTGGCGCTCCGCAAGGGTCCTGCATAACCTCGCTTGAAAGAATCAAATCATTTCTGCAGAAACGCCTCACCCCAAAACATTTTGTACCTTCTGTTTCACTATTTCCTTCGGGACGGCGGAGGCATCAGGCGAGGATCGAGTTCTGCGGCCTTTCGAAATTCTTCTTGCGCTTCCTCGGATTTGCCGTGCTGGCGTAAGGCCACCGCCAATTCAAAGTGGGCGGCGGCATAGTTGGGCGAAGAGCTGATGGCAGCGCGGAATTGCGAAATGGCGCCCTCAATGTCTCCGGCGTTGAGAAGCCGCCGCCCTGAATTTGTGGCAAAAAGCGCGGCCTGGTCGCCGGTCTTCTGCTTTGCAATTTCCATTCCAGCGCGGCTTTCCGCCGCGGCGCCTTCCGCGTCGCCGAGTTGGCGCAGCACGGTCGCCAAAGTTGTGTGAGCGCCAGCAAAGTCCGGTTGCAGCCGGATGGCTTCCCGTAACGCCGACGCAGAATCCTGGAGCTCACCCTTCTGCTTCAGCACCGTTCCCAATGTGTAATAGGCCTCGGCATAGTCCGGTTTGGCATGAACGGCCGCGCGGAGTTCCTCCGCGGCTGCGGCAAAGTCGCCCTGCTGCCAAAGCGTCACGCCGAGCGTGTAGTGCACATCCGGCTGCCCAGGATCCAATTCCGCGGCCTTGTGCAATTCGGCCATGGCTTCCGGCAACTTGTCCTTCAATTTCAGCGCCAGCCCAAGGTCGTAGTGCAGGGTGGCATCCTGCGGGGTGAGCTCAAGCGCCCCGCGGAATTCAGAAACGGCGGTGTCGAAGTCTGCTACTTGCAAATACGCTGCGCCAAGGTTCCCTCGGTATCCACTGTCAGTGGGCCGCAGACGGACTGCCGTTTGGAACTCCGAGATTGCTCCGTTGCCATCACCAGTCTGCAACAAAGCGAATCCCAGATTATTGTGTGCGTCCGGATTTTCCGGTTGCCATTTCACGGCTTGGCGAAAGGGTTTGATGGCTTGCCCAACCTCGCCGCTGTGCTGGAGTAGCAAGCCCAAGCTGTTTTGCGCGTCAGGGTAATCTGGTTGCAATGCAACACAATCTTGTAGCTCGCGGATCGCCGCATCCGTCTCGCCTCTGCCCTTGAGGGCCTGTGCAAGATAATAGTGGCCGCCCGGGTCCGCAGAATTCAGTTGTACTGCTTTTTGAAGGTGTTGCACCGCCTCTTCGAAGGATTTTTCCTGGTCACGCAAAACGCCGAGATGAAAATGGGCTAGCGCATAATTGGGCTGCAGCCGGAGCGCTTCGGAAAATTCCGTAGCGGCGCCTTGAGCGTCCGATTCTTGTACCAGCACGGTCCCGAGATCGTCGTGCAACTCCGCTCTTTGCGGCTCCAATTCGATCGCGCGGCGCAGTTCGCTGATTGCGCCGGCTAGCTCACCCGAAAAATCCAGTATGCGCCCCAGCGTGTGATGGGTCTCGGAATCGTTGGGCGCCAGCCGCGTGGCTTCTTGTGACTCACGTAGCGCACCGTGCAAATCTTTCTTGCCAGCAAGTGCACTTGCGAGATTCATGTGCGCCTGCGCGAATTCCGGATTCAATTTCACGGCGGTCCGGAAGTGCGCGATCGCTGCATCAACCTCCCCCTGAGCAAGCAAAACCCAACCGAGCGAGTTGTGGCTCTCCGGGCTCTGCGGAGCCAGCCGCACCACCTTCTCAAAAACTGTTCGCGCTGAAGCCAGATCACCCTTTTTCAATACGGATAGTCCCTGCTGGTAGAGCGCGTTTGCGCGCGTCGCGGCATCCGAAGGAGGGGAAGCCGTTGCTTGCGCGGCGCATGTCGCCGCACCCATAGAGAAAAAAAACAGAAGAGCTGCGCCGATAGAGATGGAACAGATCGGGAAGTGGAGCGTGAATAATTTCACACGGGAAGCTCGGAAGAGCACCACCAAAAATACTAGCATGTTTGCGCGTGAGCATCCCGCCACTCAGGATGCGGCCCACGGTTTGGCCGTGCGATTGACCCGTTCCAATTCGGACTTTACTATGCTTGAAGATCGATGACCTTCCATTCCTCGTTTGTTCGGCTTGCCTGCCTGCTGGGACCTTGTGCCTGGCTTTTTGTGCACGCGGCCGTCCCCCTGAGTGTAGTTCCCGTTGATTCCCGGAACACAAACGCCAAGCTCATCGCGCATTTTACCGACACCGCACAGAAAGCCGGTCTTACAACGCCGGTCATTTTCGGTGGTGAAAACACGAAGGAATATATCATTGAGACCACCGGGACCGGCCTCGCCATCTTCGATTATGACAATGACGGCTGGCCGGACATATTTGTCGTCAACGGCGCAACATTGGAACAATTGCCCTCCGGCAAAAGCCCCACAAGCCACCTCTATCACAACAACCATGATGGCACGTTCACCGATGTCAGCGCCAAAGCCGGTTTGACCCACACTGGTTGGGGCCAGGGCGTGTGCGTCGGGGATTACGACAACGACGGCTGGGAAGATCTCTACGTCACCTACTACGGCAAGAACGTTCTCTATCACAACAACGGCGACGGTACCTTCACCGACGTCAGCGAAAAAGCGCATGTCGCGGGGACCGGCAAAGCTTGGGGCACTGGCTGCGCTTTCCTGGACTACAACCGCGACGGCAAACTAGATCTAATGGTCGCGAATTATGTCGACTATAACTCCGCCACTGCCCTCGCGCCGGGAGAACGGGCCTCCTGCATGTGGAAAGGTGTTCCCGTCATGTGCGGGCCGAGCGGATTGCCCTGGGCGAAAAATGTTCTTTATCGCAATCTCGGCAACGGCACCTTCGAAGACGTCACCACCAAAGCTCGCATCGATCAAACCAACGGGCATTACGCCTTCAGCGTTTCCACCTTTGACTATGACGACGATGGCTGGCCCGACATCTATGTTGCCTGCGATAGCACCGGCAGCATCCTCTACCACAACAATCGTGACGGCACCTTTACCGACGTCGCCGTGGTCGCCGGTGCCGCTTTCAACGACGACGGCCGCGAGCAAGCCGGAATGGGCTCTACCGTTGCTGACTACGACGGCGACGGCAAGCTCGATCTTTTCAAGACCAATTTCTCCGACGACACCTCAACCCTCTATCGCAACAACGGCGACGGTACCTTCGACGACAAGACCTTTCCCGCCGGCTTCGGTTTGAACACTCAATATCTCGGCTGGGGCGTCATGTTCCTCGATGTGGACAACGACGGCTGGCCCGATCTGCTTCTTGTCAACGGCCACGTCTACCCGGAGGTCGACAGCCAGCACCTCGGCAGCAATTTCCGGGAACCCCGCATCCTCTATCACAACAATGGCAATGGAACGTTTACAGATATCTCCGCCGCTGCCGGGCCGGGCATCACAGCGGTGAGCTCTTCGCGTGGCCTGGCCGTCGGCGACTTATGGAATGACGGCCTCATTTCCGCGGTGGTCAGCAACATGAATGCTCTTCCGTCTCTTCTCGTCAATGACGTCCGCAACGGCAATCACTGGATCGCCTTCCGTGCGATTGGCGTCAAATCCAATCGCGATGGCATCGGAGCGAAAATCACCGTCAGAGCTGGCGCGCGCACTCTTGTTGACGAAGTCCGCAGCGGCTCCAGCTACATCTCCAATAACGACATGCGCGTCCACTTTGGCCTCGGCGCCGCCGTCAAAATCGATGGTCTCCAGGTCCGCTGGCCCAGCGGCCTGCTCGAGGAATTCGGCAGCCTTTCCGCCGACGCCATTCACACTCTTAAGGAAGGCTCTGGCACGCCCGTCGTCGCAGGCCCCAGAAAAAACTGAGCCGCTCAATCTCCCACTGGTCCCGCCGCGGCCTGCATGGATTCGTTCCGGGTGCCGGCCTTCATTGCCAGTCTTTCCTTCATTTGCCGGGATTCGCTCGTTGAGAAAAAAAGCGCCCCTTTCCCAGCGCTGGCCAGTTCGCCACTTTCCCACACCGCTAGCATGCTCCCGCCCGGTGTGTGCGAATTCGTGCCCAACAGCAGGTGCCCGGTTTCGTGCGCGGCAACGTGTCTCAAAAGACTCGCCAGACTCACCTTGCTTTTCTCATGCCACTCTTCCATCTGCTCGTAAAACAGGTCCGCATAGCACCCCCTTGCCGTCCGAAATCCCCATCTTCTCGCGCGCCAAACCGATCGGTCGTCGCGCGATTCGCAATTGCCAATGCTGGGGATAAACCGCCTCTCTACAGGCTCTCGCTTCCTGCGGTTCCGTCGGACCCGGGGAACAATGGAGCCATCGGATGGCGGTGCCCGCCTGCTCGAAAGTCTCTTGCGCTTCCTCTTCCGCTTGACGCCGAGTGCCCGCAGGTACTCTCGCCTCGTTATGCACGGAAATCGTGATCGTCAGCTGGGGGTTTGGAAGGCTGTTGGAACACACTAGGGAGTGCACAGCAGGACGGCCAGTCCTAACCTTAGCCCTAGCCGAGACGTCTCTTTGCTCAAGGCGCTCACCTCGGTGTGCCTCAATGCTGGCGAGGTGGCCAGCTCCCCATTTCCAGGTGACGACGCAAGTAGCCGTACGTCAAAAGGATAGGGAGCAAAATGACGCGGAATTCGTGGAAACTTGTACCTAACTCCGAACGTTATTACTAGTAAGCAGCGCGGGCCGGAGGGCCGTCAGGGTGCCAGAGAATGTTGCCAACGGTGTCATCCGCTTCGGGATCTTCGAAGCCGACCTTCGTGCCGGTGAACTCCGCCGAAACGGCTCGAAAATCAAGCTCCAGGACCAGCCTTTCCAGCTCTTAGCACTCCTTCTCGAAAGGCCCGGCGAAGTGGTCACCCGGGAAGAGCTGCGCGCCAAGCTGTGGCCTGCGGACACCTTCGTGGACTTCGACCACGGCCTGAATGCCGCCGTCAAGCGCTTGCGCGGCGCACTGGGTGATTCCGCCGAAAATCCTCGCTTCATCGAAACTCTCTCGCGTCGCGGCTACCGCTTTCTCGTCCCCGTCAATGGAATGGGGCAGGAATGCACTCCGATTCCCCGCGCACGCCGTCATTGGCGTATTGCCCTGGCCGCTGCCATTCTATTTCTTGTCGGGATCGTCGCCGGCTGGCAAGCCGGACATCACTCCGCCGCTGCGGTCCGATTCACGGAACGCCGTTTAACGGGCAATCCGGAGAACGATCCCGTTACGAGCGCGTCCATCTCGCCCGACGGCAAGTATCTGGCTTTCGCGGATCGCACCGGATTCTTTCTCCGCGTCGTGGCCACGGGAGAAACCCATCCCGTCCCAATCCCTGGTCAGATGAGGACATATCCCGCGGAGAAAGATCCCGGTCCCTTTGCCGTCAGTTGGTTTCCCGACGGCAGTCACGTCCTGGCAACGCGCGTGGCATCACTTGGGGAGAAACCCAGCCTGTGGAGCGTTTCGGTCTTCGGTGGCTCGCCCCGCAAACTCATGGATGCGGCCGCACTCGGTGCCGTCTCCCCCGACGGCACCCAGATCGTTTTTGTTCGCGGCGATTTCGCCCACCAGGAGATCTGGCAGATGCAGTCCGATGGCGGCCAGGCGCGCAAAATCTTCGGCCAGCCAGGGGCCAATTATGAGTCCGTCGTGTGGTCACCCGACGGGCAGGGCATCGCCTTCGTGCAGGTTGTGAACGTCTCCGGCTGGCACGAAGTCGCTGTTTCTCTCGGCATTTATGATCTCGTCAGCGGCCAGAGTAGTTCCCTTTTCACCACAGACCGTCTCCGAGGTGCTCTTGCGTGGGCTCGCGATGGCCGCCTGATTTATTCCCTCAGCGAACTCCCGCCCAACCAGAACGACTCCAATCTTTGGACCATCAAAGTCGACGCACGTGGCAATCAATCTTGGGGCCAGCCCGTCCGCCTCACCAGCGGCCCCGACTGCAAAATGCGCGCCAGTGTTTCTGCCGACGGCAAACGCCTGATTTTCCTTCGTTGGGCCGAATCCCCGGTCGTGTACATTTCCGAGGTCCAACAGGCCGGCCGCCACTTGAGTCCACTGCGGCCTCTTAGCCTCGATGAACGCAGAAATTATCCTTATACCTGGACGCCCGATGGCAAATCCGTGATTTTCACTTCCGATCGCGATGGCATTTTCCATCTCTTCAAGCAAGCCATTGATCAACCGGCTCCCGATCTGCTTGTCGACGGCGATCAAGCGGTCATCCTCGCCCGCCTCAATGCCGACAGCTCGGCGATTCTTTACGCCCTCGACCCCTCGCCGAGCGACACGGAACACCGCGTGCGGCTGATGCGCGTTCCGCTTGCCGGTGGAACGCCTCGAATGATTTTGGCGGAGCCAGGGATCAATAATTTCCAGTGTGCCCGTTCGCCTGCCACACTTTGTGTTTTCAGCGAATACACCCCGGACCACCTTGCTTTCTTCACCTTTGATCCCGTTACCGGGGAAAAACAACCGCTTACCCGGATTGAAGACTCCGAATGGCATTTGCAAAATTGGACGCTCTCTCCCGACGGATCGACTCTCGCTTTGGCTAAGAAGCACCTCATTCCGAGTCTCGCTGACATTCGGCTGTTTTCTGTCGCCAGTGGCAAGGACCGGATTCTCACTTTGCAGTCCTGGACCGGAATCGCATGCCTCGACTGGGCCGCCAATGGCCGCAGTCTTTGGGTTGTCGCTTCGTCGCCAACGGGCGTGCCGACGCTCTTGAATGTGGACTTGCGTGGCAAAGCCAGACCGGTCCTCAAGGAATCCGAAAAGGATCTCGGCTGGGCCATCCCCTCTCCCGACGGCCGTCATCTCGCCATCTGGGAAGCCAGCGGCAGCTCCAACGCCTGGCTCCTCGAAGGCTTCTGACCCCAGCTTCTTTGCTTTTTCTCTCCACGCAGCGGAACGCGGCGAGGATACAATTTTCAAAATTCACTGTGGGGGCGATTAAACAAGGGTGGTCGATGGCGCGGAGACCTGCTCGAACGCCTGATCTGAACTATCGAAACATCTCAAATGCCGCTTATTCCCAGCCGTTTCATTGTGCGATGCCTCAATCTGCCGAGTTCGCGATTCAAGAAATGCTCGCGCCCGATAAAAGGCACTAGGGGATTGCGGCGCTTCTCCACTTTGCTGTGAGCCTGCCTTAGTCGCGCATCTTCGCCGAATAATTCCAGAGCGTCGTCAAGCTTATCCAACGCCTTCTCGCGTCGCCCCGCCAATGCATACACCTCTCCTACATTCAGGTGGAACTGGATCTCTCCGGGTTTCAGTTGAACCGCCATCTCGCAAAGCTCTGCCGCTTGTTCCCACATCTGTTGGGCGCGAGCGATCGACAATCCCAGAAACGAGAGGTAGTAGGGGTTATGTTTGTCGCATTCGAACGCCCGGCGCAATCTTACCATCGCCTGTTGGGGGTATTCGTTCCTGAGGAGCTTGACACCTTCCCTGAACTCCGCCATAGCATCGAGCTCAGCCGTGCCCGTGGCGGTCTGTTTGGCAAATCCGAGGTTCATGGGGGATCCTTAGGTAACCAATCTGGACTACGAAGTAATTTAGTCAGGTCCCTTCTGAGGAGTCTACTGGTCTCACGGTCAGTGTTAACCAATTAGACCAAAGACCCTGGCCTTCGGTGGGGGTCGAGAGAGCCCGGTGGATACTTCCCAGGCCAGGCGGCATGCATTGCGCCCACCGGATCCGAGCGCCTTCTCATTTCGCGGGTGCTTGCGCTACTCCCACGTACTTGTCGGCGGCGCCGTAGTAGAAGAAGTAGCGATCGTCCTTGTGAACCAGACCTTCGACAAAGACGACATTGGGGACTTGGCCGACTTTTTCCCATTCTTGTTCCGGGGCGAAGATGGGCTGGTTGGAACGCCAGATAAGTTTGCGGGGATCGTGGCGGTCGAAAACGGCGACGCCGGCGCGATAGACGAGCTTGTCGTCCGCGCCGTTGTAGATGAGGACGATACCGCGCGGAGTGAGGATCGGCGGAGGGCCGGGCTCGACAACGCGCGAATCAAAT
>Ga0179592_10000364_pt1 | contig 17975 bp, 14 predicted proteins | sample CZODoug2_1_08_16_FD_148623 | JGI IMG/M metagenome (GOLD analysis project Ga0179592, IMG submission 148623) | Vadose zone soil fungal communities from Angelo Coast Range Reserve, California, USA - CZODoug2_1_08_16fungal (Illumina Assembly) | ecosystem: Environmental > Terrestrial > Soil > Vadose...
GACGTTCTCAAGATTGCCGCCGAAGATCGTGGCGTTTGCTTCGAGGTCTTCTGCGCCGACATCGTTCGGTTCGGTCATGGCACCACGGTTGGTCTCAATGCCTTATTGACAGGTCGAGGCGCCAAGACTGCGATTCTCGCAACCAAAGGGTTCGGCGACACACTCGAGATTGGTCGCATGCGCCGCCAGACCTCGGGGCAGAGTGAGGTAGAGCTTACCGACTTCACACTGCGTAATCGCAATCCGCCGCTAGTGCCTCGCCGCCTGATCTACGAAATTGATGAGCGAATCGACTCCAAGGGACATGTCATCAAGGCACTCGATCAAGATCGGGCGTTCGTGGCGTTAAAGGTGTTGGCCTCGTCAGGGATTGAAGCAGTTGCGGTCTGCTTGCTGTGGTCGACGGCAAATCCGGTGCATGAGCGTGCGCTCCGGGATGTCGTCAAGGTCATTGTGCCGGACGCTTTTATTTGCCTGTCGCATGAATTGAGTCCACTGGTCGGGGAATATGGGCGCATGTCAACGACCGCGGCCAATGCTGCCATTGGCCCCCTCGCCGGGCGCTATCTGGCAGCCCTCGAGGAGACATTGCGCACGGCCGGGATGCGCGTTCCGCTTCTGATGATGACGAATGCCGGCGGAGTACTGCCCGTGGCCGCCATCGGCGATCGTCCGGTGTTTACACTATTCTCCGGACCGGCCGCCGGCGTCGTCGGCTCCGCCGTCATGGGTCGAAGGTTGGGGTTGGACAACGTCCTGACGTCGGACATTGGCGGGACAAGCTTTGATGTCGGAATTGTCGCTCGCGGAAAGCCGATTTTGCGCCGCGAGGTATCCGTAGGCGGCGCCGACATTCGAATACCGTCGATCGATGTCGAATCGATCGGGGCGGGCGGCGGCAGCATCGCGGCAGTTCGTTTCGGCCAACTTACGGTCGGCCCGATGAGCGCCGGTGCCAATCCAGGACCCGTGTGCTACGGCCGCGGCGGCACCGAACCCACCGTCACGGACGCGGATCTCTTGCTGGGCATTCTCGATGCGGAAAACTTTATCGGTGGTCGCATGCGTCTCGACGTCGAGGCTGCCGCCCGCACCATGCACGACAAGATCGCTCAGCCGCTCGGTATTGGGACGATTGACGCCGCATGGGGTGTTCGGGAAATTATCGACAGCAAGATGGCCGATCTCCTGCGTCGAATGACAATTCAACGTGGTTATGACCCCCGCGACTTCACCCTCTTTGCTAACGGCGGAGCCGGGCCTTCGCACGCCTGGGCATTCGCTCGTGATCTTGGACTGCGCGGCTTTGTTGTTCCCGCGGCTGCAACCGCTCAATCAGCGTTCGGCTGTGGTAACGCGGACCTCGGCATCACGAAGGAACGCGCGGTCTATTTGCGGGCAGGGCCGGGAGCGGAACCAGACCCAGGATCGGTCACCGCCATTGACGAGACGCTGAGCGCGCTGGCAAGTGAAGCCACAGCCGACCTCGTCCGCGCGGGCGCGCAAGGCGAGATCTCGGTCGAACGGCTGCTGGCCGTTAGATTCCGCGGGCAATCGAATGTGATTGACGTGCCTGTGGAGACGACGCATTTCGACATGAGCGCTTTCACTCATCTCACTGAGCGCTTTGAGAGTCTTTACGAGGCGCTCTTCGGTCGAGGCGCTAGCTACGGTGGCGCCGGCCACGAGGTCGTGAGCGCGCGCGCTATCGCGCGTGGTTTGCTCCAACCCCCTGCGGCGCGCCCGCAAGGTACAGCGCTAATGCCCGCTGGCGTCCGTCGGGTCATCTTCAATGACCCTGCAGCACCCTTGGAGACGGCAATCTATAAAACGCGCTATCCGGCACCTGATGCTCGGGTCGAAGGTCCCGCCATTATTGAGTTTCCAGGACAAAGCGTTGTGGTGCCCCCCGCAGGATCCGCAGCCGCAGACAAGTTTGGCAACCTGCATGTGAGTATCGAATGATGAGTAGCTCCGGGAACGAGGTACCCGTACACCCAGTGGCCTTTGAGGTTATCCGATCGCGACTCCTTGCAATCACGGAAGAGATGCGAATTGCATTGCAGAGCGTGTCTGGCTCACCAACCGTGACCGAGGCATCCGACTTTTTCACCGGGCTTTTCCTTCCCGACGGATCTTTCGCATCGATGGGCTTCCAAGTCTCCTTCCAAGCCCCCGTGGTAGGGCACCTCATACGTGCCGTTTACGCGAGACCCACAGTTGAAATACGCGACGGCGACATGTTCTGCGGCAATGATCCGTTCGTCGGAGCACTTCACCAGAACGACGTTCAATTGGCTGGCCCGATTTACGCCGACGGGCAGCTCTTCGCCTGGGCTGGCGTTGAAGCTCATGTGACTGACATTGGAGGCATGGATTTCGCGAGCTGGTCGCCCAATGCGCGTGATGCGCGTCAGGAGGGTCTGCGAATCCCGTGTGTGCGGCTCGTCGAGGGTGGTCGTATGCGGGAGGACATATTGGAGATGATCCTGACTGCGACCCGCCTACCCGCGCAATTGAATCTCGACTTTCGTGCCTTTGTCGCGACCATCAACGTTGCACGAGAGCGTGTAACAGAGTTGGTCGGCCGATATGGCGCCCGCACACTCTCCGCGGTGATGCGGCGAATGATCGACGTATCGCGTGAGCGAGTGGAAGTGCGCCTACGCGAGTTACCCGACGGCGAATTTCGAGCAGTCGACTTTCTCGAGCATGACGGGGAAGCCAATCGGCTCTACAAAATTGATCTACGGATGCGCAAACGTGGGGCGCGCCTGCGCTTCGACTTCAGCGGATCGAGCCGTCAGGCTCCTGGCTTTATCAATGCGACGCGATCGGGCCTGGAAGGCGGTGTGACCGGCGCGCTTCTTCCCATGCTTGCATACGATATTCCCTGGAATCAGGGCGTATTGCACACAGCCGAGATCGTCGCGCCAGACGGCCTTATTTGTACGGCGCAGTTCCCGGCTCCAGTCGGTGCAGCGACCGTCGAAACGATTTGGGTCGTCTCGAATGTGTGTTCTCAGGCGCTCAATCGATTGCTGGCCTGCTCGTCCAAGTATCGGGACCGCGCTCAGGCCGTAAGTGACGGCACCATGGCGACCTTCAATTTGGGTGGTCGCAATCAGTACGGCGAAGCGTTCGGTTTGCATCTCATGGATCCGCTCGCCGGCGGATATGCTGCGTTCTCAACCAAGGACGGCTATGAGGCCGGGGGGCCGATAAACTCTCCCGCGCCTGCCATTGCTGACGTGGAGCGCAATGAGCTGGCAGCGCCTCTCTTTTATCTCTACCGGCGCTTGGCGCGCGACACAGGAGGCGCCGGCCGCTATCGAGGCGGCGCCTCGGCAGAAGTTGCCTTAACCCTTGCCGGCATCGAGGCGGCGGAGGCGCTCATCATGACCCATGGCGCCGAGGTACCGAACGCCTGCGGCCTTTTTGGCGGCTACCCGGGGTCGACCGTCGTGCAAAAGTGGGCCAATGGAGCCGCAAAGAACGGCATACCTGATTCAGAACCCCAGTGGATCCACTTCGGGCCCAAGCCAGGCCTTCGTAAGATGCGCGCCGGTGATATTTTCGCAGCGAGTTGGCAGGGGGGAGGTGGCTGGGGTGACCCGCTTGAACGGGATCCCGCTGCCGTTCATCGGGACTACCTCAACAACCTGGTATCGCGGGAATCCGCCACCGACATCTACGGGGTTGTACTCAACGAAACTGCTTTCGACACCGAGCAAACGCGCGCACTTCGTGACTCCTTAAGGGCGGCGCGAATCCGCGGCAGAAGCCGGGTTGCTGACTGCCCACCGCACGCTCACGTTGTTGGCGAGATTGGACCGGCACTGAAACTGATGCGTGTTGGCTCTGAAATACATATCGTTTCACGCGCAGGGGCCACCTTGGCCCGTGGTTCTACCCGCTGGCGTGAGGGCGCAATTCGCGTCTTGCTCGAGCTCCCACCTCAACTTTGCCTACACGAGGATCTTGAGATCTCGTGCTACTACTGCCCGGTTTCCGGCGAACAGCTATCGGTAGACGTACATGAGAAGGGCATGGTTCCGCCGGACGACATTGATCTGGAGGTGCCGAGTGTCCGGCCTGCTACCCCGGTGGAGGTCTCGTGATGACACCAGTCCGGCATCGCCCAAGGAAGCTGCCGATAGCGCTCGGGGTGAACCGCGAAATGCTTCCGGTACCGGCGCCATCGCTTGTCCGGGCGTCACTCACTCACCACCTGGCATTGATCTTAAGCGTACAGCGCGAAACGGAGGCCTAACATGTCTCGAAAAGTCATCGTTACAGTGGCGCCCACAGGCGGCATGGCAAGTAAGGGGCAGAATCCGAATTTGCCCACACAGCCCGAGGAGATCGCGGAAGATGTCGTGCGCTGCGCAAAGGCGGGCGCCTCCGTTGCAGCACTGCATGCGCGACGCCCCGATGATCTGGCGACCTGCGATCCGGCAATCTACGGCAGAATCAACAAGCTCATCCGTTCGCGATGCAACATCATTGTCAATAATTCGACCGGCGGTGGTGTTACGGGCGACATGATTCGCGAACTTCCGAATGGTCTATGGGAGATTCTCTACGAGCAGCGGCTGATGGGCGTGGAAGCCGATCCTGAAATGGCCACCCTTGATGCGGAAACCACGGTCGCGAGTTTCGGCGGGCGCGAGATCCTCGTGGCGACTACTCCGCGGCGATGCGAGGAAATGGCGAAGCTCTTCCTCGAGAAAGGCATCAAACCGGAATGGGAGGTCTTTAGTCCTGAGCATATTGTTCAAGATGTCTCGCGTTTGATCGCCAAGGGCTACGACAAGCCGCCCTATTTCATAAATATGGTTCTGGGCGGAGATCGCGGTTTTCAGGGCGCCATGCCCTACAACAGCGATACGCTCAATTTCATGATTCGTCAGCTACCGCCGCAAAGTATCTTTTGTGTTTCGGCTATCGGGCCAGCGCAGCTGCCCGCAACCACGCAGGCCTTGCTCCTCGGGGGCCATGTCCGGGTCGGACTGGAAGACAACAACTACTACAGGGCCGGTGAACTCGCGACCAACCTTCAGCTAGTCGAACGCACCGTAAGGATCATGTCAGAGCTGCAACTGGAGCCGACTTCGGCACCGGAGGCGCGTGCGATGCTGAACCTTCCGGCACGCTGAACCGCACGGTCACCCATCGCGTTCGCCCGTCCCATACCATGACTCAGCAGCCATATTACGACGCGACCACCTACACGCTACGATCGAGCCTGGCATTCCTCATCAAGCGCTCCCAGGCGCTGGTGTTCGATCTGACCGAACCCTTGCTCCTGGCGCACGGATTCAGCCAGGTCCAATACGGCATCTTGGCCTTTCTAAGGGACAATATCGCTGTGAACCCTAAGGATATCTGCCGCGAATATCGTTACGACGGCGGTGCGCTGACGCGGGTGTTTGACGAACTTCGTGAACGCGGTCTATTGGAACGCGACCGATGTGGCCGGGATCGACGCAAGGTCAACCTGCGGCTGACGGCCGCTGGTCGCCAGGCGATAGAAGCTGTGATTCCTGATTTCGTGACAGCGCTCAACAGGAACCTCAGCGATTTTAGCACCGCCGAGGTCCACGAGTTCACGCGTTTACTATCAAAATTCAATTCCAATCTGCAGTCGAATCTCGACGCGATACGGGTGCCAGCGCGTCAGCCGCGAGGGCCACCGCATGGCCGTCACGTTGCACCGGGTGGTTCGTGAGCATCGGGTACAGCTGGATTCAGAGGAACGCAATGCAGTGCGACCCGTTCGGAATAGTCTAAGGCCGGACTAAACGCAATTTGTGCACTGAGTGAGACAAGTCTCGTTGAGACGCAATTACCATGGAGAACGTAAATGGGCAGACTAGTTGGAAAGATCGCTTTCATCACAGGCGTTGCCAGCGGCATGGGGCGCGCGGCAGCCAAACTTTTTGCGGCCGAAGGCGCCACGGTCGTCGGGTGCGATATTAGCCCGTCCGCGGCCGAACACACCGTCAGCGAGGTGCGTGAGGCCGGAGGACGGATGGTGAGTTTCGGTAAAGTAGATCTCAGTTCCGCCGCGGATGCCCAAAAGTGGATATCCGATGGCATCGCCGAGACCGGCGGCATCGACATACTCTATAACAACGCGGGTAACGCGCGCTTCAGCATGTTCAGCGAGTTTACGCAGGAAGATTGGTCTTTCACGATTCGTAACGAGCTTGATTTGGTCTTCTATACGACTCGGGCCGCCTGGCCACATCTCGTTGCGCGCGGAAGCGCCTCTGTGCTTAACACAGGGTCGGCAGTGGCTGTGCGCGGCAATCCCAACATGGGTTTTGCCGCACACGCTACCGCAAAAGGGGGGCTACAAGCGCTCACGCGCCAGCTCGCCGCGGAAGGCGCCAAGCATAAGATACGGGTCAACACGATATCTCCCGGGCCGATAAGAACACCGGCTACGGCGGTGATGCCGCAAGAAATTGCAAAACGTGTGGAAGATGCGATTTTGCTGCGCCAGTGGGGCGAGTGCGAGGATGTTGCCTACTGCGCCCTCTACCTATCCTCAAACGAGGCACGCTGGGTTACAGGCGCCGATTTCGTAGTGGACGGCGGCGGCACCGCGGGGCTTTAAGGTCAGCATTGGCGGCAATCTATCGAGCGGGCACACGCCGGCCAACAATGCGACTAGGCGTTCGCGTGTTGAATAAGGTCGAGAGCTGAGCGGTGGCGGCTGGGACTATAGATTGTTGATTCGACGCGGGGCGCATAGCACCCCGCGTCTGTCGACCCTTGGTCTATGGCCGGTGCATGTCCCACGGCGTCTTGCCGGGTGGCAGCGGCGGACGCCGCACCAACTCACTTATTGGTACTCCCGCTTCGTACTTCGTGATCATCTCTTCGGGGTCAATGAGGATCCCCATAAAGTTCTCTTGGTAGTGCCCTGCTGAGAAGAACGCGTTCGTTTCCGCCACCGTCGGAAATACATCGTAATCCGTTTCCACTTTATTGCCATCGGGATCGCGATAGTAAAACGATATGGTTGGACCATGATTGATTGTCCAAAATGGATGTATGTCTTGTGATTTTAAGTAGCTGTATTGTGCTAACAGACCTCCCAGAGTGCGATACGAAAACGCCAGGTGCTCAAGGCCCCAACTATTCGGGGGGCGTTGCACCAACTGCGGCACACCGATGAGCCCGATGCGGTGATGCTCATCGTCGTAGGTTAGAAAGCACACTTTGTCGTTCTCGTAGGCGACCCGCGCATCGAACATGTTCAAATACCAATCACGGGCACGAGGAAGGTTGGGAGTCATCAAAACGACATGCGCCAACTTAAATGGCCGCACTCGCTCTGGATATTCATCGACCAGCCGCCGGGCGGTGGTGCGGGGTCCTTCATTTACAACACTCATGGTTCTTGACCTCCAAATTTAAATGATTCGCGGGTACGGCTACTGAAGTCATTTACTCTTCCCCTTGAAAGTGACCTCCCCAGAATCGCGCGATCCCGCTACGCTCGAGCTAATCAAGGCGACACCGTGGATTGGGGTTCGTCTATCATCGGGTTGTCGATGGCGCCGAGGCCCTCAATTTCGATGCGGCAACGTTGTCCCGCCTTCAAATACCGCGGAGGTACTTGAGCTCCGCCGACGCCCGCCGGCGTACCGGTAGACAGAATGTCGCCCGGCTCCAGGGTAAATGCGGTTGTCAAAAAGGAGATCATTTGTGGAATCTTGTGAATGAACTCCTCCGTGTTACCGTCTTGACGCAAGTCGTCATCAATCCAGGTGCGCACGCGCAATCTATTGGGGTCCGCAATCTCATCCGCTGTTGTCAGCCAAGGTCCAACAGGGCCGTGGGTATCGAACGACTTCCCCAGCGTCGCTGTTGGCGACAGTCTCTGCCAGTCGCGCACGCTGACATCGTTGCACACGACATAGCCCGCAATCATCTGATGGGCGCGTTCCGGGGGAACGTGGCGACATCGAGTGCCTATGACAATACCCAGCTCGCCTTCGAAATCCACCTCGACTGAACAGCGGGGTATATGAATCGCGTCGTACGGGCCGATAATGCAGCTCACTTGCTTGTTAAACCAATGTTGCTGCTTGGTGGATGGAATGGATGCATTCGGATGTGATTTCGCAAATTCTTCGAGGTGCTTCGTATAGTTGGCTCCGAGCGCCAGATACTTGCTAGGACGTGGCACCGGAGACGATAGCGTCACCTCGGAAAGCGGCGCGCGTACGCCCTTCCCGGAGAGTGCGCCGCGCACTGCGTTAAGTCCCTCCGGACCTGCTCGCAGGAGATCTAACATTGTGGCAGGAAGACTCAGGTCGAGCGATACGACGTCAACGACCTCATTGTTGACAACGACGCCGAGCCGTCCTTCGCCTGCTCCGCGACGATAAGTCACAAGTTTCATAACTGGCTCCGATGCTTAGCTGTAGAGAATGACGGCCACTTTTCGTGTCTCGCGTGGCCTTTCACGAGAAGATTCCTCGACTGACGAAAGCGGGGCTCAGGAAACTGCGCATTCGTTGGCCGACGCGTTCGGTTGAGACAGCATCCACTCAGCTACTTCGCCGCAAGAGGCAACCCAAATATCGGAGCGCTGCTGCGCGTGGGAGACGATGCCAAACATGGCTTCAAGACGCTCTCGTGTCTGTCCGATTATCCACGGATGAAAGTCGAACACTGCGTGAGTGCCGTCTCGCGCCGCCCGATCGATCTCATCTATAAACACTTTGCTCAGCAAGGCCGGTCCAAATTCGCGGTCGGGACCCGGTTCAATCTTGAAGCGCACGCCCATAGTTGCCTCGAGCTGGTTCCCGTCAACGAATGGCCAGCTGAACGGCATACTGACTACGCCGTCCCGGACAATCCTCGTTTCCTTCCCGATGCACGAGAAGTAGGAAAATCCATACTGACTCATCAGCTCAGGAAGATTGGACGTGCCGTAACCGCCGGGAGGACGGAATCCGTCGGGCCGCAGACCGGCTATGGCCATTGCTTCGAGGGATTTCTCCAGCACTTCAATCTGACGTTGGGGAGTGAGCGTTGTCCAGATTTCGTGTCGCAGCCCATGTAAGCCCACCTCATGCCCGGCACCCGCCATGGCCCGCAATGTAGGGGGGTAGACAGTGGCGTTCCATGCTTCCACGAAGAACGTGACACGCAGGTCCCTCAGGCGATCGAGCAATTCGGGCACCACCTGAGTAACAGTCATGTGAGAACCGATTGGCCTATCAACTGGCCACTTGCCAAATTCGATATCGGAGGCTTCGCCCAAATTGTCAAAAGTAAAGCTGACAGCGCCGGGTCGGCCCTCAGGCCCCCATCCGCTCCTCGATCGTTGCCCCTCCACTTGAGACATCAAGACACCTCACCAAACGCCCTATCGACAAGGATACATTTTAGCGCTAAACTATATACTTGTCGATAAAAACATCGACTGACGACAAGAAAAGAGCTTGGTGCAGATCCTTTCCAGCAGGCGAGACCCAGCTGCCCGGCAAAGGCGGTGCCAAGCGTGGTTCGTAATGATAGTTCGAGCGCATCTAAGGGGAGTCGATGAGAGCAATTCAGAGGTGTGGAAATAGGCTTCATGTTCGGCTGGCGATGGGATGCAGCATGGCGGCCATTTGCGGCACGTGCTCTGCTCAGGCGCAGAATCTTCAATTACATGAAGATCAGGTGGCAGACAGCACGGATATTCCCACCATCATTGTGACCGCGCAGCGTCGCAACGAGAACGTGCAGGACGTGCCCATCGCAGTTTCAGCTGTTACCGGGCAGCAACTGGAAATAGAGGGCATCTCGAACACCCTTGACATAGGGCGTGCGGTACCGAGTCTGATCGTAACGCAGACTGCCGGCTATGTACTCCCGCGCATTCGCGGGGTTGGAAACAGCGTCGTCGGCGCCGGATATGAAGGCGGCGTTGCGACCTATGTGGATGGCGTTTACCTCGCTGCGGCGCCGGCAGGGCTACTCTCGCTCAATAACATAGAGCAGATTGAAGTCCTTAAAGGGCCGCAAGGCACTCTGTTCGGACGAAACGCGACCGGTGGGCTTGTTTCGATAATCACACGCGACCCATCGTCGACGCCCGGTGGTTCCGTTGAACTGAGTTACGGCGACTATCAGACCGCATCCAGCGACGCCTACCTGACTCACGGTCTCGGAGAAATTGCGGCCGTGGACTTCGCGGGTCACGTAAGCGCCCAAGGCCAAGGCTACGGCACCAACCGTTACAACGGCCGTGACGTCAATCGCACCGACAATGATACCTCTCTGCGCTCTTCGGTCATCGTGAGACCCACCGAGAACACAAAGATCCGGCTCACTCTCGACTATGAGCAGAATAAGGGCTCCGTGTACGGTGCGGTTCGGCTCGCTCCCGGGACCAGCACAATTTTTCCGCAGGCGCCGTTTCAGAATGCCTGGGACGTCGATTCCGACGTGCAGCCATTCAATCAATACAAGGGGGGAGGCGTTACGGCACGAATCGAACAGAATCTAGGCTTCGCGCAATTAACGAGCATCACCGCCTATCGAGAATCGGACAACGTGGTTGTGTTCGATGGCGACGGCACTGCGACGCCGGGCGTCGGACTCTACGAGGGTCAACGCGACTATCAGCGAAGCGAGGAGATTAACCTTGCATCCACTTCGTCCTCACGTTTCAAATGGGTTGGTGGACTCTACTACTTCAGCGCTTCTTCCGGTTATGACCCGAGCCAGGTTACGCTTTCTGGCTTCCTACGGCCGCAAACACCCTTCGGGTCGATTTCGGTTTTAGACAATTACGGCATCGAACGCACGCAATCCGTCGCAGGCTACGGACAGGCGACGGCATCCCTTACCGATCAAACCAACCTTACGCTCGGGCTGCGCTACACTTCCGAGAAGCATAGTCTCGACGTATTCGAGACGATCGACATCGCCGGTGGCCCGTCGGGCCTGCCAATGCCCGCTTTCCCGCACAAGAGCAAGTCCTTTTCGGATCCGACCTGGCGACTCTCCCTGGATCATCGCTTTTCTCCGGAGTTGATGGTTTACGCGTCCTACAATCGGGGATTTAAGAGCGGCGGATTCAATCCACAAGTCCCGACCGATCCCGCATACGATCCAGAAAAGCTGGACGCGTATGAGATCGGCTTTAAGAGCGATGTGCTTTCTCGTCGGCTACGCCTCAACGCGGCAGCGTTCTACTACAGATATGCCGACCTACAGGTTGCAAAGTTCACTGGCCAACTGACCAGCTATTACAACGGCGCTGCGGCCCGCATTTATGGGCTGGACACCGATTTCGAAGCGCGTGCGACTGCCAATCTGACGTTCACCGGAGGACTAACGCTCCTACACGATCGCTTCACGAATTTTCCCAACGCAATCTTTGCGATACAGATCCCCGGAGGATTGGACAATGAGATTCGCTCGGCCGACGGAAACCGCTTGCCGCAGACCGCGGACTTTACCGCCACCATCAATGCCGACTATCACGTCCCAACCAACTTCGGTCAGGCGGGATTGAATCTCAGTTATGGCTATAGCAGCGGGTATTTTTCGCAGCCCGACAACATTTTACACCAGCCCAGTTACAGTACCTTAGCAGCTACCCTGCGGGCCGAGTTTAGGAATAGGGTTACGATCAGCCTCTGGGGTCGAAATCTCACCAACGCCAAGATCGCCCAAACGCTAGCAGCTGGCAGTTTCAATAGCATTGTCAGCTACGCCCCGCCCTTAACCTATGGAGCGACCGTCAGTGCAAAATTCTGACGCGGTTTTCGAACCGTCGCTGGTATCGCGTATGAGCGTCTTTGCCGACGTGAAACACTCTTCCAATGCAATTAGCACGCGCACAGGAGAAATCGATGAAAACCTCGGGTGATTTGAGCTTTGCTGCAGAGAATGCACACAACAAGGTGTACGGCGGATTCGAAGGTGTGGAGATACCCAAAGACTTAGATCGAAAGATTGCGGAACGGCGATCTCAGAACCACACCAAGCGGTTGCACCATCATGCGTTCCGATGTCGGAACGCTGAAGAGACACGGCATTTCTATGAGGACATATTGGGCTTTCCCTTGGTTCAAGCAGTCATCCAAAATCGAGATTTCGGCTCTCTCAACGAAGACAACTTTTGCCACATATTTTTCGAGCTTGCCGATGGCAGTGCGCTGGCCTTCTTCGACTGCACCGGCTCACTGGTGACCCGCGACTATGAGCCTGGTACCGGGTTCGATCACCACGTCGCCCTGTACGTCGCGAGTGATGATGATCTTGACTACTACAAGAAGCTGCTCGACGCGGCGAATATCCCAAACCACTACGTCGACTACATTGTCTATCATTCGCTATACGTAAATGATCCAAATGGTCTCAATATCGAATTCTGCGCGAATCCCCCGATCACCGCTGACTATGAATTGAAGGCAGAAATCGTGGCGCACCGTGATTTGAAGACTTGGATGGACTTTGCACATAATCAGCGGAATTCCAGCTAGAATTGAACAGGATATATCCTCTTGAAGGGGGTAAAATGGACGTTACTATGGAACCGACTGCGCCTCCCGAGGCTCCTGGGACCTATATCGAGGCGGTTCAACAGCGCCTTAGAGAGGATATTGTCTCGGGTAGGCTGGCGCCATGGGAAAAGCTGCGCCTCGCGGAGCTCAAGACCCGTTATACGATGGGATCAAGTCCCCTTCGTGAGGCCCTTTCTCGCTTGGTCGGTGAGGGCCTCGTTACTTTCGAGGCAATAAAGGGCTTTCGCGTTCGCGGCCTTTCCCGTGAGGACCTGGCGGATATTGCGTACATGCGCACCGCCGTCGAGACATTTGCAATACGGACCGCTGTGGAACGCGGCGGCGTTGAATGGGAAAGTGGAATCGTCGCCGCACTACATACCCTCACGTCGTTGACCCGTGATACTGCGACCGATCGAGCCAGCTTGGACGCGTGGAACGTTGCCCACGATCGATTCCACGAAGCAGTGATTTCTGCATGCGGCTCTCCTCGCGTTTTTGAGACGCAGCGCCGGCTTGCCGAGCATCACAATCGCTATCGGCGAATCTTCATGGGCGAAAATCTGCCCCGCCAGCTCATTATTGATGAGCACCGGGATATTGCCGACGCCGCGCTGGCGCGTGATGCCGACCGCGCAGCTATGCTGCTCGGGCGCCACATGGTCATCACCTCTGACTTTTATGCGCGGGTTCTTTCGGCTAAAGACCAGCCCGAGCAGACCGTGGGCACGGATGCGGCCAGCCCGGAGCTCGCTTAGATCCGCTACCGGTTTGGTGCGTAACCCCAGCGCAGCGATCGACGTCTTGGCGACAGCTATATCACGCGGTCGGGACGTATCGATGAGACGCGACTTCGACAAATGGCTCCTCGATTCATGTCGCGCTACGCTGATAGCCGAGCCGCCATCAGAGGCTCCTAATTTCCCCCATCGGCGAAAGTTTCAGTATCCGATCGGCGTTCCCGTGCACAATCTTCGAAAGGTCCGTCTCTGACAGGGAAAGGCCTTGAAGAAACTCTTGCCCGTGCGAGTTGCTGCTATAGGGGTAGTCCACAGAAAATAGAATCCGATCAATGCCGAATACGGCAAGCGCCATTTCGAACGGCGGCCTTGTAAAGATGCCACTTGTGGTGATCGAGACTTGATCGAGAATAGTCTGACTCACCGACCTTGTCAGATGTTTGATGTGCGGACCGAAGATCTGGTCACAGCGAGCCATCATCGCCGGCAATCCTTCTCCCATATGCCCGATAATCAATCTTAATCTCGGATGTCTGTCGAGAGCACCGGAAACCACGAGCCGCAAGACATGGAGCGCAAGTTCGGCGTGCCAGCCCCAACCGGGGCCGGCCAGCAAGAAGTCAGTAATCCCTGGCAATTCAGAAAAATAGGCCTTGCGAACCTCCGCTGGTGGCAAATGGGGATGGAGATAGATTGGGGCGTCCAGTCTCTCCGCTCGAGATAGGAGCGGGTCAAAGCGCTCATCATCGAGGAAGTAGCCTTCGGTCGTTCCATTGATTAAAGCACCACAGAACTTAAGGTCCGTCATCGCCCGTTCAAGCTCGTCCGCGGCCGCCTTTGGGTCCCGCATCGGAAGGTGCGCAAAACCCGCAAACCGCCCTGGATGATCTGCTATTGCCTGTGCTAGCCCATCATTCATCGCCCGCGCTAATTCTACCCCGGTGCATCCCTCAATCAGATCAGCGCCCGGTCCCGAGGCCGAGAGAACCTGGACGGTGATCCCCGACCGATCCATGTTACGAAGCCGCTGTTCGCCGAGATCCGCTAATTCTTGTTCTGGCGCACTCCAGCGGCCGAGTGGAAAGCCACGACTTCGAATTGTGTCCAAGTCAATTTGACGCGTCAACCGGGGAATCGCGAAATGCTCTTCTAGCGCGACTACGCGCATAGCCGAACCGGCAGTTCACTCGGCAATCCCGTCGACCCGAGTCTAAATTTCCCCCTTGATTGGTCAAGACTTGGCCGACTATTCATGTGTCATCAGAATCAACCTAGTGGGTCGGGTATTGGAAATAGACTTTATGTCACTTTGACGCTGTCGTCAATTCTCAATCAGTCGCCCGTTGCGACCCATGATTTATCAAACTGGGAACATGCTGCCAACAACGGTTCCGTCAATTGAATCCGGGCGTCGATTTCGATTGGAGTCAGATCCCAAACTTCAAACTCATAGAACCGGCCCTTGGCCCCGTTGGCTGATTGGCGCAACCATAGATCAACTTTTGAAGAAGAAATAGTGTCCGCACGGTCAATCCATTTGGCTCCCGCAAGCACGTGACGGACATCCGTGACGATTGCCTCTGCGGGCGACGAGATTGGCGAAAATGTGAGTGCTTTTCTTGACATGCTCGATTTGCGGAACTCATAGCAGTCCGTCCCATGACCACCGTCGCAACACCAAATCAACCGGTACATGCTCAGCGGACATTGGATGGGCTGACATCAATTCAGTCGCCCACCGGAAATAGGCTTTCAGTGTCGCCCTCAGTTGCGGGTCGGCAGGAAGGCCCGCATCGTCAAGGGCCCGGGCGAAACAAGCCTGAGCTCGTTCGTCCATCTCGAGGACCCCCACATTGAACCCGGTTCGATCCTACATGACCCATTAATCCTTGCGCATTTTGTTCGTCCCGTATGTGGAGACCACATGTGTCACGGAAATCAGATCCAGCGCTCACTACGCGGGCTCAAGGTTCTGACGCAGGGTCTGCCCCGCGGCCCACGCGGCGCCAATGAGCCCCGCGCGCTCGCCAAGCCGGCTGGGTGCGATGGCAATGGGTCGTGAGAAGAGGGTCGGAAGGGCCCGTCGGACCCGCTCATACAACTCGGGACGCACGCCGATGCTTCCCCCGAACACGATGAGCTCCAGATCGAGGAGCGATTGCAGTGTCACTACGGCGAGGGCCACCCAGCGCGCCGTCGTGTCGAGGACCGACGCCGCCACTTCGTCTCCTTGCTCGAGGAGCCTGAAAATGTCCCGTACCGTGGCGGCCGCGGTTCCACCCTGGCGCCGGTATCGATCCACGATGGCGAGTGAGCCCACCTCGAGCTCGAATGTGCCGCTGGCAGATGGGATCTGCGAAGTCGGGTCGTGCCCGATTGGCAGGTCCGCGATTTCCCCCGCCGAGCCACTCGCCCCCCGAAACAGCTTGTCATCGATGAGCAGGCCGAGCCCTGCACCTGTTCCGAGCGCTAAGAACGCCGCGTTGCGGCAGCGACTGGCGCACCCGAGCGCATGCTCGCCCAGCATCGCGAGATTCACGTCGTTCTCGATCGCAACATCCGGTCCGAAGCGGCCGCGCAGAAAGCCGAGGACATCGAAGTCCTCCAACCCTGCGATGTTTGGAGTCAGGGAAACACGGCCTGTGCGAGGATCGATCGCTCCAGGAATTCCTACCATGACATGGCGCGCCCGCGCGACTTCGATCCCGACGGTTTGCGCCAGCTTGTCGGCGCAGGCGGCGATCTGTTCGGCCACGTACGCCGCGCCGCGCCGGTCGGTGGGCTCGGTCAATTCCGCCACGATACGACCGCGCGCATCAGCAATCGCTGCGGCGAGCTTCGTGCCGCCTAGGTCCGCCGCAAAACAATAGTCAGTTTCGCGCGTCATTGACGTGCGCTACGGTGCGCGGGCGGCGGAAGAGGAAGAACCGCCGCGAGCTCCGCGACTCCGAAGATTTCATCATGGAGACGGCGCAAGGCGACGGACAAGGCGCCCACGACGCCCGCTCGTCTGCCGAGGGTACTGGTGCGAATCTCCACCAGCCGCGGCGTGAGCTGCAACAGTACGCGCGCGACCTTGTCCGCAAAATCCGGACGCGCTCCGACCGAGCCACCCAGAACGAGCAGTTGCGGATCCACTGTGGCGATGACCGCCGCGGCCGCAAGAGCAGTCAGCCGCGCCGTCTCGTCGACCACGTTCGCGGCAATCGGATCGCCCGCCTGCGCTCGCTCAAAGACCTGTCTCTCCGAATCAACATCGGAACCGCCGGCCTCCCGGTATCGTCGCACGACACCAGTTGCACCAATCTGGTACTCGAGGCAGCCCTGCAGGCGGGACTCGGCTTGCAGCGGATCGCCACCAATCGGCAGATAGCCGATCTCACCGGCGGCGCCGTTCTCGCCGCGAGCGAGCCGTCCGTTGACATAGAGTCCCAGTCCAACTCCGCTACCGAGCGCGAGGAACGCCACGTTGTCGACGTTTTGCGCGCAGCCGTGCCACAGTTCCCCGAGCAGCGCGAGATTGATGTCATTTTCAAGGACGACGGGACTGCCGAGTTTCTCACCCAGCAGGCCTACGACATTGAGATGATCCAGGCCGATGATGTTGGGAGCCAGCTCGATGGCGCCGTTCTTGGGGTTTACCACCCCGGGGGTGGCCATCACGATGGAGCGAATTCGGCTGGGGTGGGTGTGATTGTCACGCGCCAGGCGGTCCGAGAGCCGGGCAATCTGGTCGAGCGTCCAGGCTCCGCCGCGGCTGTCGGTGGGTTCGTCGGCCTCAGCGAGCACTCTGCCTGCAATATCGGCGAGGGCGACTGTCAATCGTCGGGCTCCGAGGTCGATGCCGAGCACGTGCCCGCCTTCCGGGCTCAATTCGTACAACACCGCGGTCCGTCCGACATTGCCGCTAGTTCGTCCCATCTGGCGAACCAGCCCCTGCTGCTCGAACGCGTCGATGACTTCCGACATCGTCTGTTTCGACAGCCCGGTCACCTTGGCAAGGTCCGCCCGCGAGATGGGGCTGCGGTGCAGGAGGGCTTCGAAAACGCTCCGTCGCGAAAGCTGGCGGGTCACGCTGGATATCGGTGGGGAAGGCATAGTACTCATTTGATTCGTCACCTCTCCGAACAATCATAGCCGCATTAGCCGGTAAAGCCACCTATACTTGACGAAAAGCGCGCAGCATGCGAGATTGATTCGTCAATCGACCGAATAAATTAGCTGCTAGGGATATAGATGTGCGGGGCAATCGGTCACGGGGTCGACAAGCCGGAGGCAACGCGGAACGCGCAGCGTAGGGCATCTGAGATCCGGAAGATAACAATCTAGAGGGAAAGGCCGTGTCAAACCTATATCGCAAACACCCCCTGTCAATTGCCATATCGATGGCGTTGCTCGCCGCCGCGGCGACATCAACCATGGCATCAGAGGGCACGGGTACCCCGGCGCAGAACGCGGGGGCGCAGGGCTCTGCGCAACAGGACGCATCGACGACACCATCGCCCGACGTCAAGAAAGGGAAGGGCGGAGGCAGTGCCGGCTCGAGCGCGGGAGCCAAGGAGGCGGACGACTTGTCGGAGATCACCGTCACCGGCGTGCGTGAGTCGCAGATCCGCGCGATCGAGCTGAAACGTCTGGCGCCGAGCATCCAGGACAGCATCTCGGCAGAGAACATCGGCCAGTTGCCCGACGTGACCATCACGGA
>Ga0179592_10000365_pt1 | contig 17958 bp, 8 predicted proteins | sample CZODoug2_1_08_16_FD_148623 | JGI IMG/M metagenome (GOLD analysis project Ga0179592, IMG submission 148623) | Vadose zone soil fungal communities from Angelo Coast Range Reserve, California, USA - CZODoug2_1_08_16fungal (Illumina Assembly) | ecosystem: Environmental > Terrestrial > Soil > Vadose...
CGGCTTCACCGAACCCGGCTTGCACAGCACCTGACCGCGCTCGACTTCCTCGCGCTTGGTGCCGCGTAGCAGCGCGCCGATGTTGTCGCCGGCCTGGCCCTGGTCCAGGAGCTTGCGGAACATCTCGACGCCGGTGACGATGGTCTTCTGCGTATCGCGCAGGCCCACGATCTCGATTTCCTCGCCGACCTTGATGACGCCGCGCTCGACGCGGCCGGTGACCACGGTGCCGCGGCCCGAGATCGAGAACACGTCTTCCACCGGCATCAGGAACGGCTGGTCGATCGGACGCTCCGGCTGCGGAATGTAGCTGTCCACCGCCTTCATCAATTCAATGATCGCATCATGGCCGAGCTTGGGATCCTTGCCTTCAAGTGCCGCCAGCGCCGAGCCCTTGATGATCGGGATCTTGTCGCCCGGGAATTCGTACTTCGAGAGCAATTCGCGGACTTCGAGTTCGACGAGTTCGAGCAGTTCCGGATCGTCGACCATGTCGCACTTGTTCAGGAACACCACCAGCGCGGGAACGCCGACCTGACGTGCCAACAGGATGTGCTCGCGGGTCTGCGGCATCGGGCCATCGGCCGCCGAAACCACCAGAATGCCGCCGTCCATCTGCGCAGCACCGGTGATCATGTTCTTCACATAGTCGGCGTGGCCAGGACAATCGACGTGGGCGTAGTGCCGGTTCGCAGTCTCGTATTCAACGTGAGCGGTCGAGATCGTGATGCCGCGCGCCTTCTCTTCCGGCGCCTTGTCGATCTGGTCGTACGCCGTGAACGTCGCACCGCCGCTCTCCGCCAGCACCTTGGTGATCGCCGCTGTCAGCGACGTCTTGCCGTGGTCGACGTGACCGATCGTTCCGATGTTGCAATGCGGTTTATTGCGTTCAAACTTTGCTTTGGCCATGACTCTCTCCGTTCAGTCGTTAACTGCCGCCAACGACAATCAGGCAAACTTCTTTTGGACTTCCGCCGACACGTTCGCCGGCGCTTCTGCGTAGTGATCGAACTGCATCGTGAAGGTCGCGCGACCCTGGCTCATCGAGCGCAGGTTATTCACGTAACCAAACATGTTCATGAGCGGCACCATCGCATTGATGACGTTGGCATTGCCGCGCATGTCCTGGCCCTGGATCTGGCCGCGCCGCGAATTCAGATCGCCGATCACGGACCCGGTGTAGTCTTCCGGAGTCACGCATTCGACCTTCATGATCGGCTCGAGCAGGACAGACTTGCCCTTCTGCAGCGCTTCACGGAACGCCGCGCGCGATGCGATCTCGAACGCCAGCGCCGAGGAGTCGACGTCGTGATAGGCGCCATCCACCAGTTGGACCTTCACGTCCACCACCGGGAAGCCCGCGACCACACCGGAGCCCAGCACGCTGTTGAGGCCCTTTTCGACGCCGGGGATGTATTCCTTCGGCACCGCGCCGCCGACGACCTTGGACTCGAACTCGAAGCCCTTGCCGGGTTCGTTCGGCTCGACGATGAATTTCACCCGCGCGAACTGCCCGGTACCGCCGGTCTGCTTCTTGTGGGTGTAATCGACTTCCGCGCGCTTGGTAACACGCTCACGGAACGCCACCTGCGGCGCGCCGATATTGGCGTCGACCTTGTAGGTCCGGCGCAGGATGTCGACCTTGATGTCGAGATGGAGTTCGCCCATGCCCTTGAGAATGGTCTGGCCGGATTCCAGGTCGGTCGAGACCCGGAACGACGGATCCTCCGCGGCAAGCTTCGCCAAGGCGACGCCGAGCTTTTCCTGGTCGGCCTTCGACTTCGGCTCGATCGCGATCTCGATCACCGGCTCCGGGAATTCCATCTTTTCCAGAATCACCGGCTTGTTCGCATCGCACAGCGTGTCGCCGGTGCGGGCTTCCTTCAGGCCTGCCAGCGCGACAATGTCGCCGGCGAAAGCTTCCTTGATGTCTTCGCGGTTGTTGGCGTGCATCAGCAGCATGCGGCCGATGCGCTCCTTGCGGTCGCGGGTCGAATTGATGACGCCGGTGCCCGACAAAAGCGTGCCGGAGTAAATGCGGCAAAAGGTGATGGTGCCGACGAAGGGGTCGTCCATGATCTTGAACGCAAGCAGCGCCAGCGGCTCCTTGTCATTCGGAAGCCGAATGATTTCGTTGCCGTCTTCATCGACGCCCTTGATGGCGGGCACGTCGACCGGCGACGGCAGATAATCCACGACCGCGTCGAGCAGCGGCTGCACGCCCTTGTTCTTGAAGGCCGAGCCGCACAGCACCGGAAAGAACGCGCCGGTCAGCACGGCCTTGCGGATCATGCGCTTGAGCGTCGGTTCGTCGGGCTCGTTGCCGTCGAGATAAGCGGCGAGAACCTCGTCGTCGAGTTCGACCGCGGCCTCCAGCAGCTTCTCGCGATATTCCTTGGCCTTCTCGACCATATCTTCGGGAATATCGATGTCCCTGAAAGCGGCGTCGAGCTTCTCTTCTTCCCAGATCACGCCCTTCATGCGGACGAGATCGATCAGACCCTTGAAATTATTCTCGGATCCGATCGGAAGCTGGATCGCAATCGGCTTGGCGCCGAGGCGATCGACAATATCCTGCATGCATTTGTAGAAATCGGCGCCGGTCTTATCCATCTTGTTGGCGAACACGATGCGCGGAACCCGGTACTTGTCGCCTTGGCGCCAGACCGTCTCGGTCTGCGGCTCAACGCCCTGGTTGGAATCGAGCACGCACACCGCGCCGTCGAGCACGCGCAGCGAACGCTCGACTTCAATGGTGAAGTCGACGTGGCCGGGGGTGTCGATGATGTTCAGGCGCTTGCCGCTCCAGAACGCGGTGGTCGCGGCGGACGTGATCGTGATGCCGCGCTCCTGTTCCTGCTCCATCCAGTCCATCGTCGCTGCACCTTCGTGCACTTCGCCGATCTTGTGGCTCTTGCCGGTATAATAAAGGATGCGCTCGGTAGTCGTGGTCTTGCCGGCATCGATATGCGCCATGATACCGAAGTTGCGGTAGTCCTCTATGGCATGAACGCGGGGCATGGGTTGTTCCTTAAAATCCGTTGTTTCGCCGTTACCAGCGATAGTGCGAGAAGGCGCGGTTGGCTTCCGCCATCCGGTGCACGTCTTCACGCTTCTTCACGGCGTTTCCCCTGCCATTCGATGCGTCGAGCAGTTCGGCTGAGAGCCGCTCCGTCATCGTCTTCTCATTGCGGTCGCGCGCCGCCGAAATCAGCCAGCGGATCCCGAGCGCCTGCCGGCGCACCGAGCGTACTTCGACCGGAACCTGATAGGTGGCGCCGCCGACGCGGCGCGACCGAACTTCGATCGTCGGCATCACGTTTTCCAGCGCCTGCTCGAAAATCGGCAGCGGGCTCTGCTTGGTCTTGGTCTCGATCATGCCGAGCGCACCGTAGACGATGCCTTCGGCGACCGACTTCTTCCCGGCGTACATCACCGAGTTCATGAATTTCGTAATGATGATGTTTCCGAACTTCGGATCCGGAAGCACTTCACGCTTTTCAGCAGAATGGCGGCGAGACATCTTGTCTGTTCCCGATTATTTCGGACGCTTCGCGCCGTACTTCGAACGGCGCTGCTTACGGTTCTTGACGCCCTGGGTATCGAGGACGCCGCGGAGAATGTGGTAACGCACGCCGGGCAAATCCTTGACGCGGCCGCCGCGGATCATGACCACGGAATGTTCCTGAAGGTTATGGCCTTCACCGGGAATGTAGCCGATCACCTCGAAGCCGTTGGTCAGGCGCACCTTTGCGACCTTACGAAGCGCCGAGTTCGGCTTCTTCGGGGTCGTGGTGTAGACGCGCGTGCAAACGCCGCGCTTCTGCGGCGACTGCTGCAGCGCCGGCACCTTCTTGCGCGACTTCTGTACGACGCGCGGACTTGCGATCAGCTGGTTGATCGTCGGCATGTCAGCCTTCACCCTTTAATTCGTGCGAAACCGGGAAGCGGCTGCGCAAATTCTCAATCGGGACCACCGGTCCCATCCGGTCACCCCACGCGAATTGAACCGCGCAAAGCGAAATCGCGCCAACCGCTCATTGCTGAGCGGAAAGCGCTTCGACGCCACAGAGGACCGCAGTCGCAACCGATCAGCCTGCGCTGCTCAGTCAAGTACCGAGGTCATGCATCCGAAATCAATCTCAAGAGGACTTGCTCGAGAGAACCAAGATCGTCCTGGCATTGCCTAGCTATATTCGACAGCGTTTGAGCGGCATTCGTCGAGGTTGGTGCCCGTCCCGATCCCGCAGAAATGACCCAGGGGATTGAAAGGGTGATCCGTTCCGACTCTGGCGTCGCTCACCGCCTGTCGTTAAGTGCGCGGGTTTTATCGGCGGTGGTTAGCCAAGTCAAGGCGAAACGACAATGCAAGAAGCGCCTCTGCCGCCTGCAGAATCGGCACGCACATGAATTTCAAAGCATGCCCGATGACCCCCTGGAGCCTTTTCCGTTTCGATCGAATCGAAACGGGGCTCCAGATTCCTGATTTGACGGGTTTTCTTGACGTGAACCGGTTTCCACCCCGGATCAAGTCCGGGGCAGGCTTTCGCTGGCAGACGCTCTGGTGCACGGAAAGCAACGAATCCTGCGCGCCTGGTACACCGTCCTGCTCCGCTTGCTTTCGAGCCGCAGGCGTAGGATCAGCCGAATAAAAATATTACCCGGGTAATATATATCCATCAGGCGCTTATTGGGCGATGCCGGCGCCCGGTTCCCGAGGTGACGGCGCCGAAGGCGGGTCCGGAACCACCCGGTCAGAGAACGCAGCCCTCCCCCGCTCAATCCTCGTCATCGTCATCATCGTCGTCGCTGTCGTCGCCAGCCTGGTCGGCCGCTTGATGCGGTGTGTGGCTCTGATCGTCCCACAGCCTTCGATACACGCCGTTGGCGGCGAGCAGCTTCGCGTGCGAGCCGCGCTCGATCGCCTTGCCGCCTGATATCACGATGATCTCATCCATATCGACCACCGACGTCAGGCGGTGGGTCGAGAAGATCATGGTGCGGTCCTTCGCCACCTTGAGAAGCGTGCGATTGATCGCGGCTTCGGTGGTCTGGTCGAGTGCCGAGGTCGCCTCATCGAGCAGCAGGATCGACGGGTTGCGGACGATGGCGCGGGCAATCGCGATGCGCTGGCGCTGCCCGCCCGACAGCGTATCGCCGCGTTCCCCGACCGAGGTGTCGTATTTCTGCGGAAGACTCATGATGTAGCGATGGATTTCGGCCTTGCGCGCGGCCTGCTCGACTTCTTCGTCGGTCGCGCCTTCCTTGCCGAGGCGGATGTTTTCCCGGATCGACATGTTGAACAGCATGTTTTCCTGGAACACCACCGCCATGCTCTTGCGCAGGGATTCGCGCGTCACCTTGCGGATATCGACGCCGTCGATGGTCACGCGCCCTTCATCCGGCACATAAAGGCGAAGGATCAAATTGAGCAGCGTGCTCTTGCCGGAGCCGCTCGGACCGACGATGGCGATGCTCTTGCCGACCTTGAGCTTGAGACTGAGATTGTCGAGAACCGGCGTTTGGCTGCCTTCATACTGGAAGGTCACGCGGTCGAAGGTGATGTCGTTGGTGATGCGCGGCAAATCGGGCGCACCCGGGCGGTCGGCGCCGCGGGTCGGTTCGTCGAGCAGTTCCTGAATGTGGCGCACTGCCGCCGCCGACTGGATCGACACCGGAATGAAATGCATCAGATGGGCGATGTTGTAGGACACCTCCCAGAACGCGCTCTCGAACGTCACGAAGGTCCCGATGGTGATCTGGCCCTTGGTGGCCAGATAGGCGCCGATCGCGAGCACCACGAGGTGCAGCAACAGTACCGAAATCGTAACCGTGCGCTCGACCATGGTCGACAGGAACGCCGCGGAAGCAATTTTGCGGCGCGCGTCGTTGTTGCGCATCGTGAACCAGCCGAGCGTCCGCCGCTGCAGGCTGAACGCCTTGACCACCGCCTGCGCCGCGACGTTTTCCTGCACCATGCCGAGAAGCGCCGATTCATTGAGCTTCTGCTCGTAATTCGCCTGCACCGCCTTCGGCGTCAGAATCCGCGGGCCGATCAGCGTGATCGGAAACACCAGCAGCGCCACCGCGGCGAGCTGCCAGTTCAGGAACAACATCAGGACGATGCCCGCGATCAATTCCAGGAAGGGCAACGCCGCGCTGTTGGCAAAGCTCTTGATCGAACCTTCGAAGGCCGACATATCGATGGAGAAGCGCGAGAGAATCTCGCCGCGCTTGGTGCGCGCGAAATAGGCCGACGGCAGGTTCTGGACGTGCTCGAACAGCCGTGACCGCACATCCGAAATCAGCGAAGCGGCGAGCTTGGCGTCCCACCGCTCGTACCAGACCGCGACGATCGAGGTGATGATGCCGGCCGCCGCGAGCACACCGAGGATCGTATAGAGCGCCTGGAAATCTTCTTCGCCGAGCGCATCGTCGATCAGGAACTTCAGGCTCAGCGGCATGATGACATTGAACAGCGTCTCGACCAGGACGCCGAGGCCGACGAATGTCAGTATTGTCTTGTAGTTCTTCAGGAATGGTTTGACGAACGCGTAGATCGTCGCCAGCGCGCCGGCGGCTTCCTTCGCGGTAAAGACGACGAGATCCTCATCGTCCTCGTCATCGTCAACATCAAGCTCGTCGTCGTCATCTTCGTCCTCATCGGGCGGAGACGACGCGGTTGGCTTGCCGCCGACGATGCGATCCGGGGCGGCGGCGTCCGCGGCAAGCTTCTGGTCGAGCTCTGCCGCAATCGGATCGTCGGCGGAAGCGGGTATCTGATCATCCGGCGATGGAGGCTTGGACGACGGAGGCCTGGACGATGGAGGCTTGGACGATGGAGGCTTGGACGATGGAGGCTTGGACGCCATGAAACCAACCGATGCTGCACGGCCGGCATGACCGCAAAATCGACCCCCGCGTTCTACGCGCTCGGCAAAGCAACTGCCAACAACTTTCCACGGGCCGTCCGGGGCAACGCCGGGAGCCCAAAAGGCTTCACTTCAGTGCTGAATGGAGATGACACGGCGCCGCCACCAGCGTGACAGCGCTCACGCTGGAATCCCGGCTTACGCTCGGTTGCCAGCCGGCTCAGCCGTCGACTGCGACCTTGTCAAAAAACGAGTAGCGCAGGCTGTCGGAATCCGCATACCACTGACCCGGCCCCTTGTTGGCAGCCAGGGTTGCGGCCCAGAGCGCGTCCGTGCAGTCGCGACGGTGCATCGACAGGTCGAACCCGTTGCTGAAAAACAGTTCCGACCATTCCCACCAGGTTCCGAGCTTCCTGACCCCGCGCAGCAGGTCGTATCGATCGATCAGCGCCGGCGCCATATCCGATGTCACCGATCCGAACACCAAGCCGGTCTTGACGACGCGGTTCAATTCACGAACGGCGCGCGGCACCTGCTTTTCCGCGACATGGCACAGACTTGTCTCGAACACGAAATCGAATTCTCCGTTCTTGAACGGCATATCGACGATTGATCCGAGCTTATTGAATTTCTTCAGTGCCTTCGGCGTGTGAGCATGGATCGCACGGTTGTTCTCGATGCCCCATGCATCTATTCCACGAGCGCGCAACGCGCCCACCAGTTCTCCGCTGGCGGACCCGGCCACCAGCAGCTTGTAACCCCTGCCTCTGTTCCAGACGATCTTGATGAGGTCCGTCAGATATGCGGGATCGGTAAACTGGCTCCAGACCTCACGATAGGGACCGAGCCCCCGATAATTCTCGAAATAATCCCGATCGATCCGGTCGGATGCAGACTCGGCGCCCTCGCTGAGCGCGCGGCGCAGCCGCATCATCTCGGTGAGAATGATGTCGGTGGCGGCATCGGAGGAATCGAGCAGTCCGTTCAGCGTCGAGTCGAACAGATAGTCGCCGACCACGACCAGGCCGGGATGCTGTTTGGGATCGGGCCGGTGATTGGTCATGACGTCGCGCGCCGGCATGCCGCCCGGCAACGCATTTACCGACGAGAGCCAGCGATGGATCTTGCCCTCCATGAGATGCGCGCGCGCGTCGCCGAGCGAGGCCGGCAGTGACTTCAGTGCGGCGTCGATCAGCTCCTGATCGCTGAGATTGGCGAAAGCCAGCGCGTCGGAGCCGGCGATCAGCCAGTTCAAGACACCGTGCTTGCCGACGTCGTGACGGGCGCCTTCATTGTAAACGCAGCAGCCGCCGAACGCTTCCGACATGAACCATGCGCCGGGGATTTTCTCTCCCCAGAACGGCTCATCGAACAGGATCGAGACCCGCAAATAATGCGCCGGGCGGTCGAAATAAGCCACATGCCTGACCATCGACTTGCGCAGCTGTTCGCCGTCCCATCGCATGGTCGCGAGCCAGGAGTGCGGCAGGCACATCACCACGAGATCGAAATCCCTGGTCTCCGGTCCCTTGCCGTTCATCATGTTGAGCTGATAGCGGCCAGCCGCGGTCTTGCCGACCTTGAGAACCCGGTGATTGAGCTGGATATCGGCGTCGACCTCCGACTGCAGGCATTCGATCAGCTGTTCGTTGCCGTTCTGGATCGAATACAGGCCGATATAGCCATCCACATCCATCACGAAGTTCTTCAGCGCATTCAGCCCGTTGGTGTTGTGGCTCTCGGTGGCGAGATCGGACCGCGCCATCACCTTGAGGAAGCGTTTGGCGGTGGGATCGTCCACTTCCTTGTCGAGCAACTCCTCGCAGGTGATGTACGCCCATGGATGCTCGTTGTCGTGCGCGCCGACGCCTTCATAATATTCGATCGGAGACACCATCTCGGTGCAGCGTTTGCGGAACGCTTCGATCGCGTCCGCGGTCTTGGCACCGTATTTGCGACGCATGCCCGGCACGTCATTCAACAGCTCGCCATCGAGCTGGACTTGCTCGGCATCCATCGGAATGGTCTGCAGACCGAAATGCTGGATCAGCTCGCGCAGCGGATCCGGGCCGGTCATCGAATAATCGTAAATCTCGGCGACACCGGCTTCGTACATCGCCGGCGCCGAATCGAATTTGCGCGTGAGAATCTTGCCGCCGACGCGGTCGGACGCCTCGTAAATCGTGACGCGGCAAAGCTCGCCCAATTTCTTCTTGAGATACCAGGCGCTCATCAGGCCGCCAGGGCCGCCGCCAACGATTGCAAGATCAAGCATCGATTTTTGTTACCTTCCCGCCAAGCTACGGCGACCAGACCGACACGCAACTTGCCCTCGCCTCCGTATCGCGTGCCAGACGGAGCGCGGAGCGGAAAGGCAAAAATCCCACCCCGCTCCAGAGATTCAGAGCGCCAATTCGACGTTTTCGGCCGCCAAAGGCGGCGAACTCCGCCTCCGGAGACAGCCACCTTTCCTTTAGCAGAAGCGCTTTTGTTCCTGAAAGGAAGATGAACAACCGGTGACGAAGCGAAATTGAGGCCAAACGACCCTGCTGCCGCAAAGGAAGCGAAGCCAGGGCGACATTTTGCAGCGCAAAACGTTTGGAGGACGTGAAGACGACGGGGAAAATGAAAAATATTGACGCGGGGATGGTGCCTGGAACCTGTCAGCAAACCAGTCCTGATCCTTCGCCGGCAAGCGATCGAAGCATCGCCGCTACGGCCGGAAAATGAAAAAACCACCGGCAGGGCATTGCCGGTGGTTCTGGAGGTTCATTGTGAAGTAGGTGTCGTCTCCTCGAGACAAGGCGCCAAACCGTCCTGGGCCGGCTACTTGCAGCGCAACATATATAACAAAAGTACTTAAGCAAATAAGCTTATTTAGTAATTCGATATGTTCTAAATCGCGATGCAGGCTGCGCGCCTGTGAAAAACCCCGGACCGTTCCGTCCGGGGTTTTTCTGTCGAATTGTCAGACGATCGGGATCAGAAGGTACGCTGAGCGCGAAGGTCAGCGCCAAACGAGACCGGGTGGAGAAATAGTCGCGGTAACGATTCACCTGACCAGGATCGCCGTTCCAAGCGGGCTGATCCTGCACACCGGCGGTGTTGAACGAGGTGTCAACGCGCAGATAGCCACCAAACTTGATGCAGGTGTCGGTGCCCGGAATGCAGAAGAAACCGGCACCATGCAGGGAGCAGACCTTGACATACTCGACCGCTTTGGCCTTGACGGGAAGATCAGCCGCCTGTGCCCCGCCCATGGCGAGCAGAGCCGCCGCTGAGCCAAGGACAAGGCTCTTAATCGTCTTCATATTAACCTCCAAGTTGCAGGGAAGGCCCAGATCCACCGGGTGTCTGCACACCTGAGGACTGGCTCCCTTGTTCCGTTTAGAACCGCTCAGTCGTTCTGCGTCTTCGGACCACCCGCATGACGCGCGGGACTTGAGCGAACCACTTAACGGGACGATCCAGGACCCCCAAGCCGTCTTGGCGAAGATGAATGCATAACTTTTATAATAAAAATATCAATTGTTCGCCGATGTATCTTCCGCAACGGCGCCTCCACGGGTTGGTCCGGATCTGCCGACGCGGGGGCTGGATCCTTGAGTCGGTCACCGATCTTTTTTGCTTGTTTCGAAAAAGAATTCGATCAAGATGGGCCATGGGAGCAAATAAGAGGAGCGTAGGCCCCCCGGGTCCGGCGCTACGCGGGAGTTCGGGCGGCGCTGCGAGCAAAGATCAGGACATTATCAGGCGATTCACCTGGGTGATCGCTTCTATAAGCGTGCACCTCGAAGAGCTTCGCTACTTCTGGGGCAAAGCCCTCGGTATCAGCGGTCCGCAGTGGATGATCCTGATGGCCCTGGCGGAAATCGATCAAGACGATGGCGTGCCGGTCAATGTGGTTTCGAAAAAGCTGCATGTTGATTCGTCGTTCGTCACGACTCAATCGAAACTGCTTGAAAAGAAAGGCTTCATACGCCGAAAAAACTCCACCGAAGACGGCCGAATTGTACAGATGTCCCTGACAAACAAGACGACCAAGCTTCTGGCAAGTCTGGCCTCGCAACAGGAGACCTTGAACGAATTCATTTTCGCGGAGTTCGACGACCGCGAATTAGCCGAACTCACCGATAGACTCGCCGGCCTCCGGAACCGCCTTGAGAAGGCCTGCTTGAAGGTGGTCCTGGACATCTGAGTTTCGACCGTCGACCGACATTGTTGAGCAGCAAGACTTCCTTGAGCAGCAAGACTTCGTTGCCCGACGTGTGAGCAACGCAGCGACCCGGCAACCGAGGACTTTATTTCAACCTTGGGCCATCACGATACGATCTAATGCGCTTCAATTCCGAGGCGTGACGCGATCCAGTCAAAGATAAACTCATTGGCAAGCGCGGTGTTGTCGGCATGTCCTTGTGCTGCCGCGGTTTCCTCGCTCGTGAATATCTTGAGGGTCACGTCCCGGCCATCCGCTTTCAGTCCGTCGTACAATTCCTTCACGCGCTCCGCCTTAAGCCAGCCGCGGTCGCCGGTAGAAATCAAGACAGGGCATTTGATGTTTCGAGCAACCCTGCTGAAGACCGGTCTCGAGAGAGCGTTCGCATCCGACGGCGCGACGAGATCCCTCAGGAACGCGCGTTCATTCAAGTCCCAGATACCGCCGTCACAAACCGCCGCTGCAAAACGGTCATCGAACGCGATTCCCCGCGCCACAAAGGAAGAGCTCCATCCATCCGCGAGGATTGCAATTCGATGCTCGTCGACATCGTCTCTTTCGACGAGATAATCCATGATCTGTCCGATTGTCGCTTCTAGATCGGAACGGCCGACGACGTCCTCGAATCGGGCGCTGGCCCCTGCGCCCAAAAGGTCCACCGCAAGCACCGACACGGAATCCACGAAAGGATGCGAATGAAAGCATCCCGCGTATCATCTCGCCTTCTTGCATGTCGAAATACGAATTGTTGACAAGGGCGTGTGCCAAGGCAGGCATTTGACGGCCGTGCCGAAGAGCGCGGACCCAGCACAAGCGGGCCGTTTTCAACCGCTGCGATCGGGCAGTTATCAACTCACGCAAAAAAAGAGCCGGCTGACGCCGGCTCTTTCGTATTGTGATCGCTGGAATGCCGATCGATTATTCCGCCGGCGGCAGCGCCAGCGGTTCGACTTCCGGTGCCGCAGGCACGATCGTGGCCTGCTTTTCGCGTTCGTCGAGAATCAGCTTGTCGCGTTTCACCGCGACTTCGCGGATCTTGGCCATCGAGGCGCCGGTACCCGCCGGGATCAACCGGCCGACAATGACGTTTTCCTTGAGGCCTTCGAGCGGATCCACCTTGCCGTTGACGGCGGCTTCGGTGAGCACGCGGGTGGTCTCCTGGAACGAGGCCGCCGAGAAGAACGAGCGGGTCTGCAAGCTCGCCTTGGTAATGCCGAGCAACACCGGCGTTCCCGTGGCGATCTTCTTGCCCTCTTCCTTGGCCTTGGCGTTGATCACGTCGAACTCGATCTTGTCGATCTGTTCGCCCGAGATCATGTCGGTCTCGCCCTGGTCGGTGATCTCCACCTTCTGCAGCATCTGACGGACAATCACTTCGATGTGCTTGTCGTTGATCAGCACGCCCTGCAGCCGGTAGACCTCCTGGATCTCGTTGACCAGATAGGCCGCGAGTTCCTCGATGCCCTTGATCGCCAGGATGTCGTGCGGCGCGGGATTGCCTTCGACGATGAAATCGCCCTTTTCGACGATGTCGCCGTCCTGCAGATGGATGTGCTTGCCCTTCGGAATGAGGTACTCGCGGGTCTCCTCGTTCTTGTCCATCGGCTCGATCGAGATGCGGCGCTTGTTCTTGTAGTCGCGGCCGAACCGGATGGTGCCGGCGATTTCCGCGATGATCGCGGCATCCTTCGGCTTGCGGGCCTCGAACAGCTCAGCCACCCGCGGCAGACCGCCGGTGATGTCCCTGGTCTTGGCGCTTTCCGTGGAAATACGCGCCAGGATGTCGCCGGTCTTGACCTTCGCGCCGACATCGACCGACAGGATCGCGTCGACCGAAAGCATATAGCGGGCCTCGCCGCCACGCGCGAGCTTGAGGATCTTTCCATCCTTGCCCTTGATGACGATGGCCGGACGCAGATCCGCCCCGCCCCGCGACGTGCGCCAGTCGATGACGACGCGCTTGGCGATACCGGTGGATTCGTCGAGCGTCTCCGAGATCGACTGGCCCTCGACCAGATCCTCGAACCCGATGGTGCCCTCGACCTCGGTGAGAACCGGCCGTGAGTACGGATCCCATTCCGCGATGCGCTGGCCGCGCTTGACCATATCGCCTTCGTCGACCCGCATCCGCGCGCCGTATTGAATGCGATGGGTCGCACGCTCGGTGCCGTCGGCGTCCGCCACCGCGACCACCATGTTGCGGACCATCGCGACCAAGTGGCCTTCGCCATTTTTCGCGATCGCCTTGTTCTTGATCGTCACCTTGCCGTCGAAGTTCGACTCGATGAACGACTGCTCGTTGATCTGCGCCGCGCCGCCGATGTGGAACGTCCGCATCGTGAGCTGGGTGCCGGGTTCGCCGATCGACTGCGCCGCGATGACGCCGACCGCTTCGCCGTGGTTGACCGGCGTGCCGCGGGCGAGATCGCGACCGTAGCACTTGCCGCAGATGCCGTTGACGAGTTCGCAGGTCAGCGCCGAGCGGATTTTCACTTCCTGAATGCCGGCCTGCTGAATGGCGTCGACGTGGGTCTCCTCCATCAGCGTGCCGCGCTTGACCACGATCTTGTTGGTCGCGGGATCGCGCAGATCCTCGCCGTTGGTACGGCCGAGGATGCGCGACGCCAGCGAGGCGACGACCGTGCCGGAATCGATGATGGCGCGCATCTTGATGCCGAGCTTGGTGCCGCAGTCATCGGCCGTGATGATGCAGTCCTGCGCCACGTCGACCAGACGACGCGTCAGGTACCCCGAGTTCGCCGTCTTCAACGCGGTATCCGCGAGACCCTTGCGGGCGCCGTGGGTCGAGTTGAAGTATTCGAGCACCGACAGACCTTCCTTGAAGTTGGAAATGATCGGCGTCTCGATGATCTCGCCCGACGGCTTCGCCATCAGGCCGCGCATGCCGGCAAGCTGACGCATCTGGTCCTGAGAACCGCGCGCGCCGGAGTTCGACATCATGAAGATCGAGTTGATCTGGGCCTCGCCGCCTTTGGGATTCTTCTTAACGGCGGAGATTTCCGTCATCATGTCTTCGGAGATGCGCTTGGTGCACTTCGACCAGGCATCCACGACCTTGTTGTATTTCTCGCCGTGGGTGATCAGGCCGTCGTTGTACTGCTGTTCGAATTCCTTGGCGAGTGTGCGGGTCTCCTCGACGATCTTCCACTTCGATGCCGGCACCACCATGTCGTCCTTGCCGAACGAAATGCCGGCCTTGAACGCATTGTAGAAGCCGAGCGCCATGATGCGGTCGCAGAAGATCACCGTCTCCTTCTGACCGCAGTGACGGTAGACCTGGTCGATGACGCCGGAGATTTCCTTCTTGGTCATCAGCTTGTTGACGACGTCGAACGGCATCTTCGGCGATTTCGGCAGCACCTGGCCGAGCATGGCGCGGCCAGCCGTGGTTTCGAACCAGCGGTTCACCGGCTTGTTGCTCTCGTCGACACCCTGCCAGCGATATTTGATCTTGGTGTGCAGATGGATGACCTTGGAGTGCAGGGCATGCTCGATCTCGGCCATTTCACCGTAGAGCTTGCCTTCGCCCGGCAGGCCTTCGCGCAAGATCGACAGATAATACAGGCCAAGCACGATGTCCTGCGACGGCACGATGATCGGCTGACCGTTCGCCGGATGCAGGATATTGTTGGTCGACATCATCAGCACGCGTGCTTCGAGCTGGGCTTCCAGCGAAAGCGGAACGTGCACGGCCATCTGGTCGCCGTCGAAGTCGGCATTGAATGCCGCGCACACCAGCGGATGCAGCTGGATCGCCTTGCCTTCGATCAGCACCGGCTCGAACGCCTGGATGCCCAGGCGATGCAGCGTCGGCGCGCGGTTCAAGAGCACGGGATGCTCGCGGATCACCTCGTCGAGAATATCCCAGACCTCGGGACGCTCTTTTTCGACAAGCTTCTTCGCCTGTTTCACCGTGGTGGACAGACCCTTGGCGTCGAGCCGCGAATAGATGAACGGCTTGAACAATTCGAGCGCCATCTTCTTCGGCAGGCCGCACTGATGCAGCCGCAGTTCGGGACCGACCACGATCACCGAACGGCCGGAATAGTCGACGCGCTTGCCGAGCAGGTTCTGCCGGAAGCGGCCCTGCTTGCCCTTCAGCATGTCGGCCAGCGACTTCAGCGGACGCTTGTTGGCGCCGGTGATGACGCGTCCGCGGCGGCCGTTGTCGAACAACGCGTCGACGGCCTCCTGCAGCATGCGCTTTTCGTTGCGGATGATGATGTCGGGCGCGCGCAACTCCATCAGCCGCTTCAAGCGATTGTTGCGGTTGATGACGCGGCGGTAGAGGTCGTTGAGATCGGAGGTCGCGAAGCGGCCGCCATCGAGCGGCACCAGCGGACGCAGGTCCGGCGGAATCACCGGCACCACCGTCAGGATCATCCACTCCGGCTTGTTGCCGGAATAGCGGAACGCCTCGACGATCTTCAGACGCTTGGCGAGCTTCTTGTGCTTGATGTCGGATTCGGTTTCCTGCATCTCGACGCGCAAGGACGCCTCGAGCTTCTCGAGCTCAAGCCCCTTCAGCAATTCGCGGATCGCTTCTGCGCCGATCATGGCGGTGAAGCTGTCCTGGCCGTATTCGTCCTGCGCCTTCAGATACTCGTCTTCCGACAGCAGCTGACGGTCCTTGAGCGCGGTGAGGCCGGGCTCGAGAACGACGTAGTATTCGAAATAGAGAATCCGTTCGAGATCCTTCAGCGTCATGTCGAGCAGAAGGCCGATGCGGGACGGCAGCGACTTCAGGAACCAGATATGCGCGACCGGTGCGGCCAGTTCAATATGGCCCATCCGCTCGCGCCGGACCCGCGACAGCGTCACTTCGACCGAGCACTTTTCGCAGATGATGCCCTTGTACTTCATGCGCTTGTACTTGCCGCACAGGCACTCATAGTCCTTGATCGGGCCAAAGATGCGCGCGCAGAACAGGCCGTCACGCTCGGGCTTGAAGGTGCGGTAGTTGATGGTCTCCGGCTTCTTGATCTCGCCGTAGGACCACGACAGAATCTTCTCCGGAGACGCGATTGAAATCCGGATCTGGTCGAAGACCTGAGCCGGCGTCGTCGGATTGAAAAGATTCATAATTTCTTGGTTCATGGTCTTCTCCTCGCGTGCCGATCGTCACCGGCAGCAAATTCGAAAATTTCAGTCGCACGCCCTGCTCAACGTCCGAGCGAGGCGCGGGATGCCCGGCACAAGGCCGGGCATGACGCTTTTGGTTACTCAGCAGCCTCGGATGTCGTGCCGCCAACCTTGGAGTTGTGCAGGTCGACGTTGAGGCCCAGCGAACGCATTTCCTTGACCAGCACGTTGAACGATTCCGGGATACCGGCTTCGAACGTGTCGTCGCCGCGCACGATCGCCTCGTACACCTTGGTACGGCCGGCGACGTCGTCCGACTTCACGGTCAGCATTTCCTGGAGCGTGTACGCCGCGCCGTAAGCCTCGAGCGCCCACACTTCCATTTCGCCGAAACGCTGGCCGCCGAACTGCGCCTTGCCACCCAGCGGCTGCTGGGTCACGAGCGAGTACGGCCCGATCGAACGTGCGTGGATCTTGTCGTCCACAAGGTGATGCAGCTTGAGCATATAGATGTACCCAACCGTCACCTTGCGATCGAACGCGTCGCCGGTCCGGCCGTCATAGACGGTCGATTGTCCGGAAGCGTCGAGACCGGCAAGCTTCAGCATCTCCTCGATGTCGGCTTCCTTGGCACCGTCGAACACCGGCGTCGCGATCGGCACGCCGTGACGCAGGTTGCCGCCAAGCTCCATCAGTTCGGCGTCGTTGAGCGACCTGATGGTTTCCTCGTCGCCGTAGATCTTCTTCAAGGTCTCCTTCAGCGGCTTGATGTCCTGCTTGGCATAGTAGGCGTCGATGGTCTGGCCGATGCGCTTGCCGAGGCCGGCGCAGGCCCAGCCCAGATGGGTTTCGAGAATCTGCCCGACGTTCATCCGGCTTGGCACGCCCAACGGATTGAGCACGATGTCCGCATGGGTTCCGTCCTCGAGGAACGGCATGTCCTCGATCGGAACGATCTTGGACACCACGCCCTTGTTGCCGTGACGGCCCGCCATCTTGTCGCCGGGCTGGATCTTGCGCTTCACCGCGACGAAGACCTTGACCATCTTCATCACGCCGGGCGGCAATTCGTCGCCACGCTGCAGTTTCTCGACCTTGTCGAGGAAGCGCTGTTCGAGGCCCCTCTTCGATTCGTCGTACTGCTTCCGCATCGCCTCGATTTCAGCCATCAGCTTGTCGTTGGGCGAAGCGAACATCCACCATTGCGAACGCGGATGCTCATCAAGCACCGCGCGCGTGATCTTGGTGTCCTTCTTGAAGCCCTTCGGACCGGCGATGCCCTGGCGGTTTTCCAGAAGCTCCGCCAGGCGGCCGTACACGTTGCGGTCGAGAATCGCCTGCTCGTCGTCGCGGTCCTTGGCAAGACGCTCGATCTCTTCCCGTTCGATCGCCAGGGCGCGCTCGTCCTTGTCGACGCCATGCCGGTTGAACACGCGAACTTCGACGATGGTGCCCTGCACGCCCGGAGGCACGCGGAGCGAGGTATCGCGAACGTCGGACGCCTTTTCGCCGAAGATGGCGCGCAGCAGCTTTTCTTCCGGCGTCATCGGGCTTTCGCCCTTCGGCGTGATCTTGCCGACCAGGATGTCGCCGGCACGCACTTCCGCGCCGATATAGACGATGCCGGCTTCGTCGAGGTTCTTCAGCGCTTCTTCCGAAACGTTCGGAATGTCGCGGGTGATTTCCTCGGGGCCGAGCTTGGTATCGCGGGCCATCACCTCGAATTCCTCGATGTGGATCGAGGTGAAGACGTCGTCCTTCACGATC
>Ga0179592_10000367_pt1 | contig 17928 bp, 17 predicted proteins | sample CZODoug2_1_08_16_FD_148623 | JGI IMG/M metagenome (GOLD analysis project Ga0179592, IMG submission 148623) | Vadose zone soil fungal communities from Angelo Coast Range Reserve, California, USA - CZODoug2_1_08_16fungal (Illumina Assembly) | ecosystem: Environmental > Terrestrial > Soil > Vadose...
AAAATAAACTAAGTAGGAAACTTGTCAACACATTTACTAGTTTTTTCTGTGAATGAGGGTATCGTGGCGAGGTAGAACTCTTTTATGCATGTCTTTGCTCGAAATAACATATTGATTATATTAATTTTTTATACATTTAGCAGCGCTGGCATGATGGGAGTATCAAACAAATGTCCTGGTTCACATCATTGCTGAAAAAGGCGCCCGCCAAGTCGGTGACGCTCGAACCCAGTAAGTTGAGTTTCGTCGTGGCGCCCGGCCAAACGGTTCTCGAGCGCGCGCTCAAAGAAGGCCTTGCCTATCCCCACGACTGCACCGTCGGAACTTGCGGAAGCTGCCGCAGCAAGTTGATCTCCGGCAAGGTCGACGCCATCACACCGTTCAGCTACACACTGAGCAAGGACGAACTCGACGCGGGTTACATCCTCGCCTGCCAAGCCGTGCCGAAGACCGACCTCGTGCTCGAGGTGGAAATCGGTGCCGGGGGCGATATTGCGGCGGAAACTCGCCACGCCAGGTTGCTTGCCATCGATGATTTAACGCACGACATCAAGCGTGTTCGATGGGAAGTCTCACCGCCGCTTCGCTACCGAGCCGGGCAATACGTGAACGTTCGCTGGAACGGAAGCAGCGCGCATCGATCGTATTCATTTGCCACTGCGCCGCTGCCGGAGGGCCGGACCGAGATCAGCACCTTCGTCCGCCATGTGCCCGGCGGCGCATTCACCGATCTGCTTTTCAAGGGTGATCCGTCCGCCGCCAGCTTCGAACTCGATGGACCGCATGGCAACTTCTGGCTGCGTAAAGACACGGTGCCGATGATCTGTATTGCAGGCGGGAGCGGTCTTGCGCCGCTCATCAGCCTGCTGCAGGACGCCGCCAAGCGCCGGGTGCGCCGCGATTGCGTGCTGCTCTTTGGTGGTCGTCGTGCGCGCGATGTCTACGCAACGGAGGAAATTTCCGCCATTCGCGAGGGTTGGACGGCGGGCTTCGACTACTGGCCGATACTCTCCGAGGAAAAGTTGGACGGCTATCGTCATGGACTCGTCACGGATTTCGTCCCGGCGGCACTTCAAAAGCTGGGCGGCGGCGCCCATGGTTATATGTGCGGGCCGCCGGGCATGATCGATGCCGGCATCAACGCGCTCCTTGCAGCGGGTCTTGCCCTCGAGGATATCCATTACGACAAGTTTACCGACTCCAGTACCCGGATCGAAAATAAAACTTAACGGAACAATCACTCATGTCAGCAGAGCATCAATTTTTATTTGTCGGCGGCGAGTGGATCAAGCCCGCCTCGTCGAAGCGTATTCAAGTCATCAACGCGACCACCGAGGAAGTCCTCGGCAGTGTGCCCGAGGGGAGCGATGAGGACATCGACCGGGCGGTCAATGCGGCACGGGCCGCATTCAGAGGATCTGCGTGGGCAGCGTGCACCCCAGCTGAACGAGGCGCCGCGCTCAGCCGATTTGCCGATGCCATCGAGAGGCGCGCGGCGCAGCTGGCCCAGTCGGTGAGCCTGCAGAACGGCATGCCGATCACTATCGCCGAACAACTGGAGAGCGGCTACGGCGTCGGCGTACTTCGCTATTACGCAGGACTCGCATCCGGGCTGTGTGCGGAGGAAACTCGGCCCTCGCCGTTGGGCTCGACGACGTTGGTGCGTCGAGATCCCATCGGCGTCGTGGGTGCGATAGTCCCCTGGAATTTTCCGGTGGTCCTTTCCATCATGAAATTCGGGCCCGCCCTGGCGGCCGGCTGCACCATCGTGCTCAAGCCCTCGCCGGGAACCGTCTTCGACAGTTTTATCCTTGCCGAAGCGGCAGAGGAAGCGCGGCTTCCCCCGGGAGTCATCAATTGGGTCCCCGGGGGTCGCGAACTCGGCGCTTATCTGGTCTCCCACCCCGGCATCGATAAGGTCGCGTTCACCGGTTCTACGGCGGCCGGAAGACAGATCGCGCAAGCGTGCGGACGGCTGCTGCGTCCGGTCAGTCTTGAGCTCGGCGGAAAGTCAGCGGCCATTATTCTGGAGGATGCGCTACTCGATGCGGTTTTGCAGGGCCTGCCGATGGCGTCGCTCCTCAACAGCGGCCAGGCATGCTTCTCCTGTACTCGCATTTTGGCCCCCAGCAAGCGCTACAGCGAAGTGGTCGACGGCATCGCAGGCCTCGCCTCCTCTCTGGTGATCGGTGATCCGCTGGAACGAGCGACTCACGTCGGACCCATGGCACCCAAGTCGCGCGCCAGATCGAGACCGGGACTGTGGGCGTCAACGGCTACCTGCCGGATCTCAATGCGCCATTCGGCGGGATCAAAGCGAGCGGACTCGGCCGCGAGATGGGTCCCGAATCCGTGGCCGCCTATCAACAGCTGAAGTCCATTTATCTCATGGGCTAGAACGATTCATCACAATTGCAGGAGTATCACGATGAGCAATTCTCAAGACACGGCGGCGCAAGCAGCCGTACTGCGCAAGGTCGGTGGTCCTTTTGCCCTAGAGCCGATTACCGTAGCGGCCCCGCGGGACGATGAAGTGTTGGTCAAGATGGCTGGCGTCGGCGTCTGCCATACCGACATCGCCTGCCGTGACGGCTTTCCAATCCCGATGCCCGTGGTTCTTGGCCATGAAGGATCCGGCATCGTCGAGGCGGTTGGCGGCAAGGTCAAACGCGTCAAGGCAGGGGATCATGTTGTCCTCGCCTTCAACTCCTGCGGTGTCTGCCCGGCCTGTCAACATGAACACCCAGCGGCGTGCGCGCAGTTCCTGCCGTTCAATTTCGGTGGTGCACGGATTTCCGACGGCTCGACCCCCCTGTCGCAGAACGATCAGCCCATTCATGGGGTTTTCTTTGGCCAATCCTCCTTCGCAACCTACGCAATCGCTCGTGAGATCAACACCGTCGCGGTGACCTCCGCCCTGCCCCTCGAATTATTGGGCCCCTTGGGCTGCGGGGTCATGACCGGCGCCGGCGCCGTGATCAATTCACTCAATCTACAGCCCGGTCAGTCGTTGGCGGTCTTTGGCGCCGGCACCGTCGGCTTAAGCGCGTTGCTCGGTGCACGCGCCATCGGCGCCGGTAACGTCTATGTGATCGAACCCAGCGCAAGGCGGCGGGCCCTGGCGACGGAACTCGGCGCAACCCGCGCTTTCGACCCACGGGAAGTCAGCGACATCGCCGCGGCGGTCAAGACGGCGAACGGAGGGGGCGTCAATCATGCCGTGGATACAACGGCAATTCCGGCCGTCATCGGCCATGCCATCAATTCGGTCATGGCGGGCGGGGCAGTCGGCCTCGTGGGGATCCCTTCGCCTGAGGCCGCGATTCCCGCGACGTTATTGGATCTTCTGGTGAAGAACGTCACCTTGAAGCCCGTCGTCGAAGGCGACGCCAATCCGCAAACCTTCGTGCCCAAGATGCTGGCGCTTCACGCCGCCGGAACGTTTCCCTTCGACCGGCTGATTACCAGGTTCCCCTTTTCGCAGATCAACGAGGCGATGCGTGCAACCGAACGCGGCGACGTGGTGAAACCGGTACTGATTTTCTAGTCGTCTGCCCGGCGCCAGACGCTATTTCGCTAGGGCGGCAGCCGCCGGCGCGGCGCGCGTCTCGTTGAACCAATCCGGCCATCCCGCGGCGCGGTTCTGAGCGCGCGCCATCTCACGCTCGGCCGGGGTAGCCATCTCGTTATCCCACCGTTTGAGCGCGGGCTTGATGACTATGTTATGCCAAAGAGGCGGAATCAACGCCGCAAAGAAACAGACGAATACGCTGGGCATGGGAATCCACTGGCGGTCAGGCACCAGCTGGTGAAAGGCCGCAAAGCTATCCGTGTGATGATCTGCATGGTTCGTGATTTCGAACCCCATGATGCGCGATAGCGGCTTTAAATGATTCCAAACATGGCGGCGGCTGATTGCCGCACCCTCGACCCGCGCGAGCCCGTAATGCTGAAAATAGTTGAACGATTCCACCCAGAACCGGGCAAGGATCATGCCGCCTAGCGCAACGCCAACGGCACGCCATCCGCCGATGAGATAAACGGCGGTTTGCGCCACGAGCTGCGCCAAGATCGCCTTCCATACGCGATGCCGGATCGACCAGCGGCCGTAGCCTTGGCGCTCGAGTGAATCACTCTCCGTCTTGAGCGAATCCTTGGTGCTGGCGATCACGGCCCGCCCGGAGAAGCCATAGAGTGTCGAACCACGCGCCGCCGTGTCGGCATCCAGTCTGGTAGCCACGTTGATGTGGTGTCCCACGACGTGCGCGATCTCACGCGTGCAATCGAAATAGCATATCTGCGCGTACCGACCGACAAATCGCCGAAAGTTTCCACGCTGGTGATACAGCTCGTGCGATGCGGGCACCAGCGGTACCACGCTCAACCACGCGAGCGACAACGCGGCACCGGCATATTGCAGTGGTTCGATGACCGCAGTCTGCCGCACCCAGTAGGCGGCCATCGCGTAAAGGCCGACTGCCAAGAAAGTCGAAATCCAGACGGGTAGATCGGTAACCAGGCCGGCCTGCATTTTGCGCGGTGCCATGTCATTGGGTAAAACCGAGTCGATCAGCCCGAGCGCCGGCAGCGTCAACACCCCCAACCAGACCCAGTCACCGCCCAGGATGAAACCCGTGTAGCCCACCAGCTGCACGAGTGCTGCAAGGTAATAGCGTAAACTAGTGAACATAAGCCCCCCGTCACTTTGAGTCTGATTTTGCGTATACTATACACGCATTATTTTCGACCGGCAAATACTTCTGCGCTCCGTGGGGGCGACAAACGTGGTCGATTGCCCGTAATCTTTCCGGTAATGAAAATGCGTGATTTGGAAGCCCGCACGGGCCTCAACCGAGAAACCATACGAGTCTACCTGCGGCACGGCTTGGTGCCGGCGCCGAAGCGGCCTTTGCCCAATGTCGCGGATTATGACGACAGCCACGTCCGAGCGGTTCTTGCGGTGCGGGATTTGCAGCGTGGAAGCGGGTTGACGCTTAGGCAGATCAAGCAGACGCTCGACGGCCAGCACGGCGACCGACGCATCGAAGCCGGCGCATTTCAGCACCTCGAGGCCTTGGTCGCCACGCGGGTCGGTCTCGACGACCGGCAAATATCGATAGCTAGTTTACTAAAGGCATTCCCTCGTGCAGCCCAAGATGCAAAGACTTTGCAATCCATTGGCATCGTCGACATCAAGGAGACGGCGGTCGGCCCGTGTTTGAGTGTGACCGACGCGCGGCTCGTGACAATCTGGGGAGAGATGCGCACGGCGGGCTTTACCGAAGAGACCGGCTTTTCGCCCGACGTGTTGTCGTTCTACGTCGAGCCGGCGGAATACGTAGCCGGCCGCGAGGCGGCGATTTTTCTCGAGCGCACGGAAGGAAAAATCAGCGCCGATCAGGCCGCAACGATGCTGCAAAGCGCACTGCGCGTGATGCTCGATTTCTTCGGCCTACTGCGCATGAAGGCGTTTATGCGAAACATTCATCGCGAAAGTCCCGATTTGTTGTCGCCGAGACGCAAGCGCCCCAAAAAGGCGAAAGGTCCTCCCAGATAGGCGGGATAACCCACATCCCGGATTGCGGCGTAATCGGCGAGGCGCTGCTCATGGGTCGACAGTCGGTCCGCCATCGGTGTCAGCGCCACACTAATCTCCTGAAGCACGGCGCGTGCGGCGCGCCGCTGCCCATCAGCGATTTCGTCGTCGACCCAATAGCCCGGCTCCGCCCGTCGCCGCGCGGGCGGCGGCCTGTCCGCCATTCGCGAAAACCCTGTTGCGCCCAACGCCGCTCGATGTTTCTCGTTTTCCGAGAGTACCGCCTGAACGACAGCCAACACCTCCCCAACAAAGTCCGGCAATTCACCGCGCTTGGCGCGGCGATCGTAGTCGGTTTTCCCGAGAAACAGGCTTTGAATCATGTTGCGAGGTTCCGGCCGCTGTATGAGATGGGAAAAGATCGCCATCTCGCTGCGAATGGCGCCGTCGAAGCACTGCGGCAGTCCAAATTGCAGGCAATCAAGAATGGCGAGCGGCGCTGGATAATGCCCCAGCGATGCGGCGAGCACCTTGGCACGGGATTCGCCGATGACGGAATCCAATTCGCGGATCGACGGCGGGCTCCAGTCCGATCGATCCCAGAGTTGCTGCGCCACCGCCTTCGACAGCAGCCACTTTTCTGCCGCGGCGATCTCCTCGCCCGGCGGCACCACCTCGTTCACCAATCCGGCATCGAGCGCCGCCGCGCCCGAGAGCCGAGCGCCGTCAAGCAGAACGGGCAAGGCACACTCAAGGCCCACGAGGCGGGGCAAGCGCTGAGTTCCTCCAGCGCCCGGCAGCAAACCCACCAACGATTCCGGCAGGCCTAGGGCAGCGCTCGGGACGTCGACCAAAACGCGATAGTGCGCACCCATCGCCAACTCACAGCCGCCTCCAAGCGCCAACCCGGCAATGGCCGCCGCCACGGGCTTGCCCGCCGTCTCCAGCGCGCGAATGGCGGCGCTCAGTGGAAAGAAGTGATCGAATGCGACGTTAAACCTTGCGCTCGGCATTGACTGCACGATCACGTCATACGCGGAACCGAGCTCCGTCAAATCCGCACCCACACAAAACGCGCTGGCCTTACCGGAGCGAATCACGACACCGCGCACGCTGCTCGCGGCCAACCAACGGCAGAACTCTCCCAGTTCGTGGATTGCGGCGTTCGTGAAGACATTCATCGATCGGTCCGGCGCGTCAAAGACGAGGTGCGCAAGCCCGTTCGCTCGGATTTCAACGCGGAACTGCCGCAGTTGCGGTGCCGAATCGCTCATTGAGCCACGCGTCTCAGCGCGCCGTCATTTGACGTACTTGTGGAAGTCGGGTTTACGCTTCTCGCTGAACGCACGCACGCCTTCCTTGGATTCGGCAGTGTCATAAAACAGCTTGACTGCGTTCAATGACAACTGACTGATGCCGCGAATATTCTCGCTGTCCGCGTTGAACGACCGCTTGGCGAGCGCCAAGGCGGTCGGAGAGCGCTCCGCGAGCACGTCCGTCCACGCGTTCACCGCCTGATCCAGGTCGGCCGCAGGCACGACCTTGTTGACGAGACCCATCTCGAGGGCCTGGTGCGCCGTATAGCGTTCGTTCAAGAACCACATCTCGCGCGCCCGCTTGTCGCCGATGTGCCGTGCCAGCAGCGCGGTACCCCACCCGGCATCTACGGAGCCGACTTTAGGTCCGACCTGGCCGAATTGAGCCGTATCCGCGGCGATGGTCAAATCACAGAGGGTGGCGAATACATTGCCGCCGCCGATCGCAAATCCGTTGACGCGGGCTATGACCGGCTTGGGAACATCGCGAATGATCGACTGAAATTCATCAATCGGCAATCCAACGATGCCTCGACCATCGTACTGCCCCTCATGCGCGCTCTGGTCACCACCGGTGCAGAAGGCCTTTTCACCCGCGCCGGTCAAGACGATGCTGGACACACCCCGATCGTCGGCCGCGGTCTTGAACGCGGTAATCAGCTCCTCGATCGTCCGAGCGCGAAATGCGTTATACAGCTTGGGCCGGTTGATGATGATCCACGCCGCGCGGCCGCGCACCTCATAGATGATGTCTTCGAAAATTGCCGGACTGCTCATCGCAACTCTCCCGATCGCCGATTGATTGAAAACTGCCTTGTGTTCCAGGGGTGACCACAGAGGTCTCAAATCATGTTCATTCCGCCCGCGACCGAAAACGTCTGGCCCGTGATGAACCCTGCATCATCCGACGCGAGAAATGCCACGATGCCCGCGTAATCCTCCGGTTCCCCCATTCGCTTCAGCGGAATTCCGCGCACCATCGCGTCTTTCCACTTGACGGCCTGTTCTCCCTCGCCAAGAACCGAGGCCATCATCGGCGTGTTGGTAGGTCCCGGACAGACGACGTTGAGCAACACGCCCTTGCCCGCCAGTTCGCGCGCGACGGATTTGGTAAAGCTGATCATTCCTCCCTTGCAGGCGGAATACACGGCCTCGGTACTCGTGCCCACGCGCGCCGCATCGGAGGCAATATTGATGATCCGGCCGCCGCCGCGACGAACCATCAGCGGCGCGACAATATGATGAGTATTCAACGACCCGTAGAGGTTGATATTGATGATCTTGTCCCAAAGAGCCCGATCGGTTGCCAGGAACGGCTGCGGCTTGTCCCATCCCGCATTGTTGACGAGCGCCCAAATCGGACCCAGATCCTGTTCGGCGGCGGCGGCGGCCGCCTGGACTGATGCGTAGTCGGTGACGTCGACCGTATAGGGCCGAACGATTCCCGTCCCCGCAAGTTTCGCGGTTTCCGCGCCCGCAGAAGGATTCAGGTCGAAAATGGCAACCTTGCAGCCCTCCTCCGCTAACCGCAAGCTCAATGCTCGACCGATTCCCTGCCCTCCGCCGGTCACGACCGCAACCTTGTCTTTCAGTCCTCGCACGTGAAATTCCCCCTGTTGACTAATCGATACTGGCAATGTCTGAACCGACGACCTCTTCCGCATCCGCCCCAATCTTTTCCAGCAAGGTCCGCTTGAGCAGCATCAATGTCTCCGCCGCCTGAGTGAGCCGCTCTTCGGGAATACGACTTAAGATGTCCAATTCCACTGCTTCGACATTCTCCCGAATGGTATTCACGAGCTTGGAACCCGCACGCGAGAGATACACCCGGCGGAGCCGCCCGTCGTCATTGTCGGCACGACGCTGGACGTAACCGGCGCTCTCCATTCGGTCGAGGAGTCCGCCGATCGCCACCTTGGTCAAATCGAGGTCCGCAGCCAGCGCGGTCTGCGTCATCCCGTCGCGCCGCGACAGAAACGCCAGCACCCACCATTGGGATCGGGTGATGCCGAGCGGCTTGAGCGCTCGGTCGACCACGATGCGCCGCAAGCGCGACACGTCATGGATGAGGAAGCCGAAGCGAAGACTGGTATTGAGATCCTTCGTCACTGCCGTTCCTTCACACTGATGATTTCTTCAACTTGAGGCTACCCTTGAACATGTCCCGCGCAATGATGGTTTTCATCACTTCGACCGAACCGCCCGCGATCTTAACCACTCTCGCGTCGGCGTAGGCACGGCAGATCGGATATTCCCACATGTATCCCCAGCCGCCAAATAGCTGCAGGCACTTGTCAACCGTCTCGCAGTGCAGCTCCGAAGTTACCATTTTCGCAATCGCGGCATCGACCGGGTCGAGCTTGTCCTTCATGAATAATTCGATGCACTTGTCGGTGTAGACGCGCGCGGTCGTCGCACGGGCCCGAAGATCGGCGAGTACGAACTGCGTGTTTTGAAAATCGGCAATCGACTGACCGAAAGCCATGCGCTCGGCCGTGTACTTCACCGTCCATTCAATCACCGTTTCCGTCACAGTCGCGGAGCGAACGGCCTGCGCCAGCCGCTCCTGGGACAACTTGGTCATCATCTGCGCGAAGCCGCGACCTTCCGCACCGAGCATGTTGCTGGACGGTATTCGGACGTTATCGAAGAACAATTCCGAGGTGTCTTGCGCCTTCATCCCCAGCTTTTCGAGATTTCGACCGCGGTTGAACCCCTTACGAGTGGACTCGACCAAAAACAGGGTTACGCCCTTTGCGCCCAACGCGCTGTCAGTCTTGGTCGCCAACACGATGACATCGCACATCTGGCCGTTGGATATGAACACTTTCTGACCGTTGATGATGAAATCATCGCCGTCGCGATTCGCCTGGGTCCGCAGGGCCTTCAAATCGCTTCCTGCGTGCGGCTCGGTCATGCCAAGCGAGCCGATGGCTTCCCCCTTCACCATTTTGGGAAGCCAATGACATTTTTGTTCCTCGGTTCCAAATGTCAGGATGTACGTGGCGACGAGGTCGGTATGAATGAGGAATCCGGGCCCACTTGCACCCACGCGCCACAGCTCCTCGAATACCACCACGTCGAAAAGATAATCGAGACCGGGTCCGCCGTACCGCTCCGGGACCGTGCAGCACAAGAGTCCGTGCTCGCCCGCCTTCAACCACAGCTCGCGTGGCACGATGCCGTCATGTTCCCATTGGGCGTGAAACGGCACGATCTCCTGCTCGACGAAGCGCCGAACGGACTCCCGCCACATCTCGTGTTCTTCGTTGAATAACGTACGCTCGATCACGCTGGGCTCCGGTGCATCGGTGGGATCATGGAGCGCGCTGTGCCTTATCGCGCCCGCTCGACTTCATGATTGCCTCGCGGGCGGACTGCCATTGCGCTTCGCTCAGGGCCGACAAATCCGCAAATGTTCCGGGGCCTGCCAGATGCTGGCCGCCGTCGATTGCGATGGTTTGACCGGTCAAATAATCACAGCCATCCGATAGTAGAAATACGATCAAATTCTGAAGTTCCTGCATCCGGCCAAAGCGGCGAAGCGGTACGGTTTCGAAACTGGTGGCGCTGGACGTGGAGTCGGGGATGGGATTCAACTTCTCCCATGCACCTTGGGTTGGAAATGGGCCGGGCGCGGTCGCATTGAGCCGAATGCCGTACGGCCCCCATTCCACGGCCAACGACATTGTCATGGCGTGCAGCGCCGTTTTTGCCATGGCCGAAGGAACCACGAAGGCCGAACCCGTCCAGACCCAGGTCACCAGATTACTCACGACCGACCCCTTGACCCCGCCGGCAATCCAGCGTTTGCCGGCGGCCAACGTCACATAAAAAGTGCCGTCCAGCACCGTCGAAGTCACCGCACGGAAGCCTTTGGGACTCAATTCCTTGGTCGGAGCAATGAAGTTCGCCGCTGCGTTATTGAGCAGACCCGTGAGCGGTCCAACGGTCCAGATGTCATTCATCATCGCATCTATTTGCTCGGGTTCGCGGATGTCGCATACATGGTGGAACACCTTGCTGCCCGGCGTTTCCTCGGCCAGTTCGGCAGCCGCTGCATCAAGGACGATTTTCCGGCGGCCGCAGATGTGTACGATCGCCCCCTTGGCGAGCAAGCCCCTGCTGATCTCCTTGCCCAATCCGCTGCCGCCGCCCGTGACGAGAATCGATTTCCCCGCCAACGCGTCGCTGCGAAATATGTCCATCCCCATCCCCCCTCTGCCCGTCGCACGGCATGTCGGATTGCAGTCAAAAGCTAAAACAGCCATAATGATAATGTAAACGTGTTTACTAGTACACCGGAATCTGCTGGCCACCAGGTGAATACCTGAGGACGCGCCCCGGCGGCCGGTCTAGTCCGACCCCCCAAGACCAAGGCCGGGGGCCGGGGCCTATTTTTTTCAGACGAGGGGAAAGGTCATATGCCGGGTCGCTCATCACTTGCCGCTCAATTGAAGTCCCGCCTGCGCATTCCTGTGATGGCCGGCCCCATGTTCATCGCTTCCACCGCCGAATTGGTGATTGCGCAGTGCCGGGCCGGCATCATCGGTGCCATGCCGGCCTTGAACCCTCGAAGCACGGCCGCATTGGACGCCGACGTCGCCCGCATCAAAGCTCAATTGGCGGACTGCGCCGTTCCCTTCGCAATCAACCTGGTGGCGCATAAGAGCAATGACCGGCTCGACGCCGATCTGGCCGTCATGGTGAAGCATCGCGTTCCTATTGTAGTGCTCGCGCTGGCCGCCAGTCCGGCAATCGTTGCAGCGGTTCATTCTTACGGCGGACTGGTGTTCAACGACGTCATCAGCGACCGCCATGCGCGCAAATGTGCCGAAGCCAACGTCGACGGCATCATTGCGGTTGCCGCCGGCGCCGGCGGTCACACGGGCGACATTTCCCCGTTCGCCCTGTCGGCTGAAATTCGCGAATGGTGGACCGGATTGCTGATTCTCTCCGGCAGCATCGCCAACGGACGCTCCGTCTTAGCGGCCGAAGTACTCGGCGCGGACCTCGCTTACGTTGGGTCGCCCTTTCTGGCCTCAGACGAGGCGAACACTCAGCCCGAGTTCAAACGCATGATCGTGGACTGCTCCGCAAAGGACTTGATGCTCACAAACTGCTTCACCGGCGTGAATGCGAGTTTCCTTCGTCCGTCGATTCAAGCGAACGGCCTTGATCCGAAGCATTTGCAGCGTGCGGAAGGATCGGGAATCAGCATTGCCGGCGGCGGATCGAACAGCAGGGCTTGGCGGGACATCTGGAGCGCGGGTCAGGGCATCGGTGCCGTCAAGCAATCCGGACCGGCGAAAGAGTACATTGATTGGTTGGTCCGCGACTATCAGCGCGTGCGTGCCGAACTGCACCTGGCATAAGGTGCTAAGCCGCGCGTTGCGCCCCCGCCCGGCATCCCGGCCGTTCAGGCCACACCGCGCTCATGGCCCTCCCAATATCGCGCCCTGAGGTCCTTCTTCGAAACCTTGCCCGAGGGTACCAACGGAAAACTCTGCGTAAAATCAATGCTCTTGGGGACTTTATAACTTGACAGCTTGGCGCGGCAATGCGCGATCAGATCCTCGGCGCTGGCGATGTGTCCTGCGCGCGGTATGACGATTGCCTTGACCGCTTCCCCCCAGCGTGGATCGGGAACTCCAATTACGGCAACGGCGGCTACCGCCGGATGAGTCGACAGAACATTCTCGATTTCCGCAGAGTAAATATTCTCTCCTCCGCTGACAATCATGTCCTTGGCGCGATCGACGATATAGTAAAGCCCGTCCGGGTCCCGGCGGGCAATGTCGCCACTCCGATACCAGCCGTCCTTCAACACCGCGGCAGTCATCGCCGGCTGTCGCCAGTAGCCCTTGGTGATCGAGGGGGCTAGGATCATCAGTTCGCCCGGCTCCCCATCCGGAACCGGTTCGCCATGCGCGTTGACGATTTTGAATTCGACCAAGGGCAGCGGCCGACCGCAACTTTGTAGCTTGGCATGATCGGACAGATCGTGTTCTTCGGGACGCAGGATCGACGACGCCCCACCAGCTTCGGTCGACCCATAAAACTGCATGAATTTGCACGGCATGGAGGCAATCGCGCGCTTGATGAGTCCGAGCGAAATGGGAGATCCGGCATAGAGCACCAGCCGCAGCGAGGAGAAGTCGGTGCCCGCCGCCTGCGGATGGTCCAACAACATTTGCAGCATGGTGGGGGTCAGGGTCATCAGTGTCGGGCGCAACTGAACAATGGTCTTCAGGACGAGTGCGGGGTCGAATTGCCGCACGACGGTGATGGCCACGCCGTTGTACAGACATTGCAACGCGATCCCGAGATGCAGGAGATGAAAGTTCGGCAGCGGGTTGACGAAACTGTCGCCGAAGCCCCAATCATAGGCTGGCTCGAAGTGCTCGCACAGGCGCATGCGATTGATGCCCCCGTGACTCAGCATCACCCCCTTCGGTTGGCCTGTCGTCCCGGATGTATACAGCTGGATTGCCGTGTCATCCTCGCTGACCCAGATCTCCGGACGCTCATCCGGATAACCTTCGACGAGCGATTCGACCGGGGAGTCGACGTCGAACCAAAGCGCCTTGGGCGAGGAATCCAGCAGCCGGCATGCCTCCTCCCACAATGTCATCATGTCTCGTTCGACGAATACCAGCGTGGTCGCGCTATTCTTGATCTGCGCCATGAGTTCCGGGGCCGAAAGCCGCCAGTTGAGCACCACGAATCCCGCCCGGGTCTTGGCGCAGCCGAATAGGCTTACATAGAAATCGACGCTGTTCTTGCCGAGAAACCCAACCAGCTCGTTTTCCGCCGCGCCCTCGGATAACAGAAAGTGTCCTATACGATTAGCGACCCGCTCGAGTTCCGAGAAGTTGACCTCCCGATCCGCGGTCTTTAGCGCAGCGCGGTGCGGATGGTGGCGCGCGTAATAGGACGGAAGGTCCCCCAAGGTCCGAATTTCTGGGTATTTCCACATGGATGAGCTCTGTCGCTATCGACCCGTGAAAACAGGTTTGCGCTTGGCCGCAAATGCGGTGAGGCCCTCGCGCGCATCTTCTGTCGAGGCGATCCGCGTCAGCGCCTGTGCCTCCAGTTCCAGTTGGGATTCGAGCGACGAATCCTGGGCCGACAACAACAAGCGGCGCATTTCGCCGATGGCCGCGGGCGGGCCGAGAGCCAGCTGCGAGGCAACTTCCATGGCCCTTGCGCGCAGCTGATCGGTCCCGATCACCTCGTCGACCAAGCCTGCGCCGAGGGCTTGACTTGCAGTCAGGGTTTCGTTGAGCAACAGGAATTTTCGCGCCCTGCCGAGTCCCATTCGGCGGGTGTACATCACGGAGGACCCGGCATCGCAACTGAACCCGATGCCCGCATAAGCGGCCGCAAATCGGGCATTTTCGGCGGCTATGACGATATCGCTGCCAGCGACCAGGCCGGACATGCCGCCGGCACAGATACCTTGAACGGCACTGACGATGGGTGCATTCATCCGCTGCAGGCGGACAACGGCGCTATGCAAGGCTGCGGTCCATCGCTTGATGTTCAGCGGCAGCGCGTCCAAGTCAGCCAGGAACGCGCTGATATCTCCACCGTAACTGAACGCCTTTCCCTCCGCGGACAATAGGAGACATCGAACTGCCGGGTTCTCCGACAATTGGATCGCCGCCTCGCATAGGGACTGGCAAAAGGGGCCATCGATGGGGTTGCCGCGAGCCGGGTCGTTCAGGGTCAGACGCGCGATACCTTCAACAATATCGACACTAAATCCCGAGAATGTCATACCGCGTCTCCCCGCTATTGCCCAACCCCGACTCGTGGTTCTATCTCAAGCCGCACCCAGCACCCAGGGGTGCTAAATCGCGATCCCATCCATCAGGGCAAAAATAATAAACAGGTTTATCTTATGGTCTGACGGAACGAACCTCAACCTATTTTTTGCGTAGCCGATCGCCCGGCCGGCATCAGGTGCATTGGGTCAGCCATGCCCACATGCGTTCCACCACCCCGCCGGCAAATACCTGGCGAGCGACGATCTCGTCCGGACTGAGGCAGCCGGATTGCGCAGGAAATCCCATCACCCGCACCTCACGCTCGATCCGGGCCGAATCTTCGAGAAACCAACTGAGGACAACCGCCTTTTCGAGCCCATCGGCAACCACGATCGCGCCATTAGCGCGCATCACGATGGCATTGTATTCGCCCAATTGCGCTGCGACGGCAGCCGCGGTCGACTCGTCGCGAAGCAATCGGGGATCATCCCACAGGGCCGGCCCCGGACTGAAATAGGCTCCAAGACCGTGGCGCGCCCGGGGCACCAGGGACTGAGTCGACAACGCCATGACTAGTGGCGGCATGATCCGGCAGATCGCCGCAACGTCGCCGCGACGTTCATAGATCGCCTGGTGAACCCGGACTTCGCCGAGAACCCCCGGAGGCAATCCTCCCTGAACCGGCACGACGACGCCGGGCTGATCTCGGATCAATCCCATCGGCATTGCCGCGCATACTAGGAAACAGTCCGGGTCCAATCGCAAGCTGCAATGGCCGTAGGCATGTACGAGCCCTGCCCGACCGAGAGCTTGGGCCGACTTTTGCACCAAAGCCTGTTCGCCAGGCGTCGGCTGCCTCACGCCCGCCGCCAGACGGCGTCATGATGATCGGTCCCAATAGTGCCCGAGCCAATGATCGACTCATTGCTCTTGCCGGGCATCATCGATCCTCCCGAAAGGTGAAGCCAACCGAACCCAGGCCGCCGATAGTGGCCTCGACTCGATCGCCCGGCCGCAACGCGACCATCGGGCCGAGGGCACCCGTCAATATCAAGTCCCCGGCGCGCAGCGGTTCACCCCGAGCGGCGAGCGTTTGCGCGAGCCATGTGGCTGCATTGAGGGGATGGCCGAGACAGGCCGCGCCGGCGCCGAGCGACGCAGTCACCCCGTTGACCTGCATCACCATGCCACAGCTCCACAAGTCGAGCCCGTCCAGCGGCTTAGCGTCGCCGGACACGACGAAAAATGCCGATGAGCCGTTGTCCGCCACGGTGTCCGCAAAAGTGATTTTCCAATCGGCGATCCTGCTGTCGACAATTTCGATCGCTGCGGCGACTCGCGCGACAGCAGCCGCCACGCCGTCGCGCGTCACGCCGGGGTCGTTCAAGTCCGCGCCCAAGATAAATGCGATCTCGGCCTCCGCCTTTGGCTGCAATACTCTGGAGGCCAGCAGATCTCCGCCGTCGGGAATCGCCATGTCGTCGAACAGCACCCCATAATCGGGCTGGTCGACACCGAGCTGCACTTGAACCGCAGTCGCGGTCAAACCCACCTTTCGTCCGACGATGCGGCGCCCGGCAGCGACCCAATGGGCGGTGTTCGCCATTTGTATCGCATAGGATGCCGACGCATCATCCGGCGCCAAAGCGTCGCGCATCGGCGGTATGGGACCTGCCGAGTACGCCGAGCGCAGGCGCAGGGCAAGTTGTTCGATGTTCACCAGTGACCTTTCGATCGGCATGGAGCACTCACAGCAAATTCTTGACAGCGTATTTCAATTCACATTAGATTAGCTCATATTACATACCATCTACACGGTATCTATCAAGCACAATCCGCTTTCACGATGAAATCTTGGCGAACCGGCCTTAACGCGAGTCCCATGACGACCATTCCACGCATTTTGCGCGACGAGGAGCACCACCGCTTCTTGGTTCCGCGCCGCGCATTCACCGATCCCGCGGTTCTCGAACGCGAATACGGTGCGATCTTCGATCGATGCTGGCTCTATCTTGGCCATGCCTCGGAACTGCCGGAGCCGGGCTCTTTCCTCACTCGCAAGGTCGCACGGCGCCCCATACTATTTACGCGCGACCGGAATGGAGCCTTCCACGCCTTGCTAAACAGCTGCCCACATCGCGGCACCCAGGTTTGCCGCGAGCGTCGCGGCAAATCCGGGGCTTTTACATGCATGTATCACGGCTGGACCTTCGCTTCGGACGGCCATTTGATGGCGCTTCCCGGATCCGCAGCTTATCCGCCGGATTTCAAATCGGACCCGCAGAAGCAGATGGTTCATGTTCCGCGGCTGGAACGATTCGGCGACTTCTTCTTCATCAATTACTCGCGCGACGGAGAAGATCTCGCGACCTATCTAGGGGATTCCGGCGACTACTTGAAACTGGCCTCCGAGCACAGCCAATCGGGAATGGTGGTGGTGGGTGGAACCCAGGAATATGCAATCCGCGGAAATTGGAAGCTGTTAGCGGAAAACAGCTTCGACGGCTACCACGCCGCCAGCACGCATTCGACCTATCTCGACTATCTGAAAAACGCCAACGGGGCGCTCGGCGTCTCGCCCTTGGCGGGACGTGGCATCAACCTCAATAAGGGTCACGCAGTGATTGAGTATTCAGCGCCCTGGGGCCGTCCGATCGCTCAATGGGTTCCGCTATGGGGCGATGTCGGCAGAGCCGAAATCGATTCAATATATGCGCAGCTCAAATCGCGCCTCGGAGACGAGCGCGCCGACCGGTTGGCTCACAAGAACCGCAACATGGTGATCTTTCCCAACCTCGTCCTCAACGACATCATGGCCATCACCATCAGAACGTTCTTCCCAATGGCGCCGGACTACGTGGAAGTCAACGCATGGGCGCTGGCCCCCCGTGAGGAATCTGAGTGGCTTCGACAATATCGCCTGTTCAACTTCACCGAGTTCCTCGGTCCCGGCGGGTTCGCCACGCCCGATGACGTGGAGGCGATCGAAAAATGCCAGCAAGGCTACGCCGTCGGGGAGGCCGCTCCTTACAATGATATTTCAAAGGGCATGGCCCATGGTCGCGAGGCCGCATTCGACGATGAAATGCAAATGCGGGCGTTTTGGACCGAATGGGATCGCCGTGTTGCAGTGTCGGAGCTTTGAAATGGATGCCCAATTGCTTTTGCGATTGCGCATCGAGGACTTCCTCTTCGAGGAAGCCGATCTGCTCGATCAATGGCGGCTCGATGAGTGGCTCTCCCTATTCACCGAGGATGCCCACTATTACGTGCCGCCGACCGACCTGCGCGGGGATGATGCCGA
>Ga0179592_10000368_pt1 | contig 17868 bp, 14 predicted proteins | sample CZODoug2_1_08_16_FD_148623 | JGI IMG/M metagenome (GOLD analysis project Ga0179592, IMG submission 148623) | Vadose zone soil fungal communities from Angelo Coast Range Reserve, California, USA - CZODoug2_1_08_16fungal (Illumina Assembly) | ecosystem: Environmental > Terrestrial > Soil > Vadose...
GCTGGCACTGATTTCCAATGATACACAGATTCAACTCGTGCGCACCCGGTATGAGGCCGCCGTCCGTGGCGGTGGAAGTTCTGGTCTTTGTAGAATCTACAACGCCTGGGGGTCCCCCCAGGCTAGGCAGCACGGACTTACCCCATCTGATAAATTTCGGTAAATTGGAACAAGACACCTCATGCCCACGCCCGTCCTCCTTCTGACGGCCACAATCGATACCGGCAGCACGCCTAGAGTCGCGCGAAGCGATCCTGGAACACGGCTGAAGGACTATGAGCAGGCGCTCCTGCGTTGGCTACGCTCGCTGTCGATCGATAAAGTGGTGTTTTGTGAAAACTCGGGTTATGACCTGAGCACCCTCGAGACCGCGGCCGCGCAGTTCAGCGATTGCCAGGTGGAGTTCCTGTCCTTCAATGGGAATGCCGTCGGGGCATTGCGAGGGAAAGGATCCGCGGAACTTGCCATCATCCTGCACGCGGTATCGCATTCGAGATTATTGTCGCGCGCGCAGACGGTGATTAAATGCACCGGAAGACTCAGCGTTCGGAACGCGCCATCGCTGATTTCCAAGATAGAGGCCGAACAATTCGACGTCATGTGCGACATCGGCAGGTATCTGACCTATGCCGACAGTCGATTTTTCGCGGCAACACCCGATTTCATCGCGAACTATCTTGGCAGGGAAAGGGATACCGTCAACGACTTCAGCGGAATCTACCTCGAGCACGCGCTGGCCTGCGCCACCACGAGGGCCTTGGCGGACCGCAACATTTGGCGCCCGCTGCCGGCCAATCCGCAAATCATGGGTATCTCCGGCACCATAGGAAGTAACATCACCGACGGGCCGGTAAAGCGCGAGATTAGGAGGGTGTATTCGTGGATACGCCGCTTTGTGTACCGACATCGGTGGTGAGGTGTTTGGGGCCGGCGTCGTCCGTCAATTCCCGGATCTTGATTCGGCGGCAAGGGTTGCCGGCATATACGGACCACCGATCGAGAAGCGATCTGGTCACGACCGACATGGCGCCGACCACCACTCCATCGGCAATTTCCACGCCGGGCGCGACAAACACGCCGGCAGCGATCCAGACTTGTTCGCCGATGACTATCGGAGAATAAATGAGCGGCATATCATTCTTGCGGTAATCATGGGATCCGGTGCACAGAAACGCGAACTGCGATACGACCGTCATTCGGTGGATCTCAACCGGCGCAAAGTTGTAAATGTTCGCACGCTCGCCGATGGCCACATGATCGTGCAGGTGCAGATTCCACGGCATCAGCACACGGACGCCCGGCAGAATTAGACAATTCGGACCGATGCGCGCACCCATGGCCCTCAATGCTCCGACACGCAACGAGCTACAGGCCTTCGGCAGCCAGCGCACGAGGGGTTCAATCAAGTACGTCCACGCGCCGCGCCGCAATTTCAATCGCAATGGCCAGTCGGTCCTGCTTCGGGAAAGATCAATCGACATGCGAATGCCGGAATCTCCGCGCCGGGCCATGCGTCGCAACGAATCACTCATTGTGCGTGCGTTAAGCCGCCTACATCCAAAGTCGTTGTTTCCTCAGACATAGTCATCAAGATAGACGATCGCGGGGGCGAAGAGAAGACTGCCCTCACGGTGCGATCGCCCTTGGGTACTTTGCCGACAATGGAACAATCTCGCACCGAGATAGTGCCGAGGCGGAATTACATCAGGTCCGCCGTATCAAGTTCCGTAATATATTTATTCTTGGGGAACCAATGAGTTAGGCGATCTATAGCGAGCCATCATCAAGGGCGAAAGACCTCTCCAGTACGCCACCATCCGGCCGATAACCGTGCATGGCGAACGATCGTATGTGGCCGGCGCGCGGCGCCGCAGTCCTGAATCGGCTTCGGATCCGCGGCTTGCTCGCGGTGCTGCTCACTGGCGTCTGCGCGCAGGCGTTCGCCCTCGATCCGTCGCTGCAGCCGAGCCAGTATGTTCTCGACAATTGGCAGATTCCCGAGGGACTACCGCAGACCTCCGTCCAAGCGATCGCGCGAACCCCGGACGGCTACCTGTGGGTCGGCACCCAGGAGGGACTGGCCCGCTTCGACGGGGTTCGGTTCACGGTGTTCGACACCGGCAACGAACCCGCCATCCCGGACAAGTACATCTCAGCCCTGTTCGTCGACCGGGCCGGACGGCTGTGGATCGGAACACGGTCCGGCGTCGCCGTACTCGAGAACGGGCACTTCACCGCGTTCAACAAAATCAGCGGACTTGCGCACGCCTACGTGCGCGCAATCGCCGAAGGCGGGTCGGGGCGTTTGTGGGTGGGAACGGAGAACGGCCTGTTCGAGGTCGGCGGCGCGGGCGCCCACTCGTTCGATACCTCGAGCGGGCTTCGAGATAGCCGCATCCGGACGTTGCACGAAGACCACGCCGGCGTGCTGTGGGTGGGCACCGGGGCGGGATTGCAGCGCTTTGACGGCAGCCACTTCGACGCCGTGCGATTGGGGACGGGAAGCGCGGACGTGCCGGTCACGGCGATCCACGAGGACACGGACGGCACACTGTGGATGGGAACCGGAACCGGAGCGCTGTATCGCGGTGCCGGCGATCACTTCGATGCGGTTGCTGAACCGGGGCACCTGGGCTCGATCGTCCGCGCGCTCACGCGCGATCGCGATGGCGGTTTGTGGATAGGTACCAACGCCGGCGGGCTGGTGCGGTGGCAGAACGGCAAGTTCAGCACGTTGGCCAGCAATCTGTTTGCCGCGAGCGATCTACATTCACTGCTGGAAGATAACGAGGGAAGTCTGTGGATCGGCAGCCACGGGGCCGGGTTACTGCGGTTGCGTGATGCGAAATTCGCGTCGGCTGGCGCACCCGAGGGCATGCCGGGCAATCTGGCTTGGACCATCGCGGCGCGCAGCGGCGGCGGCCTCTGGGTGGGGTCTGACGGCGGACTCAGCATCTACAATGACGGCGTGTTTCAGCATGTTGCCGGACCGCACGGTCACGAAAACGTCGCGGTGCGTGCGGTGCTCGAGGACCGGCGAAATGTCCTGTGGGTCGGCACGGAGGGTGCCGGCGCCTATCGACTCGACCAGCGCGGCATGACCATGTTCGACCGGCGCAGTGGCTTGTCCGGGGATACGGTGACGGCACTCATCGAGGATCGGCAGAGCCGCATCTGGGTCGGCACCAACGAGGGTCTCGACGTCATCGAGCAGGACAAGATCACGTCGATGCGGTCCGTACTCCACGCGTCCGGGCCGACCTCGGTCCACCTCCTATACGAAGATCGGGAAGGGAATCTTTGGGTGGCGACCGAGACGCAGGGTGTGTTCGTGATCGATGCCCACGGCACCCGCCATCTGGGCGTGGCCGACGGCCTGCCCGGCAATTGGGTCGTCGCCATTCACGAGGACGACCGCGGAGTCATCTGGTTGGGCACGACCGACGGCCTGGCGCTGTGGCGCGACGGCAAGCTCATCCCGCTGGCGCGCTTCGGCGGCCCGCTGCGGGAGACCATCATGCAACTGCTCGAGGACGATGCGCACCAGATCTGGCTCACGACCAACAAAGGTCTGGTGTCCGTATCACGCGATGAGCTGGACGCCTTGGCGGCCGGCGGGACCCGGATGCCGGAGTTTCACATTTACGGTCTCGCGGATGGTTTACGCACGGCCGAATTCAATAGCGGCAATACCGCCGCCGGCTTTCGTGCGCAGGATGGCCAGCTCTGGTTTCCCAATATTCGCGGCATCGTGCGGGTGGATCCCCGGCATATTCGAACCAATGCTTTGCCGCCGCACGTGCACATCGAACAGGTCGCGGTCGATGGAGTGCCGCTCGCGCTTAACGACGGAGCGCAGGTTGCTCCGGGTCCGCAGCAGTGGGAATTTCACTACACCGCGTTGAGCCTCCTGGCCCCGCAGCGCTCGCTCTTCAGGTATCGACTCGACGGTTTCGACAAGGGTTGGATCGATGCGGGGAACCGCAGGACTGCCTACTACACCCGGCTTCCGCCCGGGACTTACACCTTTCGGGTAATCGCCAGCAACAACGATGGGGTCTGGAGCAACACCAGCGCAAGCTTTCGCTTTACCCTCAAACCGCACTTCTTTCAGACAATCTGGTTCGCTCTCGCATGCATGGTCGCCATCGTTGCCCTTGCGGGCGCGTGGTACCGCCTGCGGGTGGGGCGCCTCAGGCGTCTGGCGGGCGCTCTTCGCGAGCAAGTGGCGTTGCGCACGCGGGATCTCGAGTTGGCCAATGCCGAACTGCTGCAGGCCAAGGATCGGGCCGAACTCGCGGCCCAGGTGAAGTCCCAGTTCCTTGCCAACATGAGTCACGAGATCCGCACGCCGATGAACGGTGTGATCGGCATGACAGAGCTGTTGCTCGACACCGATCTGGATCGGATGCAGCGTGATCATACGGAAACGATCCGCGACAGCGCCGCCGGTCTGCTCACCATCATCAACGACATCCTCGACTTCTCGAAGATCGAAGCCGGCAAGTTGGATCTGGAGCGGATCGATGTGGATTTACGCGGCACCGTGGACGAGGTCGCGCACTTGCTGGCGATTCAAGCCCATGAGAAGGGACTCGAACTCATCACCTGCATCGACCCGCTACTGCCCGACCGGCTGATCGGCGATCCGGGCCGCCTGCGTCAGGTGTTGCTCAACCTCGGCACCAACGCGATCAAGTTCACGCGTGAGGGTGAGGTGTCGATTGATCTGCGGCTCGTTCGCACCGATGCGACCGGCACGACCATCCGCTGCGAAGTGCGCGACACCGGCATCGGAATCCCGGCCGAGCGCCTCGAATCATTGTTCCAGCCGTTCTCGCAGATCGACACCTCGACGACGCGGCACTATGGGGGCACCGGTCTCGGATTGTCGATCGTGCGTCGCCTCGTCGCGCTGATGGACGGCGAAACCGGCGTCGAAAGCGCCGTGCAGGTCGGCTCGTCGTTCTGGTTCACGGTCCGGCTTAGCAATTCGGCCGGCAAATCCGAGATCCGTGATTACGACGCGGAAGCGCTCAAGAACCGGCGCGTATTGATAGTCGACGACAACGCCACGAACCGTAAAGTGCTGAGCCTGCAACTGACTCAGCTTGGAATGAGCCCAACTTGCGTCGACGGCGCCGAAGCCGCTCTGCTGGCTCTGAACGCCGACGTCAACGCGTGCCCGCCTTTCGATCTGGCCGTGCTCGACTATATGATGCCGGGCTGCGACGGGTTTGAGCTTGGCCGCCGGATCGCGAGCGACGAGCGGTTCAAGACGACGCGGCTGGTGCTGCTCACCTCCGCTTGGGGCATCCGCGGCGCCCAGGACTTTGCTGAATTGGGGTTTGCAGCCTATTTGCAGAAGCCCGTCTCTCAGCGTGATTTGTGCGAGTGCCTGGCCCGCGTCATGGCGGTGGACGCGGCGCAGTGGCACGAGCGCACGCAACCGATGGTGATCGGCGAGCGAACCCAGGATACGTTCAACCGGCGTCGCATCCTGTTGGCCGAGGACAATACCGTGAACCAGAAAGTGGCGCGCGGCACGCTGGAGAGGATGGGCTACAAAGTTGACATTGTGAGCAACGGCGCCGATGCGGTTGCTGCGTGGGAGACCGGGCGATATCAGGTGATCCTGATGGATTGCCAGATGCCGGTGATGGACGGGTATCAGGCGACACGGGAGATCCGCTTGCGCGAGCGCGGCGCCAAACGCATCCCCATCATCGCGCTGACGGCCGACGCAATGAAGGGCGCCGAACGAAAATGCCGGGACGCCGGAATGGATGATTACCTGACGAAGCCGCTCGATCGCGCGTTGCTGGGCGAAACGGTCGACCGGCATCTCCCCGTCCGCCGCTTGACTGCGCCGTCCTTCGAGTCCGATTCTCCCGCCGATGATTCTCCGGTCGACTGGGACCAACTCATGACCACGATGGACGGCGACCAAGGGAGCGCACAGGAGTTGGTGCGGCTGTTCATCGATTCCGGCGACGCGACGTTGCGCGATATCAGTGCGGCGCTGGGCCGCGGCGATCTGGCTGCGGTCGGCTACGCGGCGCATTCGTTCAAGGGATCGAGCGCGAGCATTCGCGCCCGATCCGCGAGCGCGGCAGCCGCCCAACTCGAGGAGGCGGCGCGCGCCGGGGCCACCGATCGGATGCCGCAGCTGGAGGAGCGGTTGCAGCGGGAAGCACACCGGGCGATGGAATACCTGCGTGCGCGCGCGACTTGAGTATTGGTCATGCGCTCGCATGGTGTATACTAATCGGCTGGTTTAGAGTGTTTCGGCTAAGTGGCAGAGTGGTCATGCAGCGGCCTGCAAAGCCGTGTACGCCGGTTCGATTCCGACCTTAGCCTCCAACCACTGCTTCGCGATTCGACGCGCATCGATGCGGACCGACGCGTTGATGACGATCGGCGGCCGCCGCGCTATTCTTGCGCGCATGAAATGAGATGGGAGCGCTCGATGTCCGACGATTCCTCGAACCTGGCCGCTCTGCGTGCTGCGAATTCGCCGAATTCGTTCGATTTGCGCCGCGTGGGGGCGCACCCTGACTACTGGTATCCGGTGGCCTGGTCAGAGGAATTGAAGGCGGGCAGGGCGCTCGGCCGCCGCTTCGCCGGCGACCCCATCGTGGTCTACCGCGGCAAGAGCGGGCAGGTATTCGCATTGGAGGACCGCTGCGCCCACCGTCAGGTGCCGCTGCATTTGGGGGTGGTAATCGGCGATGACCTCAAATGCCACTATCACGGCTGGACTTATAACTGCAGCGGCAAGTGCATCGGAGTGCCCTATTTCGGCACGGAACGGCTGCCCAACGGGGTGAAGAGTTATCCGGCACGCGAGGTGGACGGTCTGATCTTCGTGTTTCCCGGCGATGCGGCGCTTGCGGAGAGCCGTTTGCCCGCGGCCTTGGGTTCGTCGCAGCGGGCGGACTACAAGACCCGGCGCCTCAATCGCGAGGTGGCCTGCCATTACACATTCATGCACGAGAACCTCTTCGACATGAACCATCAGTTCATGCACCGCAAGCAGATGGGTTCGATCAGGGCCCGCTGTCTTGGAAGAAGCCATGGCGAGAACTGGGCACAGGTCGAATACAGTTTTGCGCGCTCCGAGGGAAAGCAGTCGGTGGGCGAACACGTGATCGTGGACTTGATGCGCAAACGCGGCGAACCAAAGAAGGATTTCTCCGACCACATGCGCATTCGGACCGACTATCCGACACAGAGCCTTAGGGTGTGGGTGGGTCGCGACATCAAAACCACCGATGAACCGGTGCTCGACGTGTGGCTGGGATATACCCCGCTGGACGCCGCTCAGCGGACCAACCGAACGTACGGGTACCTATCGGTCAAGAAACCGAAGATGCCCGGAATCATTCATGCGGTATGGCCGCTGGTGACGTGGTTCACCGAGAATATCTTCCGCGAGGACAAGGAGATCGTTGAATACGAACAGCGTGCCTACGATGCCCAAGGCACCGACTTGAACAATGAAGTATTTCCCCCGCTGCGCGACCTTCGCGGCGTGCTGGCGCGTTGCGGACGACCCATGACCTAGGAACGGAAGGGGATTCTACGGCCGCCGAACGTGAGTTCCTGCCTCTCGGGGGCTTTGGTAACATGCGAAGTTTGAGCACGGGGCATTATGTCAGACAGGAATGATCCCGGTTTCCCGGTTCAACGCCCATGGGACGCAAGGCTCGCCCGTTGGTTGGTTGCGCCTTTGCGTGATAGCCGGGTCGTGCCGAATCACTTGACGACGGTTCGTTTGATGGTCGGACTCGCGGCGGCGGCCGCCTTTATTCCCGGAAGATACGGCTGGTCGAACGTGGCGGCGCTCCTGATGGTGCTGTCGAACTTTCTGGATCATACGGACGGGGAGCTGGCACGTATCAGCGGCAAGGGCAGCCGTTTTGGACATCTCTATGATTTGGGCAGCGACGCGGTGGTCACGATCGCGGTGTTCGTCGCGATCGGCGTGGGAATCGAGGACCGTCCCGGGAAGATTCTGGATTTTTCTACTCTCGATGGCGCGGTCGCCGGCGGCGCGGTCGCATTGATCTTCTATTTGCGGATGCGTATCGAGGAGATGGCCGGGAAATCCGCAACCCGCCAGGGCTCGCTGGCCGGCTTCGAGACGGAAGATGCCCTGTACCTCTTGCCTCTCATCACCCTGTTCCACGGCCTCGAGGCGATGCTGGTGGCGGCGTCGATCATTGCTCCTCTTTATGCCGTGTGGACCGTGGTCGAATACCGCCGGGCGGTGCGTCGGTTGCGACCGCTGGGCTCCCGTGAGGTGGCGCAATAAATATCAATGCGTCCAATGCAATTGCCGATCGCTTGCTTGGATTCGATGCAACCCCGCTGCGGCGCAAATTCGTCGAACAAGGGGATTTCCTCTATCTCGAGAATTTTCTCCCGCCCGAGGTCACGGCGGAACTCGTGGCGGCAGTTTCGGCCGTCGGCGGCGCGGTAAACCGCAACTATCTTCCCGGCCACAAGCAAGGCGGAAGCGTCAGCCGGCACACGATCGATGAACTCGCGCCCTTCGTTGCGGAGCTCTATCGGTCTGCGGCGCTGATCGCATGGTTGGAAGAGGTCTCGGGCGAGCGCTTGCTTCCGTCGCCGGCGGAGGATCCGCACGCTTATGCGCTCTATTTCTACACGCGCGCCGGAGATCACATCGGCTGGCACTACGACACGTCTTATTATCGGGGTCGTCGCTTCACCCTGTTGCTGGGCGTGATCGACGATTCGTCATGCCGCTTGGACTACGAATTGCATACCCGCGACCCCGGGGTTGCGACTGTCGCCGGGTCCCTGCGGTATCCCGCCGGCGGGCTGGTCTTCTTCGACGGAGACAAATTGCGTCACCGCATATCGCCGATTGCGCACGGCGAAACGCGGGTCTCGCTGACCTTCGAGTACGTGACCGATCCGAGCATGCGTTCGTGGTGGCGCCTGATTTCCAACATGAAGGATGCGGTTGCCTACTTCGGTTTGCGCCAGGTCTTCCGCAAGGCTATCGGAGCCCGGTCGGAGCGTCCATGACGCGCGCGGCGTCCCTGCTGCTCCTCGGAGGGGTGGCACTATTCCTCGCTGTGCTGGTTTCCCAGGGGGTGCCCGCGATCGTATCGGCGCTGTCGCTGGCCGGCTGGGGCTTGTTGCTGGTCGCGCTGTTTCACGTCGTGCCGCTGGTGCTGGACGCGGCGGCAATTCGAGTGCTCTTCAAGCGCGGCGGCCCGCGCGGTTCGATGCGCCATGCGCTGCTCGCAAGATGGGTGGGCGAATCCGCCAACAGCTTGATGCCCGCGGGGCAAATCGGCGGTCCCTTGTTGATGGCGCGTCATCTGACGCAGCAGGGCTCCAGCGTACACGACGCGGCCGCCGCCATCATCGTCAGCACCACCTTGCAGACCGTCGCGCAGATCCTCTTTGCTCTCATGGGCGCGACACTGTTGGGCGCGCAGGCCGGCCATCTGTCGGAGCACGCTCTGGGAACCACATCGTTGATCGCCAGCGGTGTACTTGCCGTTCAGGTGGCCGGCTTTTATCTCCTCCAGAGGCGGGGGCTGTTCAGCAAGATCATGCGCGCCGGCGTGCGCTTTGCAGGGAAACGGGATTGGTCTCGCTGGGTGAGCCATGCGCGATCCATCGACCTCGCGGTCGAAGCCACGTATGCGCGTTCCGGACCCGTGGCCGCCAGCTTCTTGCTGAGCCTGATGGGGTGGTTGGTCGGAACCGGGGAAGTATTTCTGGTTCTCGATCTGCTCAACAACCCGGTGAGCTGGGTCAATGCGCTATTGCTCGAAAGTTTGGGCCAGGCGATTCGCGGAGCGGCATTTGCCGTACCCGGAGCCTTGGGAGTTCAGGAGGGCGGGTATTTGCTGCTCGCTCCGCTGGTGGGTCTGCCGCCGGACATGGCGCTGGCGTTGTCGTTGGCGAAGCGCGCTCGAGAAATCATTCTCGGCCTTCCCGGCCTGCTCTATCTGCGCCGGTCGAAATCGCAGGCGTAGGCGCGGCGGCACGATCCCCGGCCCATGACGTGAGCTACAATTAATTCAGGAGCGAAGCTGATGAAATCGACCGACGGCACCCTCTCATCCACCCGCGATCAAGCCCATGAGCGTGCGGCCGCGCCGTCGCGGGCCGCGAAGCTGCGCGCGATGCTGCACAGCCCGGAGCTCGAATTTCTGATGGAAGCACACAATGGCTTGTCGGCGCGCATCGTAAAAGAGGCCGGCTACAAGGGTATTTGGGCTTCCGGCCTGTCGATTTCGGCGCAATTCGGGGTGCGCGACAACAATGAGGCGAGCTGGACCCAGGTGGTGGACATGTTGGAATTCATGGCCGATGCCGGCGACCTGCCCATTCTACTGGACGGCGACACCGGTTACGGCAACTTCAACAACATGCGTCGTTTGGTCCGTAAGCTCGAGCAGCGCGGCATTGCCGGAGTGTGCATCGAGGACAAGCAATTCCCGAAGACGAACAGCTTCTTGAATGGCGAGCGCCAGCCGCTGGCGAACATCGAAGAGTTCGTCGGCAAGATCGCGGCCGGAAAGGATACACAGACGGATCCAAATTTTTGCGTGGTCGCGCGCGTGGAAGCGCTGATCGCCGGGTGGGGTATGGACGAGGCGCTGCGCCGTGCCGAGGCGTATCGGCTCGCGGGTGCGGATGCCATCCTCATCCATAGCAAATCATCCAAGCCCGACGAAATCCTGACCTTCACGCGCGAATGGGCCCGCCGCTCGCCGGTCGTGATCGTACCGACGCGCTACTACAGCACGCCGACGGAGGTGTTCCGCAAGGCCGGGATCAGCACCGTGATATGGGCGAATCACCTGGTGCGTGCGGCCGCGTCCGCCATGCAGTCCGTGGCCAACGAGATCCACGCCACAGAGACATTGGTCAACGTTGAAGACCGCATCGTGTCCGTCAACGAGATATTCCGCCTCCAGGATGCCGATGAATATTCCGCCGCCGAACGCGTCTATCTCTCGGCCTCCGGCATGTCGCGCGGAGCGGTGATTTTGGCGGCCACTCGCGGCAGCGGACTCGAAGCAATCACCACCGATCGTCCGAAAGTCATGCTGCCCGTCGCCGGCAAGCCGTTGCTGCGCTGGCTCATCGACAGCTTCAAGAAGGAGAGCATCAACGACATTACGGTGGTCGGCGGTTACCGCGCCGAGGCGATCGATACCGCGGGTATCAAACTCGTCATCAACGAACGCTACGCCGAGACCGGTGAACTGGCATCGCTGTCCTGCGCCGCCGCGGACCTCGAATCCGATACCGTGATCTCCTACGGCGATCTTTTGTTCCGCAGCTACGTTCTCCGCGATCTGACCGAAGCGTGCGCGGATTTCACGGTGGTCGTCGATTCGTCGCCGACCGGGATCAACAACCAAACCGTGCGAGATTTCGCCTACTGCTCGCGCGGCGACGACCGCGGCCTATTCGGCACCCCGGTATTGTTGAAACACATGGACGGCGAAGCGCAGTCCACGTTCCAAAACCCTGCCGCCTCGCCCGTGGCGGCGCATGGGCGTTGGATCGGCATGCTCAAGGTAAGCCGCCGTGGACTCGCGCAGTTCAACACCGTGCTCCGCGCGCTGCGTCTGCGGGCTGAATTCGACGCACTCGATATACCGGCCTTGTTGAACGCCCTGATTGCCGATGGCGCGGCGATCGAGGTGCTGTACGTTCATGGCCATTGGCGTGGCGTCAATGATCTCGAGGATTTCCGCCGGGCGGGCGATTTTGCTCATGCGCAGTCGCCGTCCGGCAGCGCCCAAGGGGCGGGTCTTGGCGGGGCAAATCATGGTTTCGACGGCGCGGACCATGATTGATGCACGGACCTTTGTCGAGGCGGCGCGCGCGCGCGGGTTCGGTTGGTATGCCGGCGTTCCGTGCTCCTACCTCACGCCTTTCATCAATTACGTGCTCGAGGATTCGTCGCTGCGGTATGTGTCGATGGCCAACGAGGGCGACGCGGTGGCGTTCATCGCGGGCGTGGCACTCGGGGGCACCGCCCAAGGCTCCCATGGCCGCGGGATCGCAATGATGCAGAACTCCGGCCTGGGCAATGCGGTGAGCCCGTTGACCTCGCTGACGTGGACGTTTCGTCTGCCGCAATTGTTGATCGTCACTTGGCGGGGTCAACCGGGAGTCGCGGATGAACCGCAACACGCGTTGATGGGACCCATAACCCCGGCCCTTCTCGAGACCATGGAGATACCGTGGGAACTCTTTCCGACCGAAAACGAAGCGGTGGGTCCCGCGCTGGATCGAGCCACCGCATACATGGACGAGGCCGGCAGGCCCTACGCATTGCTGATGCAGAAGGGGAGTGTCGCCGCACATGCCCTCGGCGCGGCCGCGGCCCACGTCGGGCACCGGACGCCCGGGTCCCCGGCCGTGGGGTCTCACTGCATATCGAACGCGCCGCGCCCGTCGAGGGCCGACGCCCTGCGGGAAGTGGTCGCGCGGACACCTCGTGATTCGACTGCCGTGCTGGCGTCGACGGGATTTTGCGGCCGCGAATTGTACGCCATCGACGACCGGCCCAACCAACTCTACATGGTGGGGTCCATGGGCTGCGTGCTTCCGCTTGCGCTGGGGCTCGCGCTGTCGCGCCCCGACCTGCGCGTCGTTGCGCTGGACGGCGATGGAGCGGCGTTGATGCGCATGGGAGCGTTCGCGACCGTGGGCGCGTATGGACCACCCAACTTGCAGCACCTGCTGCTCGATAACGGCGTGCACGATTCGACGGGCGGTCAGGCAACCGTTTCGCCGGCGGTTTCATTTGGTGCTGTCGCTTCCGCCTGCGGCTACGCCTCCGCGCTGGAAACGCATAGCGTCGAGGAGATCGCCGCGTGGCTCGACGCTCCGCGGCTCTCGGGTGCGCGCTTTGCGAGGCTGCACATCAGCGCGGGTACGCCGGCCGATCTTCCGCGTCCATCGGCCGGCCCAATCGATATCAAGACGCGCCTCATGCGTCACTTTCGTCCATCCGGGGGAGTCCATTGATGCTGCTGCTGAATCCCGGACCGGTGACGTTGACGGAGCGTGTTCGCCGCAGCTTGTTGCAGCCCGACCTGTGCCATCGCGAAAGCGAGTTCTTTGACCTGCAGGACGAAGCGCGCGCCCGGCTGTTGGCGACGCATGATTTGGATCCCAGGGAATGGACAGCGGTGTTGATGACGGCCTCCGGGACTGCGGCGGTGGAAAGCATGGTCGCGGCGTTGGTCCCGCAAGCCGGCCGGGTACTCGTGATCGAGAACGGGGTCTACGGCGAACGGATCGCACAGATGTGCGCGCGATACTCGATCCCGCACGACCGATTGGTGGGTTCCTGGCTGGCGGCGCCGGACCTTACGGGCATCGCGGCGCGGCTGGATGGGGCGCCGCCTGCTGCCCGCTTCACTCACGTCGCCGTCGTGCATCATGAGACCACGACCGGAAGGCTCAACGACCTCGAATCGCTGGCGCAGGTTTGCCGGGCGTCCGGAGTGCGCATGTTGGTGGACGGCGTCAGCAGTTTCGGTGCGGAGCACATCGATTTCGGAGCGCCCGCACTGTCGGCGGTGGCGGCCACGGCCAACAAATGCCTGCACGGCGCTCCCGGCGTCTCGTTCGTCGTCGTGCGGCGCGATGCTCTGGCGGCGGCCGCCTGTCGAACCTATTATCTGGATCTTGGCCGCCTCGCGCAGTTGCAGGACCAACGGAATACGCCGTTCACCCCTGCGGTGCATGTTTATTACGCGCTCGTCGAGGCGCTGCGCGAGCATGCCGAGCAGGGCGGCCGCCTTGCGCGTTACGATCGATATGCCGCATTTTCCGAACGCGTACGCGCAGGCTTGGCCGGCCTCGGCATCGAGGCTGTGCTTCCGCCTCGTGAATCCTCGGTGGTGCTGCGGGCGTTTCGGCTGCCCGATGGTGTCGGCTACGCGAGCGTGCACGATTCACTCAAGGCGCAAGGATTCGTGATCTATGCCGGGCAGGGGGCATTGTCCGACACGGTATTTCGCATTTCCACCATGGGAAATCTGGCATCCGCCGACGTAGACCGGCTGGTACAGTGCTTCTCCGAAGCGATTCCCTCAGGTACGTAGTGCGGCGACGATATGACAGATTGATTGCGCGCGCGCTGCACCGGCTTTGCTGCAGCGGCGCCGTGTGCGTGGCTCTGGTGCTGGGAGGCGCCGATTGCGTGGCGGACGAGCATCCGGCCCCCGACGCCGGCGGCGCGGCTCCGCAGTTGCCGCCTCCAGGATTGTCCGGGTGGTTCAACCCCGCGACGGCGCCCTTCATTCCCGTGCCGTTGATCGGGACGGATCCCAACAGCGGGACGACGTTGGGCCTGCTGCCGGTTTGGATAAAGACCGACGAACAGCACGAGATCAGCCGGATCATCGCTCCGGACATTCTGCACAATCCGTACTTCGGTTACGGTGTCGATGGGCGGATCTACGAATATTCATCCCAAGACGAGCAGTCGTCGCTCGATGCGGGGATCAAGCAGCGGGTCGAGAGAACCTTCGATGCCGAATACCAGCTCGGACGCTTGCGCGACCAGCGTTGGTCCTTCAATGGCAGCTTGATCTACGATCGGAGCGGTGTCCCGCGTTTCTATGGAATCGGCAATGAATCGCCGAAACGCGATGAAACCAACTACACCGACAGCCAGATACTGGCGCAGGTGCAGATCGGCCTCAATTTCAACCACATCTGGCAGTTGCTCTACACCGCCCGCATGCGCTCCGTCGACGTCACCGCCGGCACCCTGGCCGGTATCCCGACGCTCGAGAGCCGGTTCGGCCGCATCCTGGGCGACGGCAGGACCAACGTGCTGCTCAACCGGTTTTCCATCATCTACGACACCCGGGATGACCTGACGATACCGAGCCGCGGCATGGAATGGATCGCGTACGCCGGCGGCGCCGCGCGCAGCGGAATATTGAATGATTCCCTGTACAGCGAAGCGGGAGTGGACGGACGCAATTTCTGGCCGGTTGCGGCAAAGACGGTGTTGGCGGCGCACGTGGCGCTGCGCTATCTACCGAGCGCCAATCAGGTGCCGTTTTGGGCGCTCTCCAGTCTTGGCGGCGGCGAGAGTCAAACCGGCGGCGATCAGGCTCTGCGCGGCTACGGGCAGGGGCGGTTCTCCGATCGCAATTCCTTCGCCGCCGGCGCCGAGTTGCGCCGCACGGTGTTTTCCTTCGATGCCGTTTCGACGCGTGTCGATATCGAGATGGCGCCCTTCGTCGATCTCGGGCGCGTGTTCTCGCGGACCAGCACCCTACCGTTCGAACAGCTCCATCATGTGGTCGGTGTCGGATTCCGCGGCATTGCCCGGCCCTTCGTCGTCGGCAAGGTGGACGTCGGCTACGGGAACGAGGGAGTCGCCATTTTCACCGGTCTTAACTATCCGTTCTAGAGAGAGTCGCATGCTGAATCTTTCCGACTATCCCATCACGAAGAAATGGCCGGCCCAACACCCGGACAAAATTCAGCTGTACTCCCTTCCGACGCCGAACGGCGTCAAGATTTCCATCATGCTCGAGGAGACAGAGCTGCCGTACGAGCCCCACCTCGTGAGCTTCGAAAAAAACGAGCAACTGTCGCCCGAATTCGTCTCGCTCAATCCAAACAACAAAATTCCCGCCATCATCGATCCGCACGGGCCGGACGGCAGACCGATCGCGTTGTTCGAATCGGGGGCAATTCTGATCTATCTGGCCGACAAGGCACGCTCGCTGATTCCCCCGGATGCGGCCGGCCGCTACGAAACCATCCAATGGTTGATGTTTCAGATGAGCGGAGTGGGTCCCATGTTCGGTCAGGTCGGGTTCTTCAATAAATTCGCCGGCAAGGACTACGAGGACAAGCGCCCGCGCGACCGTTACGTGGCGGAAGCGAGACGTTTGCTGGGCGTTCTCGATCGGCGGTTGGCGACGCGCACATGGATCATGGGCGATGCCTATACGATCGCGGATATCGCGACCTTTCCGTGGATCAATGTGCTGAATACGTTTTATGAAGCCGGCGATCTTACGGGCCTGACTCACTACGGGCACGTGATGCGCGGTCTCGACGCCTTCCTTGCGCGCCCGGCCGTGGTCCGCGGCCTCGATATTCCGAAACGGTCGAAAACCGATTGACACGCGCCTGCGCTGGTTGTTGGTGCATAATCCCGAGCATGCGCACTCCCAGATTGCGGGCGACGGGTACGATGACCGTCAGGCGCGGCACGCGCGCTGCCCCGCCGCAGACCGCCCGGGTCACCGTGCTGTTCGCGGACCTCCGGGGATACACCGCGCTCGCCGAACGGCTGGCGCCCGCGCAAATCGTGCCGCTGCTCGAAGAATTCTTCCGGGTGCTGGCGAAGGCGGCGACCTCGCACGGCGGCACGGTCTTTCACATGGCGGGCGACGGTATGATGGCCGGCTTCGGCGGACAGGATCTCGCGGACGATGGAGCCCGTCAGGCGCTGGTCGCCGGCCATTCGATGCTGCAGCAATTCGGGACGATCGCGGCGCGCTGGCGGCGGGACCTGTCCATCGATACCGGGATCGGTGTCGGTTTGCACCTGGGCGAAGTCGCCATGGGCTTGCTCGGACCGCCAGGGCACAAATCGACGACCTTGGTGGGGGATACGGTCAACGTTGCGGCCCGCCTTTGCAGCCGCGCCCGCGCCGGCGAGGTCTTGTTGTCGTGCACGGTCGCGGCGGCATTGGAAATCGACGAGGGTGAAGGCGAACTCTATATCGGCCCCATTCCCGTACTGCACCTGCCCAAGTACGCCCTGCGCGGGCGCAGTGCGCCGCTGGACATCTGGTGCGTGCCGGCGACGGAACGGCTTGCCTGTTGAGGTCCCAGGGGTCGCCGGCAAGGATTGAGTCTGGTGCCCCGAGCCGGGGTCGAACCGGCATGACCTTGCGGCCAACGGATTTTCGTACCCACCACGGCTTTCGCCGCCGCTAACATAAGCGTTTGGAGTCTGGAATGCGCCACGACCGTGAGAGTTCTTGCGAAATCTTTTAGGTCCCCACCGTCCACTCTCTACACCTGCCAGCCGCGTTGCGGGCTGGATTGGCTCGGCGTTGCCTCGGGCCTCAAGGCCCAGGGGGTTCGCCGAATTTGGCGGGATTCAACGGGCCGTTTCCATGCCCGCCGCTCAATTTTTCAAGTCCGTTGCGTCTACCAATTTCGCCATCGGGGCGTTTCCGTAGTGTAGCCGTCCCGATGGAACGCAGTCGAACTCATTCGACTTAATTGTTATCCGCCATGATGTGGCCGTCCTTTAACGGGATGGTCTTGCCGGGATCGTGATCCATGTGCACGTGATGGTGCTTGCCATCGAGAAGATAGGTTACATCATAGCCGTTCGGAACTTCGCTCGTGTCATACGCCGTCATGCAGCGCTGTTCGGTAGTGGTGTAGGTGTCTCCCGCTTGAACCTTTTGCTCTATCTTGTTCCCGGCATATCCGCCGGCGGCCGCCCCGGCCACGGTTGCCAGGACTTTCCCGCTGCCGCCGCCCACCTCGTGGCCGAGCAACCCACCGACAACCGCGCCGATGCCGGTGCCTGCCAGCCGGTTGGTGTCCTTGGCCGGCTTGGTGCGCGTCACCTGTTCGTCATGACATTCTTGGCGCGGAGTCTTGATGGTCTTGACCAGCGCCCTGGCGCTGAGGACTTCGGCCCCGCTGGGCTTCTCCAGTACTCGGTAGCCGGCAATGGCACCTCCTGCCGTGACCGCAATCGCTCCCAACACGGATCCAATCAGCAATGATTTGTTCATGAACTTCCTCCACAAGAAACTTAAGTTTCCCCACCCGCGCATCTTAGGG
>Ga0179592_10000373_pt1 | contig 17682 bp, 16 predicted proteins | sample CZODoug2_1_08_16_FD_148623 | JGI IMG/M metagenome (GOLD analysis project Ga0179592, IMG submission 148623) | Vadose zone soil fungal communities from Angelo Coast Range Reserve, California, USA - CZODoug2_1_08_16fungal (Illumina Assembly) | ecosystem: Environmental > Terrestrial > Soil > Vadose...
TGCGCATGGTGAGCTGGCCGATGCGGTCCGCCGGTGTGAACGCCGCGTCCTCCACCTTCTCCATGCTCAGCCGCTCCGGCTGATAGGTCAGATTGGGGCTCTCGGTGTTCAGGATCGAGTAATCGTTGCCGCGGCGAAGATCGAGCGTCACCTCGCCGCTGACGGCGCGAGCGACCCAGCGCTGCGCGGTCTCGCGCAGCATCAGCGCCTGCGAATCGAACCACCGCCCCTGGTAGAGCAACCGGCCGAGGCGCATGCCGCTGATCCGGTATTGCTCGATCGTGTCCTCGTTGTGGATGCCGGTGACCAGGCGCTCATAGGCGATGTGCAGCAGCGCCATGGCCGGTGCTTCGTAGATGCCGCGGCTCTTTGCCTCGATGATCCGGTTCTCGATCTGGTCGCTCATGCCGAGGCCGTGCCGGCCGCCGATGGCGTTGGCCTCGAGAAACAGCGCGACCGGATCAGTGAAGGTCTGGCCGTTCAGTGCGACCGGCTGGCCTTCGACAAAACGCACACTGACCTGTTCGGGCTTGACGACACAGTCGTCGCGCCAGAACGGCACGCCCATGATCGGATTGACGATCCTGATGCCGCTGTCCAGGCTCTCGAGGTCCTTGGCCTCGTGGGTGGCGCCGAGGATATTGCTGTCGGTCGAATACGCCTTCTCGGCGCTCATCTTGTAGTCGAAGCCATTGGCGGTCAGGAAGGCCGACATTTCCGCGCGGCCGCCGAGCTCGTCGATGAACTGCTGGTCGAGCCAGGGCTTGTAGATCTTGAGGCTCGGATTGGTCAGCAGGCCGTAGCGGTAGAACCGCTCGATATCGTTGCCTTTATAGGTGGAGCCGTCACCCCAGATGTTGACGCCGTCCTCCTTCATGGCCGCGACCAGCATCGTGCCGGTCACGGCGCGACCGAGCGGCGTGGTGTTGAAGTATGTGGCGCCGCCGGTCGAGATGTGGAAAGCGCCGGACTGGATGGCGGCGATCCCTTCATGAACCAATTGCGTGCGGCAATCCACCAGCAGGGCTTTTTCGGCGCCGAAGCCGAGCGCCTTGCGCGGGATCTCGTCGTAATCGGCCTCGTCGGGCTGGCCGAGATTGGCGGTATAGGCGAAGGCGCGGGCGCCTTTCTGCTTCATCCACAGCAGCGCCGCGCTGGTGTCGAGGCCGCCCGAGAACGCAATTCCGACTTTTTGCCCCTTGGGCAGGCTTTTCAGGATCGTACTCATGGAGCTTCCAATCGGTCGTCATTGCGGATGTTGGTGGCGAGTTGGCTGCGCGAATATCAAATTTCGCGGGCTTAGGCACGCCCTTCTTGGACACGCGCTTAATCGGGTGGCGCACGCAGGTCTCAACTTGCAGGTCTCAACTTGCCGGTCTTAACTTGCCGGTCTTGGCCCCACCTCGCGGCCGAGCCAGCGCTGCGTCCGGCGGAAGCCCGGCCAGGCGAGCCGGCTCAGCGCGGCGTCGATCCGCGCATCGGTCAGCCGGGTCGCCGACCAGCGGTAGATCAGCGCGTAGGCCAGCCAGATCACCAGGAACGTCACCAGTCCCGCGATCGCGACATCGGTAAAGAAATGCCCGCCGAACGCCATCCGCAGGGCGCTGGTCGCCACGCCGAATACGGTGGCAGCAGCGTACGCAACAGGCCGCCACGGCGGCGGCGTTAGCGCGGCCGGCGCCAAGGTCCAGAACGCGGTGGCGCCCTCGCCGGAGAAGAACGAGCAATTGCGGCCACAGCCGCCGCGCGGGTCCCACCACGGCACGAACGGCAGGTCGCCGTTGAACTCGCTCACCACGACCGGGCGCGGGCGGCCCCAATAGCTCTTGAAGGTGAGGTTGGTCAGCACGCCCGCGGACAACAGAAGCGTCCCCAGCAGGAACACGATCGCGCGTCCCGACATCATCAGCGGCCGGTCGGGCCGCACCAGCTTGACGATCAGTGCCGCGATTGCCGGCACCGCCAGTCCCCAGGCGATCCACATCGCGGCGTCGCGCGCGACGCCTGCGAGCCAATTGAGCTTGAGCGGAAACGAACGCGTCGGCGCGTCATAGAACAACGCGGCGAGCTTGAGATCGAGTTCGGGATAAACGCCGAACAGCAATCCGATCACGAGCGCCAGCGACAGCGCGATGAAGAGTCCGGTTCGGTTCATGACGCGCGGTTTAGCGGAGCGGGTGAGCGGTGAAAAGAGCGGCGTTTGCTTTACCGCGGCTGCTGGGAACCGGACGGCATCGGCGGCGGCGCAAGCGGAAGCTGTGGCTCGCGCCACGCGCCGGCGTTGCGGCCGGCGATCATCCAATAGATGAAACCCGCGACGATGCCAGCGCCGGTCATGATTTCAAGATGGCGGCGCACAATGCCTTCGAAGCGCAGCGTCTCGGTGTCGAACGGCACGAGGCCGAGATAGCAGGCGAGCCCGACCAGGCCGCCGCCGACCGCATAGGTCAGCGCGCCCCTGATGTAGAAGGCCTCAGTGATCGCGGCCACGATCATCGCCGGCAACAGCGCAAAGCCGGAGACGAAGATGAAGCCGAAACCAAGCACGATGTTCAGCGCATCGCGATCCACCCGGCCTGTGCCGAGATCGGAAAATTCCGGAAACAGCACCGCGCCGACCACGATCATCCCGGCCACCAGGCAGGCGGCGAGGAAGGCGAAGAAGATGACGAACAGGCGGCCGATCAGTGCCATCGGATTCTCGGTCTTGCCAGAACGACCTGCTCGACGTCATGGCCGGGCCTGTGCCGGCCATCCACGCGCCGCGGCACGTCAACTGCGAAGGGCGTGGATGCCCGGCACAAGGTCGGGCATGACGGCATCTTGCGGAGCGTTCTCATTCAATCCGTCATCGCCATGGCGCGTAGCGCCTCGCGTTCGCGGGCCGATAATTTCTCGGTCTCCGATTTCAACTGCCCGCAGGCGGCGAGGATGTCGCGGCCGCGCGGGGTGCGCACCGGCGAGGAATAGCCGGCATTGAAGATGTATTCGGAAAATTTCTCGATCTGGTCCCAGTCCGAGCATTCATACGCCGTGCCGGGCCAGGGATTGAACGGAATCAGATTGATCTTCGCGGGGATTCCCTTGAGTAGCTTCACCAGCAGCTTGGCATCGTCAAGCGAATCGTTGACGCCCTTCAGCATCACATATTCGAAGGTGATGCGCCGCGCGTTCGACGCGGCGGGATAGTCGCGGCAGGCCTGCAGCAGTTCCGCGATCGGATATTTGCGGTTCAGCGGCACCAGTTCGTTGCGCAACTCGTCGCGCACCGCATGCAACGAGATCGCGAGCATGACGCCGATTTCCTCGCCGGTGCGGATGATGTTCGGCACCACGCCCGAGGTCGACAGCGTGATGCGCCGCCGCGAGATGCCGATCCCTTCATTGTCGGCGACGATCAGCAGCGCATCGCGCACCGCCTCGAAATTATAGAGCGGCTCGCCCATGCCCATCATCACGATGTTGGTGACGAGCCGGCCGCCGCTCGGCGTGTCGCGGTCGGCCCAATCGTTGAGCCGGTCGCGCGCCACCATGACCTGGCCGACGATTTCGCCCGCGGTGAGATTGCGCACCAGCCGCTGCGTGCCGGTGTGGCAGAACGTGCAGTTCAGCGTGCAGCCGACCTGGGAGGAGACGCACAGCGTGCCGCGATCGGTCTCGGGGATGTAGACGCACTCGACCTCATGCGCCTTCTGGAAGGAATCGCCGCTCGGCAGTCGCAGCAGCCATTTGCGGGTGCCGTCATTGGAAATCTGCTCGGCGACCACTTCGGGGCGATCGACCGTGAAATGCTGCGCGAGTTCGGCGCGGGTGTCCTTGGAGATCGAGGTCATCTCGTCGAAATTCTTCGCGCCGCGGAAATACATCCAGTGCCAGAGCTGTTGCGCGCGCATCTTGCGCTGCGCGGCGGCGACGCCGATCTCGGCTAGGTGCGCGGCGATCTCGCCACGCGACAGGCCGATCAGCGAGGGCCGCTTCGGCGGCACATAGGCCTCGAGCGGGGTCTTTTCCAAAGGCACCGGTATACCGCCGGACCCGACGTCGGGTTGCATTCGATTGGCCCAATAGCTGCGCCACGGGCGTCATGCCCGGGCTGAAACGCGTTGTCGCGCCAGATGCCGCGGCCGTCACGGCTGGCGGCGCCACAAGCGGCTATATAGCAGTTACCGCCACAATTACGACGGCGTCAGCGCCGGCAATCCTGGGCAATTTTGTCGAGCGCCTGGGCCAGCCCCTTCAGTGAGAAGGTGTCCGTGGTTTCGGTGCCCTTGGCCGAGACGCCCTTGACGACCGCATCGGCGGACTTCCGCATGGCGTCGACCAGCCGTTCTTCCTCGGCGGCGTTCTTGATCCACAAGCCGTCGCCCTGGGTATACATGGCGTAGGACGCGCCGCCGACATCCACCGTGGATTCTGAGCCGGGCTTCAGCGCATAGCCGATCATAACAGAGACTTCGTTAACCACCTTTTCGGCCGGGCGCGTCGCGACGAAGGCATAGGCGGGATCGCGCGGGCGATTCGGCGGATTGGTTTTCGACGTCGTGGGCTTGGCCAGCGCGAAGCACACCTTCTTGCCGTTCGCAGTCGCCGTGTAGGCGCCCCAGGTGCCGAACTGTCCGATCAGGTTCGGTTCCGCGCCGACCGCGGCCGGCACGGCCGATTTGGCTTCCGGCTTCGGGACACTCTTTGCAGCCTTCGGAGCCGGCCCGCCTTGAGCCGAGGCGAAGTTCGAAACCCCGCACACCAGCACCCACGCCGCCAGCGCTGTCAGTATCCGCCAAAAAAACATGATGAGACGTTGATTCCCCAGGGCCTTAGTTCCATCAATATTGTGACTGGAAGATGGCCCAGCTTAGGCGCGCCGTGTGAGCATTGGATAACCGAAAAGCCATAGCTTTGATACCGTATTCGCTTTGATACCGTATTCGGAAATACCGTTGCGAAGTCTGCAAGCCTAGCCCTTCGCGCGCCCAGCCCGCTGTTTTTCCCATTGTTCGGCGGTCCATTGCAAGAGGTCCTCGGCGCCGGAACCGCGCAGATGTGCGCCGCCGTCTTGCACGACCATTTCGCCATTTATGTAGCCGGCGCGGTCACAAATCAGAAAACTCGCGAGATCGGCCAGTTCGCCATGCTCGCCGGTGCGGCCGAGCGGGTTCCGCGCGCTCCAGCCCTGGTCGCGGCCCTCGGGCCGAAGCTGCCCGGTCGCGCCGGGCGTGGGAAATGCGCCGGGCGCAATTGCCACGGTGCGAATATTTTTCGGTCCCCACTCCACCGCGAGGCTCTTGGTCATCGCCAGCACGGCCGACTTCGCCATCGCGGATGGAACCGTGAAGGCGCGGCCGGTAATGGTGGAGGTTGAAAGGATGCTCAGCACCACGCCTTTGTGCCCGCCGTCGATCCAGCGCCGGCCCGCGGCCAGCGTGGCATACATCGCGCCGTGCAGGGTCGGCGCCAGGATCGCGTCCGCCGCGCGAAACGACAGATGCTCGGTCTGCGCGATGAAGGTCGCGGCGGCGTTGTTGACCAGCACGTCGAGCGGCGCCTCGCGCCAGACCGAATCCATCATCGCATCGACGGCCGCGCCATCGCGGATGTCGCAGCGGATCGCGGTGACTTTGCCGCCGGTATCGCGACGCATCTCGGCGGCGGTGGCTTCCAGCAGTTCCAGCCTGCGACCGCAGATGATCAGCTCGGCGCCAAGCTCCAGAAAACGACGTCCCATCGCAGCGCCAAGTCCGGAGCCGCCGCCGGTGACGAGGATACGCTTTGCCGCCAGCAGGCCCTTTTCAAACATCGTTTGATTCCCTCACCTATTTCCCGCGCCGATTTTGATTCGCGCCGCGATATTGTCGCCCCGCGCTAAATCCGGCATGAAGCGTCAAGCGCCAATTTGGGCTCGAACGTCAGGTGTGTCCATGAAAGCCATTCTCTGCTCGCAATATTGCCAGCCCGACGATCTCGTCCTCGCCGACGTTCCCGATCCCACAGCCGAGCCCGGCCAGGCCGTCATCGCGATCAAGGCAGCGGCCCTGAACTTCTTCGACATCCTGATGATCCAGGGCAAGTACCAGATCAAGCCGCCATTTCCGTTCTCCCCGGCCGCCGAGGTTGCCGGCATCATCGAGAGCGTCGGCGCAGGCGTGACCGATCTGAAGGTCGGTGATCGCGTGGTGGCGTCCTGCGGCCATAACGGCGCACGCGAGAAAATCGCGCTGCCGGCCAATTCGATCGTGAAGATTCCCGACAGTCTCGATTTCGATCGCGCCGCCGGCATCATCATCATTTACGGCACCGCGCTGCATGCGCTGGAAGATCGCGCGAGCCCCACGCAGGGAGAAACGCTGGCAGTGCTGGGCGCGGCCGGCGGCACCGGACTGGCGGCCTGCGAGCTTGGCAGACTGATGGGACTCAAGGTGATCGCCTGCGCGTCGTCGGACGAGAAGCTCGAATTCGCGCGCGCGCACGGCGCCGAACTCGGATTGAACTACGCCAAGGAAGATTTGAAGGAAGGCCTGCGGCGGCTCACTGGCGGCAAGGGCGCCGACATCATCTTCGATCCCGTCGGCGGCAGCTATGCCGAAGCCGCGCTGCGTTCGATCGCATGGCAGGGCCGTTTTCTGGTGATCGGCTTCGCCGCCGGCGACATCCCCAAGATGCCGCTCAATCTCGCGCTGCTCAAAGGCTGCGATATCCGCGGCGTGTTCTGGGGCCATTGGGCGCGGCTCAATCCGGAGAAGAATCGCGCCAATCTGGAGAAGCTCGTGAAGTGGACCGCCGAGGGCAGGATCTCCTCGCATGTCGATCGCACCTTCCCGCTGGCACAGACCGCCGAGGCGCTGAAGGTCCTGGCCGGCCGGCAGGCGATGGGCAAGGTCATCCTTCACCCCTGAGTGAAATCCTTGAGCGCGCGTTTCCCGCGATGCATGCCTCGCGGCGACGGCCCGATAATTGGACTCGACTCCCACCCGCATCAGTAGGCATGGTTGCAATTGATCGCGCCTGAGGGGAAAACGCTCAGAAAATAGGCCGAAGGCGTCTGCGACGTTGTCGCGAGATACTTTTTGCAACAATCACAACGAAAAAAGGCCGCCGATTTGTCTCAATATGAAGCATCGAGTTTGAATCTCCGCGAAAGCGCCACGCTGCCTTTTCGTCGCCTCAATGAAATCAAAATCTCTCCTCATTCGCGCCGGGCATTGGTCCGATTCAACCAGAGAGTCACTGGTAAGTAGACGGGCACTCAGGACGCAAAAAAATGCCACGAAACTCGCGTTGGCATGCTTCCTGATTGTTCAATTGTTGCGTCTGTTGCGTCACAGTGAGTGGGGAACATCACCATGGTGGAACAAAGGTCACGCTTCCGGTCGCCGGATCCCGACTTTGAAGGTTTCAGTGAGGACATTACCGGCCGCCGCGCCAGGCCTTATGCATTCGGGCGATCGGCCCGCTCGGATTTCGAGGAGGATTCCGCGCCGATTTTCCTCTCCGAGCAGGAGGACGAGTTCCTCCCCGAGCAGGACGGCGAACAAGACCCGTGGGAAGAATCCAATCTGTTGCCGAAACAGAAAAGTTCCGTTTCGCTGAAAATCCTGATGGGCGTTCTGGCGGCCTCGGCGGTCGCGATGCTGTTTGCGCTGTTCACCTCGGACGCCATGCGCGACGCCATCGACAGCGCCAAGGCTTCTTTTGCAGCCGTGCTGCCGGTTCCCTCCGCCAACGCGCAGCCGGAAACCACGCAACTGACGGCCCGCGATATTCAATTGAAAGATCCGACCCGGCTGGCGCCTCCCGGTAGCCGAGCCAGCAGCGCTCCGAACCAGGTCGCCATGGTTTCTCCGTCGCGCGAGGACATTCAGAACGCCTATCAATCAGCACTGCAGAGGGCTCCGGCGGCGGCGCCGGCCCCGGTGCTGCCCGCGATCCCGCCGCCGGTGGTCTCCGCCCCGCCGGCCGCCCCGATGCCGGTCGTCTCCACGCCACCCGTAGCCCCAGTGGCCGTCGCCGCACCCACCGCGGTCCTCCAGCCAGTCGTCGTTGGACCCATGGCGTCGCCCTCGCCCACCGCTTCGCCGACGGCCCGGCGGATCGATCCCGACGAACTGGCGATGTTGATGAAACGGGCGAAGAGCCTGCTCGCTTCAGGCGATATTCCACCCGCGCGACTGCTGCTGGAACGCGCCGCCGACGCGCAGGAGCCCATTGCCGCATTCCTGCTGGCGCAAACCTACGATCCCGACGTACTGCGATCGCGGGATGCCCGCAGCATTACGCCAGACCTGGAGTCCGCCCGGACCTGGTACCAGAAGGCCGCTCAGCTCGGTTCAACTGACGCGCAGCGGCGCCTCGCTCAAATGCAGAATTAATTTCAAGGGGGATATATGCGACGTTTAATTGGAATGGCGCTCGTCGCCATCATGATGGCATGCGGTTTCGCGGCCCGCGCCCAGGATAAAACCTACGATCCGGGCAAGATCAGCGACAGCCTCAAGGCGATCTTCCAGTTCGGTTCGGCCCAGACCAAGCAGGCGCTGAACGCCAACACGGTCACGCTGATCACGGGCACCATCGGCGGCACCTATGTGCAGTTCGGCGCCGACCTGTCGTCCGTGCTCGACGACGGCAACAATCTGCGGGTGCTACCCATCGTCGGACGCGGTTCCGTGCAAAGCATCGCCGACATCCTGTTCCTGCAGGGCGTCGATATCGGCGTCGTGCGCGCCGACTCGCTCGACTATCTCGAGAAGAAGGGCATTGCGCGCGACCTCAGAAAGCAGCTCACCTACGTCACCAAGCTGTACAACGAGGAGATGCAGGTCATCGCCCCGGTGGGGATCCGCAATTTGCGGGATCTCGATGGCAAGAGAGTAAGCGTCGATCTTCCCGATGGCAGCACCTTCGTGACCGCGCTGGCCGTGTTCGAGCGGCTCGGGCTCCGGGTCGACAATTTCGCCTATATCGAGCAGCGCATCGCGATGGAAAAGCTGAAGAAGGGCGAACTCGACGCCGTGATCGTGGTCGGTGGCAAGCCCTACAAATCCGTCAGCAACTTCGTCAACGACGGACGCTTCCACCTGGTCACGGTGGATTACGACCGCCCGCTGCAGGGCGACTATCTGCCCGCGACCTTGACAGCAAAGGACTATCCGAACCTGATCGCCGAAGGCGACAAGGTCGATACCATCGCGGTCCCGGCCGTGCTCGCGGCCTATAACTGGGCGCCCAACACCGATCGCTATCGCAAGCTCTCGCTGTTCGTGGATGCCTTCTTCACCAAGTTCCCGAAGCTGCAAAATCCGCCATTCCATCCGAAGTGGAAGGAGGTCTCGCTCGCCGCTCCGCTACCTGGCTGGCAGCGCCTGCCGGCGGCGACGAAATGGCTGGATGAGCACGGGCTCGCCGCCAACAATGGCGCGCGCAACAGGTTCGACGAGTTCATGAAGACGAACGCGGCCGCGCGCAACGTGCAATCGGACACTGAGCGGGAGGCGCTGTTCAAGCAATTCCAGGCCTGGGAGGCGGAAAAAACCCCGGCGCCGCCGCCACCACGGGCGCAAGTCCGCGCCCAGCCTCAGCAACTCCAGCAGCGCTGATCCAAAGCTGACTTAGATTTAAGAGCAAAAATAACCGGGAGAGCGACATCCGCTCCGCATCGAAGATGCGGGGCGGATTTTTTTGATGGCCACGCTTGTCTACCCGCCCGCATCCATGTTCTCGACACCGCGCTTCAACGCGGCGCGCGCGGCCTCACGATGGTCGTCAGTGATGTGAGAGGCGACCAGCCGCAGCGCGGTCGCCAGCACCGCGGCGTCGTCGGTGAAGCCGAGCACCGGCAGCATGTCCGGCACGAAATCGAACGGCAGAATGAAATAGGCGACGGCGCCGAGCAGCGCCGCCTGGACATGGCGCGGCGTCTCCTTGTCGAAGGCGCAGTAATAGGCCGCGAGCAGATCTTCGGCGAAAGGCAGCTTCACGGCCACCCGCTTCAGCTTGCGCCAGAAACGCCGGCGGACACTTTCACGGTCCTGTGCCAGCCGGTCGGCCGGCTCGAAACCCACACTGTATTCGGATGCCATCGATTAATGGTTCCCTGTCCCCGCAATGTCACCGCGCCTGCGACATATCGCGCGTCGCACGCTCGTCAACGAATTGGTGACGCCGCGGTTCGGCTGCAAGATCAAGCTCAAAACCACCGGCTCAAAGCCAACCGCCCACAAAACCTGATCAGCCGGCCCCGAGCTGCCCCGCTATCGCGTTCATGGCCTTGGCCAGATCGATGTCACGCGCGGTCACGCCGCCAGCATCGTGCGTTGCCAGCACCACCTCCACGGTCTTGTAAACATTCCGCCATTCCGGGTGATGGTCGTTCTTTTCGGCCACCAGCGCCACGCGGGACATGAAACCGAAGGCCTCGTTGAAATCCTTGAACGTGAACGTACGGGCGATCGCCTCCCGGCCGGCGACCTCCGCCCACCCCGGTAATCCCCTTAGCGCCGATGCTCGCGCCTCTGCCGATAGCCGCTCCGCCATGATCGCCTCCCTTGCTTCAGTGGAACTTTACCCTAACTCCGAACGTAACGTCTGCGTCCGCGTTTTGGGTCCGGCCGATGGGGGACGGCCGGTGCGGGATTCACTCGTCCTTCAGCCTCCGCCCGGTAACCATGACGCAGATGTAACCCCCTGATCAGCGAGAAATTTGCTAGAATGTCGCGGTAACCGAACCGGCGCGATGAAATTGAGCCTCAAACGATTGTTTGCCAGATCAATGACCGGGGGGGTTGACCTTGTTGGGCCGCCAGCCCCGTCGTCGCGCTCGGCTGTGCCCAAGGCGGCGTTGATCACGCTCGCCGCCGTTCTTGCGATCGTCGGCGCACTGGCCGGCGGCTATTATTTCGCAATGCGCCCGGTGCACCTGAAGATCGCCGTCGGTCCGCCCAACAGCGATGACGTCAGGGTGGTGCAGGCGCTGACGCAGTCCTTCAACCAGACTCATTCCTATGTCCGGCTGCGGCCGGTGCAGACCGAAGGCGCCGCCGAAAGCGCCGTTGCGCTTGCCGACGGTAAAGTCGATCTCGCCATCATTCGCGGCGACCTCGATGTGCCGAAGAACGCGCAGGCCGTGGCGACGCTGCGCAAGAATGTCGCCGTGCTGTGGGTGCCGCCGCCCGCCAAGGGCAAAGGCAAGAAGGCGGGGCCGAAGATCACCAAGATCGCGCAGCTTTCCGGGCGCAAGATCGGCGTGGTTGGCCGCACCCCGGCCAACATCAATCTGCTCAAGGTGATTCTGCAGCAATATGGCGTCGACCCCGGCAAGGTCGAGATCATTCAGTTTCCGGTCAACGAGGCCGCCGAGTCGATCCGCAATCAGAAGGCGGACGCCTACCTCGCCGCGGGTCCCGTCAACAGCAAGATCACGGCTGAAGCGATCGCGGCGTCTGCCAAGGACGGCGGCACGCCGACCTTCCTGGCCATCGATTCGGCGGAAGCGATCGCGCAGAACCACCCGGCTTACGAATCCGCCGATATTCCGGCCGGCGCCTTTGGCGGCTCGCCCGACCGTCCCGACGACGAAGTGAAGACCATCAGCTTCAACCACCACATCGTCGCGCGCAAAGGCCTCGCGGAAGCGACCATTGCCGCCTTCACCCACCAACTGTTCGCGGCGCGGCAGCAACTGCTGACCGAATTTCCGCTTGCCGCCAAGATCGAGACGCCCGACACCGACAAGGACGCGGCGATCCCCGTGCATCCCGGCGCCGCGGCCTATATCGATGGCGAGGAGAAGAGCTTCCTCGACCGCTACAGCGACTACATCTGGTGGGGCCTGATGGCGCTGTCGGCGATGGGCTCGGTCGGCGCCTGGTTCGCAGGCTATCTGAAAAAGGACGAGCGCAACAACAACACGACGCTGCGCGAACGGCTCTTGGACATGATCGTCACCGCGCGGCGCAGCGACTCCTCCGAAGAACTCGATCAGATGCAGTCGGAAGCCGACACCATCCTGCGCGACACGTTGCAGTGCTATGAACACGGCGCGATCGAAGAGGGCGCGCTGACCGCCTTCAACATCGCGCTCGAGCAATTCCACAACGCGGTGGCCGACCGCAAGGCGCTGCTGCACAGCCTGCCGCAGAACCTGCAGCGGGCCGGCTCGCAGCTCCGGGCCACCGGCACGATCTAGGTGGCACAATCTAGGCGGCACGATTCAAGCCCCGTTCGTTGTGTACCGGTCTTGGTGTACAGGTCCTGGTGTAGAGGTCTTGCCGAATCCATCGTCCTGTAATTTGCGCGTCACATAACCTTCCTAGGTCTGTCGGAACGCCCGGCGCAGCCGAGCGGCTTGGCTGAAGGAGGCATGAATGACGATCCTGACCCCGCGCAAGAATCATCGCCGCGAAAATTTGGTTGGCGAAAATTTGGTTGGACTGACGCGCCGGCACTTTCTGTCCACGGCGGCGGCAGCCGGCATCAGCACGATCGCGATGCCTTATCTCAGCCGCGCGGCCGATCGCCCGCAGGTCACCCATGGCGTGCAGTCCGGTGACGTCGGCGCCGATGGCGGCGTGATCTGGGCGCGCGCCGACCGCCCGTCGCAAATGCTGGTCGAGGTCTCAACCACCGAATCGTTCAAGGATGTCTGCAAGCTGCCGCCGATTCCAGCGCTGCCCGAGAGCGACTTCACCGCCAAGATGCTGGTCGACGAGTTGCCGGGCGGTCAGGACATCTTCTATCGGGTCCGCTTCCGCGACCTGTCGCATATCGACGTCGAGGGCGAACCGGTCGCCGGCCGCTTCCGCACCGCGCCATCGGACAAGCGCGACGTCAGCTTCGTCTGGGGCGGCGACGTCGCCGGCCAGGGCTGGGGCATCAATCCCGACGATGGCGGCATGTTCACCTTCTCCACCATGCGCAAGCACCGGCCGGATTTCCTGCTGCATTCCGGCGACACGATCTATGCGGACGGCCTGATCCCCTCCGAGGTGAAGCTCGCCGACGGCAAGATCTGGAAGAACCTCACGATCCCGGAAAAGGCCAAGGTCGCCGAGACGCTCGACGAATATCGCGCCGCGCACAAATACAACTTTCTCGACGAGAACGTCCGCGCCTTCAATGCCGAGGTGCCGGTGTTCGTGCAGTGGGACGACCACGAGGTCACCAACAACTGGTCGCTGTCGAAGGATCTTCCTGCCGCCTATAAGGAGCGCAACATTTCGCTCCTGGCCGCGCGCGCGGCCCGCGCTTTCCACGAGATGTATCCGCTGCGCGAAAGCATCAACGAGCCTGGCCGGGTCTATCGCACCTTAAGCTACGGCCCGCATCTCGACGTCTTCATGCTGGACGAGCGCAGCTATCGCGGTCCCAACGGTCCGAACCAGCAGACGGCTTATGGCCCCGATGCCTATTTCCTCGGGCCGGATCAGATGCTGTGGCTGAAGCGGGCGCTGCTGAACTCGCGCGCCACCTGGAAGGTGATCGCCTCCGACATGCCGCTCAGCCTGATCGTCTATGACGACGCCACCAACAAGAAGGGCTCGGAAGCCTTTGCGCAAGGCGACGGTCCGGCCCGTGGCCGCGAGCTCGAGATCGCCGAGATCCTGCGCTTCATCAAGACCGCGCCGATCAGGAACACGGTCTGGCTGACGGCCGACGTGCACTACGCCGCGGCGCATTACTACGATCCGAACAAGGCGCAATTCCAGGACTTCGAGCCGTTCTGGGAATTCGTGTCGGGCCCGCTGCATGCCGGCACGTTCGGACCGAACGAGCTCGACAATACGTTCGGGCCCGAAGTGCGCTTCATCAAGGCGCCGGGCGCCGACAAGCAGAACCTGCCGCCCTCAGCCGGCATGCAGTTCTTCGGTCATGTCAAGATCGAGGGCACGACCGGTCAAATGACGGTGACATTGCGCGACCGCGCCGATGTCGCATTGTGGTCGACCACGCTTGATCCGAAGGTCGGATAGGGCGTTTTCCCGCGAAGCGGACACCGATTCGCGCAACGAAACGCGTCAAAAACAAGAAGCTGGTCCTTGTCGCGGTCGCGCCGCGGGGCAGATGGTTGTTTTTCCGTTTTCCCGCACCTGTGATAGGCTCGCTTCGGCGCTCGGGGCCGGAAGATAGCCAAAGGCAGGTTGCGTGGAGTTTCGTGGATTTGCCGTTGGCGCGGCGCTGTTTGCCGTTGGCGCGGCGCTTGTCATTTTGGGCGCTGTAGCACCGGCGCGGGCGCAATTGTTGTTGCAGGTGCCGGCCGAAGCGCCGGGACCGCTGATGCGGGAAGCCTTCGCATCGGCCTATGGTCAGGCATTGGCCGACGGGCTGGGCGAGGCGCTGCACAACGCCGCCGATCCCGCCTGCCTGGACTCCAAGAAGGTCAAATCGGCCGAACTTCGCCAGCGCGGGCTCGACCTGATGAACAAATGGGGCACGAGGATGCTGGAACAGTCGGCATCCCTGATCGATGCAAAGACCTACGAGAGCAAATTCGCCGAATCCAGCGGACGGGACGCGACCGCGGATCTGACCCGCCTCGAGGGCGACGCCGACGTCAAGCGCTACCGCGAGATCGAGCGGCCGATCCGCCTGACGGCGGTTCTCGATGCCGTCTTCGAGCAATTCGACCGCTATGCCGCGAGTGCCGGCATCAAGCTCGCCGCCGTCTCGCCGCTGGCAGGCGGCAATGACGTTCTGCTGACCAAGGACCCGACCGAGCAGAGCGAGAAGGACCTGAAGGAGTTCATTGCCACCCACCATTCGCCGGCCCTGAAACAATTCCTGAAATTGTCCGAGGACGCCGCGGACGCGATGACGGCCGCGGTCAATCCCGACCAGGCCGAGAAAGCCGGGCCGGCCACCTTCTTCAAGGGCGTCGAGACCGATCTGGCCGAAATCTGCGTGCGCTGATCCCCACTCATAACCAGCTTTTTCCCCTCATCCTGAGGAGCGGCCTCTTGGCCGCGTCTCGAAGGATGAGGCCGCACTGTGGCCTCATGGTTCTCCTGGCGATGCGATAGCATCGTCCAGAGACGACGCTACGCGCCTCCTCACCACGAGGAACTACAGACGCAGCAGGACTACTATTCGCCGCCGCCGGGTCGGGTCCTGAGCACGTTCAGCAACGCCTCCCTCGGGCATGGTTTCGGCAGCCTCGGCCGGTCCGCAAACTCCGGCGGCACGCGGTCCGGGCCATAGCCGGTCGCAAATGCGAACGGGATGTTCAGTTCCGTAAGCTTCTCGGCGATCTCAAAACTCTGCTCCCGCACCAGTCCGACGTCGAGCAGCGCGAATTCCGGCACGCGCTCGGCGATCATGTCGAGCGCCATGGCGACGTTTCCGGCCGTTCGCACGGTTTTCACCCCGAAACCGAGGATCGTTTCCTCGAAATCGAGCGCAATAATAGGATCGTCCTCGACGATCAGGACGTCGTGGGGCAGGCCTTCGGGCATAGCGGGTTCCATGATCACGCCAATTACTGTGGTCGATACTCTGATCAGGACGGCCTGCTGCCGAAGCCTTGCGCGCAGCGCATTCGGCGGGTTCCCGGAACGAAACCCACCACATCGCAGTTCCTCTGTCGGTGCACTTGTGCACACAAGCCGCCGTTATGATCCGGTATTGTTGCCTGAACCACACAGGGAAATTTGCAGATGATGACGCCCCTCGGTCCTGTCCCCGACCCCACCGGGCGGCCCTACAACAACCTGCTCAGGCGGCTCAGCGCCGCCGACTACGCGCTGCTGGCGCCACATCTGACCCGTGACGAGGCCGGTCCCAACGACTTGCTCTACAGCCCCGGCGACGATGTCGAGGTGGTACATTTTCCCTGCGGCCCGAGCCTTGCCTCCTATCTGGTGCCGAACGAGGACGGCCGCGATGTCGAGACCATCCTGGTCGGCCGCGAGGGCGCGGTCGGCGGCATCGTCAGCGAGGGCTACCTGCCGGCCTATACGCGGATCATGGTCAAATTCGCCGGTCCCTTCGTGCGGCTGCATGTCGGCAAACTCGACGCCGGCAAGACCAAGTCGAAGACCTTGCGCAACGTGTTCGCCCGCTATGCCGACTGCATGCTGGCGCAGATCTTCCAGTCGACCGCCTGCAACGCGATTCATTCAATCGAGCAGCGCACCGCCAAATGGGTGATCTCGGCGATGGAGCGCACCGACGATTCCGAAACAGTGCCGCTGACCCACGAGCAATTGGCGACGCTTCTCGGCGTCGGCCGCAGCTACACCAGCCGGGTGATGCAGACCTTCAAGGCGGAAGGCATTCTCGAGACCCGACGCGGGTCGATCCTGGTGCGCAACCGCGACGCCCTGCAGAAGCGCGCCTGCCTCTGCAACGAAGCCGTCAAGAACCATTTCGAGGAAGTGCTGCGCGGCGTCTATCCGACCGAAGAGGCCAACAGCGCCTGAGCTGTCAACGAGTATCCTTCCGCAGGCAAACCACGCTATCGTCGCGCCCATGAGCGGGACGGCCCTCCACACCATTTTCGATATTGCAGCATGGCTCGCGGCAGGTTTGGCGATCTTCTGGCTGTCCAGGCGCCGCCAGTTGCAATTTCCCAAACAATCCTTCGAACTGCCCTATCTCGCCGCGCTGCTGTTCGGCGCGGGCCTCGGCGCCTTTCTGTTCGGCTCGCTGAATCTCTGGCTGTCCGGCATGCCGGGACTAGCCCGATCGGTGGAGGGCGCGCTTGCCGGCGGCATTGTCGGGATCGAGCTCTACAAATGGCTGGCGGGAATTGCGGTCCGCACCGGGGCCCGCTTCGCGTTGCCATTGGCCATAGGCGTCGCGATCGGCCGCATCGGCTGCTATCTCGCAGGACTGGACGATTTCACCTATGGCACGCCGACGGCGCTGCCCTGGGGCCATGATTTCGGCGACGGCGTCCCCCGTCATCCGGTCCAGCTCTATGAAAGCGCGGCGATGGCGGCGTTCGCCGTGTTCTATGTCGTCGCCGTGCTTCGGCAGAACAGCCTCGTCATTGCCAACGGCTTCTATCTCGTGCTGATATATTACGGCCTGCAACGCTTCCTTTGGGAATTTCTCAAGCCCTATGCCGCCTTGGTCGGCCCTCTGACCTTGTTTCACCTGCTGTCGCTCTTCATTCTGTTCTATGCGTCCGTCATGCTCGCGACGGCGCCACATGCGAAAGTTGAACATGAACGCGCCGCTGCGTAGGTCCCGCCCCTACATCTTCTGGGGCCAGACCCAATCGCTCTGCGAGACCTGCCTGGCGCTGGTGCCGGCCAAGATTCAGATCATCGGCAACGAGGTCTGGTACGAGAAGCGCTGCCAGCAGCACGGCGTGCAGTCGACATTGGTCTCCACCGACGCCGCCTATTGGAGGCGCTGCAAGGAGTTCATCAAGCCGGGCGACAAGCCGCTCGCCTTGCAGCGCCACACCGAATATGGCTGCCCGTTCGATTGCGGGCTATGCCCGGACCATGAGCAGCATTCGTGTCTCGCGCTGATCGAGATCACCGAGCACTGCAACCTCACCTGCCCGGTCTGTTTCGCCGAATCCTCGCCCGCGCAGACCCGCTTCACGCCGCTTGCGATCGTGGAGAAGATGCTGGACGCGTTGGTGGCCAGCGAAGGCGAGCCCGACCTGGTGCAGATTTCCGGCGGCGAGCCGACGTTACACCCGGATTTCTTCGCCATTCTCGAAGCCGCCCGCGCCCGCCC